>JGI10216J12902_100740011_pt1 | contig 15013 bp, 11 predicted proteins | sample KanNatreferecore_FD_12902 | JGI IMG/M metagenome (IMG submission 12902)
CCGGGCTTGCCGCGCTGGTCACTGCGGCCGCCGCCGCGCCTCGGCCCGCCGGGGACCCGGGATCCGGGACCCGGGACTCAGGCTTGCGCACGCTGGAGTTTTTCGAGAAGAACGTCCGGCCGGTGCTGGTGGAGCACTGCTTCGCCTGCCATTCCGCGGCCGCGCCGAAGGTGATGGCCGGCCTGCGTCTGGACAGCCGTGAAGCGCTCCTGAAAGGCGGCACACACGGACGGTCGGTCGTGCTAGGGAAGCCGGACGAAAGCCTGCTGCTCCGGTTGGTCCGCCACGAGGACCCCGCCCGCAAGATGCCCCCCGGCCGGAAGCTCTCCGAGGTTCAGGTCGCCGCGCTCACCGCCTGGATCAAGGCGGGCGCTCCCTGGCCTTCGGTGGGGGTCGGGAGTCAGGGTCCGGGGGTCGGGAAAGAGCTGCACTGGTCGTTCCGCCCGGTGGCAAAGCCCGCGGTTCCCGCGGTCAAGAACGCCGGCTGGGTGAAGACACCCGTGGACGCCTTCGTTCTCGCGAAGCTTGAGGCCAGCGGCCTCAAACCCGCGCCTCCTACGGACAGGCGGACGTTGATCCGCCGCGCTACCTTCGACCTCACCGGCCTCCCACCCACACCGGAGGAGGTTGAGGAGTTCGTCACAGCCTCGGAGGCCGAGAGTCAGGACCGTCCGACGGGGCGGACCAGTCGAAGTGCGCAGAGCGCCTACGAGCGCCTCATCGACCGCCTGCTCGCATCGTCGGCCTACGGCGAGAAGTGGGGCCGGCACTGGCTGGACGTCGCACGCTACTCGGACTCGAACGGGATGGACGAGAACGTCCACTACGGCAGCGCGTGGCGCTACCGGGACTACGTGATCGCCTCCTTCAACAAGGACAAGCCGTACGACCAGTTCGTGCGCGAGCAGATCGCCGGCGACCTGATGGCGAAGGCGCTGGAGGGGAAGGAGGGGACGGGAGCGCAGGGGGCACAGGAGGCGCTGATCGCGAGCGGGTTCTTCGCCATCGGCCCGAAGCTGATCTCGGAGGTGGACAGCCAGAAGGTCGAGATGGACATCATCGACGAGCAGATCGACACGCTCGGCCGCACCTTCATGGGGCTCACCATCGGGTGCGCGCGGTGCCACGACCACAAGTTCGACCCCGTGACCACCGAGGACTACTACGCCCTCGCCGGCATCTTCAAGAGCACCACCACCCTCACCGTGTGGAAGAAGCCGCGGATGTGGCACGAGCACTCACTGGCTGCGGCCGACGACCTCAAGCGCCAGGAGGCGCACACAAAGCTCGTGGCGGAGCGAAAGGCCGCCGTCGACGCACTGGTGACGAAGACGAAGGCCGAGCTTCAGGCCGCGAAGCCCGGCGCGAAGATCGCCGAGGCCGGCTTCCCCGAGAATGTGCGCGCCGAGTTGAAGCGCATGCGGGACGACGTCGCGCAGCTTGAAAAGGACGCGCCGGTGATGCCCGCGTGCATGGGCGTTACCGAGGGCAAGGTGCAGGACACGGCCGTCTGCGTCCGGGGCGACTTCCTGAACGTGGGAAAGGTAGTGCCGCGCCGGTTCCCCGTGGTGCTCGCCGGCCAGGAGGCGACCTCGTTCGACGACAAGCAGAGCGGCCGGATCCAGCTCGCGGACTGGCTCCTGAGCCCCCGCCACCCCCTCACCGGACGGGTCGTGGTTAACCGCGTCTGGCGCTGGCACTTCGGTCAGGGGATCGTGCCGTCGGTCGACAACTTCGGCCTCCTCGGCGAGCGCCCGTCCAACCCGGAGCTCCTCGATTACCTGGCCGCTGTGTTCACCTCCCCGAGCGAGGGCGGCCGCGAAACGGTAAAGCGCGTGGCCAGCGCTCGCCGCGTGTCCCTCGGTCCCTCTGTCTCTCCGTCCTCCTCGCCAGAGGGCCTCGGCTGGTCGTTCAAGAAGCTCCACCGGCTCCTGATGCTGTCCAACGCCTATCAGATGAGCTCGGCTCACGACGAGCGCGCGGCGCGGCTCGACCCGGAGAACCGGCTGCACTGGCGCTTCGACCTGCGGCGGCTGGAGGCGGAGGAGATCCGCGACGCGATCCTGGCCGTGAGCGGACGGCTCGACCGGACCATGGGCGGGACCATCCTCAACATGAAGAACCGGGAGTACTTCTTCGATCATACCTCGAAGGACCAGACCACCTACGACAGCCGCCGGCGGTCCGTCTATCTTCCGGTGGTGCGCAACCACCTCTACTCCGCGTTCCATCTCTTCGATTACGGCGACGCGCAGGTCCCGCAGGGCAGCCGCCCGACCACGACGGTGGCGCCGCAGGCGCTCTTTATGATGAACAGCGACCTGGTCCACGACGCCGCGCAGACGCTGGCGGACTCGCTTCTCGCCCGATCCGAGCCGGACGCCGCCCGCAGGATCGGCGCGCTCTACGTGCAGGCGTACGGCCGGCCGCCTCAGCCGAGAGAAACCATCCGCGCCCAGACGCTCCTCGCCCAATTCGAGCGCGCCCAGAACGGCCGCGAGCCCGACGCGGTCAAGCGGGAGCGGCAGGCCTGGGCGTGGCTGTGCCAGGTGACGTTGGCGGCGAACGAGTTCATCTATCTGAAGTAGGCGTTCAGGCGTTCAGGGAGAGGGTTACAGATGGAGCGATCGGAAGAACGGCGGAGCCCGGTTTCCCGGCGGTGCCTGCTGAAAAACTCGGCGGTCGGCTTCGGCCACCTGGCGCTGGCCGGGCTGCTCGCCGACGAGGCGCGGGCGGCTGAGACCAGGGCGGTCGTCGATCCGCGAGCGGGCGCGGACCCGCTGGCGCCGAAGCTCACCCACTTCGCGCCGCGGGCCAAGCGGATCATCTTCCTCTTCATGAAGGGCGGCCCCTCGCACATCGACACCTTCGATCCGAAACCGCTCCTGGACCGGGATCACGGCAAGCCGTACCCCGGTGAGAAGCCGCGCGTCCAGTTCGCCCCCACGGGAAACCTGCTCAAGTCGCCCTGGAGCTTCAAGCAGTACGGCGAGAGCGGAAGCTGGGTCAGCGAGCTGTTCCCGCACGTGGCCGGCTGCGTCGACGACCTCTGCTTCATCCATTCCGTTCACGGCACCAACGCGGCCCACGGCGGCGCCCTCCTGAAGCTGCACACCGGGAGCGACAACTTCGTCCGCCCCAGCATGGGCTCCTGGATCACCTACGGCCTGGGGACGGAGAACCGGAACCTGCCGGGGTTCATCACGATCTGTCCCACGCTCGCCCACGGCGGGGTAAACAACTGGAGCGCCGCCTTCCTGCCGGCCGCATACCAGGGCACGCCCATCGGCAACGCGGCCATCCCCGCGGACAAGGCGAAGATCGCTTACATCCAGAACACCCGCCTCCCGCGAGAGGTGCAGCGGATGCAGCTCGACGCCCTCGCCGAGATCAACCGGGAACACCTGGCGGTCGCCGGCCCGGACCTGGCGCTGGAGGGCCGGATCAACTCCTTCGAGCTGGCGTTCCGCATGCAGAGCCAGATGCCCGAAGTCGAGAACCTGGCCGGAGAATCGAAAGAGACCCTCAAACTCTACGGCATCGACGACCCCGTGACCGCGAACTTTGGCCGCCAACTGCTGCTTGCCCGGCGCTTCGCGGAGCGGGGGGTGCGCTTCATCCAGTGCACCCACAGCAATTCCGAGGTGCAGTGGGACCAGCACAGCAAGCTCAAGGTCGACCACGACCGCAACGCCGCGGAAGTGGACCGTCCGATCGCCGGGCTGCTAAGGGACCTGAAGACGCGCGGCCTGCTCAAGGACACCCTGGTCCTCTGGGGCGGGGAGTTCGGCCGCACGCCCGTCGCCCAGGGCACGGACGGCCGGGACCACAACCCCGAAGGCTTCACCATGTGGATGGCCGGCGGCGGGGTCAAGCCCGGCTTCCATTACGGCTCCACGGACGACTACGGCTACTACGCCGCCGAGAACAAGGTCCACGTCCACGACCTCCACGCGACGCTGCTACACCTCCTCGGCCTGGACCACACCCGCCTCACCTACCGCTATGCCGGCCGCGATTTTAGGTTGACGGACGTGGCCGGTAACGTCGTGACGAAGATCATGGGCTGAGCGGCAGCCATCAGGAGGTTTGCAGGCGTGCCTGGTGGGTGTTCAAGGTGAGATCATTACGATGAAGCCCCGCGTCTACCTGGAGACCACCATCCCGAGTTACCTAACCGCATGGCTGAGCCGCGATCTCATCCGGGCCGCGCACCAGCAGATTACGCGCGAGTGGTGGCAACGGCGCGAACAGTACGAGTTGTACGCCTCGCAGTTGGTTTTGAGGGAGTGTCAGGCAGGCGATCCGGAGGCAGCCAAGGAGAGGATAGCGGTACTCGCAGGACTTCCGCTTCTCGAGCAAACTGACGCGGTTGAAGCTCTGGCGCAACAGCTTCTCAGAGGGGTGCCACTGCCCGCGCCAGCCGCATCGGACGCTCTGCACATCGCTTCAGCCGCCGCACACGGTATGGACTACCTGCTCACCTGGAACTGCACACACATCGCCAACGCGATCCTGCGGGGGCAGATCGAGGCCGTATGCCGCGACGCCGGCTTCGAGCCGCCGACGATCTGCACGCCGGAAGAGTTACCGGGGGACGATCAACAATGACCGAAGATAGCCTGGTGCGGGAGGTGCGGGTCGCCCGCGACGAATACAGCCGGCAGTTCGCGTATGACGTGGCCGCCATTGTCCGCGATCTGCGCGAACAGGAGCGCGCTGGGGGTCGAGAGGTGGTTTGCTTACCGCCACGCCGGCCGACGAGGAGGAAGAGCGGAAGCCTGGGCGACGCGGCGTGCGCTGATCGCCACGACGTCGAGCCGACGGTGGAGAAGAGCGCGATCTACTGAACAATAACCGGGCCGATTGGCTATCAGGCTCTACGTGCCTCCTTCTGGCCCTCATAGTACACCCAGAAGCTGGACGACCGGAACACCAGCAGCGTGAGCAGCAGGATGATCACGAACAGGATCCATGCCAGTGCGGAGCCGTAGCCGATCTGGAACTGCTCGAACGCCTTCCGATAGAGGTAGAAGCTGTAGAACAGCGCTGCGTCCTCCGGCCCGGAGCTGCCGCTGAAGAGCACGAAGGCGGACGTGAAAACCTGGAAGCTGCCGATGATCCCCATCACCAGGTTGAAGAACAGCACGGGCGAGAGCATCGGCAAAGTCACCGCCCGGAACTGCGCCAGCACCCCGGCGCCGTCGATGCGGGCGGCTTCGTAGAGCTGCGTCGGAATGTTCTGAAGGCCGGCCAGGTAGATCATCATCCCGGAGCCGACGCCCCACAGCCCCATCAGGACGATCGCCGGAACCGTCCACTGGGGATCGGCCAGCCAGTCCGGCATCCGGTTGAACGGCACCCGGCCGAACCCTCCCACCAGGTAGTTGAGGAGCCCGCGCTGGTCCAGCACCCACCGGAAGAGCACCGCGGCGGCCACACCCGGCATCACCGCCGGCAGGTAGTAAAGCGTCCTGAAGCCGGAGATCCCCCTCAACTTCGAGTTCATCAGCAGCGCGATCAGAAGCCCTGCCGCCAGGGTCAGGGGTACGTGCAGGATCGTGTACCAGCACGTGATCTGGAGCGACTTCCCGAACAGCGCGTCCTGCCCGGACAGCAGAGTCCGATAGTGGTCGAGGCCCACGTAGCGCGCCGTCGAGGCCGGGGCCAGGCTGTTCCAGCGGGTGAACGAGAGCAGGACCGAGAATAGGATCGGCCCGATGCCGAATACCAGGAAACCGACCAGCCACGGGGCAATCGCCAGGTAACCCCACCGCTGCTCCGCACGGGCCAGCCGAGAGCCGCGGGCGAACCGCCGCACCGCTCGCAGCCACGCGGCCGCCAGCAAGACGAACCCGCCGATTACGGACCACAGGACCGCCCGCCAGTTCACCGGCACACCGGAATACGCCGCCCGGCCCTCAGCCAGGATCTGGTCCGCCCGGCGGTCGATCCCCGCGCAGACCTCCGCCGCGGTCTCACCAGGCTTCGGATGGCCGAAGAGGAACGGCCCGAGTTTCGCGTTCAGCGCCTCGTCGTTGACGTCGCCCCACCGGTCGCCGGACCAGGGCGGGACCACCCCCCACGGCTTACGCCCCTCGCGGTCGTCCATCATCGCGACCAGCGCGTACTTATTGGCCGGTGGGCCGGGCGCCTGCAGGAACGCCTCCGAGAGCGCCACGCTGCGCCGCGCGGGGACGAACAGCCCGGAGTCGGCCAGAATGCGCTGGCCCTCCTCTCCACAGAGGAACTTCACCAGCTCCCACGCCTCCCGCGGGTGCTTGCTCTGCGTGGTGACCCCGAACCCGTACGGCGCCACCATCGTTCCCCGGCCGCTGGGCCCGGCGGGCACGGACGCGATGTCCCAGTCGACGCGTTCGTAGGTCCGGTAGGTAGGGATGTAAAAGGAGCCGGTGGGACCGTTCATCGCCAGCCGCCCCGCCTCGAACAGCCCCATCCCCGTCTGCTTCGGCTTGTTCACCTCGGTGGGAATGGAGCGGTCCTGGCGAGTTAGTTTCTGAAGGAAAGAGACCGCCTCCACCACCGTCGGATCGTCGAAGGTCGCGTCTCGGGCATCCGGCGTCAGCACGCGGCCGCCGTTCTGATAGATCCAGCAGTAATACCCCTCCTGCCACTGCGCGAACGAGGCGCCGAACTCGTCCGTGATGCCGTCGCCGTCCACGTCGTGCGTGAGCCGCTTCGCCGCAGCCCGATAATCGGACCACGTCCAGCGGTCGTTGGGGTACGGAACGCCGTACTTGTCGAACTGGTTCCTGTTGTAGAAGAGGACGAACGGCACGTAGCTCCACGGCAGGGCGTAGACCCGCTCCCCCTGCCGGAACGGCTCCATCGCCACCGAGAAGAAGCTCCCGAGGTCCACCCGGTCGCCCGCGGACATCAGCGGCGTCAGGTCCCGCAATACGTCGGCGGTGACGTAATAGTGCGCGCGGTCCAGCCCGAACCGGAGGACGTCCGGCGCGTCCCCGCCGGCGATCATCGTCTCCTCTTTGCGCCCCTCGTTCGTCTTGACGAACTCGATCCGCAGGTGCGGATGCTTCGCCTCGAACGCGGCGCGTGCCGCGCGGGCAAACTGGAGGTCCCGCTCCTGCGAGTTCACTACCATCCGCAGCACGACCGCCCCTGGCTGACGCGCCGGCGACTGCTCCAGTGCAATCCACGCGGCAGTGAGGGCAGTGAGCAGAATCGGCAGCCAGAGTGATCTTCCGATGCCCATTCCGGAGAAACGGTAGAGAAGAGGAGTGTGCGACGGTGGTAGGCTCCAGGTTAGCCCGTGTCAGGGTTTCCCCGTGCAGAGTCCACTCGAAAGATTTCTACTACGGATCACCGGGCTTATTGAGAAACCAGGTCATCTCCTGCCAGAACCCGATCGGCAGCGGCTCGGCGGCATCGATGCCGTACTGGGTCTCCCTCCCGGTCCGCCCGCGAGCGTCGCGGGCCCTTCCGTTTGTCCCCGGGACTTTCCTGCACCTGCGCCAGCACGGTCCTTATCCACGCCACCATCTTCTGGAGGTAGCCTGCCTGGGAGGGCTGGGCGTCCCAGCTTCCCATCCCGTGGCCCCCGCGTTCGACGACGATCAGCTCGCTGCGGGCGCCGGCGGCGCGCATCGCCTCGAACATCAGCACGGACTGCTCGAACGGGGCATTCAGATCGGCGGTGCCGTGCAGCATCAGGTAGGGCGGCATCTCCTTCGAAATGTGCTCGCGAGGCGACGCCTGCCGGATCGCGCGCTCCACCTCCGGGCCCGGTCCGGAGAGGTTCAGGTACGCGGCGATGCCGGTGGGCAGGCAGAGCTGCTGCTTGCCCGGCTCGGGATTGGGGACGAAGCTGCCTGCCACGAAGCAGCCGCCGGGAGGATAGAAGCGCCGGCGGAGGTCCTGGGTGCCGGCCACCGCGATAACGGCTGCCACGCGGCTATCGCCGCGCGCCGTCGCTCCCACGTAGGAAACGAGGAGCACCCCGGCGGACTCCCCCATGAGCACGATCCGAGCCGGGTCCAGCCGGTACTCCGCGGCGCGCGCCTTCAGGAAGCGGACCGCGCTTCGGATGTCGTCCGTGGGCGCCGGGAAACGGTAGCGCGGCGCCAGGCGGTAATCCAGGGACACCCACGCGATGCCGTGCTCCCGGAGCGCGGCGATCACCCTCTTCGAGGTGCCCTTGCGGCTGCCGCCCGTGAAGTCCCCGCCGTGGACGAACAGCACGGTTGGAAACGGACCGGCGCCCTCCGGCGTTTCGAGGTCCAACCGCAGCGGCTCACCGTCCGGGCGGGCGTACTCCACGTCCGGCCACGAGGCAGCGCGCGCCGGCGCGGCGGCTAAGCAGAAGAACAGCGCGGCCAGACGAAGGACATGGCGAAGGTGTCGGACGCGACCCCGTGTCGCGGGGGCCTGCGGGCGGTTTCCAGAGGGAGTCATTTCAATCCCTTGCTCCGACTCCGGGTTCACCACGGAGCCACGGAGAACACGGAGAGGGTCTCACCCCCGGAACTCCGCCCCGAACCGCGCCTGCAGCTGCCGCCGGGCTTCGTCGATGCGGCCGTCCACCTCGGCGTCGGTAAGAGTACGCTCCTCGGAGCCCATCTCCAGGGCGTAAGCCAGGCTGACCTTGCCCTCGGCCAACGGCTTGCCGCTGTAGACGTCGAAGAGGCGGACGGTTCGCCCGGAGTCACCCATCGCCTCCCGCAGGACGGCCTCGATGTCGGCGGAAGCGACGCTCTCGGGAACGACCACCGCGAGGTCACGCAGGGCGCGGGGGTAGCGGGAGGGCGCCAGGTAAGCGCGCTCCGGAGTCGAGCGGCAGAGCAGGACCTCGCCGTCCAGCTCGAAGAGGTAGATGCCGCGGGGCAGGTCGAGCTCCGCCACGAGGTCCGGGTGCAGCTCGCCGACGACCCCGAGGCGCTCCCCGTCGACCGACAGCCATGCGGAGCGTCCCGGATGGAAGGCGGTATGCTCCGACCGCGCGGTCGCGAGCGGCCCGAGACCGAGAGCAAGCGCCAGGGCCTCGACGGCGCCCTTCGCGGAGAAGAAGTCGACAGCGGACTGTTTGTCCGGGTTCCAGACGTGCGACCACCGGCTGCCCAGCAGCAGACCGGAGACGAGCACGCGGTCCCGCGGAGCGCCGCCGGGCTGACTGTGCGCATACCCGGCCTCGAAGAGGTAGACGTCCGCCGTCCCGCGGCGCAGGTTGTGCTCGCACGCCAGCAGGAGCCCCGGCAGCAGGGAGGGTCGCAGCGTGTTGTACTCGTCGCTGAGGGGGTTCCGGAGCCGGACCATCTCCCCGCCCCCGGCGGGCCAGACCGGCGAGGCCTGCAGCCGGCTCTTTTGGAGGAACTCCGAGGAGATCAGCGTGCTTGTCACCGCCTCGTAGAGGCCCTGCGCGGTGAGCGCCTGGCGGACGTTACGGATCAGCGTATCCAGGGGGCTGCGAGCGCCGGCCGAGGCGCCGCCGCAGAGCGTCTCCGGCAGGCGGTCGTAGCCGAACAGCCGGCCGGCTTCCTCGATCAGGTCCTCCTCGATCGCGATGTCCGGCCGCCAACTGGGCGCGGTCACCCGCCATTCGTCCCCGGCCTGCTCGACGCCGATGCCGAGGCGCTCCAGAAAGGCGGCCTGCTGGCCGTCGGGGATCTCGGCGCCCAGCAGCTTCCGGGCTCGCTGCGGCCGGTAGCGGATCACCGGGGCGCGGTACGGTTCCGGATAGGCGTCGATGACCGTCTCGCTGACCGTGCCGCCGGCCAGCTCCACGATCAGGGCGGCGGCACGGTCCGCGGCGCGGAGGGTGCCTTCCGGGTCCACGCCCCGCTCGAAACGGTAGGATGCCGGGCTGGAGATCCCCACGCGCTTGGCGGTGCGGCGGATGCTGGTGGGATCGAAGTATGCGGACTCCAGCAGCACGCTCGTGGTCCCGTCGCTCACCTCGCTGTCCAGGCCGCCCATCACCCCCGCGATGGCCACCGGCCGCTCCGCGTCGCAGATGGCGAGCATGGCGTCGTCCATCGTGACCTTCGTACCGTCTATGGCCGTGATCGGCTCGCCCGGCCGTGCGCGACGGACGACGATCCGGTGCCCCCGCAGCAGCTCCAGGTCGAAGGCGTGCAGCGGCTGCCCCATCTCCAGCATCACGTAGTTGGTCGCGTCCACCACGTTGCTGACGGAGCGGACCCCCGCCGCCTCCAGCCGCTGCCGCAGCCAATCCGGCGAGAGCGCCACCTTCACTCCCCGGATCACCCGCGCCACATAGCGCGGGCAGAGGTCCGGCGCCTCCAGGTCCACTCGGACGTCCGGTTCCGGCGGGCCCGAGGCGGCGACCTCCGGAGCCGGGTCCCGGAGCGCCCGTCCATAAAGCGCCGCCACCTCGCGCGCCGCCCCCCGGATCGCGAGCATGTCCGCCCGGTTCGGCGTCAGCTTCAGATCCAGGACGGGGCTCTCGGCCGACCACCGGGGCGTCGCCTGATCGCCCTCCGGGGCCCGGATCTCCTCGATCTCGTTCCCCGTCACCGTCAGCCGGTCCGCCAGCTCCTCCGGCGTCTCCGGGACGTCCACGTATTCCTTCAGCCATTCGAGGGGAATGAGCATGGTGAGGTGTTGAGGTGTTGAGGTGTTGAGGTGTTAGGAGGCCGGGCTTGCCCAACACCCCAACACCCCAACACCTCAACACCTAGAACTGTTTGAGCATCCGCAGGTCGTTCTCGAAGAGCAGCCGGATATTGCCGATGCCGTAGCGGACCATGGGCATCCGGTCCAGCCCGAGGCCGAAGGCGTAGCCGGACCACTCTTCCGGGTCGATGCCGACGTGCCGCAGCACGTTCGGGTGGATCATGCCCGCCCCGCCCAGCTCCAGCCAGCGGTTGCCCATTCTCACCGCGATCTCGGCGCCGGGCTCGACGAACGGGAAGTAGTCCGGCCGGAACCGCACGACCACCTCCGCACCGAACAGCTCGCGTGCCATCGCGGCGAGCGTGCCCTTCAGGTCCGCCAGGGTGACCTTTCGGTCGACCATGAAGGCATCCACCTGGTGGAACGTGTGGTAGTGTGTGGCGTCGACCGCCTCGTAGCGGAAGCAGCGGCCCAGGGTGAAGATGCGGAAGGGCGGCTTCAGCGCCGGCATCACCCGCCCCTGCAGCGCGGTGGTCTGCGTGCGCATCAGGAGCCTCTCGGTCACGTAGAACGAGGCCTGCTCGTCCAGAGCCGGGTGCTCCTCCTGGAAATTCAGCGCCGCGAAGTTGTACTCGTAGTCCTCCACCTCCGGCCCCTCTACCTGCCGGAACCCGAGGCCGACCAGGATGTCCGCCACCTGCTCGAAGGTAAGCGTCAGCGGGTGCTTGCGCCCCACCGCCGGCGCGCGGCCGGGACGGGTCACGTCCACGGACTCTTCCAGGAGCTTGCGCGCGGTCTCACCGTGCTGCAGCTCGGTGCGCCGGCCTTCCAGCAGTTCGGAGAGCTCGTTCTTGAGCGCGTTGACCCGCTGGCCGAAGCGCGGCTTCTCCTCGGCGGAGAGGGTGGGGATGAGGCGCATCAGCCCCGCCACCTGTCCCTTCCGGCCGAGGTAGTCGATGTCCGCCGCTTCCAGGTCGGCCAGGGTAGCCGCGGCGCGGAAGCGGCCGGCCGCTTCCGCTCGCAGCGTCTCCAGCTCGTCCATCGGGATCCTACGCGCTAAGAGCGGTGTTGGCCTGCGCGACGAGGGCGTTGAAGCCCGCCGGGTCGTGGACGGCGAGGTCCGCCATCACCTTACGGTCCACCGTGACCCCGGCGCGCGACAGCCCGTTGATGAACCGGCTGTAAGTGATCCCCTGGGCGCGGCAGGCGGCGTTGATGCGGGCGATCCAGAGCTTGCGGAAGTCCCGCTTGCGCACGCGGCGGTCGCGGTAGGCGTACTGCGCCGCGTGCATGACGGCTTCCTGCGCCTGGCGGAACTGGCTGTGGCGCGAGCCCCAGTAACCCTTGGCTCGCGTGAGAATGCGGTTGTGCCGCTTGCGGGTCATGACCCCGCGCTTTACTCGTGGCATTTGTGTCTCCTTGGAGTGCGAGCGTCTCGCCCGCCTCCCGCATCGTGCATCCGGCCCCGGCCTTGAGGGAGCCACCCCCTCTTCGGCCGTGGTGGGCGTCAGGCGTTGGGCGTTGGGCCTTGGTAGACGCTTCCTAACGCCTAACGCCCAACGCCTAGCGCCTTAGAGGCTGTTCGGCAGCAGGCGGCGGGTCTTCTTCATCTCGCCGATGTCTACCTGGCCGTCCTGGTTCATGCGCCGGGCGCGGCCTCCGCGCTTCTTGCTCATCATCAGGTGGTTCAGGCGGCTGTGCGCGAACATCAGCTTGCCCGTCCCCGTGATCTTGAACCGCTTCGAGGCCGTCTTGTTGGTCTTTACCTTAGGCATGGTCGCTCTTCCGAAAGCTGGCGCGCGAAACGGGCGGCGCAACGGGCAAGTCTAGCAAATCGGTACGAGCGTAGTCAACCGTCACGGGGTCCGTGAGTAGTGCGGAGATTCGCCAGCCACACCCCCGGCGTCGTCATTTCGTGGGATTGCGGATAGTCTAAGAGCGACGGAGGGGACCGTCACGCCACCATGTGGAACACCGGCTTTCTGGGCAAGATCGATATCTGGAACTGGATCGCCCAGGTGCTGGACCTGCTGCTCGTCGCGGCGATCTTCTACAGCCTGATCATGCTGGCCCGCGGCACTCGCGCGTGGAAGATCTTCTCCGGCCTGGCGGTGTTCGGCGGCATCTACCTCCTCTCGGACATCCTGCAGTTCCGGACGCTCAACTGGCTCCTCGATAAGATCGTCCCGCTGGCGCCGGTGGCGCTGGTGATCCTCTTCTACCCCGAGCTCCGCTACGCCCTGGAGGAAGTCGGACGCGTTCAGTTCTGGCGCAACCGCCTGGCGCTGATGCCCAAAGAGGACGTGCAGCGCCTGGTCGGCGAGATCGTCGGCGTCTCGGAGCTGCTGGCCGGCCGGCACATCGGCGCGCTGATCGTCATCGAGCGCGACGAGGGTCTGGACGACCTCATCGCCACCGGGACGCCGCTGGACGCCGAGGTCAGCGGCGAGCTGCTGGCAACGCTGTTCCACCCGGGGACGACGCTGCACGACGGCGCCGTCATCATCCGCGCCGACCGGATCGTCGCGGCCGGCTGCGTGCTTCCGTTGACGGACCGCCCCGGCATCGGCTCCGACGTCCACACCCGCCACCGGGCCGCCATCGGCGTCACCGAGCGCAGCGACGCGATGGTGGTGGTCGTCTCCGAAGAGACCGGCAACATCTCGCTGGGCGCCGAGGGGCACCTGACGCGCGGCCTGCGCCCCGACCAGCTCCAGCAGCGCCTGCTGGCCGCTCTACAGCCGCCGGACGCCGCCCGGGAGGGGCGGCTCCCGTTCACCTTCTCCATGCCCGTGCTGCGCCGCCGCAAGTAAACCCGTGCAGATTTTCAAGCACAACTGGCAGGTCAAACTGGTCGCCTTCGTCCTGGCGGTCGTCTGCAAGTACTACATCCAGCGGGAGCAGAACCACGCGCGCGACGAGTACCGCCTGCCCGTATCGATCCTCGCGCCCACCGGCCAGCGAGTGATCTCGCCGCCCACCAATTACCGCATCTACGTCAGCGTGCAAGGCCCCGCGGAGGTGATCCGATCGATCCGCAGCGACGAGATCCGGCTGAAGTACGACACCTCCCTCGCGCGTCCCGGCCGCCGGTTCGACGTTCCGGTAGAGGTGGAGCTGCCGGAGAAGTACCGCGACCGGGTGATCCTAAGCTGGACGCCCCGCTCCATGCCGGTGGAGTTTGCGTCGGACGCCACCAAGAAGCTGCCGGTGGTGGTGATCCCCACCAACCGGATCGAGGGCTGGGAGATGACCGACCCCCCCCAGGCCGATCCGGGCACGGTAACGGTGTCCGGCACGGAAGAGACCCTACGTCAGGTGGCGCGGGTGGTCGCGCCGATCACCCTCAAAAGCGAGGCGCGGATCGACGAATGGGCCGCCGTCCAGGCACAGGGAAACGATGGGCGCGTGCTCGACCCGGCCATCGAGCCGGCCCAGGTCCACGTCACCGGCTTTCAGCAGCACGTGCTGCTGACGAAACGGGTGCCGGTGCAGCCGGTCTTTTCCCTCCCGCCCGGAGTGACCGCCACCGTAGAAGTCGCCCCGCCCCGGGTGCGCCTGACGGGCCCGGAAAAGGCGATCGGCGAGGTCTACTTCCTGGAGACGGACAAAATCGACGTTCCCCGGGGACAGAAGGAGCCGATCCGGCGCCTCGTGGCGGTGCGGGCGCCGCAGCCCGGCATCCCGGTCGAGCCGCCGCAGGTGCAGGTGATGATCCGGCTCACACCAGTCAGGCGTCCCTGACGCGGGCCGCGTCTTCGTCCTGGTTGCTTCCGGCTGCGAGCCGCTTCGCGGGTGAGCTCCAAACGCCGATCGGGCGGGGTCTGGGTGGACCCGCCCGCGCGCGCCGACAATATCAGCGTCTTCCCTCTCGCCACTATCGGAGCCCTCGATGCCCCTCGTTCGTGACGTGATGCAGCCCCCTCCGCCCGCGCTCCCGTCTACGGCCACGGTCGCGGCGGCCGTCCAACTCCTGCGGGACCACGGAGCGGATGCCGCCGCCGTGATGGAAGGCGAGCAGTTGGCGGGGTTGGTCGACGCGCTGACGCTGACCCTCTACGCCCCCGACGCACTGCTCTCGGAGACCGCTGTTCCCGGGGCGTGGTTGACGCCCGAGATGACGCTTCCGGAGGCGGCCGCCCGCATGCGGGGCCAGCGCGCGTGGCACGCGCCCGTCCTGGAGGGGGACCGCGTGGTGGGGCTGGTCACTGCACGCGCCTTGCTGGGAGGAACTCCCGAGCGCACCACCGCCGAAGCCGCGACGATACTCGTGCCCACAGCCGGCCTGGAGCTGCCGCACGCGAATGGAAACGGGAAAAACGGCCGCAATGGCACCGCGACCGTGCCGGCCGCGCCGATCCCCGCCGTGATGCTGGACGACTGCCGCATCCGGAGCAGCGGC
>JGI10216J12902_107033500_pt1 | contig 15009 bp, 11 predicted proteins | sample KanNatreferecore_FD_12902 | JGI IMG/M metagenome (IMG submission 12902)
GCGCTCTTCGCAGTCGGGGTTCTCGCTGGCCTCCTCGATCGCCGCGTTTCCGTTCCCGCACCGGTCGCCCGCACGGCGCGCGGGGTGGTCGGCGGCGTGGCGACTGCTGGGGTCGTCGCGACTGCGGTCGCGCTGATTCTGGTCTTCGGGAATCCCATTGCGCGTGCGGCCGACGGCTGGCGTCAGTTCAGGGAGAACGCGAATACGCCGCAGACCAAGCTTCACCTCGTCAGTGGATTCGGAAGCAAGCGGTACGACCTCTGGCGCGTCGCGGTAATCGAGTTCAAGCGCTCGCCCCTGACGGGAATCGGGGCAGACAACTTCGCCGTGCCGTTCCTGGTACAGCGAAAGACCACGCAAGCGCCCCTCTACCCGCACAGCCTCGAGTTGCGACTGCTCTCACAGACCGGCGTCGTCGGCACCCTCCTCTTCGCCGGTTTTCTCGCGTTTGCGGCCATGGGCGTGTGGCGGTCGCTCAGGCGAGGAGACGAATTCGCGCGCGGCGTAACCGGGGTTGCGGCGATCGCGTTCGCCTACTGGCTCATCCACGGCTCGGTCGATTGGTTCTGGGAGATCCCAGCTCTCGGTGCGCCCGCCTTCATGTGCCTCGGTCTTGCGCTGCGGACGACAAGCGCGGACGACCCGAGCGAGGATCGAGCGCTCGAGGTTCCTCCCCGAGCTCGTCGGTGGCTCGTGCCGGCGACCCTCGTCCTGGCATTGTTCGCGGCATGTTCGCTCGTGTTCCCGTGGATCGCAGCCCGGGAGCTCGACGCAGCGGCCGGCAACTGGCGGGCAAATCCGACGAAGGCGTTCGACCGACTCGATCTTGCCCGTCACCTCAACCCGCTCACCGACAAGCCGGATCTGGCTGCCGGATTGATCGCCGGACGCCTGGGCGACCGCGAACGCCAGCGCGATGCCTTTGCCCGTGCACTTCGGCGAAACAGCAAGAACTGGTACGCGTACCTCGAGCTCGGGATCGTGGACTCGCTTGCGGGCAGACGAGCTTCGGCGAGAGCCGACCTCCGCAAGGCGAGGATGCTCAACCCAAGAGATCCCGTTGTCCTCCAGATGGCGCAGCGAGTAAACGAAGGACGCGCGGTGAGCCAGGCCGCAGTCGATCGGCTGTTTGCAGAGCGACTCCAGATTCTGACGGGCCGGCGCCAGCGTTAAGGAGGAATCAAGGGTAGACAATCGTCGACTTCTTGACCTAAGATCTGCGTGTGAGGAGAGAGTCAGACTCGAGGGAGAGGTAACTGTGAAGAAAGCACTCTTATTCGCCGCCGTGGTGACAGCGCTTGTCTTCGCTTCGGTGGCTCTCGCCGGTGGTGGGTCGTCTCTGTTGAACGGCTACGGTGGACAGGAATCGCTTGGTTCGAACATATCTGGCACAGCGAAGCCTTCGAACACGGGCACGCTTCCGTTCACCGGCCTCGACCTTCTGCCGATTGTCGCCGGCGGCTTGGCGCTTGTGTTCGCCGGCGTCGCGCTCCGGCGCAGGGCTCATCGCAAGTCGTAGCTCGGACAACAACACTGTCCTGACTCGAGCGCTCCGCCGCGAGCGCTCGGGTCGGGTTGCCGGTCCGAAGCGAAGGTGCTTGCAGGCTCCACGGACTGGCGCCGGGAGCTAGCCCGACAGAGGTCCCGATCTCCCAGTGCCGAACCCGGATCCGTGAAAGTCCTCGTCGTGTTGCCCGCCCCGCCCCTCGCCGAAGGCGGCGCTCCGGGGCGGTGTGCGGTCGCCCTGCTCCGCGGGCTCGCCGCCCATGGCGTCGAGGTTCGTGCCCTTGCGGCGCGTCAGTACTACGACGGCGAGCCTCCCTCCGATCTCCCCGTCGAACTCGTCGACGTCGAGCCGGCGCGGCGAGGTTGGAGCACCCTTCCCGAGCGGCTGCGGCGCCCACGGGGACGCCTCGGACGGGGCGCGCTTGCACGACGAGTACGCGAGCTGGCGGCGGAAGTAGACGTCATTCACCTCGATGAGACGGAAACCGCCTGGTGCGACGAGGCCGTCCAGACCCCCTCTCTCGTCCACATCCACTACCGGATGCGCCGAGATCGTCGGTTCGGCGTCCCCTGGGTACCGGAGTTCCCGTTCGTTCTCGAGGGTGCCCTGGCCGAGCAGGCCGCGATCCGACGACACCGATTTCTCGTCTGCAGCTCGTCGCTGATCGCTGACGCGCTAAAGACCGAGGCACGTCACGCAGACGTCGTCCACGCACCCCTCGGCCTCGACCAGCGCTACTACGAGCCCGCCCCGCTCGAGGGTCCGCCCGTCGTCGGGATCATCGGCACGGGGTCGTGGCGGCCGACCGCCGAGGCGATGCGCCGCCTCGTGACGCGCGTCTGGCCACGGATTCGCGAGCGCGTTCCTGATGCCCGGCTTCGGATCGCGGGACGCGCACTCGATGGGGTGCCAGGCTCGCTGGACGCACCCGGCGTCGAGATCCTCGGCGAGGTCCCGTCGTCGGCTGCCTTCCTTCGCGACCTTTCACTCCTCCTCTTCCCGCTCGAGCGTGGAAGCGGAATGAAGGTCAAGGTGCTCGAAGCGCTCGCAACCGGCCTGCCGATCGTCACGACCCGCGCTGGCGCCGAGGGTATCGAGGCAAACGGCAGCATTGTCCTCGGGCAGGACGACGCAGAGCTCGCCGGCGCGGCGGTGCGGCTCCTTCGCGACGCCGATGAGAGCAAGAAACGAGGTCTTCAGGGACGCGAGGCCTTTCTTCGTCGATACACGCCCGAGCCGACGACGAAGCCGCTCGTCGCGCTGTACGAACGGATGGTCGCATCTCGCTAGCGCCTCGGGCTCTCGCGCGATGGAGCGTCTTCTCAAGCCGCCGTCCTCTCGGGTCGATGTGAGGTGCGATGCGGCTCCTGGTCTACACGGACGCGACATCCTTCGGCGGGGCTGAGGCGAGCCTCGGATACCTGCTCGCCGCGTTGGACCCAGCCATCGAGACGACGGTCCTGGGAATCGAGGCCGCCGTCGTCGACGCGATCGCCTCGGACGCTCCCGCGGTTCGTACGTGCATGGTTCCGGCAGTTCGGAACACGTTCGACTCGATGCCGATCGCGAGACATCTTCGCGCCCTCCGCAGGCTGCGACCGGACATCTGCCAGATCAATCTCCGGACGCCCCACAGCTGCCAGTACGGGATGCTCGCGGCGCTCTCGACACGAGGTGTCGAGGTCGTCGCTGTCGAGCACCTGCCGATGCCGACGCGGAGCGCGCGCAGACGCTGGGTCAAGAGACGGCTGTCTCGCAGGCTGGCAGCTCATGTTGCCGTGGGACGTCGCGCGGCCAGGCTAATCGAGGAGGATGCTCGCTTGACGGCCGGGTCGATACGAACGGTCTACAACGGCGTGCCGGACACCGCTCTCGTCCCACTCCCGCGCCTCGCGCAAGGCCCGGTCATCGGCTCGCTCGGGCGCCTCGACCACCAGAAGGGATACGACGTTCTGATCGAAGCGCTTGCATCGTTGCCTGAAGCGACCGGTGTGCTCGTGGGCGACGGTCCGGAGCGCGAGCAATTGGAGCAGCTCGCGCAGGCCCGGTCAGTCGGCGATCGCCTCATCCTGACCGGATGGTCGAGCGAGGCGCGACGCTACCTCGCCGGCTTCGACGTCTTCGTGCTTCCGTCGCGGTACGAAGGCTTCCCGCTCGCGATCATCGAGGCGATGCTCGCCGGCCTGCCGGTCGTCGCAACGGATGTGGGAAGCGTCTCCGAGTGCGTCGAGAACGGCGAGACAGGGATCATCGTGTCCGTCGACGATCGCGATGCCTTGGCCGGCGCGCTTCGACACTTGCTCGCGAACGCCGAGCTCCGACAGCGGCTGGGTGTGAGCGGCCGGAAACGGGCCGAATCGTCGTTCACGGCCGACTCGATGGCTCGCAGCTACGAGCAGCTGTATGCGGAGATCGTCTCGTGAGCCTCCATCGAGTCGACGCACGCTTCCTGCTCCCGCGCTCCGCCACGTCCGCCTTCGTCGCCGGAGACAACGGCTGGGTCGATGGGCTGCGCGCGGCTGGCGTTCAGGTGGCCAGAGAGCCAGCGGGGGAAGCCGACCTCGCAGTCGCCTCGTCACGAGACCTTGCTGCCGCGCTTCGCGCTGGAAGCGAGATGGTGATTCTCGAAGGGCGAAGCGGCGAGAGGAAGCTGCGGCGAGAGGGATACGCCACTTGGCGGGTCCTCCCGCTACCGCGCCTCGAGACCCCGGTGCTGTTGTTGCCGCTCGATCAGCCGGCCGCGTCGTCGTATGCAGTGGAGTACTGGACCGTGCCCGGGACGCTCGCAAAACGGGCCCGCAAACGTGTGGTTCAGACGCTCGTCCGGAGAGGGTTCCTCCCCCCGCTCAAGCCGCTGATCATCATCGGCCTCCGCCACGGGCGATCCCTGCCGTTCGTGCTCGAGCGAGCACGGGGGCTCGGTATCCCGGCCGATGTCGAGTGGTTTCTCGTCAGCCGCCCCGAGTACGAGCTCGGGCGAGGGCTCTTCGTGGTCTTCCCGATCGGGTCGAGTACTCCGGCGTGGGTGGTGAAGTTTGCCCGCGTTCCCGGCTATGCGGAGCCGTTCGACCGCGACGAGCACGGATTGAGCCTGGTGAAGGAGGCGCCTCCGAGCATCGCCGGCCGTGCGCCCCGATTACTCGGGCGGGTCGACGCGGACGGTCTCCACGCTTCGGTGGAGAGCGCGGCGGAAGGTAGGAGGATGGACAGCTTCCTCTCGTCGCGAGTCGCGCGCTCGACGAAGCTCGGGCTGATCGAGACGGTCGCCGACTGGGTGAGCGAGCTGAACCGCAGCACCCGGGTCGCGGCTGATCACGGGGCCGCCGAGCGCACACGCCTCGCCGACGAAGTCGTCTCGCTCTGGGTCGAACGAGGCGTGTCCGCGAACCTTGTCGACACGGTCGCAAATGTGCCCCTCGTGCTCCAGCACAACGACCTCGGTTGCTGGAACATCGTCGCCGACCGCGGCTCGTTCACGGTCGTCGACTGGGAGAGCGCGAGGCGGCACGGCTTGCCGCTCTGGGACCTCTGGTACTTCCTGGCCGACGCCCTCGCCGGTCTCGACAACGCCTGGGACCCGATCGCCCGAGAGCGTCACTTCGTCCGCCTCTTCCGGGGTGAGCTCCCAGCATCGCGCACGCTCTTCACGTGGACGAGGAGGATCGTGGACACCCTCCAGATCCCCACAACGGCAGTCGGACCGCTCGCGACGCTGTGCTGGCTCCACCACGCTCGGTCACACGCCGATGACATGCAGCGACTGCAGCGGCACGCACGACACGCGGTCGCGCCCGAGTGGCTGACCGTCCGTCTTCCGGAGATCTGGCTGGGACAGCCTGGCCTCGGGAGCTCGTGGAATGCCTGGAACGCGTAAAGCGCCGGGTGCGGCCTTGCGGCTGCTCTGCATCTACCAGCACGCGCCAACGCCGGGCGCCCCAGGCATCTACCGGCATCGCCTGTACTTCGGCGAGCTCGTGCGGCGGGGCTGGCACGTCGATCTCGTCTCGACGCCGATCAACTACATGACCGGGCACGTGCCTCTGCAGTACGCGGGCAAGCCCTACGTCAGGGAGGTGATCGACGGCATCACCCACCACTGGGTTTGGGCCTCCGGCAAGATCCATGGCTCGCGTACTCGTCGGGCGTTCAACTACCTCACGTTCGCTGTCTCGGCCGGGCTGCGAGCAGGAACGCTGCCGAGACCTGACGTCGTGCTTGCGTCCTCGCCGCCGCTGCCGGTCGGATCCCTCGGCGTGATCCTGTCGAAGCGGTACAGGCGACCATGGATCCTCGAGGTTCGCGACGTCTGGCCCGAATCGGCGGTCTCGGTCGGTTGGCTGGCCGAGGATTCTCGGCTCTACGGCGTGCTCGAGCGGCTGGCCCATCACCACGCGTCCACTGCGGATGCGGTGATCGTTCCGACGCCGGGCCTCGTCGAGCCGATCTCCCGACACGGTGCCTCCCGCGTCGACGTCGTGCCTGGATCAGTCCTCGATGCCGGAACCGACGATGATCGACGGGCGAGAGCGCGCGCCGAGCTCGCGATCGACGACGCCACCTGCCTGTTCGTCTACGTCGGGGCGGTGGGCCTTGCAAACGGCCTCGACATGCTCCTCGACGCCGTCCGCGCCCTGCCCAACGGGTCGGGGGCGCGCTTCCTCGTCGTCGGCGACGGGAGCGCGCGGGCAGCCCTCGAGGCGCGCATCGCGCGCGAGCGGATCGAGAGCGTCCAGATCATCGACGCAGTGCCGAGGGATCGGGTCGGAGACTTCCTCGCGGCCGCAGACGTGTGTCTCCATCTGCTCCGTCCGGACCCCGTGTTCGCATCGGCGCTGCCGACCAAGATGCTCGAGTACTTCGGCGCTCACCGGCCGTTCGTAACGACGGTGCCGGGACTCCCGAGCGAGCTCGCACTTGAAAGTGGAGGCGGGTTCGCCGCGACCCCCGAGACGCTTACGGAGGAGTTGTCCCGCTGGCTTGCCATGTCACCAGCAGAGCGCCGCGAACACGGCGAGACGAGCTACCGATACGGATCGCAGCGGTTCAACCTCGAGACAGCCGTCGACCGCCTCGAAGAGGTCCTCTTACGCGTCAGGGGACGGCCCTGAGCTGGCCTCTGATCGCGCCAAAGCGGTACGTCGACGTGGAGACGTTGACGTAGAACCCGCTCGGAGCCTCCTCGATCGGCTCGAGCACGCGTTCGTCGGCCGTGACACAGCCCTTGGTCCGATAGACAGACCCCAACGCAAGTACGACCGGCCCGCTTTGGCGACTGACACCTCTGTGAATCCGCGCCTTGGTCGGCTTGCCGATCCCCTTCAGCTTCGTGAAGGTCCAGCAGAGGTTCTCGCCGTCGACAGTGATCGCCACTGCACCCTTACCGGCCGGTGCGCCCTTCCCTCGAACCTCCGCGCGCCCCGTCAGATGCGCCGCCAGCCTCGTTGTCTTCGAAGCCGATGCAGGAGGTGGCGGAGGCGAAGGGTTCCCGCTCAGCACGTCGATCCTCCATGCCGGATGGATCTCGTTCCAGCCGACCCAGGCGTCGAGGACGTGAGCGCCGATCACTCGCACATGCGCGCCCTTTTGAGGAATTCGGACGTTTGCCCCCGAACACGTGCCAAGGTTGTCTTCGTTGCCGGTGACTGGCTGACCGATAGTGCAGCCAGGTTGATCCCTCGGCACGACCTCGACGTGGAGACCGCCCTCTGTCACGTTCTTGTCGTTGAGCAGCGACTCGTACCCTGGATCAGGGCGAACGTTGACCGTGATATCCCCGTCGGACGGGTTGAGCTTCGGGTCCCTGCTCAAGACCCCGACGATCTGAGCGCAGGGGCTGATGATCTTGAGGCGCCACGGATGGTGGACGCCCTCGAGCGGATTCGCACGGCAGAGCGCCGAGGGCGGCGAAGGCACGGCGCCGGGCGAAGCGCCGCGGCCCGCTCCGACGAGCGCGAGCGCGAGCAGCATCGTGAAGAGAGCGCGAAACAGCCGCATATAATGAGGGCCCCAGCTCGAAACGGTGCCCGCCGAGGATATCGCAGACCGCCGACCTCCACCGTCTTCCTCCGGGTCCGTCGTGCGGAAAACGCCTGTGGCGCGCGTCTGGTAACACATGTCAACGAGTGATACCTCATCCTCGGAGTCGCGATGAGTTTCGCCTGGGAACGGGTCGATGCACTGCTCGACAAGCTCGACGTCGACCTTGCGCGTGCCCACGGCCTCGGCCCGCTGGCCGCACGGCGGCGTCGTCTGCGCGGAGAGCAGGTCCCTGAACCGCTGGCGCTTGAGGAGCGTTCGGCGGCGACGGCGCACCTCATCGCCCCCACGATCCTCACGCATGCCCGAGCAGCCTACGACGGGAAGCTGGTGCTGCTCAAAGGCCCCGAGATCACGATCCGCTATCCCTCGCGGGCGCGACGGTTCGGCGACCTTGATCTTCTCGCCGACGATGCAGAAGCGGCGCAGGCGGGGCTCCTCGCCAACGGCTTCGAACTCGAGGATCGCGAGTGGCCGCCTCCGGGTTACGAAGATGCCGACGCGCACTACCACCTCCACCCGCTCCAGTGGCCCGGGTTGCCTCTCAACGTCGAGATCCACCGGGAGGTGAAGTGGCCCCCGGGTCTCGAGGCGCCGCCGAACGACGAAATCTTCTCGGAGGCCGTTCCTTCGTCGATCGGAATCGACGGCCTCCTCACGCCACCTCCGCACCAGCACGCCGTCCTCCTCGCCGCCCACGCCTGGGGTGAGATTCCGCTGCGCACGATTCGCGAGGTGATCGACGTGATGGTCTTCGCAGACGAGGCCGATCGAGCAGACATGACGCGCGTCGCCGAACGATGGGGACTGGGACGCGCCTGGAGATCGACGATCGATGTCGGGGACTGGCTGCTCGACGGAGGGAAGAAGCCGATGTCGGTTCGGCTTTGGGCCAGGCACCTCGCCGCTCTCCGCGAGCCGAAGGTGATCGAGATGCACATCGAGCGCTGGCTCTCGCCGTTCTGGATGTTCTCGCCTGGTCGGGCGGTTGCCCGCTCGGCGCGTGCGGTCGCCAACGACTTCACGCCGGCGCCAGACGAGACATGGCGCGACAAGCGACGACAGACGCTCCGCGCATTGAGCCACCCCTTCTCGCAGAAGTCGGAGCACGAGCGACGCTCCGGGAGAGAGATCCGGCGCCGGATCCGACGCTCTAGTCCTCGGGAGTAGGCGCGCGTCACCTGAGATGCTGGCCGCATCCAAGGGTCTCATCCGTCCGCGCAAGGGCGTACTCGCTCACGACGAAAGGCTCCACTTCCGACCGAAGGCGATCATCACCTGGTGGTCGCGGCAGGCTGCGGTGGGACACACTCGCGGGAACAGCGGCGGCCTCGGTCTTGCGACCGCGTCTGAGTACGTCGCAGTGGCCTGGGCGTCGGATGACGGAGCAGACCCCGCTCGCGCACGGCGGTGGACGAGCGACGACGCGATTCTGGGCTTCTCGTCGGCCTCCAGCGCGACCCCCGCATTGCGCGGAGGCATAGCCTTCACCGACACCGGCTTCACCCTGAAGTGGCATAACGGCCCGAGCGAGCCCTGGCTCGTCCATTACCTGGCACTCGGTGGGGACGAGCTCACACATGCGGCGCTCACGCAGTTCGCGACCGGGGCCTCGGGCCGCCAGTCGGTGACCGGCCTCGGATTCGAGCCGGACTGCGTTGTGCTCGCTCCGACATGCGTCGAGGAGACCTCCGCCTCAGGGCTCCTGGCCGCTATCGGCGCAGCCACCCCAAAGGCGCAGGTGGGCGCTGCGTTCGCATCCGCTGACGGCGCCTCGCCCAGTGAGGTTCGGGGCAGCCAACGGTCCGATTCCGTCACCGTCGTTCCGCTACCTGGTGGACGGGAACTCGGCTGTCGCGCCATCCTCCGGTCGATGGATCCCGACGGTTTCAGTCTCGACTGGCAACTCCGCCACGTTTCGATGGCCAGCATGGTCGGGCTCGCGTTGAAGGGCGGCCGTTACCTGGTGGGCACAGGCGGATCGCCGGTCGGTTCGAGGCGGAGGCAGCACGTACGTGTCGGCTTCCGCCCGTCGGGCGTGCTCGCCTTCAGCTGGGGCCTCGAAGCGTCACACGAGACGAAGGACATCGGCCGGCTCTCGCTGGGAGCCGCGTCTGCGTCGGCCTCGGGGGCGGCCGGTTGGGGTGATCGAAACCGGAGCGCGAGCCCGTCGAGCACTCAGGCCTGGGCCAGCGAAGCCGCCATTTTGGAGATCGCCGACACGCGGAGGGAGACGCTCCATGAGCGAGCGACCTTCCTTGGGTTCAACCGAGACGGGTTCGTGCTCGACTGGACGATCTCCGACCGCACTCGGAGGGAATTCGCGTACCTCGCGTTCGGTCCGAGGCCGGCGGTCCGCCGAGCCGGTCGACAGTCGGCGCTTGGGCGCTTACGACGACTGCTCTTGCCGATTCGTGACGTCCGCGAGTAGACATCGCAGGATTGGGATCGCCACGCGTGTGGCGGAGGCCGGATTCGCAACGGCGTAGTGATGGTGGAGCGCCGGGATCGGGTTCACCTCCAGAATCGCGCCTCCGCTCACGGCAAGTGAGACGTCGGTACGAGTCGCGATGATGTCGATTCCCCCCAAGCGCACGCCGAGCACCTCGCACGCGCGGCGGGCTTCGTCCGTAAGCGTAGGGCAGATCGAGCCTCGATATGTCTCGGAGTCGGACGGGCCGCCGAAATTCGAAGCTGTCATCACGGTCGCAACTGCTCCCGCCGGCAGAACCGACCGGAGATCGAGTCCCTGGAGCTCGAGCGTGAACAGGCAGTCGAGATCAACGACGAACGGCTTCAACGCTCCCGGGTTCGCGGAGACGAGACGTCGCTCGTATTCACGGAAGATCAACTCCTCGACTGTCGCACGACCGTCGCCCACGACCTGGGGCTTGGAGCGACGCACGACGTCCAACAGCTCTCCGTCGAGTACGAGCAGCCGATAGTGGTCGCCCGAAATCTCCTGTTCAAGAAGGATGTCGCTTTCCGTCTCGCTCGAGATGCGTGCAACTGCTCGCCGGAGCTGTGAGCCGGTGCGGATCGCTCCGAGCACACCCTGGCCGCCTCCTCCGCGCGTTGGTTTCGCGACACACGATCCGGCAAGCGCGAGAAAGTCCTCCGCCTCCGAAGTGTCGGAAGGATCGACGATGAGATGGTCCGGCGTGGGGAGGCCGGCTTCGCGGAGGCGGCGATGGGCGCGGACCTTGTCCGACGTTCGCTCTATCGACCCCGGGGTCGAGAGCGGCGTCCACTGGCCGCGCACGTGTGCGACGTCACTGTCCAGCCGGAACTCGAAGTTGCCGGGCAAGATCTCCTCGACGCGAGCGCCGACAGCTGCCGCTGCCTCGGTCCAGATCGCGCGGGTGAGCTGCGCGAGCCGCTCCGGCCGCTGCCGAAGGTACGCCTGATCGTTCCGCCAGCGTCGAAATGCGTGCCTGATGCCGAGCGTGGCGGCGATGCGAACGTACGCCTGCGCCAGTCGCGCACGACGGAGGGCGGCATTCTGGACGCGGTGCAGGATCATTCCGCTCGAACGCACGGCGGTTAACGGCCGTTCAACAGGCTTGTCTGTCACTGCAGTGCTTCCGAACGGAAGATCGCGTTGACGAACCGAAGCCTGGCTTCGCCGCTCCATTCCGGTGTTTGCTCGTAGAGGCCAAACGGCGTGTAGTTGCGTTCCTCCAAGTGTTCTTTCAGCCGCTCGAAGGCGACGTGCTTCGTGTTGTGACGATTCATTCCGGCCTCGACCTGCACGAAGGCGATGGCAGCTGAGCGAAGCAGCCGCTCCGCCCCCTTGAGCACCTCCAAATCGAACCCCTCTGTGTCGATTTTGAGGAAGTCGATGCGCACAATCGCGTGCTCCTCGGCGAAGGTGTCGAGCGTCGCCACGCGCACGGTCTCGCCACCCGCATTCTCTGTGTCGTTGCGAAGTGAGTTGTTGACCGACGTCGGAGCCAACTCCACTGTCGCGGTTCCCGGCTCCGCTGCGAAGGCGAGCTTGTAGCAGCGGGCGTTGACGCTGTGCGTTGCGCGTGCAAGTTCGCGGAATGGCTCCTCGAATGGCTCGAAAGACCAGATCGTCGTTGCCGGGAACCACCTTGCGAAGGCGAGCGTGCTCTGCCCGACGTTCGCTCCGATGTCGAGCACCGTTTCGAATCGGACGTGCGGCGCGCGCCGCGCGGCGTCGACGGGGAAGTCGAGTCCCCAGGGAAGGTCGCCCGAGCGATAGATCCTTCGCCCTGTCAACCGCTCGATGAGTCGTCCGAACATCCGGGTCACGCTCACGAGGCTCGGCCGCGGTTCCGCAGCAGGGTGCGCGCCTCGGTGACCAGGTCAGGGGCACGCCAGAGGATGAGCGCAGCGTAAACGGCAATTCCGAGGGCAACCAGCAGCAGAAGGCGTGCTGCCTGCGGAACGTCCAGATTGGCCAAGCCAAGTCGTACGAAATACACGACCGCCGCCATCGCGAGGGATGCCCCGAAAATGCCGGCGAGACTACGTGGAAAGTCCCAAATCGGGAGCCTAGCTGCACGGCACGTGATCCAGGTGTTCACGACGAGCACCACGACTCTCGACACGGCGAACGAGGCCGCCACGCCCACGACCCCCCACTGCAGGCCGATGACGAAGCCGCCGACGGTCACCACGGTTGCGAAGAGCATGAAGCGCAGCAGGAGTCCGGCCTTCCCGAAGGCCTGAACGACGCTCCAGTTCAAAGTCTGAACGCCGTGCGCGACGCCGGCCAGGCTCAGGAGCTGGAGCACAGGAATCGCCTCCTGCCAGCGATCGCCCAGGACCACAGGTACGAAATCAGGCGCGACGACGGCCATCCCCAGGAACGTAGGAACCGTCACGGCCGAGATGAGCTGATTCCCGCGAAGCCACGCCTGGCCCAGCCGCACGTGCTCCTTCTGCATGCGCACGAACGCGGCGAACAGAACCTGCTGGATCGGGAGCGCGATGCGACTGATCGGCAGGAACATGACGTTGTACGCAACCGCGTACACCCCGAGCGCCTGGGTCCCGAGAGAGCGTCCGATCAGGAGGTTGTCGGCGTTGATGTTCAGGTAGCCGAGAAGCCTCGCGAAGAAGGTCTTGATGCCGAACGAGCCGAGCGTTCGGAGGCTTTCTCGGGAGTACCTCCACCGGGGTCGCCACGCCACCGCGCGCCACACGAGCACTGCCGACACTGCGGCCGTGCATAGCGCTTGCCCAACGATCGCCCAGGCGCCAAACCCGGCGAAGGCCAACGCGATCGCCGTCGATGCGCCGGCGAGCGTCGAGCCCATCTCCCGCAGCTCGAGGCTACGGAAGTCCATGTCGCGGGTGAGGAGCGCCATCTGCGTCACGGCGATGGCCGAGAGGAAGGCAAGCGTTGCCGTCGCAGCGAAGAGGGGCTCGACAGCTGGCGTATTGAAGAAGGAGGCGGCAAGCGGGGCCAACGCGATGCCGACGAGCGTCATGAAGGTGCCCGTTGCGAGCGTCGTCCAGAAGACGGTGGAGCGATCGTCCTCCGTTATGGTAGGACGCTGGACGAGTGCGGCCCCAAGCGAAAGGTCGGTAAAGATGCTCGCGATGCCGGTGAACACGAGCGCCATCGCCGCGAGGCCGAAATCGCGGGGAGTGAGGATATGCGCCAGCAAGATCCCGACGATCGTCCGGGATCCCTGGGCCACGACCTGGCTGAGAACCTTCCAGCCGAGGCCACGGCGAACCTTGACGCGAAGGCTCTCAGCTGCAGCCGTGCTTGCCGTCACCACATCAACGGTCCTGGTCGAATCGCATCGCCGACTAGGAACGCCCGACCCCGAGCCGCTCTAGCCACGCTTGGAGAGAGTCCTCATCACCGGCGCAGCCGGGCTGGCCGGATCCATTCTCTGGTCGGGCCTCGAGCATCGATATTCGCTCATCGGCATCGACACGCGGCGTGTTCGGGACCGAGAGATCCGGCGTGGCGACATGACCAGGCTGAGGTCCATCCAGTCGACCTTCCGGGACGTCGACGCTGTGATCGATCTGGCTGCCGCAGCAGATCAGCAGGCACCGTGGCAGCTGATCTGGAAGAACAACGTTCGCGCGACCATGAATGCCCTCGACGCCGCGCGCCGCAACGGCGTCCGTCGGTACATCTTCGCGAGCTCCAGCCATGTGACAGGAATGTACGAGCAGGAGCTGCCGTACTCGGCGATCGTCGCCGGTGAATACGAGGGGCTCGATCCCGATTCGATCCCGCTGATCAGCGCGGCTTCGCCGGTGCGGCCGGACAGTCCGTACGCGATCGGGAAGTCTCTCGGCGAAGCCGCGGCCAGGTATTACTCGGACGCCTTCGGGATCTCTGCAGTCTGCCTGCGGATCGGGACGATCCGGCCCCAGAGCCGGCCAACGCGGATCCGCCACTTTGCAACCTTGCTCAGCCATGGCGATCTCGTGCGGCTGGTCGACTGCGCACTACGCGCTCCGAGCGACGTTCGATTCGCCGTCTACTACGGCGTCTCCGACAACACGTGGCGCTTCTGGGACATTGCGGATGCTCGAGAGGCAATCGGCTACACCCCTCAGGACGATGCCGAGCGCTTTCGAACGTCGACCGACGAACGTCCAGTCGACTGACTGACGGGGCCAGACGCGGCCGATGATCGGGAGTTGCTCGCCGCGTTCGGCCGCAACGGGCGCCGACGAACGATCCTCGAGATCGTCTTCTTGAGAGCGACGACCGGGAGGCTCGCTGCACGATCAACCCCCCATGCCGCACGGAGGTGTCGGGGCAACGACCCGATGGTGTCCACCACGGAGTCGTCGGCGGTCGTACGGAGGTGCAGCGCGAGCGTATGGGGTAGACCTCCGAGCCGGCCGATTGCGGCCCCTGCGAGCCGGTAGCCGAGCACGTCACTCCTGCTCGCCGGCTCGGCATCGAGCGCGGCTCGCAGATCCTCGATGCTCAGCAGCTCCGAGACGTCGTCGAGGTACGCCAGGGTCTCGCGAAGAGGGAGGACGAGACGGAGCTCCCTTGCCCGTTCGAGGAGGTGAGGGGTGTCGAGTGGCTTGCGAGAAACGAGGAGGTGATACGCGTCGAGCAGCCACTGAATGCTCGGCACGGTCGCCCTGGCGCCGAGGCCGCAGGCGAACAGAAGCTCGTCCGCCGGGTCGAGCGTCAGGACGTTGACGTCGCCGAGACGTCGCTCTTGCGCGCGGGCGACGAGCCTCTCGAACGCCGTGTCCGCGCCGATCGCACCGGCGATGTAACGCGGTACGCCGGCATGCACGACGAGCACCATCCCCTCCTCAGCGATGAACCGGTCGTAGTCGGCTCCGCCACCAGCCGGCTGCCAGCCGGCTTCGACCGCTGCGTCGCGAGTGAGCGGAACCTCGCCCGGCCGGCCCATCACATCGATCTGCGGAATCGGCCGGAGGCCGAGTTGCGGGTAGGTCACGACGGCAAGCGACGCATCCCCGAAGACGATCGGCTC
>JGI10216J12902_102396946_pt1 | contig 14994 bp, 11 predicted proteins | sample KanNatreferecore_FD_12902 | JGI IMG/M metagenome (IMG submission 12902)
GGTTCGATATAACGAAGAGGGGGTTTGGAGAAAAATATTAATCGAAATAAAGGACTTTACGATAATTCGGTATACAGCCATTAATCTCAAAACCGAAGACAGGGAGATCATTGAGTAAAAAGCTCTCTTCCCGCTCATTATTATTCCTGTTCAATATTCTTTATTTGTCACGGCTTTTTATCAGTCAACTCCTTCATCACCTCATCTTTCTTCCTCCTCGAAACCACAATATGACTTCCATCAGTGAACCACAATAAGCCTTCCTTATCCAAATGCTTGACAAATTTTTTATTGATCAGGTGTGATTTATGTGCCCTGATAAAACCATATTCAGTGAGAATATCCTCGTATTCCTTCAATGTCCTGGAAATTAAGAGTGGCTTTTGATCGCTAAAATAAAAACGGGTGTAATTACTCTCGCCTTCGAGCCGGATGATCTGTACGGGATCAAAAAAGAAAACACCCTCGGTAGTAGATAAGGCGAGCTTGAAATCCGAGGGATCTTTTTGCTGCAGGTTCGTGATCAAGTTCCCTACCAATTTTTCTTGTTGCTTGGGTAACTGGAATTCTTTTTTGATAATATGGCGGTTGATCGCATTCCTGAGATCGAAAATATCAACAGGCTTCAGTAAATAATCCAGGGCACTGAAACGGATGGCTTTGATTGCATATTTATCGTAAGCCGTAGTAAAGATCACATCAAAATCCCAGGTGCCGAGCCGGTTTAGCAAATCAAAACCATTCATGTTAGGCATCTCGATGTCAAGCATCAGTAAACTGGGTTTAAATTGCCGGATCAGGTCGGGTGCCTGTTCAGGCTGATTACAGGTCATCACTTCGCCGGCAGCAGGTACATGATTTTCAATCAGCAGCTTAAGTACGTTGGAAGCTCCAGGCTCATCATCAATGATCAGAATTTTTATCATCAGCGTTATTTTATAAATGTTGTCAGTTTAGGGATTATGATTATTACAAGAGTTCCTGTCGCATGGCCCTCTGCATCCTTTATATCATCTACCTGGATCGAAAGATTCTCTTTTAATTGCTGGTTAAGTGTTTCTATCCGCTGTTGACTCAGGATCATCCCTTTTGATTCAAGATGAACCGATCCTATCTTACCCGCCCTGATTGCAGCCGATCTTTCCCGGCCAATCCCATTATCTTCGATCCTGCAAACCAGCCGTTCATTTTCTTCTGTAAAAGAAACAGCCAGTCTTTTTTCCCCATCTTTATGCATAAGGCCATGCCAGATCGCATTTTCAATAAAGGGTTGCAGTAATAATGAAGGAACAAGGGTGGTCTCTTCATCGATTTGAGGATCGACCTGCAATTCATAATGAAAAGATTGTTTAAATCGCAGTGATTCCAGCTCAAGATAATGACGATTCATTTCCAGCTCTGCACTCAACGGAATGAGATTCTTTTCAGAATTGTTCAATACCATTCGTAATAATTTTGAAAAACTCGACAGGTATTGATAGGCTTCCGTGAAATTTTTTGTGATGATAAGTTCCTGTATGGCATTGAGACTATTAAAAATAAAATGCGGATTCATCTGTGCCCGGAGGGCTTTCGCCTCCAGCTCGGTCATTTGTTGTTTGATGTCTGCTTTGACTTTTAATGCTTTAATTCTTCTCCTGAATAAACCATATATCATTAAACCTGCCAGGAAAAGGATGGAAACACGAAACCACCAGGTTTGCCAGAAAGGATGCCGGATAGTAAATGGAAAGGCCAAGGTGGACGACCATACATTGTTATTGTTGCAAGCTTTAAGTTCGAATGTGTATGAGCCTGGTTGCAAAAAATTAAAGACTACATTTCTGCTGCTGGTATAGGTCCAGTTGCTGTCCACTTCACTCAAACGGTAAGCATACCGGATCTTGGAGGGATCTGTAAGGCAAACGGCAGAGAAATGAAAAGCAGGCGAATTGTTTTTATAGGACAGATCCATTTGACCTGTTCCCGGTACCATGGATTTGCCATGATCAACAAGTATATGATTCATCAATAAAACAGGGGGTAACATATTTCGGCCAATACTATCGGGGTGAAACGAAACCAACCCCATGGACGTAAGCGCCCATATCGTTCCATTTTTTTGTTGCTCCAGTTTCAAAGTTTGGTAATAAGAAGAAAGGAGCCCATCCTGTTCGTTGAAAGTTGTGAGTCGTTCCTGGTCACCCGGATTTAGGAGCAGAGTAAGACTCATATAATCACCCCACCAGATATTATCGTTCTTGTCAACCAGCACAGAGAGTGCATTATTCGAAGGAAGACCTTTTTTCATATCGTATTGGTCTTGCAGCACCAATTGCCCCTGGCTAAGCCGGCATTTCAGCAAACCTTTACCCAGGGTTGCTACCCAGATATTTCCTTTCTTATCGCTCACGATTTTATTAATGTATAGATTTTTGACGCCCATATTTTGAATAGAGTCATCGATCAGCACATTATTTTCCAATTTGTAAAGTCCCAGGTTGCCATAAAACCAATACCCGGTGTTGCCCGTTTGAAAGCACCCGAACAATTCCGGGTAGCGCGTGTATTTCTTTTGAAATGGATAATGGTCCTGCATGGGTTCAGTAGCCGCAGGGTCAATCACCGTTACACCCTGTTCTGTGCAGGCCATCAACTTTCCATCAATCGTTGAGTAAAGCGTCTCGCAATTATTATCTTTTAGCCGGCCGCCATTTTTCCAGTTTTTTAACTGCTTGTCTTTTAGCCGGCTGATTCCCTGGTATCCGCTGCCCGCCCATAAAGCTCCGTCATTTGTTTCTGTCATGCATAATACTTCGGCTAATGGAAAAAGAGGAGGTATATTGACATTACGGGTGATTGAGTGCTCCTTTTTTATAAAAACTTTTCCCCTGTTACTTCCAAACAACAGCTCACCATTTCGTCTCTCAAGAAAAGAAAAAGCTTCCGTTTGCACAGCATCCTCTAAGTTATACTGCTGGAAATATACTTTCCGGAATTTCAATAACCCTTCCCAGGTCCCGATCCACACATTTTCTTCTACGTCAATTATGGCCGCCACAGCATTATTGACAAGGTTATCATATGATACAAGTGTTTGCATTCTGTTATCCATTAACCGTGACACACCATTAGTAGTTAAAGCATAAACTTTTTGGCGGTTGGTAAAAACGGTTCTTCCTACTAATGCCGCATCATAATAATGAAAAATATTTCCCCTTATCATTTGACCAGGGTGTGCATCGAGACAGTTCCAGAAAATACTGTCCGGTGAAGTGGCTGCGACTGAACGTACAAACTGATAGGGATTTGGATTTTGCCAGCTTACCTCGAAGTTGTTTTTATTGGCGGGAATTTTAAAGACCCCGGCAAAACCAGATATATAAACATTCTGCCGGTTATCAGTTGCCAGGCCAAACACTCTTTCGTTAAAATCAGCATATGGAAGAAGATCCAGTGTGTTGGAGGATCGGGATTGAATATGTTGTATGTGGGCTGGTGTTATCTTATACAGTGCATTCAATTCGCCGAGCCAAATATTGCCGGAGGCATCTGTCAATAAGGCTTCAACAGCAATGGTGGATCGAGTCTTTAGATTGATCCTCCAAAAGCTGTCGTCAAAAAAATAAAATAATCCATTGTCACCACCGATCCATATCCCTTTTAAACTGTCCTGTGTAATGCAAAGAATGCGGCCAATTGACTCATTACCGGCTGTGTATTGATAATTAGTGAATGCGTATCCATCATACCTGCTTACGCCCAGTTCCGTACCGATCCAGAGCATACGATTCGTTGTTTGGGCCAGTGCAAAAATTTTAGAGGACAACAGGCCGTTACGTGTACCAAAGGTCTCGAGTTTATAACCAGTCGACTGGCACACACCCCGAAGTTGAAAACAGGTTATGGAAAAACAGAATAATATGAGGGGAATACGCGACATAAAAAGTAAAAATATACTTCATTTTTCCGAAACCCATTCCATTCACTCACCCGGTCAGGCCGTTGGATAATTGACCTTGATTTCAAAAGCCATTAGATAGTTCGCTCCTATCGTTGGCTTAATAGCGTTTTTACAGGGTAAATACCAGGAATATTTTTATAAAGAAAAAAAAGCACAGCAATCAGTATTTAGGCTAACCTAAGTAAATATAGAATATGGCCATTACGGATTTGATCGGGGATAAAGTAAAGGAAGTAAAAAACGAAATGGAACAAATGGGCCTGTGGAAAAAACATCCTCCGGTGTGGGTGAGTGAATACCAGGAGCGGAATATTTCTACAGAGAATGATTTTAGTGAATGGCTGCAGTTCGTGTACCTGCCAAATCTCGTGCAGCAGGCCGGCAGGACCGGTATTCGCCCAGAGAGAAAACAAATCGTACTGCAGGCGATAAATTTCTTTGGAGAAGATGTACAGAAGGGGAAGCTTTTACAATTACTGATCGAGTTGGACTCCTTACCCTGATACGGCTGCTGTCATCATATAGCTGCTGTCGGGATAAGCCGCGGTAACCTGAACTGGAAACACCTTACTCAAACTTGTTTTTAAATCGTTCCCTGATAATTTGACATCATTAACCATTAAACTTTAATTATGAAAAAGAACATCAAAAAATTAATGTCATTTTGCTTAAGCTTACTTTTTCTGGGCTACACAGGAATAGCTCAGAAACCGGAAAAAAGCGCGATCACACCGGAACAAGCAAAAGAGCTGGATGCGGTTGCTGTACGTGATAATCCACTTTCCAAATTAACAGTAGCTGAAAAAAATGCTGCTAAAGACAAAGCACAGGCGCTGACTACTTATGTGGTGAAAGCAGTATTGCATCGTACAGACCCGGCGAAATATCCGGCGGATGAAAAAGAAAATTCACCGCAGGCATTTGCAATAAATGCTGTCAAGGATGTTTCGGCTTATACATTTAATAAAATGAGAGACCGGGTTAGCGGTTTAATGGCTAATCCAACCAAACGGGCTGCGATCCTGGGTAAGTTCAAAGACATTGATTTTACCAAAAAATCGATCCATGCTGATATTAAAAAAATAATGCCTGCTGAATTTCATCCATCTATCGCAGTAAAAGATAAGGATGCTGCCAGCCTGCAACCACATCAGGAAAATAATTTTATCGGGGTGGAAAGATCAGCTACATCCGATAAAAACACGCCTGTTTTCAATAAACTTGACCTGGTATTAAGGGCTATCCATTGCGTAGACGAAACAAATCCTGAATCTCCAGGGGATGATGATATAATAATCGGGGGAATAATTATTGGCTGCAGTGGAAATGTCGCCAAGGCCCGGTCAATAGTCAGTTGTCATTTTGATGATGGTGGTTATTGCAATCATGGCGCTATTCCTTTTGGAACTTATAACCTTAATAGTACCTCCAATTACCCTAAGACATTTTATGCGATCATTCAATTAATAGAAGCTGATTCTGATGAACAAGAGGTTGCCCAAGCCTTGAGTGAGATAATGGGGATAGCCGCGGCTGCACTTGCCGGTACACCGTATGGAGCTGCATTGGCAGCTGTTGCTGCAGCGGTGGAAGTATTCAGCGGTTTGTTCTTTGATGATGATGCTTTCTATCCTTATGGTGTCGTATTAAACCTTCCCAGCCCAAGTCAGTTTGGATCTGATGGAAGAAGTAATAACTGGGCTACTCAAAATATATCTGATCATGGCGGCACTTACCGGGTGGGTTTTTACTGGCAGCTGAAGAATTAAACACTTTAAAATTTCACGCAGAGGATCGCATCCCAACGATGCCCTCTGCGTGAAATTTCTTATTTCTTTTCAGGACTGCCTGAGTATGCATGAATTTTTACAAAAATGAATTAGTGAGGGCAGGATCTAATTGAATTACCATTAATATTTGTTGGCAATGATGTATATATATGCATGCCTGGTGCTTCTCGGGTTTCTACCTATGGCAATCGTGCTGTATAAGAAGTATAAAACGGATAAATTGCAAAAGCACGGGACACGGACGTTAGGAATCGTCCGTGAAATTTATGGTTACAATCCCAGGATGATAAACCGTGTGCTGATTGAATTTCCTGTTCAGGAAACAGGCAAAATTATTTCAAAAAAGATCAACGTTGCGGGCATTCCTTATAATGTTGGAGACCAGATCCCGCTCTTTTATGATCCTAAACGACCACATAATATTCGACTCGATTATAAAAAGGGTTTTATCCCTATGCTTGTATTCACCCTCCTGATCGCAGGGTTCGTCATCTGGGCTTGTATTAAAATTCAAAAAGCTGTAGCTGCTGGTGAAATGTAAGATCGTGCAAAACATGGCGGTATCTTGCCATATGTTTCCCTATCTGGCCGGGATTCCCGATCTTCATACCCTTAATGACCAGGACCGAACGGATAATATTATTCCTGCTTGCCGGGTTGAACTTCACACATATCCTTGATTTCATGATCATGATGCCCCTGGGCAATTACCTGATCGAAGACCTGGGGATCACGGCTATGGAATTCAGTATCCTCGTGGCAGTTTATTCAATCAGCGCTTTTGTATCCGGGCTTGCGATTGCCATGTTTATAGACCGGTTTGACCGGAAGAAACCCTTGCTTTGGGCTTATGCAGGTTTTTTATTGGGAACCATTGCGTGTGGCTTTGCACCTAACTATGCTCTTTTACTCGTATCAAGAATTGTGGCCGGTTTATTTGGTGGTATCATCGGGGCGCAGGTGTTTTCCATCGTGGCTGACCTGTTCAATTATGAAAGAAGGGGCCGGGCAATGGGTGTTGTAATGGGGGGATTTGCCGCGGCATCCATACTTGGTGTGCCGCTTTCATTATACCTGACCAACCTTTTCAAACATAACTGGCATATTCCATTCCTGTTGATCGGGTGCGTTGGTTTACTTTTCATTCCACTGGTCATCCGGTACATTCCGAAAATGACTCATCATATCCGGAAAAAAGAGGAGAGGGAATCTCTTATCACTGCGCTGATCACGGTATGTAAGGTTCCTATACAACGATCAGCCCTGGCATTTTCAGGACTTTTAATGATGGGGCATTTTCTTATCATACCTTTCATCAATCCTTACCTGGAATTCAATAAAGGCTTTTCCAAGAATGACACTCCAATGATCTACCTGGTTGGCGGTGCGGCTTCCCTGATCGCGGCCCTTTACCTGGGAAAGTTAGCTGATAAGAAAGGGAAACTGGCTGTATTTTCTATATCCGTATTTTTTTCACTATTCATGGTCCTTATCATTACCAAGCTGCCGAACGTGGCATTCCCGGTAGTATTGGTCTTTTTTGCGATATGGTTCATTGTAGCTACCGGTCGAATCGTTACGGCCCAGGCTATGATTAGTGAAGTGGTAAAGCCTGAGCAACGCGGAAGCTTTATGAGCATCAACGGCAGTATACAACAATTGGGAAGTGGTATGGCAGCTTTATGTGCCGGAGCAATTGTACAAGTGGAAAAGACAGGGAAAATCGTCAATTATAATTGGGTTGGATATTTAAGTATCCTCGTGCTTTTCCTAAGTCTTGTATTCGGGCGGGTCATATTTAAAAATATGGACACAGCTTCCCGCATTGAAGACCCGACTCTTGACGACGAGTTAGTCAAGGAGCCTATCACTTCCGGATAACCCTGTAAACAGGGTATCGTAAGTAAGCCGGCTCAAACCAGGGAGAATTCTGGTAAACAAAATTCAACTGAGCCCTGCCGTTATTAGCAAATGCGGTATCAGAAACCTTCCTTTGTTCAAGTTTTGATTGTAGCCCCGGGTTTTTTTGTAAATATTCTGCGGCGATATCTTCAAAAGCATAACCGGAGTATCCTTCTTTCTGGCCGAGGATCGGATCAAAAAAATTCCAGGCGAAATACGAATCCTCTGCGGTGGGCTCCAATACTTCAACCAAAAAACGATTCGCGACCTGGTTCATGGGAATATACCAGTCGCCTTTTTTGAAAAACATCTTACCAGTGCTGACCGATGTTTTTACATCACTGTTAAGGTGGTGCATCTCGTACTGGCGCGGGGCAGTTTTGTAGTCCTCGATCTTATAGGTCTCCACATCAATACTAGTGTCTTTTTTCAGTTGCGTCATCTGCACTTTATTCAATTTCAATAAATCGATGACTCTCCACCATCCTTGTGGAATGATATACGCTTCGGGTTTTTGAACAAAGCTGCCGGGTTTATAAAAATTAAAGAAAGGAATCTCTTTTTCATAAGGCTGGCTCCTGTCGTAATAAAGTCTCGGCAATCCGGACACCAGGCTGGGTTTACGGCCAGCTACGTAACCTTTATAGAGTCTTTTGGAGGATTGAGAGCGATCAAGACTCCACCGGAGAGGGAATTCCATCTGCGTAATCGTGACATTCTTCGTCATTTTCCTTAGCCTGCCGATCATTTCGCTGTTCTTCTGCGTGAAATCTATAAAACTTTTCATCAGTTCGTAAGTTGCTTTAACCCGTTGATCATAGGGTTTCAGCATATGCGTTTCGGCAACAAATGAAAAAGTATGCCAGAGCGCTGCATAACCGCTGCCGTAACGCGGACCTTCAAAAAATTCAGGCCAGCCGTTATCAGGAGAGTCGCCAAACGCATTCACATATGGGATCAGGTCATAACCTTTTTGCTTCATATCGGCATACAGACCAGGTTCAAAATACCGGTTCATAAAATCTCCCATAGTACCGCCCAGCTTATTGTGCTGGGTACAGATAAGCGTCATCACATGCTGGTAATCGGCACCATTGCTGACGTGGTTATCCAGGAAAACATCCGGATCAGTGAGATGAAAGATTTCTGTAAAAGCTTTTGCATCTTTTGAGTCGCATTTAATGAAGTCCCGGTTAAGGTCGAGGTTCTGCGAGTTACCACGAAAGCCGAATTCTTCCGGGCCATTCTGGTCTACACGGTAATTGGCACTGCGGTTAAGACATCCGCCAATATTATAAACCGGAATAATGGCGAGAACAATATTATCCGGTATCCTGTATTTATTTGTAACAATATCCCTGGCCAGTAACATACTGGCATCAATGCCGTCAGGTTCCCCCGGGTGAATGCCATTATTGATAAGCAATACCCGCTTATCATTGCGGCGGATATTATCAAAATTGTGATCACCATTATTTGAAACGACGATAAGGTGTAAAGGAAAGCCTGCATCGGTCATCCCCATTGTAAGCATCTTCACTTTTCCCGATTGCTGATCAAGTTTCTGCCACCAGGAAATGATCTCTGAGTAAGCAGGTGTTTGAGTACCTTTTGATTGTTCAAACCTCGTACTAATGTTTTGGGAGAAAAGATTGAATGATACTAAAAGCGAAAAGATCAGGAACAGCTTTCTCATTGTATTTGTTTGAGTGTTCAACCCCGGCTTAAACCAGGGCTGTATTACTAAATGTAGTGCAAGCTATTTCAAAAATGATCAATTTTATGACAGGTGGATGTCGAGTATGGAATCTATCTCATCAACCGCCGCATCTCCAAAAAAAATAAGCCCACGTTTAAATCGTGGGCTTAATATTATAAATCTTGATGAATATTATTTGGCTGCATTCGCTCTCCGGGCCAGTTTACTTTTCAGGTTTGCCGCTTTGTTCTTGTGAATAACACCTTTTTTTGCAAGTTTATCGATCATACCTGCCACTACAGGAAATTTTTCTGCTACCTCTTTGCCCTTTCCCGCTTTCAGATCCCGGATCGCATTCCGGGTAGTTTTACCATAATACTTGTTTCTTTCGCGACGTTTTTCTGCCTGACGGGCATCTTTTTTTGTTGCACTGTGATTGGCCATTCTGCTAGATTTTTATTCCGGTTTTATCGGGAGGCAAAGGTAGGGATTTAATATCAGAATTCAGGTTGGAGATAAGAGATTTTTTGACCTGTTCCTTATCCGGCGATCTCTCAATTATCAACTGATTTTGAGCGGGATAGGGCTTGTATTTCACAGGCTAACGAAAACAATTCTGGGAAACATAACCCGGGTTTTACGATCTTTGTGGCCTTAAATTGATTCAACCCCTGATTGATGAAGGATTTCTCGTATATCACCAATTCATCCCCCGCTTTTATTGAAAACCTGTACCGTGATTTTGTAAAAGACCCCAACAGTGTTGACCCGGAAATGAGAAAATTCTTTGAGGGGTTCGATTTTGCCATCACTACTATACCCGCTGCAGGAAATGGCAAAGCAGCTGCTGTTGTCACACCTGTTATCGAAAAAAAATCTGACCAGGAAACAACTACGCCCGGTACAGACTGGATGCGCGAATTAAGAGCCTACCGGCTGATCCTGGGTTATCGTAATAAAGGTCACCTGATAGCATACACCAATCCCATCCGGCCCCGTAAAGACCGTGGGGCAAACATCGAATTATCTTTTTATGGATTTACGGAAGCTGATCTCGAAACCAAATTCCAGGTGGGAAGCTTGTTGGGTTTAGGCACTACGAGCTTAGGGAATATCCTGCAACACCTGGAGAAATGTTATGCTTCCCATATCGGTGTAGAATTTAAATATATCAGCGACCAAAAAAAAATTGACTGGCTGACGAATGAGATCGAAAAGACGATGTTGGAACCTCTGCCTCTTAAGAGGAAAAAAAGGATCCTGGAAAAATTGAACCAGGGAGTGATGTTCGAAGAGTTCCTGCATAAAAAATATGTGGGACAAAAAAGGTTTTCACTCGAGGGAGGAGAAACAACTATTCCCGCACTCGATGCGATAATCAACACCGCTGCTGAACATGATGTGCAGGAAGTCGTGATCGGTATGGCACACCGTGGCCGCTTGAATGTGCTGGCCAATATTATGGGAAAGACTTATGAGCAGATTTTCAGCGAATTTGAAGGCACTGCAAAAGTGGACCAGACCATGGGAAGCGGTGATGTGAAGTATCACCTGGGATTCGGGAGTGAATTGAAAACAACGAATGAAAAGACAGTACATCTCAAACTGATGCCCAATCCATCACATCTTGAAGCGGTGGACCCGGTGGTAGTTGGATTTGCGAGGGCCAAAGCCGATGTGATGTATAAAAGTGATTTCGACCGGATACTTCCATTGTTGATACACGGTGATGCATCGCTGGCCGGGCAGGGGGTGGTATACGAGGTGATGCAGATGTGTAACCTGGAGGGATATTATACCGGGGGTACAATTCATTTCGTGATAAATAACCAGATCGGATTTACAACTGATTTCGATGAAGCGAGGAGTTCTGATTATTGCACTTCGCTGGCGGCTGCCATACAGGCGCCGGTATTCCATGTAAATGGTGATGACCCCGAAGCTGTTGTTAAGTGCGTGGAAACGGCCACGCGCTATCGCCAGGAATTCAATAGCGATTTTTTTATTGATATGGTTTGCTACCGGCGGCATGGGCACAATGAGGGTGATGATCCTAAATTCACCCAACCACATTTATATGCACTGATCGAAAAGCATCCCAATCCACGTGAGATCTATGTGAAGTACCTGTTGGAAAATGGCGAACCGGATGCACAGGAACTGGCGCGGGAAATGGAAAAAAAGTTCTGGTCAGATCTGCAGGAGAGGTTAGATGAAGTAAAGCAACACCCGCTGCCGTATACTTACCAGCAGCCTGAATTATGGTGGAAGAGTCTTCGCAGAGCCACCATGGATGATTTTGATCGTTCGCCGGTTACAGCAATAAGCACAAGCGATTTTAAAACTGTATTTGACGCATTGATGAAATGGCCGGAGGGATTTAAGCCATTACGTAAAGTGGAAAAGCTATTACAGGATAAAATAAAACTATTTTCTGCCGAGTCAAAGATCGACTGGGCTACAGCCGAGTTAATGGCATATGGAAGTTTGTTGCTTGACGGCAATGATGTACGAATGAGCGGGCAGGATGTAAAAAGGGGGACTTTCTCGCATCGTCATGCAGTGTTGAGGGATGAGACAAATGATAATCCTTATAACCGTTTAAGTGAAGTACCGGGTGCAAAAGGAGAATTCCGGATATATAATTCCCTATTGAGTGAATATGGTGTGTTAGGCTTTGAATATGGTTATGCGCTCGCGAATCCCCATGCATTGGTTTTATGGGAGGCGCAGTTTGGTGATTTTGCTAATGGTGCGCAGACCATGATCGATCAATTCATTGCCGCAGGAGAGCAGAAATGGAACCGTATGAATGGGGTTACCCTATTGTTGCCGCATGGCTATGAAGGGCAGGGCCCCGAACACAGCAGTGCGAGGTTGGAACGATTCCTGCAATTATGCGCGGAGCTGAACATGGTTGTTACGAATATCACAACGGCGGCTAATTTCTTCCATGCCCTGCGGAGACAACTGGCCTGGCCTTTTCGTAAGCCACTGGTTGATTTCTCTCCCAAGGCTAATCTCCGGCATCCCGACAGTTATTCGGTGATGAATGAATTTATCAATGGCGGGTTCAGGGAAGTGATCGATGATGATTTCGCCGATACCCCGAGCGTTAAAAAAGTTTTATTCTGCAGCGGGAAGATCTATTTTGATATGGCCGAACGCCAGCAAAAAGAGCAGCGGAAAGATATAGCCATCATTCGCCTCGAACAGCTTTACCCCCTACCTTACCAACAACTGGAAGATATTTATAAAAAATACAATAATGCAACCTGGTTCTGGGTCCAGGAAGAGCCCCTTAATATGGGAGCGGCTTCGTTTCTTCAAATGAATCTGAAAACGATCAATTTTGGATTAATCAGCAGGCAACCGTCAGCCTCTACTGCTACGGGCTTTCACAAAGTGCATGTGCAGGAACAAAGCGAAATCATAGAAACCGCATTCAGCATTTAGGAAGTCTTAGAAGTCTAATGAGTCATATTTCGATTGATGCACCAATTATTGTCTTTTGAAAATCCAGATTGAACTCTCATCGTGCACTTCAAGAATTAGAAGAATAAGTTCATCTTTAGAAATTGAAATGATTCGGAAGATCTCCGGTACAGGATCTTCCGTTTCTTCGCCTTTAACCCGTTCGCGGTATACATAAAGCTTGTCGACCCCGTTTTCCTTTTTTACCTCGTATCTTCCTTTGAACGTGTTCATAATAACGCAGCTGCCATCTGGCTTGAAATGGTAACTGTGACTGTTTGGAACTGCTTTTTCGCGCTCCCCCGGATCCAATAACCCATTGTTGTTATCATCGAAGGCATTGAGGACTAATTTCCATTTACCCAACAGGCCGTCAGATTGTGATTCCCCCGCTGAATTATTACTGTTGTTTGATACTTTTTCGGTTTTCGCATCTGAATTTTCATGCTTTGGTGCTGTTTCATTTGATCCCGGGCCTTTGTTGCCACATTTGATGAATGTGATTACAGTTATTGAAATTGCTAACAGGAATTTTATATTCATATAAAAATTCTTTTGCGTAATGATAAATCCCTTACGGTTAAGAAAGGATACTGTTTTATAGAGCTCGGCGGCTTTGATAATGAAATCAAAATCCCAGAACTATTCCATTATGTTTCAGAGGAAAGAAAGCTAATTTAGCTAAATAAAATTGAATATCTTTACTTGATTTTTTTGCGCGAATCTCTCAATTCTAAGAAGTTATGATTGAAATAAAAGTTCCCACCATAGGCGAATCTATCAGCGAAGTAACCCTACTTAAATGGAATAAAAAGGATGGTGATTTTGTGGAGAGAGATGAAGTTATCGCCGAACTGGAAAGTGAAAAAGCTACTTTCGAAGTGAGTGCTGAACAGGCTGGAATCCTGAAAACCTCGGCCCAGGAAGGTGATACGCTTAAAATCGGTGACTTATTGGCGAAAATAGATGAGACCGCGAAAAAATCTACAAAGCCTGACGAAAAAAGCGAAGCTCCAAAAAATGTAAAAGAAACTGTTGCATCAAAAACTGACACTCCCAAGTCTAATGGCCAGGAGAAAAAAGAAAAAAAGAAGGAAGTAAAAACTGCTGTTATTGAATCAATACCATCGGCTGAAAAACCGGCACAAAGTGTAACAGGAACTGATGAGTCTACTATAAAAGCCACACCGGTAGCTTCTGCAATCATTGCAGATAAAGGTGTTGATCCCCGGCAGGTAACCCCGAGTGGTTACCAGGGCAAGATCATGAAAGAAGATGTAATGGCCGCTTTGGCTAACCCTGGAAAAATAACAGGGGGTAGGCCATTGTTCAGCCGGGACGAGAAGACTGAAAAGATGAGTGCATTGAGACGTACAATTTCCCGACGGTTGGTGGAAGCAAAGAATACAACGGCGATGCTTACCACTTTCAATGAAGCAGACATGAGCAGCATCATGGACATCCGGAATAAGTACAAAGATAAATTCAAAGAGACACATGGCGTGGGATTGGGGTTTATGAGTTTTTTTGCGAAAGCCTGTTGCGTGGCTTTGCAGGAATGGCCTGCGGTGAACGCCTACCTGGATGGTGATCATCTTGTATACCATGATTATTGTGATATTTCAATTGCGGTTTCAACCCCCCGGGGATTAACGGTTCCCGTCATGCGCAATGTTGAAAGTCTTAGCATGGCAGAGATCGAGAAAAAAGTGGTGGAATTAGCGGGGAAAGCAAGAGATAATAAACTAACGATGGAAGAATTGCAAGGTGGGACATTTACAATTACCAATGGCGGTGTATTTGGCTCCCTGATGAGCACCCCGATCATCAATCTCCCGCAAAGTGCCATATTGGGAATGCATAAGATCCAGGAAAGACCCATTGCTGTGAATGGCCAGGTGGTGATCAAACCGATGATGTACCTGGCGCTCAGTTATGATCACCGGCTCATAGACGGGCGTGAATCCGTCAGTTTCCTGGTGAGGGTGAAAGAATTATTGGAAAATCCTGAACAATTGCTGATTGGGAAAGACCCGGTGAAAACCCTGCTGGAACTTTAATTGCACCATAAATCTTAACACCAGCCTTTATGAATCGACAATTCCCCAGGATCCTATTTCTTATTGTTATCATACTGGTATCCTGTCAACGGGAGATCGATTGGGGAATTAATAACGGTACCGAAG
>JGI10216J12902_101002848_pt1 | contig 14976 bp, 12 predicted proteins | sample KanNatreferecore_FD_12902 | JGI IMG/M metagenome (IMG submission 12902)
GGCTATCCTCGTGAAGCCGTTGTGGTGGACAAGACATTGGCGAAGACCGTCAAAGCCCGGGCAAAGGCAGATGCCGGTGATCCATTACAAGTAGGCGCGCCCATCCCTGGAATGGTCACAGCCCTGTCGGCCACGGTTGGAGGCAAGGTCGCCAAGGGAGACAAACTCGCGACACTGGAGGCCATGAAGATGCAAACGAACATCCTGGCACCCACGGATGGCGTGATAGCCGAGGTCCTTGCGACGGCTGGCGACTCTGTGGAAGCCGGTGACCTTATCGTCAAACTGAGGAGCTAATCGCAATTTTCACCGGTGCCTCCCCTACTCCGAGCGACCCATTTAACAAAATCGTTCGGCGCCGTACGCGCGCTACGCGGGGTATCGTTTGAACTGGAAGCGGGCGAAGTCCACGCTCTACTCGGAGAGAACGGGGCGGGAAAATCCACGCTAATTAAGGTCATCACAGGAGCGCACTCACCTGACTCCGGTTCACTGGAAGTCGATGGAACTCAAATCGAGCATTTTTCCCCGCGCGAGGCGCATCGGCATGGGATTGCCTGTATCTATCAGCAGCCGGCTCTATTTCCCGACCTGACCGTTGCTGAAAACATCGCCCTTCGCCTGGAAAATCCTCGGGCTTGGAGTTTGGTTCGACGCAGAACGTGCCGAATTCGGGCTGCCGAACTGTTAAAGAGAATTGGAGCGGACATTTCTCCAGATCGCGAGATTCGTAATCTTTCGATGTCCGAGCAACAACTGGTTGAAATCGCCTGCGCCATAGGAGTTGGCGCGAGGATTGTTGTTATGGATGAGCCAACGGCCTCGCTCACCCAGAAAGAACAACATCTACTTTTCCACATCGTCCGGGAACTGAGGGCGAGCGGCGTTGGAGTTATCTATATCTCCCATCGACTGGAGGAAATCTTCACCCTAGCCGACCGTGTCACAGTGTTGCGCGACGGCGCTTCCGTTGGAACCAATCCTGTGGATACGATCAACGAGAACGAGTTGATCGGCATGATGATTGGCCGCGAGGTTTCGCATATCTATCCGCCGCGCGAATCCAGGCCAGCAGGTGTCGTCCTTTCACTTCGCAATATCTCGTGCAAGGCCGGCGGTGTTCACGATGTGTCGCTTGATTTACGCCGCGGCGAGATCATTGGATTGGCGGGACTGGTCGGCGCCGGCAGAACTGAACTCGCAAGAGTGCTTTTCGGAATTACGCCAGCGGATAACGGCAACATTGTCCTGAACGGCAAGTCGATTACCATCGATTCACCACAGGAGGCAATTGCCTATGGCATCGCCTATGTTCCCGAGGACCGGCGACGACACGGCGTGATTCTAGAGATGAAAATCTCTCAAAACATGAGCATGGCGATTCATGAGCGACTATTCCCTGGCGGATGGCTCAGAAAGGCGGCAGAGAACGAACTCGCTCAGCGATTCATCTCGCAACTTGGAATCAAGTCCTCCGGAGCAAACGCGACCGGCGAAACGCTAAGTGGTGGAAACCAGCAAAAGGTTAGTCTCTCCCGCTGGCTGGCTACGAAACCTACGGTTTTAATACTCGATGAGCCAACCCAAGGAGTGGATGTCGGGGCGAAAAGCGAGATCCATAAGATCATCCGCGAACTTGCGGCCGAGGGGCTCGCTGTCATCATGATCTCCAGTGACCTCCCGGAGATCCGTGGAATGAGTGATCGCATTGCGGTAATCAGAGGCGGGACCATAGCGGCAATGTTTGAGACCGTTCCCGACGCCCAGGCATTGATGGCTGCGGCACTCGGACACAAGGCGGCATGAAGACAACTCTCCCGCGGGAGCTTCCCCTCGTTCTCGCCTTGGTCCTCGTGTTCGGTTTGCTCGCGCTCGTCGCTCCCGAATTCTTCGACCGCAAACCTCTGATGTCGCGTTTCGCGCAGGAGGCGCCGGTCCTGATCGTCGCCGCCGGCACCTCGTTAGTCATCATTGTGCGACAAATCGATATTTCTGTGGGCTCTCAGTTTGCCGTCAGTGGCATCGTGGCCGGGATGTTGGCTAGTTACGGCGCAGGCGTCGCCACCTGCGCGGCGGGCGCCCTAGGAGCCGGTCTGTTGATGGGCGCCATTAACGGTCTTTGCGTTGCCACCCTTCGCTTGCCGAGCATTGTCGTAACGTTGGCAACGATGGTCATCTGGCGGGAAGCGCTTCGCTTAACACAACAGGGACAATTCATTAATCTACCAAGCGGATTCCAATGGTTCGGGCTTACTCTGGAATCCGGGCAAATGATCCAGATATCAGCCGCACTCGCACTATTTTCACTGCTCGCGTGGTTTGCGTCGAACGTCTCGGCCGGCCGATTTATTTATGCCGTCGGCTCCGATGCCGAGGCTGCCCGTTTATCTGGCATTCCACCGCGAATTACGACGTTCGCAGCGTTTGTACTTCTCGGGGGATTATGCGGGATTGCCGCATTTATGAATGCGCTGCAAACGCCTCAGGTCGATCCAAAATCCGGAACGGGATTGGAAATGAAAGTGATTGCCGCATCCGTCGTTGGTGGAATAGCAATCAATGGGGGACGTGGACGTTTGTGGGGCGCGTTCCTTGGACTGCTGCTGCTGACGACGATTAGCCCGGCTCTCACCTATCTCCACGTTGAGGCCTACTGGGAAAAAGCTGTACAAGGTTCCATCATTCTCCTCGCCGTAATTGCCGAAACCATCCGCACCAGGCGCGTATGAGAACTGCACTGCGACCTACTCTCGTTCGGCACGAGGTAATCCTGGCGGCGGTTCTTCTCATCGAGTGGTTTTATTTTTACTTTACCGCGACCTCAGAAAAGCGAGGCATCACCTTCGGCTTTGGCGCTCTCGACTCACAGTTTGATTTACTGCGGCACAGTGTGGAAATCGGTCTGTTGGCACTCGCGGTTACGCCGATTATTTTGACAGGCGGAATTGACCTTTCGTTAGGATCGACCCTGGGACTGTGCTCTATCGTTTTCGGAAAGCTCTGGCAGGACGCAGGAGCGCCGCTTTGGCTCGCGGGTCTTCTGACGATTGTCGTCGGCGGACTCGCGGGAACGATCAACGCCGGTCTCATCGCGAAACTCCGATTGCCTCCTCTCATCGTTACGCTCGGAACCTTCTCCCTCTTTCGTGGATTGGCTGAAGCACTAACTCGTGGAACGGCGACGTACACCGGGTTTCCAAGCTCATTTCTTTTGTTGGGTCAGGGGCGAATTGCGGGATTGCCGACTCAAGGTTGGTTATATCTGCTGGTGACAATCGTCATCTGGCTTTTGATTCACCGGACTGTTTTTGGACGGACGCTCCGCGCAATTGGTTTCTCCTCAGAAGGGGCTCGCTACGCTGGGATTCCAGTGAATCGGCGGATCGCCGCCGTCTACGTCTTCGCAGGGATCATCGCGGCCTTGGCGGGAATAATCTATACGTCACGTCTCGGACAGGCCAAGGCGGATGCGGGCACCGGTTACGAATTGTATGCCATTACGGCCGTCGTACTCGGTGGCACAAGCATTTTTGGAGGAACCGGATCGGTGCACGGCACAATTCTCGGAGTTGCCGCGATCGCGGTATTAACCAAGGGCCTTGTCTATGCGCGTCAACCTCAAGAAGTTGGCGGCATATTGACGGGAGCTCTTCTCCTTCTCGCACTGCTCGCAAGCACTTTCGCAAAATCCACGTTCTATCGAACTCGCACGGCGAAGACCCTTACCGCACCACCTCAGCCAAAACTGCCCTGAGTTTCTCAGGGGCGATTGGCTTGCGAATCACTTTATTAATCTCTGGCGGCAACCGTTCTGAGTCAAAGGTAAACCCGGTTAAAAGGACAATCGGCTGGTGGGCTCGCATTCGCCGAATGAACCGCGCCAACTGCATCCCCGTCATTCCGGGCATTCCTTGATCTGTCAGCAAGAGATCAAAGTCCCCTTGCTGGAACTGCTGCATCGCTTCCGCCCCGCTCGCAACCGCTGTCACGCGATGCCCGTCAGCCGAGAGATATCTTGCAACAATTTCGCGTGCACTCGGCTCGTTATCCACAACCAGAATGTTCAGCGATTGCATCAACGTCGGCTTTGCTGCCTCGTCCGATCTCACACCCACGTCGTCAGCGACCGGCAATCGAACCACCATAGTCGTCCCGCTTCCGGGAGCACTTTGAATGTTCAGTGCCCCATCGTGCCGCTTTACCGTTCCAAGGACCATGGGCAACCCCAATCCTGTTCCACGATCTCCCTTGGTAGTGAAAAACGGCTCAAGGCATCGTTGCCGCGTCTCAGGGGTCATACCGACTCCGTTGTCCTCCACCTCCATCTGCACCATCCTTGAATCGGCTCGAGTTCGCAGCGTAATCATGCCTCCATTCGGCAAGGCATCAACGGCATTGAAGATGAGGTTGGTGATCGCTTCGCGAAGTTCAGCCTCATTCCCCATCACCGGAGGAGTGTGTTCCAATTCGACGGAGATATTAATCGTGCGTCCAGAGTTCATCGCCTGGGTCTTCCATTTGGGCTGTGCCAGCTTAACAACTGCCTCGACGATTTGATTCAGGTTTACGGCTGCGAACTGATCGTTCTTCTCCCGCGGCCGGTAAAAATCGCGCAGTCGCGAAACCACGTGAGAAGCATCACGCCCCGCCGTGTTGATCGCGTTCAAATAGTCCTTAACCTGCTCGACATCGGACAGCGCATCGGGCGCAGCCAATAACAGTTCGCTGTAACCGATCACCGTCATCAGCGCATTGTTGAAATCGTGAACGATACCACTCGCCATCTCGCCAAATGCGCGAAAGCGTTCCTGCTGAACGACGGCGCGTTGGCTCTCCTTTAGTTCCGAGAGCGCCGCTTCTAACTCCGAGGTTCGTGCAGAGACCATCTGTTCGAGCGCAACATTAGTTCCTTGGAGTTCCAAGTGAAGGAAACGCGTGCTGAGCACATTCCGAATCCGCATGAGCAATTCCGATGGATCGAACGGTTTTACCAGGATATCCGTCGCGCCTGCGGCAAGTGCCCTTCGGCGGTTTTGCGCCTCCTGGCTGGCGGTTAGCACAAGGACTGGCATGTGCGCCTCACGAGGAAAACTCGCTCGCACCATCTCAAGAATCTGAATCCCATCAATCTCCGGCATCACCAAGTCCGTGATCACCAAGTCCGGTTGGAATACCGGCAGTTGTTCCGCAAAACCTCGCGGATGATTGAGCGCAAGAACGTTGGCGAACCCCAGACGCTGCAGGACGCCCCGCAGGAGACAGAGCGTCGAGACGTCGTCGTCCAGTATGAGAATCCGTGCACCCCGAAGCGTGTCTTCGGTCATGCTACGAAACTGTGAGTGCGGTCCCAGCTCCCGCCAAAGCTCGCGAGATGCACCGATGAATCACATCAATGGACGCAGACTTCGAAAGGTACCGATTGCCATTGCTGATCAACTCGCGTTCGCCCGCCTCATCAGCCGAAATCAGCGATGTCAGGAAAATGACTGGGATGGGCGCAAGCGCGGAATCCTTTCGCAGAAGTCGCAGCAGTTCCGGGCCGTTCATCCCTGGCATGTCGACGTCAACGAGGAACAATTGCGGTTGATACTCCTGCGCGGCCCGGACGGCCGCCTGCGGCAGGTGTTCAATTCGCGCCTCGTAATGCCCTGTCTGCTCCAGGCGAACACCGACCAATTTTGCGAGAGGTCGATTATCATCTACGATTAGAACGCGCGTCTTGCTCATAGATTTGATTTAACAGGATTTGTCGTCCAAACCGAGTTGGGAATACCCTCATTTACGGTGGGGGTGAATCCTTCGTCCGTCTACGTTTGAAGAGCCTCCACCACGGCGATCAGGATAGCCTCGGTTGTGTAAGGCTTGGCGAGAAACTGACGTACGTTTGGCGAATCTACCCGCGAATACTCACCGATTCCGCTCGCCGCGATAATTCGAACGTCTCGATTGATACGGGTCAAAACCTCAATTGTCGCAGCGCCGTCCATGATCGGCATCGTCATGTCAGTGATGACCGCGTCAATCTCGTCCTGGTGACGAGCGTAAACGGCAACGGCCTCAGCGCCGTCCACCGCGGAAAGAACCCTATATCCAAAAGCCTCTAGTGTTTGTTGTGCCACCGATCTCAACGGTGCTTCGTCTTCAACCAGAAGGATAGTTTCCCCGCTCCCACGCGGCAATTCCCGAGGCCCCAAAGAATCCAAAACGTCAATTGAATCCTCACTTGCCAGCAGATTAACTGTGAAGGTCGTGCCACGACCAACTTCGGAAGAAACTTGAATGAATCCGCCATGGCTCTTAGCGATAGCCAGTGAGGTGCTCAAGCCAAGTCCACTGCCACGCCCCACCTCTTTTGTCGTGTAAAATGGATCGAAGATGCTCTCGAGTGCATTTGGAGGAATGCCGCATCCCGTATCTTCAACGTCGATTCGTACGTACCGGCCCGCAAGTTCACGAAGGCTCGTCCCGCAGCTCCGAGCGATCTTTTCATTTCTTACTGTAATACAGATCTGTCCTCCGTTGGGCATTGCATCACGCGCATTAACACAAAGGTTTAGCAGGACCTGATGGATCTGGGTGGGATCACCCCACATGCTCCAGAGGCCGGGCTTCACCGAAATCTTAAGTTCGATGTTCTTGGGGAAGGTCTCAGCAACTATCTTATGAATCTCTTTCAGGAGATCTCGCACGTTCATCGGCACTCGTTCGCTCTCAACCCCCTTTGCAAAGGAGAGGACTTGGCGCACCATGTCGGCTCCCCGATGAGCGCTCGTCTCAATTGTATCGAGGGTATTCTGCGCCTCGGCATCCGGAATTTGAAGGCGCAATAGTCCCATCGACATTATGATCGGTGTAAGCACGTTGTTGAGATCGTGCGCAATTCCGCCAGCCAAGGTCCCAATGCTTTCGAGACGTTGAGCACGGAGGATCTGCCGTTCCAGACACTTTCGCTCCGTGATGTCCGTGTTGATCCCCGCAATGCGAATCACCCGCCCTTCGGCGTCATGCACCGGAACCATTCGCGCCCAAACCCAGATTTCAGAACCGTCGGCACGAACCAGCCGGTGTTCCTCGCTGTAGCGAGTCGTCAGATTCTCGCTCGCCTTTTCAACACGTTCCCGATCCTCGGGATGAACCGCATCCAGGAAACCAACGGGACTGTCGCCTCCGTACATCCGTCGGAATGATGAGTTCACGTATAGCATCTTTCGCGTCCGCGAGTCCATGATCCAAAATGCATCACCAACATTCTCGGCGAACTGGAGGAAAGTTTCGTTGCTCTCGGCCAGAAGGTTCTGATTAGACTTCCGTTCAGTCACGTCCCGGAAGTAGACGGCTAACCCTCCGTCGCTGCTGAAAGCGTTTACCTCGAACCATCGGCGGAAGGCAGGCAAGAATAACTCAAATTGTGACGACTTACCCGTCGCCATGCATTGTTCGAATTCTTCGCGCAAAGCCGATTCGTTTGCGGCGGGAAAGGCGTCCCAAACGCAACGGTACAGGATCTCTTCCCGGGGGCAATTCAATAGCCGTTCTGCCGCCGGGTTCACATAGGTGAAACAGTAGTCGCGATCTAAAAGATAGAAAGCATCGCTCAAGCATTCTAACGTAGTCTGCAATCGAGTCGCCGTGCGCTGCGGCACCCGCTCAGTCACTCGCGCTTCGGTAACATCGCGAGCAACGCAAAACATCTTCCGATCAATCTCCGACCAATATGCCGACCACATAACCATCACGGAACCGCCTGCCGGATGCATGAAGCGGTTTTCAAAGTCTCGCGTTGGCACACCGTCCTGCACGGAAGCAAACATCTTCACCGATCGCTCAACGTCCCCGGGATGCACGAGTTCCAGAAAGCGCTTGCCGATCAACTCGTTGCGTTTGTATCCCCACATCTGCTCTGCTGCCGCGCTGACTTCCAGGAACGCGCCTGACGCGTCGAGCATGCAGATCGAGTCTAACGAGTAATCCATCATCTGCTGGAGGACTCGCGAGGTCAGGCGCAACTCCTCGGTTACGCGGCGCAATTCGCTCTCCGTCCGACGCACACGAAGCATAGCCTCCACCCGGGCGATAAGTTCATACTGGGTGATGGGTCGAACTATATATCCATCAGCACCAGAGTTCAGTCCGAGGGCCTGCTCTTCGCTCGAAATGTGAGCACCGGAAAAATACATTACTGCAATCCCCGCAGTCCTCGCGTTTTGTTTAATCTCGTGGCACAAGTCGAACCCGCATAAGTCCGGCAGATTAATATCCAGCAGGATCAGATCGGGCAATAGGGCCAGGAGAGTTTCACGACATTCGGCTGCCGAACTCGCACATAGCACGGAAAACCCCGCAGTCTTGAGCATGAGGTGGGTCAACTCCAGCAGAGGCGCTTCATCATCTACGACCAACACAGTTCCCCGAGCCTCTTGTTGCTCTCGCAAGCAATGGAGTGTACGGGATGTTGTGCGGGGCGCGGGCGGAGTGGTGGCCATGTCCGCCACTCTGCGTGAAATATTCCTCCGGAGCCTTGCAGGGAAACTGTGTATTCTGCGCCGTCTCTGCTGCCTACGTCGCGAAAAAAGCGGCACGGCCGTAATCCGGCCGTGCCGCGTTAAACTGATTGCCTTTTAGTGGCTGTAAGCGTCGCGAAGGTCCCGAATTCGATCGTGCGACTCCTTCACTCCCAGATATTGCCGGTTAACTACCTCGCGCACGGCTTGGGGCAATTCGTCGTGCTCAAGGGCCTCGCGGTATTCCGCCACAGCGGAGTCTTCACCCCGCTCGCACTCTGCCAGAACGGAATGTTCGCTTCCGCTGGAAAGAGCGGATTTTAGATCGATCCAGCCTCGGTGTAGAGAGCCAGAAATGCTACCACTGGTTTCGGCTTCCTCACCGACAGTGGCAACAATACGCTGCAGCTCCGTGCCGAAGCGTCCTCGCTCAATCGAAAGCTCGCTGAACAGACGCTTCAACGCCTCGTTCTTGGTATCCTCGGAGGCCGCCCGGAAGCCTTCCTGACCATCTCTGCACGTTTCGATGAGGGTGTTAAGAATATGGGCTATTGATTTCGTGGTCGTTGCCATAACGACAATTGCATCGCAGTGCTCCCAAAGTGCGCGTGCCCTGAAAGCCATCCTGATACCCCGCTCATGGTTGGGCGCCACACGCGGCCTCTGGTAGAGACTAAAGTCCAGCCGCCGTATCAGCTCTCAAGATATCGACGCAGCTTATCGCGCAGTTCCGTCCGGGCGCGGAAGAGGAGACTCTTCACGGCTGGGACGCTCAACTCGAGGATCTCCGCAATCTCCTCGTAGGGAGTTTCCTCGTAGCGCCGCAGGACAATGGCCATTCGCTGAGTTTCCGGGAGTTCTTCGATGGCCTTGTGAATTGCGCCCATCATTTCCTCGTCCAGTACTGCGGTGTCGGGAACTTTTGTACTGTGATCCACCATCTGCAATGGGCGTTCGTCGTCCGCATCCCGAGGCTGATCCAACGAGACCGCAACGTGGCGCTTGCGTCTCCGGAGCTCGTTAAAGACTAAGTTCCGCGTGATCTTGAATAACCAGGTCGTGAATTTGGCGGTCGGTTCGTACCGGGCAGCGCTCCGCCATACTCGGACGAATACCTGCTGCGCCACGTCTTCGGCTTCGGTATCGTCGCCGAGCATTTTGGCTACCGTGCCAATAACCCGGTGCTGGTGGATCTCCACCAACTCTTGAAACGCATCGGCATCGCCATTCTTGACCTTTTGCATCAGGGCAAGGTCCAGAACAGCCGCCTCATCCGGGGTCTCAGGCACGGAGACAGGCTCGTCAGGCATGGTAATATCTGCGAACGGGTTGAGGGCGAGACACGCAGTGGTCACGATGGCCGATGAACCATGAAAGTGGCAATTGGTTTCCAAGTTCTGACGGAAATTGGCGAAGCCGTTGCTTTTACTCCTCCCTTAACGCCGTGCTCGCGCGTATTTGTGCAGTCTCTTGCAAAAGAGCCCAAGCGTATTTAGCAGTGTTCACCTCATCATCCGTCACCCGATGTCTTTATCCGCCAAGCTCATTCCGCCCACGTTGCGACCGATCTACGACAAGGTCATGGCGAATGAACGGATCTCCGAACGGGAGGCCCTTTCGCTCTACGAATCCCGCGAACTCAACGCCCTCGGGGCGATCGCCAACGTGGTTCGCGAGCGGAAGAACGGGAACATCGCCACCTACATTCACAACCAGTATATCAACTACTCCAACATCTGCGTGCTCGCCTGTCAGTTCTGTGCGTTCGGGGCCCGGAAACGGGAGGCGCACGCATTCGAACTGAGCATCGACGACATCGTTCAGAAGGTGAAAGACGCTTTGGCGCTTGGCATTACGGAGATCCACATGGTCGGCGGCCTGCATCCGTCGCTGAAAGCAGAATGGTATCTGGAGTTGCTCGCGCGGCTGCGGGCGCTGGATTCAGAGCTGTTCATCAAAGCCTTCACCGCCGTGGAGATGAGGCACCTCGCGGATCGTATATTCAAGAAGCCGTTGCCCGAGATGATGGGAATCCTTCGGGAGGCGGGCTTGGGCGCAATTACAGGAGGCGGAGCGGAGATTTTTGATCCGGAAGTACGAGACCAGATTTGTCGTGGCAAAGAGACAGCCGATGAATGGGCCGAGGTACACCGGACCTGGCACCAGCTCGGGATGCGCAGCACGGCCACGATGCTCTTCGGTCATCTGGAAACCTACCAGCATCGAGTCGATCACCTTCGACGGCTCCGCAGTTTGCAGGACGAGACGGGGGGATTTACGGGCTTCGTCCCGTTCGCCTTCGAATCGCAGTATGCACGACCGATGCTCCAGCACATCCAGCATGCGACCGCCTTCGAAGAGCTGAAGAACCTGGCGGTTTCACGCATCTACCTTGATAACTTTGATCACATCACTGCTTACTGGGTAAGCATGGGGTTGGCGACGGCCGCGCTCGCGCTCAACTATGGCGTCGACGACCTCCACGGGACAATCATGGAAGAGAAAATCTTCCACATGGCGGGCGCGCAAACTCCGACATTCCAAACGATGTATTCGCTCGAGAAAGCAATTCGCGAAGCCGGTCGTGAACCGATGCAGCGCGATACTTGGTATCGGCGAATCGCGAGCACGTGGCGCGAGCCTGCGGCGACACTTGAGCTCGCGTCAGCGTGAGTAAATCCCCGCTCTACTCCCTGCGCGTCGGGTGCGTCCAGTATCTCAATTCAAAGCCGCTAATCCACGGCTACACGGGCTCGATCACACTCGAACATCCTAGTTCTCTCGCCCGCGATTTGGCAAATGGGCAACTCGACGCAGCTCTCGTTCCCACATTCGAAGTCCTCGATCACCCGCATTACGCGCTGGTCGACAATGTCGCGATCGCCAGCGACGGGCCAGTCTACAGCGTTCTCCTCGCTTATCGCGGACCGATCCGCATGATCAAGTCCGTGAAGCTCGATCCGGCTTCGCGCACGTCGCAAAATCTCGTGCGTGTCATCCTTGCGGAATTCCACGATACGCATCCCGATTTCGGTGCGGAGGGCGAGGCAGAGTTGATCATCGGAAATCAGGCAATCGAATTCCGTGAATTGCACGAGAAAGATACCGACCTGCAGATTCTCGATCTCGGGGAGGAATGGAAACGCTGTACTCGGCTGCCCTTCGTCTACGCCTTGTGGGCGCTTCGACCTGACTTGGAGAACCTCTGTGAGATCGCCGGCGCATTCCGAGCGCTGAAAGAGAATGGAATCGCGAACCTTGAGGCGGTGATCGCCGAGGATAACACCGGCACGCCGGAGTTTCGCCGACGCTACTTAACGGAGCACATCCGTTTCGGTCTCCAAGACGAGGAGAAACGCGGGATCGCCCGTTATCGTCAACTCCTCGTCAAGTACGGCCTCATCGAAACGACGGTATCCGCGTTGATTTTCCTCTAGTATTCCCGGCGCAGCTCGACTGGCTTTACCTGCGCCTTCTTCGCTCGGAGCTTCATGTTCAACATTTCCACTCCGAAGCTGAACGCCATCGCGAAGTAGATATATCCCTTCTGAATGTGATGCCCAAGGCCGTCGGCGACGAGGACCACGCCTACGAGCAGCAGAAACGACAGCGCCAGCATCTTGATCGTCGGATGCTTGTTCACAAAGTCGCTGATCGATTTAGCGGCCACGAGCATTACGATCATCGCGAGGATTACCGCCGTAATCATTACGCCGATATCGCGCACCAGGCCAACCGCCGTGATGACACTGTCGAGCGAGAAGACGATATCGATAATCACGATCTGCGTGATAACCGAGGACATCGTGGCTCTGCCTCCAGACTTTGCGTGATCCTCACCTTCGAGGCTGCTGTGAATCTCGTGGACGCTCTTCCACAGAAGAAATAGTCCGCCGATCAATAGAACGAGATCGCGCCCCGAAAACCCATTACCGTAAACGGTGAACAAATCCGCGGTAAGTTTGCTCAGCCAAAATATCGATGCGAGCAAAAGGACACGCGTGATCAACGCCAGCATAAGCCCAATCGTCCGCGCCCTGCCCTGCTGTTCCGGGGGCAACTTGCCTGCGAGAACTGAGATGAAGATGATGTTGTCGACGCCGAGGACGATCTCCAGAATGGTAAGAGTCAGGAGACTGATCCAGGCGTTTGGGTCGGTGAGCCAATCCATAGCGGGCGCGGAAGATTGCCGCCCAAGGCAATTCGTCCAGCGGAAACCGACGCTCTCCTACGCGAAAAGTTCGCGGATCGGCTGGGTACCGAAGTCCACTAGCGGGAATGGACGTCCCTGGGGTCCTGGCAAATGCGTGTCCAAGTCGAGCCCCAGCGCATGGAAGATGGTCGCGACAATCTCCTTGGGCTGCACAGGCTTCTCGGCGGGATAAGCCCCGATCTCGTCGCTCTTCCCAACCGCGCGCCCACCTTTGACTCCCCCGCCCGCAAACGCCACCGTCCAGCATTGCGGCCAGTGATCGCGTCCGCCGGTTGGGTTCACCTTGGGCGTTCGTCCAAACTCCGCGAGGCTCGCCACGAGCGTCGTATCCAGCATTCCCCGAGAGAAAAGATCCTCCAGTAGCGCGGAATAGCCCTGATCGTACATCGGCGCCACGATATCCTTCATTCCGTCAATGCTCGTAAAGGGTTTCGACCCGTGAATGTCCCAAGTGATCTCGTTGAACACCGTGATGAAGGTATTCACGGTCACGAATCGCACACCGCGCTCAACGAGGCGCCGTGCCAGCAGGCAGCACTGGCCAAAGCGTGTCATGCCATAACGTTCACGCACCGACTGCGGTTCCTGCGACAAATCGAATGCCTCGCGGGCGCGTTCGCTGGTCATCAGCCGGTATGCAGCCTGAAAATTTGCGTCCATCAACTCCGCGCTGGGCGACGCTTCGAAATTCTTGATCGAGGACTCCACTGCCTCCCGAAGTTGCCTCCGGCGCAGAAGCCTCGCTTCCCCGATTTCCGCCGGTGGCAACAGATCTGGCACTTTAAAACCAGCCTTGGAAGGATCCGCATTCAGCACGAATGGATCGCGCGCCTTGCCAAGGAATCCAGCGTCCTGTCCGTGCGGCATATTTCCGCCCGTCGGGCCCATCGGCTCCGGCAGGATGACATTCGCCGGCAGTTCGTTATTTCGCCCCTTGAGGAATTCCAACGCGCATCCGGCGTGAGGCGTATTGATGCCTCCCTGGAAGAGTCGCCCGGTTTGCATCATCTGATGCCCGGTGTCGTGAACCGCCGCCGCTGTGTGATAGACGCTGCGCACGAGGGAGAATCTGTCGGCCACCTTCGCCATCTGCGGAAAGACCTCGGTGATTTGGAAATCTCCCTTTGTGGCAATCGGCTTGAACGGTCCGCGCACTTCACGTGGGGCATCCGGCTTCGGATCCCAACAGTCGAGCTGCGACGGCGCCCCCAGATTGAAAATCAAAATGCACGCCTTATCTCCTCCCCCCACATTCGCCGAAGCCGCAGCGGCCGCCGCTGCCGCTCTGGCCTCGAGCCCGGCCAGTCGCGCCAGAGAGAAACCGAGGGCTCCAAGCGATCCCACCTGCAGGAAATCGCGGCGGGTTACCCCGTCGCACGTAGTAATGGAACCTGCACCGGAAATGTTGATCATGGCGGGAATGAGTTCCCTAAGTTAATCCCCCCGGGGGACGAGCGTTAGCCAAGTGCTTTGCACGATTACGCTTTGCGCCGGCATCGTCGGAGGCCTGCGAACAGGGAGAGCCCAAGCGCCATACCCGCAAAACCTCCCGGCTCCGGCACAATGGAGAGAGTGCCATCCACCGTGAGTTTCGAGGTATCCCAGAACAGCCCCTGATCCAGCAACGGCAGATTGAACGTTACAAAACCCCCGCTGAACGACGGTGCATCAAAGAGATTGAAGACATCTCCATCACCAAGCGGCTGACCCGTGGCCGTCACATCGAGCGACCCGCCGTACGTAAGCAAAGACGCAATTTCCGTTCGGTCAGAAATCAATGCAGGCCCGACCTTGGCCACTTCAAACGTCGCCGAGCCCGCCAGCGTCAATGTTCCTCCAAAGCGCAGCGTGCCGATGCCGTTTCCAGGGGCGACGATTCCATTGGCGACAACGTTTCCCACAATGGACCCTTCCCCGCTCAGCGTTTGAAACGGGTTGAGGGCATAACCGCCGAGCACTCCAGAAACATCGAACAAAGCTCCGGCTGCGACGTTGATCGTCGTCGATCCCGAGAGTGCGCCAGTGAGAACCAGACTCCCCGCGTTGATCTTCGTCTCGCCGAAGTACGTATTGTCCCCTGCGAGAATCAAACTTCCGGCGCCGACCTTGGTCAGGCCGCCGTTCGCAATCTCAACCGGTGCTCCTGGCGCGCCAACTTCCAGGGTCCCGGCCACGTCAAAGACTCGATCCAAGCCATTGAGATCGATGCGGGCTTTCGGAGCCAGTTCTCCCGCATTCAGGCGGACGAATCGGCTCGCTCCG
>JGI10216J12902_100015507_pt1 | contig 14970 bp, 4 predicted proteins | sample KanNatreferecore_FD_12902 | JGI IMG/M metagenome (IMG submission 12902)
CACCTATCAAGCCGTGATTGAAAGCTATGACGTTCTGCCGACAGATTAGTTGATTATGCGTTCTACCAGTCGTACGTGGTATCTGTTGAGTGCCCTGTTGTTCGTGGCCGCCGTCTGGTTCTGGCTGCGCGGCAACGAGGAGGTGGCCAAACAGAAGGCCGCCGGGAAACCCGCTCCCGGGCAAAGCACGAACCTACCGCAGCTCAAGTCCGCCGGCGCCGTTCAATCGGGACAGACCAATCCCGCCGGCGCACAGCAGGCCGCGTCGGCATCGCCGGGCTCCGTTTCGACGCCGCCGTCGTGGCAGAGCCGTTTTCCATACCGCTTGAGGAACACGGACGAGTCACTGGATCAACTGGGGTTGAGCGATGCCGCGGTGCTGCTCGACAATGCGTTTATTGACACAACGAGTTCGACGCCGGTGGTGATTCCGGCACACCTGCGCGCCGAAGAAGATCCGGGCAGTTACGTGGTTCAGTCGCGGGGGACTCTGGATGGCGTTTTTTATCAGCGGTTGCAGGAGGCCGGAGCGGCCTTCGTGTCCTACATCCCGAACAATGCGGCATTGGTGCGGGCGACCGATGCGGTGGCTCGGCAGTTGGCGGCGTTGCCTGAGACGCGGGCCGTTTTGAGATATGAGCCTTACTACAAGCTGGCGCATCCGTTGTTGCCTGCGGCAGTGGAGCAACAGGCGCTGCCTTTGGATCGTGCACTGAATGTGACGGTGTTTCCCGGCGAGCGGGAAAAGGCGATGGCGTCGTTCCAGCAGTTGGGTGCGGAAGTGGTGGCAGAAGACCGTACCCCGTTCGGCCCTGTGCTGACCGTCAAACCGCATCCGGACAGTCTCGTCGCGCTGGCGCAGTTGCCCGAAGTGCAGCGGATCGAATACGCAAACCCGCGCGCGCTGCTGAACGATCTGACCCGGGTGCGCGTGGGAGTCTCGACCGACACAGTGGTGACCAACAACCACCTGGACCTGACCGGATTGAATGTAGTGGTCAACATCAACGACTCTGGAGTGGACGATTCGCATTTCGATCTGGCACCTCGCGTCTCCACGACCGTCCCCATTCCGTTCACGCTTTTTGACCCCGTCGGGCATGGGACGCACGTCGCCGGCACCATTGCCAGCAGCGGCGGCCTATCCTTGACCGTCACCGGAGCCGACGGCTCGCTGACGAATGCGGACTTCCGGGGAAAAGCGCCGGCGGCCGGTTTGTTCGTCCTTCCGATCGACCTGCAGACCGGGCCGTTGATTTCGGATGCCTTCCTGCAGGAAACCGCGGCCACGAACAACTACATGACCCGCGGCCGGACGAACGCGATCATTTCCAACAACAGTTGGGGCTACATCAACGCCTTCGAGTACAACGCCTCCGCGGCCAGTTTCGACGCGGCGGTGCGCGATGCGCTGCCGGGCGTGATCGGTTCACAGCCGATCCTTTACGTCTTCGCGGCGGGCAACAGTGGTTTTGGAACCACCAACGGAACTGTGGGGCAGGCGGACACCATTCTCTCCCCGGCCACAGCCAAGAACGTGATCAGCGTTGGCGCCGTCGAGAATCGACGCGGATTAACGAACGAAGCGTTCTCGGGATTTACGGACAGTAACGATGAGATCGCTTCATTCTCGAGCCGCGGCAACGCCGGGGTGGGCACCGAAGGGGACTTCGGACGCTTCAAACCCGACGTGGTCGCTCCCGGAACGTTCGTCGTGTCCACGCGCTCGGCGAATATGACGGTTGATCCGGCTTTCCCGGATCTTGGCCCGTTCTACCGGTACGAGTCGGGCACGAGCATGGCGGCGCCGGCGGTGTCCGGCGTGCTGGCATTGATGCAGGAGTTCTTCGAACGCAAACTGGCTCGCGGATTCAGCCCGGCCCTTATGAAGGCGTTGCTGATCAACGGCGCGCGGCCGGTCAGCGGGAACTACGACCTGCAGGTGCGCACGCCGCTCAACTTTCAGGGCTGGGGAATGGTCAATCTGACCAACAGTCTTCCGACCATTCTGACCAACAGCGGCGGCGAGGCGTCCTGGCCGGTCCGTTTTATCGATCAGAGCCCTGACAACGCGCTGGCGACGGGCGAGAGGCACACGTGGAACCTGAGCGTCTCGACGAACGCCGAGTTTCTCCCGTTGCGAGTGACGCTGGTCTGGACCGATCCGCCCGGCAATCCGGGCGCGGGCATCAAACTGGTCAACGATCTGGATCTGGTCGTGTCCAATCGCGTTTCCGGACAAGTGTTCCTGGGAAATAACTTTCCGTCGGGGTCCCATTTCACGGCGCCGAACGACACCAACGCTCCGGTGTCGCGGGATTTCGTCAACAACGTCGAGAACGTGTTTGTCGACTCGCCGGTGAGCGGTGCCTACACGATTACGGTGATCGGCCGCCGGGTCAACGTCAACGCGGTGACCGCCAACACCAACGGTGTGGTGCAGGACTACGCGCTGGTCATTTCCTCCGGCAACGGACAGGTGACAAACGCCTTTACTGCGCTGCTGCGTCAGGGCAACAGCACGCTGGGAGGCCCGCCGGTGACCGGACTGACGAATGGCGTGCCGCTGCTCGAGGAACGGGTGGGCGCCAATTTCCAGCTTGCGCCTTCGACCAATGGCCTGGCCGCGCAGTGGAATTTCTATGTGTTTACCAACTTGCTTTTCGCGAGCAACAACCCGAGCGGCCTGAACAACGGCAGCAACGTCGCTTTCGTCACTTTCCTTCCGCCCAACGTGTCGCGCAGCCGCAATCTGGACGCGGACATCGACCTGTACGTTTCGCGGAGTCCGCAACTTACAAATCTTGTCGACGGGGTGGTGCTCACGGCCTTCAAGTCGCGCAACCGCGGCGGCACCGAGGTGGTCATCTTCACTAATGCGGCGGTTGCGCTTAGCGAAGTCTTTTACATTGGCGTCAAATCCGAAGACCAACAGTCCGCCGAGTATGGAATTGCCGCCTTTTCCACCGATGTTCCGTTTGAATCCACCGACCCCAACGGCAACCGGATCCTGCGTGGAGTCCCTCCCAACGCGCTGATTCCCGACGGCTCAGCGAGTTCGCCCGGTTTTGTCCCGGTCTTCGCTTTCGGCATTTCCGACACACCGATTGCCCGCGTGGTCGTCACCAACGAAATCACGCATCAGTCCGTTGGCGACCTGTTGGGCAACCTCAGTCACGAAGACCAGTTCGCAGTGCTGAACAATCACAATCTTTTCGGGGGCTCGGCGAACGGTTTCTACCGTATCGTCTATGACGACAGCAGTGCCGGCCAGTTCTTCTTCAGCCGCCACACGGACGGACCCGGAACGTTGAACAATTTCGCCGGCCAGAGCAGTTCGGGGGTTTGGCTCCTCACGATGAGCGATGATTCGTTGAATCGCACCGGATTGGTCAACAGCTTCACGGTCCGGGTCGAACCGCAACGGGATCTCCTGGGAGGCGGCCTGACGAACTCCGTTCTCGCCAACCAATGGAATTATTACTTCGTTGATGTGCCGCCCGACGCCAGCAGCCTGACCGTTCTCCTGAGTTCGATGGACGGTCCTCTGGAGCTGTATTTGCGGCGGGGCGCGCTTCCAACCACCACCGACTACGACAAGCGGGCGCTCATCGATCCGACGGGCGGCTCACTTTCCATCGGCGTGGGCGACGTGCCGCCGCTCAACGCCGGCCGCTATTTCATCGGCGTCTTTAATCCGACGGCCAACACCGTCACGTACGTCATTCGGGTGGTCATCGACAGAAACCTGCCTGCTATCGCCGCGCAAACGTATGTCTCCACCAATCCGCCGCCGGCGCTGGTGGACGACGCGATTTCCCGTTCCTCAATGTTGGTGACCAACAGCCGGCCGGTGACCGATGTGGAAGTAGCGGTGCGAATCGATCACGTTCGCGCTTCGGATCTCGTGCTTCACCTGGTCAACCCGCAGGGAGAACGCGTTCTGCTCGCCGAGAACCGTGGGGGCCCGAGCCGCAATGGTTACGGTCTCAGTCTGTTCACCACCAATTTCCTGGCGGCGACAAATTCCGGCGGCAGCACGGAGACGCGGACGACCTACAACGTAGGCACCAACAAGGGAACCTTGAAGATCGACTACGATTTTGGAGGCGCTGAAGCTGACATACTGCGGGTTTATTACGATGCGATCCGAATTTTCGATTCCGGTCCCACTTTTGGCACCGGTACTTTCACGGTCAATTTCGGGCCGGGAATTTCGACCAATATCACCATTGTGGTAAACGAAGGCAGTCCGCCCCGGCCTACTCCATCGGTGTGGCGATACTCAGCCTACATCCTGACCGATCTGCGAATGGTTTACACCGTTTTCAGCGAGGATACCAACGTAACGCTGGCTCCGATCAAATTCGGTGTCGCGCCTTTCGCCACGGGTGGAGGCATCTCAACAAATCTGCTTTTTACGAACAGCTTCGAGGGCGCCGTCGCAGATACCTACTGCGCGGTGACGAACTTCGACGGCTGGCAGGTGGTCAGCAATCAGGTCGCCGTCGTCAACAATCCGGTGGTGAGCCATACCGGTACAAATCATCTCGCGTTGCTAAGCGGTCACACGTTCCTCACCCTGCCAACCCTGGCGGGTCAACAATATCGTTTGCGCCATGTCTATCGCACCAGTCCACCAGACTTGTCGCTCGTGAGCTGGTGGCCGGGCAACGGCGATGCGATCGACATCGCCGATGGCAACTCCGGCAGTCTCGTGGGCGGTATTTTATTTGGCGGCGGCATTGTGGGGCAGGCCTTCGAACTGGACGGAGTGGATGATCATGTAATTATTCCCGCTTCCACGAATCTCCACGTGCGCAGCGTCACCTTCGACGCCTGGATTCTGCCCACTGATCTGTCCGTACCGCGTCCGATCCTTGAATACGCCAACGCCAACAGCAACAGCCCGGTGGGAGCCCACTTCTGGATCGGTCCGAGCTCGGTTCCTCCTTTCTTCGGCGCGGGAAAACTCTTCGTGAATTTCCGCTACGACAATTTGCCGGGCGACGTCCCGCCATACAAAGTGGTTGAGAGCAATCCGGGTTTGATCAAAACGGGTGAGTGGCAGCATGTGGCGGCCACCTACGACCAGGTCAGCGGCGAAGCCCGGCTCTACTTGAACGGCGAGGTCGTGGGCGCGACGAATCTCGGCGTTTTCCTCCCGGCCACCACATTCCAGAATGTGCTCATCGGACGCCGTCCCTTGACCTCACCGGACGGCTCTGCCGGCGCCAATTTCGTCGGAAAGATTGATGAGGTGGACGTCTGGAACCGGGCTCTTTCCACGAATGAAATCCGCGCCATTTACCTCGCCGGCAGTTTGGGCAAGTGCGGCGCACAGACGTTCAAACATCCGACGCCGCTGAGCCTGTGGCCGGCGGAAGGCACCGCCGCGGATTTGGTCGATGGCAATCCGGGCACGCTCGTCGGTGGAGTGACGTATGCCACCGGGATGGTCGGGCAGGCGTTCAGTTTCAATGGCACAGGCGAAATTCGGGTCAACGACAATGCCAACCTGAATCTCCAGCGATTTACGTTCGAAACATGGGTGTTTCCGACTGCTTTGGATGGCGAAATCGAGACCATCTTGTATCGAGAAGAGGAGACGCCCGCGCCGCAGCAGCAATACGCGCTGGGAATCAAGGGATCCCAATACATCTCGGCTCCCGCCGGGATGGCCCCCGGCAGGTTTGCCTTTGCAGTCCGCGGGCTTGCCGGATTGCCCGATGACTTTGCCGGTTGGGTGGACGGCGGAGGAACCGTGCCGACAAACCAATGGACACACCTGGCAGTGACTTTCGACGGCAACTCGGTAAAGGCTTTCATCAATGGCGCGGTCACTCGGAACATCACTAATGTGACGGGAAATGTGCCGACGATCGTTGCGCCGCTCAAGTTCGGTTCACGTTCGGCGGCGGTTCTCAACGTGGTGCCAAACGATCGGTTCAACGGTCGCATCGACGAGATGAGCATTTACGACCGCGCGCTGGACGGATGTGAGATTCAGGCAATTCATTATGCCGGTTCCTTTGGCAAATACAGCCTCTTCGGCCGCCTCGCTCCTTGCGACGTGAATGCGCTGGTGATTGTCGATGGAAGGCTGACGAACTCTGTAATCGGCACGCTGAACTGGCAGACCAACACGATGGATTTCACCGCGACGCAGAACGGCACACCGGTGTTGCTGGCGGGGGACAGGCCTGAAATGTGGTTCGACACATTCGAATTATTCGAGCTGCGCGGGTTGAACACCTATTACCTGGCTGAAGAGCCCATGAAACCGTTGCTCGGCCAACCCGCGACGGGCACGTGGACGTTGGAGGTCTGGGATAACCGCGTTGGCGGCCTCACCACAACCCCGCCGACCATCCTGAGCTGGGAACTGCGCCTGACGCTTGCCAACACGAATCCGCCGGCGACCCTTCTCACCAATTTTCCGCCCGTCTTTACGAACATCTACTCCGTCTTTGACACGAACGGTGTCCCCGCGACCGTCTGCGTTGCCGGCAACGAGATCAAATATTTCATGGTGGACGTGCCACGGCGCGCCACGATGGCGACCAACGTGTTGGATGGGACCGGTGACCTGGTGCTGTTGTATAACCCGACCGGACTGCCATCGGGCGCGCTGCCTGGTGATGTGGTTGTTGACGCCAATCCGGGCGCCGGCATCGAGGGCCTTATTCTCAATACCAACGCGCCTCCACAGTTGCAACGGGGGCAACGGTATTACCTTGGGGTGGCGAATGCCAACCCGGGAGAGACAAACTGCTTCACCCTCACGGTCGGGTTCGATCGGATCGATGCCAGCCTGCTGAATCCGATCGCCCTGACCAACGGCGTCCCTTATACCAACGCGATTCCGGCCACCAACGCGATCGATTACTATCAGTTCACCGTTTCCACAAATGCCGCCTCGGTTGCCTTCGAACTGTTCCCGCAGGACGGCAATGTGGATCTCATCGTACGCAAGGCATTGCCAGTGCCAGATCCCTTGCCGCGGCCCAATCCCGGATTGTACGACTATGTCAGCCAGAACACGGGGACGGCTCCGGATCAGATCATTGTCACCCCGGCGTCGTCACCTGTGCCGCTGGCCCCGGGAGTGTGGTACCTCGGCGTGTACAATGTGGACACCAACCTTGTGAATTATTCGGTCCGCGTCACCGAGAGCACCAACACGGCGCTTAACATCATTCCGCTTACGAACGCCGTGCCGCTCAACTACACGATTGCCGCAGGCTCGGCATGGACCAACTTCTTCCTGTTCACCATCGGACAGACCAATGCGGCGGTGTTGTTCGAGCTGTACAACCTGAACAGCGACGCCAATTTTTATGTCAAGGCCGGCCAACTGCCAACGCCGATCGATTATCTGACCGCCGACTTTGGAACTCCGGCCAGACCCGCGCAGATTGTCATTCGCACGAACGCCGTGTTCCCGTCGATCAACGGGGATTGGTATCTGGCGGTGGATGATTACGTGGTCACGAATCTCTCCTTCACCATACGTGCGATTGTTTCGACCAATGGAATGCTGGAGAGCGGTATTCCGCTCGTGATTACGATCCGGCCCGCCGTTCCGCCATCGACAGGCTTTGAATTCTCCTGGCCCACCGTTCGTGGCGAGAAGTACGTCATTGAGACCTCCTCGGATCTGGTGAATTGGACTCTGCTGGACACGATTTACGCGAATGACGTGTTCACGACCTACAATGATGCAACCGGCGGCAGCCTGACCTTGCTGTTCTACCGGATTCGGCAGGTGCCCTTGCCTTAGCCGCAAGCCTGCCCCTCCTTTTCAAAGAGAGCCGGAGGTCCGCAAAGGCGTGCCCTCACGCTGAATATCCCCGCGGTTACAAGATTTTGAGATGCGCGGCTTCCGGGAGCGCCAAGCATAACCTTCTTTCATTCCGCACTTCGTCCCGCTAGTCTGGCAGATTGTTTGGTCGAACGATGCCGGACCTATGGCGAAGGAATTCATTCGGATTGGCGGGGCGCGTGAGCACAACCTTAAAAACCTCACGCTCGCCATCCCTCGCGACAAGCTGATCGTCATCACCGGCCTGAGCGGGTCCGGAAAGTCCTCCCTCGCCTTCGACACCATCTTCGCCGAAGGGCAAAGAAAGTATGTCGAGTCGCTCTCGGCCTATGCCCGGCAGTTCCTCGACCAGATGCAGAAGCCCGACGTGGACTACATCGAAGGGCTTTCTCCGGCCATCGCGATCGAACAACGCAGCTCCGGCGCCAATCCCCGCTCGACCATCGCCACAACGACGGAGATATACGATTATCTTCGGCTGCTTTTTGCGAGCATCGGCCAGCCCCATTGTCCCGTCAGCGGCCAACCCATCACGCGCCAGACCACGAGCGATATTGTTGACCGGATCCTCTCGCTGCCGGCCAGGACCCGGGTAATGCTGCTCGCGCCCGTCGTCACCAGGCAGAAGGGAGAGTTTCGCGACGTGATCGAGCGTCTGGCGCGGGAGGGCTTCGTCCGCGCGCGGGTGGACGGGGAGATTGTCGAACTGGCCGCCAACGTCCGCGTGAAACTCGAGGCTAAAGAGAAACACACGATCGAAGTCGTTGTGGACCGACTCGTAATCGACGACAGGATTCGCGTTCGACTGGGGGATTCGGTGGAAACAGCGCTGAAATGGGGCGAGGGACGGCTCTTATTGCTGCATCAGGCGCCGGCTGAGTCTCGCGCCCGTGGTCAGTCGCCAACCAGCGGGACGAGGGACGAAGGGCCAGCGACGACGGACGAGCCCGGTTGGATCGAAGCGTCGTATTCAAATCGCCTCTACAGTCCGGCCACCGGCCAAAGCTTTGACACGCTGAGTCCCAAGCATTTTTCATTCAACTCGCCGTTTGGCGCCTGTCCGGTCTGCCATGGCCTCGGTCAGAAGATGGTCTTCGACGAAGGCCTGGTAGCCCCCGATCCGGAGAAATCACTCGATCAGGGCGCCATCCTGCCCTGGCGGCGAGGGGGCAAGCGGATGATCGTCTATTATAAGACCATGCTGCGCGCGGTGGCGGAACGGTATCGTCAGAGCCTGGAAGCCCCGTACAAAAGCCTGCCGGACGATTTCAAGCGAATCCTCCTCCGGGGATCGGGCGACGAGGAGGTCGAGTTTCATTTCTGGCGTGCCGGCAAGATGAGCAAGGTCATGCGCCCCTTCGAGGGAGTCATTCCCAACCTGCAGCGGCTCTACCAGGAAAGCGAAAGCGAATTCACCAGGAACCGTCTCAAGGCGTTCATGAGCCCCCAGCCATGCGACGCGTGCGGCGGGAGACGACTCAAGCCCGAAATCCTGGCAGTCACCGTGGGCGAAAACAGCAATCAGGGTTCAGTATCCAGTGCTCAGTCGCAGCAAGTAATGGTGAAATCTAAACGGAACACTGACTCCCTGAACACTGAACGCTCTCCGAACATCCCGGGCCTTTCGATCATGGATGTCTGCGCCCTCTCGATCGACGAGGCGGATGAGTTTTTTGCTGAGCTCAAACTCACCGGGTATCAACAGAAGATCGCCGGCGAGATCATCAAAGAGACCCGATCCCGGCTTGGTTTTTTGCGTAACGTCGGTCTGGGCTATCTCACCCTTGACCGGGAGAGTGGAACGTTGAGTGGCGGTGAAGCGCAGCGCATCCGGCTGGCAACACAAATCGGCGCCGGTTTGGTCGGCGTGTTGTACATCCTCGACGAGCCGAGTATCGGTTTGCACCAGCGCGACAACGAACGGCTGATCAAAACGCTGGAGGGGTTGCGGGACCTCGGGAATACCGTGCTCATCGTGGAACACGATGAAGAAACAATCCGCCGCTCTGACCATATCCTTGACCTCGGACCCGGCGCGGGCGTTCACGGGGGCGAAATCGTTGCCGTCGGGTCGCTGGAGGATGTGATGGCGAATCCGCGTTCTTTGACCGGCCAGTACTTGAAAGGCGAGCTGGCAATTCCCGTTCCGAAAAAGCGAATCAAGCCATCCCGCGATCGCGGCTGGCTGCAGATTCTGGGCGCGCGCGAGAACAATCTGCAAAACATCGACGCCCGGATTCCCGTGGGGATGCTGACCTGTGTGACCGGGGTAAGCGGCTCTGGCAAGAGCACGCTGGTGGACGACATTCTGCGGCGGGCGCTGTTTCGGAAGCTGTACGGCTCCCGGGAGCGGCCCGGCGCCCATCGGTCCATTGAGGGACTCGAGCACCTCGACAAAGTGATCGTGATCGACCAGACGCCGATCGGCCGCACACCGCGCAGCAATCCAGCCACCTACACCGGGATGTTCAATTCCATTCGCGATCTGTTCGCGAAGCTGCCCACGGCAAAAATTCGAGGCTACGACGCCGGCAGGTTCAGTTTTAATGTAAAGGGCGGTCGTTGTGAAAAATGTCAGGGCGACGGATTGCTGAAGATCGAAATGCACTTCCTCCCGCCGGTCTATGTGAACTGCGAGGCTTGCACGGGAAAGCGTTACAATCGCCAAACACTGGAGATTACCTACAAGGGAATGAACATCGCCGACGTGCTTTCCATGACGGTGGATGAGGCGGTCAACTTTTTCCGGGCGGTGCCTCAGATTTACGAGCCGTGCCTGACGCTCGCAGAGGTTGGCCTGGGTTATATCCGTTTGGGCCAGCAGGCCACTACGCTGAGTGGAGGAGAGGCGCAGCGCATCAAACTGGCGGCCGAGCTGAGCCGCAAACAGACCGGTCACACGCTCTACATTCTTGACGAGCCGACGACGGGTTTGCACTTCCACGATGTCGCCAAACTGCTGGAGGTCCTCTTCAAACTGCGGGCCCACGGAAATACGCTGCTGGTCATCGAACACAATCTCGATGTGATCAAGACGGCCGACTGGATCATCGACCTGGGACCGGAGGGTGGAGCAGGGGGCGGGCGGATCGTGGCGGAGGGAGCTCCGGAGGACGTTGCTCGATCGGCCGGCAGTCATACCGGCCAATTTTTGCGTCGCGTCCTCCCTCGGTCTGGGGGATGATGCCAATGCCGATGTTGAAAGACCATCCGCAAACGGGTTGGTTCGTCGCACTTCGTTGCGTGCTTTGTGTCGCCGGGCTGTGTGCCGCCTTCGGGTCCACTCTGCGCGCCGCCAGCCAGGCCGAAGTCCGCGCCTATGAGGTTGCGCTTCGTGTCTTTCAAACCGGCGCCTACGAACTGGCCGAAAAGGAGCTGATCGAATTTCAGAAAACCTATCCCGCCTCCGAAAAGGCGCCGGAAGTGGTCCTGCTCCAGGCGGAATGCCGTTACCGCCAGGGGCAGTTCGACGCCGGGCTGAAACTGTTGCGGGAAAAACTCGCCGGCGCGGGAATACTGACCGATCAATACCGATATTGGATCGGCGAATCGCTGTTCCAGCTCGGGAAGTACAGCGAGGCGACGGCGGCGTTCGCCCAGTTGCTTCAGGAGTTTCCCGCTTCGGGGCGGCGTCTGGAGGCGAGCGTGGGAGAAGCTTTTGCTCACTTCAGGCTGGCTGACTATCAGAGGGTTTTTGGCTTATTAGACCAGCCGGAGGGCGCGTTCCGGCTGGCGGCAAAAAACAGGCCCGAGGATGAACTGGTGGTCCAAGGCGAGTTGTTGTTCGCCGAGGCGTGCCTCGTTCTCAAGGAGTTCAAGAAGGGCGAAGAGGCGCTGCGCCGGCTGGCTGAACGAAAGCTGCCGCCGGAACTCTCCTGGCGAAGACAGTATCTGGTCGCCCGGTTGCAGTTTGAAGACCAGCGAGCTGACGCTGCCCTGCAGACCTTGACCAACCTGATCACCCAACTGGCCCCGGTCACCAATGCCTTCTCGTGGACCCTTCAAGCGGATGCGGCCGCGTTTCGCGGGGAAATCTTCGAAAAGAACGGTGACATCGAAGCGGCCATACAGGCTTATGAACGCAACCTTGCAACAACCGTGCCTGCCGAGCGGCGCCAGCACGCCGTGCAACGAATCGTCGCCCTGGCACTCGCCCAGAATAAAGTCGGCGAAGCGTCAAAGCGATTGGAGTCCTTCCTCTTTCAGAATCTCAAGGATGGCAGCCTGGATCTGCTCAGGTTAACATTGGGTGAACTTCGTCTTAAGGAATACTTCAGCCTTCCCGAAAACGCGCGCAAGACCAACACCAATCTGCTCGCCCAGGCGCGCCCGCAGTTCGAGCAGATTATCGCCAACACCAACACCGCCCTCGCGGGCAAGGCGTCTCTGAACCGCGGCTGGTGCTTTTGGGAAGAAGGACAAAATACCGCATCGACAAACAAAACAGCGGAAGGTCTGGCCGCGTTTCGAACCGCCGCCGAATCCCTTCCGCATTCTGAGGAGCAGGCCGTGGCGCGGTTCAAATGGGCTGACTGTCAATTCGTTCTCGCTGACTACTCGGGTGCCGTGACGAATTATTGGCAGGTTGTCGCCAATTACGCAGACTTGCCCGGAGTGAAGGCGTCGTTGGCCGACTTCGCCCTTTTCCAGATCGTTCGAGCCAGCATCGATCTTGGGGACCTGGCCGGGGCCAACCGGGCGGTGGAGAAAATCCTGGCGGACTATCCCGACGGCTTTTTTGGCGGTCGTGGTGTGCTGCTGTACGGCCAGGCATTGAATCGTCAGGACGCGACCGCCCAGGAACTGACTTTGAACGCACGCCGGCTGTTTGACGATTTCTGCAGGCGCTTTCCGGCGTCTCCGCTCGTGCCGGAGGTCGAGCTGGCAATCGCCCGCACTTACGAACACGAAGGAGATTGGAAGGAGGCGATCAATCATTATGACCGCTGGGTGACCAGGCACGTCAAGCACCCCTCATTGGCCCAGGCAGAATTCAACCGGGCATCCGGCTATTATCGCGCGCGAAATGAGCCGCAGGCGTTTCACCTGTTTACCAACTATGTCGTGTCATTTCCGGACACTTCGCTGGCGCCACTGGCCCAGTACTGGGTGGGAGAATACTATCTGCGCCAGGAGAAATACGACCTGGCTGAGTTGGAGTTCCAGACGATTTACAAGAACACAAACTGGCCGCCAACGGAGCTGACGTATCAGGCAAAAATGATGGCAGGCCGGGCGGCCTTCTCCAGACAGGGATATCGGGAGGCCATCGGCTATTTCACAAACCTGATCAACGACCCTAAATGTCCGGAGACGCTCGGTCCCCAGGCGTATTACGCGCTGGCGGACGCTTACATCCGCAGCCCGGGAGCGGTCGTCGGCACGACCAATGCCTATCTGTCGGCGATCGGCGTGCTCGAGAAGATCACCGCCATGTATCCGACCAACCGCCTGGCGCCGCTGGCATGGGGCAGAATGGGCGATTGTTATCTTCAACGGGCGGCTGCGGAACCCAAGCTCGAAGCCAAGCTGTACGAAGAGGCTGTAACCGCCTACTCCCATGTGATTCGTTCGGACCTGGCTGACATTGCCGCGCGCAGCCAGGCTGAAGTCGGCCTCGGTCATGTGAGAGCGGCACTTGCCCGGTCGCTCGGGAAGCAGGCCGGAGAGGCCTCGCCGTCGGACCGCGAGCGGCTTATGGCGGAGCAGGACCGGCTTCTAAGCGAAGCGCTGAGGCACTACCAGAATGTCGCCCTGGGGAAGAATCTGCGCGCCTCGGAAGAGGCCAATCCCTTTTGGATTAAGGAAGCCGCCTTGGCAGCCGCGCGGCTTTCGGAAGACCTGCAGCGCTGGGATGTTGCCGCCAATTTGTACCGTGGCTTGATCGATTCTATTCCCGCGCTCCGAAAGGCGTGGGAGGCGAAGCTGGAGAAGCTGGATCAGGCGCGGTCGGCGCAGCCTTCGAGCAACTGAGAGAAATCCGCCGGGAACCTGACACGTCGTTTGACATGGCTTCCGCCGTCTGTTAGCTTGACTCGGCTCAGTGATATGAACTCCACCGATACCGAAACCGTCATTAACCTGACCGAGAGCGCCGCCAATCACGTTCGTGAAATGCTGGCGAAGGAGGAGAACTCGGGCAAGTCGTTGCGGGTGTTTGTTGAAGGCGGCGGCTGTTCCGGCATGCAATACGCCATGGTGTTTGATGAAAAGCGGGAAGACGATTCCGTCGGCGAGTTTTACGGCGTGTCGGTGCTAGTCGATCCGTTCAGCGCCAACTATCTCCGCGGCGCAGTCGTGGACTTCAAGGACGAATTGAACGGTGGCGGGTTCAAAATTTCCAATCCCAACGCCCGCCAGAGTTGCGGGTGTGGAAAATCTTTCGAGGCCTGAGCAGGATACGTCCTGCGCAAGCCAAAGAACGCCGTTCCGTGCGATGCGGAACGGCTTCTCTTTTTCCCCTCATGATCTGGAACAGCATGCGACGGCAACGCTAAGTGGGTGCAACAGTTCGCGCGCCAATGAGAAAAGATCCGCAAACTGACAGAGTCGCGGCATCGATTGCCGAAGTCAGACAACAAGTCAGTTGGGCGGTATTTCCGAAGCGTCGAGCACGGCGCTACTGACCGGACCGTCCCAACGCTTGCTCGTGTTGGGAATGGTGGTGCCGCTGAAAACTCCATAGAATTGTCCCCAGATCAGTTGGCTCCCTTTGCTCCCGGCAGAATGGCCATCGACATAGACAATGTTCATGCGCTTGTTGTGTTTTTTCATCTGGGATTGGAACCGGAAATTTTGGTTTCCTCTGGGAGCAACCTGCCCGGGAAACGAACCGCCTGCCCAGTAGCCATCCAACCAGGCTGCGTCAGCCTTTTCGTTGCCAATGCCCCCGCCAATTTCCTTTGGATTGTCCGTGCCGTTGACTTCCGTGACCGCCACCACATCCACCGGGCGTTGCACGCTCGACACTTTGAAAGTGCGAGGCTGGCCGGCATCGCCTCCAAAGACTCCGAGATAATTGAATCCATAGGAAAGGAATCCCGTAATGCTCGGATCAAATTCCCCAGGTTCGGTTTTGTAGGTGAGCCCTCGCCGCTTCTTCGGGCAAACCCACACTTTGGCGGCGCCTGTGTAGTTTGATAATG
>JGI10216J12902_101535226_pt1 | contig 14958 bp, 12 predicted proteins | sample KanNatreferecore_FD_12902 | JGI IMG/M metagenome (IMG submission 12902)
AGGGTGGGTCGGCTACCTCTGGATCGGCGGGTCGGCTCCGCTCAAGACCGGCAAGAAGCGATGGGGATACGGCTGCACTGCCTGGTACGAGATCGAGCCGCGCGGCTTCGTGTGCGTCGACGACCGCGCCGCGACCCTCGATCCGAACGATCCGGTCCTGGCCAAGTTGAAGCCCTACGCGCCGAAGCTCGACTCGCCCTCACCTCATCGCTACTCGGAATCGCGAGGCGCGCCTCGCTACGACTCGGTACCGAGCGCGGACGAGCAGCGGCGCCGCGAATGGGACATCGCGGAACAACTGAAGCGCGTCGAAGCGGCGAAAAACGGCGACGTCGATCAGCTGCTCGAAGGCGTCGACCTGTCGCCCGCAAAGGAGCGACCGATCGATCTCGCGCCGCTGCCGGCAGCCTTGCACGAGAACCGCAGGCGCTATCGGCCGCTCTCCACCGTCGCGTGGTCGCACGAAGTGTTCGACGGGCAGAGGTCCTGGCTCTTGACCCACGACTACACCTGGGTGCCAAAAGATCGGGTCGTCCCCTACCCCGAGATCCATTTCAAGGGCGTGCGGATCGGGCAGGACGCGCAGATGCCGCTCGCGTTCTTCCGCGGCAAGGATCGCGCGAAGTACGAGAAGACCCCGGCGGGCGAGCTGGTCGAGACGTCTCGGAAATGGCCGCGGCTTTCGCGGGTCGAGCTCACCGGCAACAAGCTCACTTGGAAAAACGAGACCTATCTCGAGACCCGAGACAATGCGCTGTGGTTGAAGGAGAGCGAGGCGGTCGTGCCCAAGCTTCGCGAAAGCACGCCGTGGGGCGCGGTGGTCGGAAGCGACGCCGCTCCCGAACCGGGCAAACGCCGCACCTGGATGGAAGCGAGCATTCTCAAGGGATGGCTGATCGCTTACGAAAACACGCGTCCCGTGTACGTCACGATGATCTCACCGGGCCGCGGCGGCACGCCGATCCCCGGCAAGGATCCGCTGGAAACCGCGTCGACTCCCACCGGCACCTTCAACATCACGGGCAAGTTCGCCACCGCCACGATGGAAGCACCCGACGAATTCATTCATTCGGACGTTCCGTGGACGCAAAATTTCAGCGGCCCGCACGCGTTGCATGGCGCCTACTGGCACGACGACTGGGGCAACCGCAAAAGCGCCGGTTGCATCAACGTGTCTCCGATCGACGGACGCTGGCTTTACGAATACACCGAGCCCGTCGCTCCCGACGGCTGGCACGGCGTGCGCTGGCGACCCGACGCGGAGCCGTCGACGCTGTTCATCGTTCGCGATTGATTTCGGTCGCCGACGCGCGGGCCCGTCAGCCCGGGTTGGTCCATCCCTGGCAGACCTTTTTCCTGCCGCTCTTGACCCATTTCACGCACTTGGGCGGGACGACCTGAAACGAGACGAACGCGTCGTTGTTCGTCATGTTCGTTTCGCCCGACGTGCTGTTGACCCAGATGCGCGCCCATCGCTGCCCCGGCTCCGCGTCCGGCGGGACCTTCACGTCGATTTTGAGCATCGCGGCCGACCGGCGATTTCTGCCGGGCGCCAGCAGCTCGCCGACGTTCTCGACGTGGAGCGGGCTCTTGTAGCAAGTGCCGAGGTTCTGTTCGCGACAGAAGTAAATATGCGCCCGAACGTTGCCCGCGATCGCACCCGCATTCTGCACGGTGAAATAGACGCCGACCGGACCGCCCGGAATGGACTTGTAGTTCACCGGTCCCTCGGCATGAAATTTGACCAGACTGAGATCCGGACCCCCGCCCTGTGCCGCGACATCCGCAGACAATGACAGCAGAAGTGACGAAGCCAGAAGCGCCGACGCAATGATTCGCATGGACAATCCTCCAAACTACGAAACATAACCCGAAGGGCCTAGTCGCAGGGAGGAATTCCGTTCGCGGCAAAAAGTCCGCGGGCTCAGCTCGGGTCGCGGTGAACCGAGTCGATCCCGAATGCCGGCAAACAGACCGCGACGTATTCGGCACCGTCGGGGTCGGGGGTGCTGTAGCGGACCCACTCTCCGCCCTTGGCGAGCACCGCTTGACCCGCGCGCACCTCGAGCACGCCGGATTCGTGCTCGACGCGAAGCAGGCCGCGCAGGACCAGCGTGTACTCGTCGAAGTCGGGGCGCTGGCCCGGCTCGACCCAGCCGCTCGGAGAGCGCATGTGAGCGATGCTCAGCCGCTCTTCGCCATTGTTCACGCGGCCGGCGTATTCGTCGATCAGTTTCGGCTTGGTTCCCGCTGCCTGAATCCGCGTGGGTTTCTCGATCAGCTTCGGCATGTCCGTCCTTTTCGTTTCAGTCGCTTTTGACGTCGTGCTCCAGGGCCGATTTCAGCGCCAGAAGCTCGCGCTGAAAGCTGCCCGACAGGATCGGCCAGCGGCACCAGGTTTTCGGATCGAGGTTCGCATCGTCGACGTGGAACGAGGGCGCGTAGCGCTCGCGCTTCCATTGGTTTCGGCTGAAGAGCAGAAAAAAGCGCTCGATCCAGGTGCCGAGCTCGGCCGGGGTGTAACGAGGAAATTCGACCCGCATCAGCCGATAGACTTCGAGCGGCGTCCGCTTGTCGCGGATCGCGGCGCGCTCGATGGCATCGAGCAGCTCGTACGGCATCAGGTCGGCTTCGTCGGTCTGTCCCGCGGCCTGCGGCCTGAGCTCGGCGGTCGGCGCCTGGGCGTTCACGGCGGAAAGCTCCGGTATCGGACCGAGGCCGTGCGGGCCCGTGGTTTCGATCCAGCGCAGCCAGCGGCGCAGAAACGCCTTGTCGATCCCGGCGATCGGGCTCAAGCCGCCCGCGGTATCGCCATCCATCGTGGCGTAGCCGACCGCGGCTTCCGAGCGGTTGCTGGTACTGAGCAGGAGCGCGTTGTTCAGATTGGCCAGCATCCAGGCGCCCGGAGCCCGCACGCGAGCCTGGATGTTCTGCAGCGCCACGTCGTCGCGATTCCAGTCGAGCGGCCGGCCGATCGCGCCGCTGACGAGATCGACGTAGCCCTGGACCAGCGGCTCGACGTCGAACTCCAGATGCCGGGCGCCGATCGCGGTCGCCACGGCGCGCGCCGCGTCACGCGTGGTAGCCGAGCTGTGCCGCGTGGCTTGATAGACCGTCGTCAGCAGCCGCTCGACCAACGCGCGTTCGCTCGTCGCTTTTGCCATGTCAGGGACGTAGCCGAGCCGACTGCGAAAGCCCTCGACGCCCAGCTCGCGCACGCCACGCTGCACCATCAAGGCGATGAGACACGCCACCGCGCTCGAGTCCGCACCGCCGCTGATCGAGACCACGAAGCCCGCGGACCTGCTCTTTCGCAGATAGTCGAACAGGGCGAGCGACAGCGCGCGCGCGAATTCCTCCTCCTTGACGTGAGTGGAGGTCTCCCAGGGCTCCAGCGCGACCCGCTGGGCTACCGGCGCTGCCTCGGGAAAGACGTGCTCGACGCGGACGCACTCGTCGGGCTCGGGCGAAACGTCGGGCTCGAAGCTCGAAAGCGCGGAGCGGCGCACACGCGTCAGATCGACGTCGATCACCGCCGTGATCAATTCGTGTTGGCCGAACCCGAAGCGAGGCGCTGCTGCCAGCACCTCGCCGCCGCTCGCGATCAAGCAATCGCCGTCGTAGATCGCCCGGCCCGCCTCGTTACCGAGCAGGTTGGCGTACACGTAGCTCACGCCGAACGCTCGCGACCCCTCGAGCACGAGCCTGCGCCGGATCTCGTATTTTCCGAACGCGAAGTGGCTGGCGCTCGGGTTCAGGATCACGTCCACTGCTTCGAGCGCCAGATGGGCGCCGGGGCGCTGCGCGATCCAGGCGTCCTCGCAGATCTCGAAGCCGATTCGCACCTGGCCGCACTCGAAATAGATGTCGCCGATCGGGTACTCCACGCCGCGTACGGACGTACGGGCACGGCGACCCTGCGGCCACGGCTTGAACCAGCGCGGCTCGTAGTGGATGCCGTCGCCCGCCAGCGCGCGTTTTGCGACGAAGCCCAGGATCGTGCCGTCTTTGACCAAGCACGAGGTGTTGTAGACGGCGTTGTTGTGCAAAAGCGGTAGGCCCAGACTCACCACGATGCCGGCCGTTTCAGGCAGGATCTCGAACAAGACGTCCAGCGCCATCTCGCGCACGCCGGGGGAAAGGAAGGCGTCCTCGCAGCCGTAGCCGCTCACGCAGAGCTCGGGCAAGCACAAGAGGCCCACCTCGCTTGCCCGCGCCTCGGCGATCGCCGCGAGGATGTTGGCCTTGTTCGCCTCCCAGGCGAGCGGCGTCTGGTTCAAAGCTGCGGCGCTGACCTTGATCAGTCTCATACGGCTCCACACGAGATATAATCGGAAGCACCGTGGGCCGCACTCCCCTGGCTCGGATGCTCCGCCAGGCCGCCTTCGCCGTGCTCCTCACCGGCTGCGGAGGTGGCGACGGCGACGCGGGCGGGCCCGGCGAGCCGGGCATCCACTCGGGACGATACCGCGTCTTTTTCGATGAAAAGGCGCTCGCGCTGAAGCTCTATCGCGGCGGCGACCTCTTGCTCGAGTTTCCGGCCGACGGGCTCGAGCTCGGCGCCGTCGATCAGCTCGACGACGCGGCGAACTACGATCCCTATCCGCTGATCGGCGCGCCAGCCGCGCCCTCAGCGCCCCGCTGGCTCGGCGTCACCGCGGTGCGAAAAGTGACGTATCCGAACCCGAGCTCGCTCGCAGTCGAGCTCCAGATGGCCGAAGATCAAGCCGCGACCCTGAACGTCCGGGTCAGCGGCGACGGCCGATTCGAGGCGCGCTGGTCGATCGCCGACTCGGCGCTCGGTCTCGCCTACTTCCGGCTCCGGCCGCGGGTCGATGCGTCCGAGGGCTTCTACGGGCTCGGCGAGGTCTTCGACAGCGTCGAGCATCGCGGCAAGGTGCGCGCGATGCAGCTCGAGCTCGACCTCGGTCTGGAGGGAAGCAACAACGAGGCTCACGTTCCGGTGCCCTTCGTGATCGGCACGCGCGGCTGGGGGCTGTTCGTGCAATCTCCCTCCCCCGCCGCCTTCGACGTCGCAGTCACCGAAAGCGACCGGCTCGCTGCGGTCTTCGGCACGGGCCTGGCGACGCGTGACGGGCTCGTATTTCACCTGTACGCGGCCGACCATCCGCTCGACGTCACCAGGCGCTACTACGACACGACGGGCTACCCGCGGCTTCCCGCGCGCTGGACGCTCGGCCCCTTGATCTGGCGCGACGAGAACCGCGACCAGGCCCAGGTAGAAGCCGATCTCGCGGCCATCCGCGACCTCGATCTGGCGACAAACGGCGTCTGGATCGATCGCCCCTATGCAACGGCAGTGAACACCTTCGACTTCGATGCGCAGAAGTTTCCCGACCCCGCGCGCATGATCGGTCTCGCGCGCGATCTCGGGTTCAGCGTGGCGCTCTGGCACACGCCCTATCTCGATCCGGCCAGCGAGGCGACGCGCGCGCTGCGCGAGGAAGCCGCGGCCAACGGCTACTTCCCCCTGCAAACCGGGCTCTTGCTCAGCAACTGGGGTCCTCCCATCGACTTCACGCACTCCGGCGCGTACGCCTTTTGGCAGGAATTGATCCGGCGCTACACCGCGCTCGGGATCGAGGGCTTCAAGCTCGACTACGGCGAAGACGTCGCCCCGGGCCTGCCCGGCGTCCGCAACGTGTTCCGCTTCGCCGACGGCAGCGACGAGCGCACGATGCACAACCTCTACCAGCTGCTCTATCACCGCGTGTACGCGGAGACCCTGCCGGCCGACGGCGGATTTTTGCTCTGCCGTTCGGGCAAGTACGGCGACCAGGTTCACGGCTGCATCATCTGGCCCGGCGATCTGGATGCGAGCTTCGCGCTGCACGCCGATCCGAACCCCGAAGGCGCGAGGTTCGTCGGGGGCCTCCCGGCATCGGTGATCGCAGGGCTATCGCTCGGTCCCTCGGGCTTTCCGTTCTACGGTTCGGACACGGGAGGCTACCGGCACTGTCCGCCGGACAAGGAAACCTTCATGCGCTGGTTCCAGCAGACCGCGCTCTCGACCGTGATGCAGGTCGGGACCAGCTGCAACGACGTCGCCTGGGAGCCCACGCCGGAAAACGGCTTCGACCAACAGACGCTCGACGAGTACCGGCGCTATGCGCGCCTTCACTTGCGGCTCTGGCCGTACCTGTGGAGCTACGCACAACGGCTCGCCGAAGACGGACGCCCGATCCAGCGCGCGCTCGGCCTCGCCCACCCCGAGCTCGGCATTCATCCGTCGGACACGTATCTCCTGGGAGACCACCTGCTCGTCGCCCCCGTGGTCGAACGCGGCCGCCGCGAGCGCGACGTGGTCTTTCCTTCGCGCTATGTCGACTGGTTCACGGGAACAGTGTACGAAGCCGGTAGCCACCGGGTGGGCGCGCCGCTCGAGGCGCTGCCGCTGTTTCTCCGAGAGGGCGGCATCGTGCCGCTACTCCGGCCCACGATCGACACGCTGAATCCCACCGTCGATCCCGCCCGCGTAGATTCCTTCGCGACCACGCCGGGGGTGCTCTACGCGCGTGTCGCAGCGGGACCGCGCTCGAAATTCACCGTTTTCGACGGCACGGAGCTCGGTCAAAATGCCGAAGGCGGAGCGGTCGAGCTTTCGTATCGAGCGGGCACGGAGTTCAGCCAGGGAGCGCTGTTCGAGCTCATTGCGTTCGGAAGCAAGCCCCGGGAGGTGCTGAACGGCTCGACTCCGCTCAGCGAGCTCGGCAGTCTGGAGGAGCTCGAAGCTCTCGAGTCGGGATGGGCGTTCGATCCCGCCGCGGGAGGGACCGTGCACGTCAAGGTCCGGGCAGATGCTGCCCGGATCAGAGTCACTCGCTAGCACGGCGGAAGCACGAAAGTCCCGAAATTACCCACGGATCATCGGCACCGACCGCGGGTCGCAAAGTCATGGGGTTCCCGCCCGGCGTCTTCGGATCAACCATCCCGGCGCCTTGTCCCACCGTCTGGCTCTATTCGGCGCCTTGCTCGCCGTCGTGTTCACGCTCGCCATCCCGAGCGCCGCGCGCAATCGCCTGGTCGTCTTTCCGTCGAACGCCGAAGAGTGGCCGGCCATGCTCTACAGCACGCTCGACAGCGAGAGCTGCCTGGCCGAGCTGTCCAGCCGCGGCGTCCCCTACTCGACCGCAAGCAAGATCCCGACCATCGACGCGCCGGTCACGCTCGAGGGCGACCTGCGCGGCGTGCGTTTCGAGTTCGCCTACTCGCTTCCCCAAAAATCGAAGAAACGCGTGCTCGACTGCCGCTTGCTGCTGGCGCTCGACGACTTCGCCACGATCGCCAAAGCCCAACAGATCGCCGTGGTGCGCTACAACAGCGCTTACCGCGGACGCTGGGCGCGCGTGCGCGGGCAACGCCACGTCGCCGGCGTCGCGATCGACATCGTCGAATTCGTGAAACAAGACGGCGAGGTCCTCAACGTGCTGCGCGATTTCAAGGGCGACGGCATCGGCACCAACACCTGCAGCGTGCCCACGACGATCAGGGCCCGGTTCAAGACCAAGCCCAGGACCAAGCCGCTCGGACCGAAAGCGATCGAGCTCAGAAACCTGATATGCACGCTCGACAGCGCGCGGATCTTCAACCTGGTCCTGACACCACACTACGACCGGCGCCACAGAGACCATTTTCATCTCGAAGTCCGGCGTGGCATCCGTTGGTTCCTCACGCAGTGACGCCAAACGAGACGGAGAAGCCATGCTCAAAGCCTTCAAAGAGTTCGCGATCAAAGGCAACGTGATCGACATGGCCGTCGGCATCATCGTCGGCGCGGCCTTCACCACCGTCGTCAAATCGCTGGTCGACGACCTCTTGATGCCGCCGCTCGGCCTGATCCTGGGCAACGTCGACTTCTCCGACAAGTTCTTGCTTTTGCGCAACGGAACCCCGGAGCCGCCTTATGTCTCGCTGGATCAGGCGAAAAAAGCGGGCGCCACCGTCCTTTCGTACGGCCAGTTCATCAATGCCTGCGTCAGCTTTCTGATCGTCGCTTTCGTGCTCTTTCTGGTCGTGCGCTGGGTGACCAAGCTGCGCCCCCCCGCCGCGGTCGAACCCGCTACCAAGAACTGTCCCTACTGCCAGTCCTCGATCGCGATCAAAGCCACGCGCTGCCCGCAATGTACGTCGCAGCTGGAAACTGGTACGGCCGCGGCAACGCCGTAGTCCTGTCCGAGCACGCGGTGCTCGGTCGGAGAGAAGCCGTACCACGCGCTGCGCTGCGTACTCGCAGCCGGCGTTTTTTTCGATCGCGAAGCCGAGTTGGTCCAGGTTCACACCGCGCGGACGCGGCGATCGAGCGCCCCTGCGCCCTTTCTGCCCCACGAGCCCTTCGTACCTCGAACTGAAGCGTGATTGCTCGGCGTGGTCCTTGCATCGGCTAGCTTCGATGGCGCGTTTGCTGGCGACAGAGACGACGCAGCGCTCGAACCGCTCGGGACTCGTGCTCGACAAACAGCAGTCCCGCGCTCGCCCGTTGCGGTCCACTCGACCGTCGGCTGCCGCGCAGCGTTGCCGGCGTAAGTTCTTGCACTACTTTCCCGGCAGCTTCCGCGACCCTATTTATCTCGACTGGGAGCGGCGCTACAAAGAGCGTGCGCACGAGCGCTGGTGCGTGGATCTCGACCCGCGCAAGCTCCGAGCCCTGATCCGAGCCGGCGATTATCGCGGCGTCGCTCAACGCGCGGTCACGATCGAATCCCGTACGAATCTGCTCTTCTCGTTCGAGAAAATGGCGCTGCGTGATGCCGTGCGCAGTTCGGCCGGGGCGCGACTCTTTGCCGATGGCTTGCGAGATTTCCTGGACCGGCGCCGCGTGCTCCGCCATCGCTTCGAGCGCTGGTGCGAAACCATCTCGCAGCTACCGCGCCGCCAAACCCGCGTCCTCACCTGGCCGCTCGTCACCGTCTTCGGCTTCATCGCAAGCCCCGATCTTCACCTCTTTCTCAAACCGAACGTAACGCGGCGTGCGGCTCGGGCGTACGATTTCGACTTCGAGTACGCCTCTCGGCCAAACTGGCACACCTACCAGAGCCTCTTGACCTTCGCCGCGCGAGTGCGCCGAGATCTCGCGGATTTGAAACCTCGGGACATGATCGATTTGCAGTCTTTCATCTGGGTGCTGGGTTCGGACGAATATCCCGATTGAATGCGTTCCCACTGAACAGCCAGGGACGTCTGACAAGCCGCGCTGAATCAGCCACTGATGGGCGGCTCGATCGCCACGAGTTCATAGCGCGGCGGCGATTCGGCATTGGTGGCCTGGCACGTCAGGAGAACCGGGTGTGCGTCTCGCAGCGCGCGAACCTTCACGAGCCGCCGCGCGCCGTCCCGGATCGCAAACAGCGCTTCGAGGAGGTTGCCCGCCGCGGCGTGCCACACGAGCTCGAGCGCGTCGATCGCATCGATACCCAACTCGCGCCGTAAGAACCATTCGGCGGCCTGCGCTGCAAAGGGATACGCGGGGCGCCCGCGGTAGTGCTCGAGATCGATCCGCCCCGCGCGGTAGAGGCTCCTGACGCGCAGCGCGGCTTCCGGCGTCACATGGCCGAAGTACAGACCGTGAGGGAAACAGAGGAGATTCGCGGCGAACCGGTCGCCACCTATGTGCGAGCACTCCCAGAGCGACGCGGGGTCGACTGCAAACAGCGCGCCCGCTACCGGCCGGCCGAACTGCGCACAACACGCGTCGTGTTTTCCGTGTGTGCACACTAAAAAGAGCGGTTCTTCGACGCGCTGACCGCCCACCGAAAGCCCTCGCTTCAGCGGCAACCAATCTAGCTCGAGGAGCGCGCTGACGGCGGGCAGGTTGAAGCTCTCGACCCAGGTTTCGGTTGCCTCGGTGACGGCCGCGTACACGCGACAGCCGACCGGTGCGGGCCGGCCGGGCTTACGGATCAGGATCGGCCTCGCGCCGACAGCGCGTGCGAGCTCGCCGATCGAACGTGCGGTGGCTGAGTCGATCCGGCTCTGGGCCAGAGCAGTGGGTCCCCACGGCCCCTCCTGCTCTATGAGGAGCCAGCGGCGGACGAATGACGCAGTCGCAAACTTCGGTTCGCCGCGGGCCACGCACGCAGGCTGACAGCGGTGTCGCTCACCCGGCACGCGAGCGCTCCAGGACGCCCTCAGCGAGGAGCCTCCAGCAGAGCGTACGACGCCCTTCAGCGTCCAGATGCTCCGCAAGCTTCCCGATCGCGAACCGTGGTGTCTCGACCGCGAGACGGACGGCGTCGGCCACTCGTGCCGGAAATCTGAGCGAGCGACCGCTGAGCTCGAGCTCCACGTGCTCGGTGCCAACGATGAGCCGAAACTCGGAACGCGCGCTACGCTCGAGCCAGGTGTCGTCCGAGAGTTCGCTGAAGCTCACGATGTCGCTGATCGACGCCGGGCTAGCTAGAGGAGCTGCCGGCCGGGCACGCGCGACCTCGCGCTCCGCAATCCCTTCCACCGGCTGACGGCGCAGCCAGTCAGCGAAGAGCTCGAGCCGCTCGGCCAGTTCCTGTTCGAAACCTCTTCTGTGGTCGGCGTATTTCACGGGTAAGGATTCGCGGAAAGCGCGCTCCTCGCTCGCGCGCTCGACGACGCGCCGGAACACGTCGAGCCAGGTCGGGCTGCGGATGCCGAGCGTAACGTGGATGGACGCTTCCGATTCCGTGACCGCTCTGTGCGGGACGCCGCGCGGCAGATAGAGACAGCTCCCCGCGGAAACCCGGCAACGCCGGATCGGTTCCGCTGCTTCATCGTAGCGCACCGAAACCTGGAGATCCTCGACCGGAAGCTCGACGATCGGCGGGTAAAGGCTCCAGGTCTTGGCGCCGAAGATCTGAAGGGCGAACACATCGTGCGTGTCGTGGTGGGTGGGAAGGCCTCGTGCCTCGCGCGGCGAGACGTACACGTTCGCCTGGATCGGGTGGCCGAGCTTCGCTTCGAGCTGCTCGCAGAGCTCGCGAATCCGCGCGTGATAGCGGTGAATGCCTTGGAACACGAGCGACGCCCCGGCGGCGAAGAGACTGCGGGCGCGCGCGGCGTCGACCGCGTCAGTGATCGTACGTCCGCCAGTGTGAATCGACTTCAGGTAGTCGCGCGCGTCGACTGGTGCTAGAGCCCGCACGATGCGCAGAGCCGGCGCCCGCAAGCCGTCCGAGAGCAGCCGGTCGACGTCTTCGAGGTCGAACAGCTTGGCGACCTTCTGCTTCTGCTCCGACTCGTGCACGACCGGCCGCCGTGTCCAGTCCTCCGCAAAGAACCGGCGGGTGTCACCGACCAAATCCTCGAGTGACAGGGTCACTTGTCGGTCGCGTCCGCGTCCCCGGCGTCCGTTCCGTCCGCGTCCTTTGCGTCCTTGTCCTTTCGGTCCTTCTCGTCCGCGTCCTTCTTGTCCGCTTCGTCCGCGTCCTTCTTGTCCTTCTCGTCCGCGTCCTTCTCATCCGAATCGGTGCCGTCCGCATCCCCTTCGTCCTTCGTGTCCGGATCGGATGCGTTGCGGGCGGCGGAGCCGGTGAATACGGTCTCAATCTCGTCGTTCTCGAGCGAGGGGGTCTTCATGCATTCTCTCTTGAGGCTTATTTTGGCGCATGCAAGAGCATGGCGGTCGTATGCGACCTGCTTGCGGCCGGAGTGCTCGGGATTTCGCGCGACTTCCTCGGTCAATTTGAGAAAGCTGCTCGGACGTCTCGGCGTCGCGCAGCATGCCCGGCCCGCGGCTCGTCTCGAGCACGTCCGAAAACAAAGCAGGGCGCATGTGACCGCGGATGAGTTTCTGCACACTCGGGATAAGGCGTCAGCTCGCGTGAGCTCTAGCGCGCAAACTGCGCGTCACTCGTACCCGACGTAGATCGGATTCGTGATCGCGATCAGCCCGCCGTACAGGCTCAGGTACGCCGTGGGCGCCTCGGGCGTCTCGCCGCGCACTTCGAGCCGGTAGTAGGCGCGCGCTCCCGCTGCAGGCGCATCCGTGAAGGTTGCCGATGCTCGATCCAGCGCGAGCTCCTGGAAAATCGCGCCGTCCTTGATGACCGTCACGTTGTAAGCGGCGCCCGGGCGGAACCCCACGATCTCGATGCGAAACTCGATTGGCGCGCCCCGGCTCGCGATGTTGCTGCCGATGACGGCCTCGTAGGTGCGATCGCCGTCGGCGTCGGCGGTGAAGTCGATCCGCTCGGCCGCGGGCGCATAGCTGATCGACACGTGCCCGGCCCTCAGCGCTTCGATCACGGCAGCGCCGGTCCTCTCGCGCGCCCGAATCCACGTCGTCGGATTGCCGACGTTGAGGATCATCGATTCCAAACCCTCTTGATGGTGCACGTCGCTTCCGCCGCGCCCGGCGATACGACGTCCGTTGGTCAAGAGCTCGTCCCATTTCTCGAGGGTGGCGTTGTTGCCCGGCAAGGCGCTCAGCGCGTTCCAGACCTCGATGCTGTCGAAATCGACGTCGAACGAATGTTCCCATGGATCGGCGTTGAACGGATGATTGATCGAGGCGTGTAGACCTTGGCGATGTGCCTCGTCCAGGTAGGGCTTGGCCTCACCGTCACGCAACGCCCAGAGCGCCAGATGGTCCCACGGCGCGGTCGAGAAAAAATTCACGTGCGCACGCGCCGTCGTGTACTCGACGCCGAAGAGCATCAGCATGCGCTCCGACGCATACGCGGGGTCGTCCCAGGTCGCGATGTTGCCCTCGACGTGATTGTCGTGATCGGTGAACGTGAAGTAGTCCATGCCGACGGTCTCGGCTCTCGCGATCACCGCGTCTACCGGGTTGTCCAGCGCGTCGGTGCTGTGAGCGGAGTGCAGGTGGAGATCACCCTTGAGCCAAGTGCCGGACGGCGCCTGGGCTACGGGAACGCCGGCGCCGGCTGAATCCCTGTCGCTGCACGCCATCGCAAGAAGCGACGCAGCGACGAATCCCGCAAAACGGTAGCTCTTCGGTGTCGGTGTAGGGCTAACGCGCATCATCCGGCCTTGCCGTCCTTGCCACTTGGAGAGTGGCTCTCCGTCCTAGCACGACCTCAGGACGGGCCATGAAACGCTTCTACGACCCGCTTGGCGATCGCCGGCACAGCATCTTCGGCATCCTCTTCGTGGCCTCCACATCACCGGCGCGATCGCCTGAAAGCGGTCCACGAGTTCTTCAGTCTTGCTTCGGGTTACTCGAACGTCGCGACCGCGCATACGGTCGGCGTTCTAGTCGACAGAACCAATGGCACCACCAGGTGACGTTCCGCCCGGACGAATGCCCGCTGTGCAGTCCCTTTCCCGTACAAGACCAAGCGATATCGAGGGCGCCTGCTCAGAAGATTGACGCGGCCTTTCCAAATCCCGTATCGATCGCTCGAGCGATAGGTACGAATGCGCTTCGCAGCATGCTGCACGTTCGCACTGGCGAACTTTCTTACCCTTGAGGCACGCGGACAGGTGGAACCGGTCGCGCTCTCCTGGGACGCGCCAGCCGAATGCCCGAGTCGCGAAAGCGTGGTCGCCACGGTACGCCGCCTCGTCCGCGCCATTCCCGAAAAGCCGCTTCGGGCGCAAGTCAGAGTCGCCCGCGCGGGCGACCGCTGGACCGCGGCAATCGAGACACCCAACGGCCGGCGCACGCTCGACGCCGAGAGCTGCCCCGTCCTCGCCGAGACGGTGTCGGTGATCATCGCGATCGCGGTGGATCCCGACGCCATCCACCAAGTCGGCGATAGTCCTGCTTTTGACGAGCAGCGTAGAGGTGCCGCGACATCGCCCGACGCGCAAAGACCAGACGTCTCGCGCCGCGAAGTGCCGGCGGTTTCCGCAGCGCCCGCCGGGGATGCGCGAGGCGATGTCCCCTCCAAAGGTAGAACCGCGGAGATCTGGACGATCGGCCTGTCGCTTCGAGCGCTGTTCGAGCTCGGGATTCTGCCGGGGCCTGCTTTCGGTGGGACGCTGGCCGCTCGAGCAGAACGTGGAATCTGGGGGTTGGAGCTCGGCGCCAGCGCACTCCTCCCGCAGGAGGGCGAGTACAACGACGATTCCAGAATTGGAGGAACGCTGTGGTGGTTCGCAGGCCACGCGCTCGGGTGTGTCAGCCCCCGAAGCGCCGTGTCCTGGGATGCCTGTCTCGGCGTGGAGGTGGGACGGCTGTCCGGCACCGGCTTCGGCGTGGACGTTCCTAGAACCGGGCGGGCCCTTTGGTTTGGTCCCTTGACCACCGCCGGAGTTCGCCTTCCGTTGGGTTCGAGCTTCTCGTTCGAGGGACGTCTCGGCCTGGCGCTGCCCCTGCCGCGGCCACCGGCGTTTGGGCTGGACGGCTTCGGCGAGGTCCACCGTCCGGCGGCTGTCTCCGGGCGGGCCGAAGTCGGAATCCGCTGGAATTGATCACGGGATCACCGCGATCCGGCCACGGCTCGTTAAACTTCAGTGATCGAACCAGGGCTCGAGACCACGACGCCGGGCTCCGGGCCCGCCAACGCGCAGGCGACTCCGGCCTTCGACGAGGTCTACGCCGCCGAATTTGCCTTCGTCTGGCGAAACCTGCGCCGGCTGGGTGTGGGAGAGGCCGCCTTACGCGACGCGGCTCAAGACGTATTCGTCGTGGTCCATCGCCGCCTCGGCGACTTCGAAGGCAAGGCTCCGCTTCGCTCGTGGATCTATTCGATCGTGACCCGGATCGCGCGCCAGTACCGGCGTACGCGGGAGCGCAAGGAACTGCGGGACGTCGAAGACCCCGAACGGATACCCGACTCGAGCTTGCCCACTCCGGAAGACAGCGCCGCACGCGGGCAAGCGTTGCGGCTACTCGTGTCGCTATTGGAGACGTTGGATGACGACAAGCGAGAGGCCCTCGTGTTGTGCGATCTCGAGGGCATGACGGTTCCCGAGGTTGCCGCCGCGGTAGGCTCGAACGTGAACACCGTGTATTCGCGGGTACGCGCGGCACGACAGCAGCTTCGAGAGCTACTCGCTCGG
>JGI10216J12902_100910169_pt1 | contig 14954 bp, 11 predicted proteins | sample KanNatreferecore_FD_12902 | JGI IMG/M metagenome (IMG submission 12902)
TACGAGGCGGAGAGATCGGAAAGATCCACGCCTGCCCCGCCACCGCAACCGACGCCAACGGACCACGCACTCAATCCACAGCAGTCCGCGATGATTGAATCGCTCACACAGCAAGTTGCGGAGTTATTCTCCCAAGTCGATCAGGCCCGCAGTGATGCTCTTCAGGCCACCGCCGAACACGCGAAATACCGGGAGCAAAAGGAGACAGCCGAAGCCGCAAATTCGGCCACCGAGGAATATCTCGGCACTGTCGCCTACGAACTCGAACGCGCCAATGCAGTCCTCAAGGAGATGGAGGGCAAACTGCAATGCGCTGAGAAGGCCATCGCGACGAAGGATACGGAGATCAATCGACTCCTCGACGAACAAAAGAGCCTGCGCCAGGGGCTCATCGATACCCGCGTCGAACGCGATGCACTTCGAGGAAGTCTGTATTCGAAGTCCCCGCCCGAACCGCCCTTCGGCGGCACTGCCGCCTAGGGTTCCGCCGCGGAATTGTTAGTGTCCTCGTCCCCGACGTTAGTTAATCGAGGACGAGGAGACGGGAGAATGATCAGTACTTCGGCACCGACGGGTCAACGTCCTCTGCCCAGGCGGCAATCCCACCTTCGACATTCAGGAGCTTCCCGAAGCCCGCTTCCTGCAGGAGCTTCAGGGCGCGAGCCGAGCGAACGCCGGTCTTGCACTGCAGGACGATTTCATCCGCGCTATCGAGCTCGCTCATGCGCGACGGAAGCTGGCCCAGCGGAATCAATTTCGCTCCCGGAATCCGGCAGATATCCCATTCGTACTGCTCACGCACATCGATGAGCTGGAACTTGTCGGCACGATCCAGCTTCGACTTCAATTCCTTCGCGGAAATCGTTGGCACGTGCGCTTCCTCTTCCTCCGCGGCTTTCGCCTGCGGAATTCCGCAGAATTGCTCGTAGTCGATCAACTCAGTGATGGTCGCGTTTGGCCCACACACCGGACACTTCGGATCCGGCCGCAGCTTGAATTCGCGAAACTTCATTTTCAACGCGTCAAACTGGATCATCTTGCCGATGAGCGGCTCCCCGATTCCGACGATCAGCTTGATCGCCTCGATCGCCTGGATCACGCCAATCACTCCCGGCAGCACGCCGAGCACTCCGCCCTCCGCGCATGAGGGCACCATCCCGGGCGGCGGCGGCTCAGGGAACAGACAGCGATAACAAGGCCCGCCGAGATTCGGCGCAAAGACGGTCACCTGACCGTCGAACCGAAAGATGGACCCGTACACGTTCGGCTTCTTCAGGAAGACGCAGATGTCGTTGGAAAGATACCGCGTTGGAAAATTGTCCGTCCCGTCCACCACGATGTCGTATGGCTCGACGATCTCACGCGCGTTATCCGACTTGAAGAAACAGTCGTACAGATCGACCTGCACGTTCGGGTTGATGTCGCGGATTCGGTCGCGCGCAGAATTGAGCTTCTTGCGTCCCACGTCTTTCGTTCCATGAAGGATTTGGCGCTGCAGATTCGAGAAATCGACGACGTCTCCATCGACCAGTCCGAGGCGGCCTACGCCAGCCGCCGCGAGGTAAAGCGCGATCGGCGATCCCAGTCCACCGGCGCCGATGCAAAGAATGCTGGCCGACTTTAGGCGTTTTTGCCCCTCCAGGGTAACCTCCGGCATGATGAGATGGCGCGAGTAACGCGCGATCTCGTCGTTGGAGAATTCAACTCGCTCGAGGCGATCCGTCGGAATGATGCTCGGAATGGGCATGGTCTACAAAAAGGGCGCGAAGCCTAGCACGGCAGGCGAGTTTGGGAAGAGGGTTCAGGATGGAATGTGTGTCATGATGGCATCGCATCTGCATCCAGTGATGCGGTGAGCGACTGACTTGCTAAGAAAACTTGGCCCGCCTCGGTTGTTCTGACGACGGATTCTTCGATTCTTACGGGCGCAACCCTCTCGCCCACCCGAGATTCCGCGAAATCCATTGACCGCACACATGAAGAAACCCGTTATCTTTGCCGTTCTCACCGCTGCCCTCGTCGGAGGTGGATGGTGGGGAGTGCAAACGGGGAAATTTGGGTCAAAAGACAATGGCGAGCTAGCCGAGCGCTTCGTGGCCAGGGCTGAGAAGCGGGACATTGATTTCAGTGTGGAGGTGAGTGGCGACGTCGCCCCGGCATTTCAACTCGAGGTGAAATCCGAGGTCAGTGGCAAGCTCAAGGCATTGCATGTCGAACCGGGTGACCAGGTAAAGGAGGGCGATCTCCTCGCGGAAATCGATGATCGCGATCTTCTTACCGAGAAACAATCCGTCCTTACCGAAATTGATGGTGCCAGGCTGGAGGTCGACAAGGATCGGCGGAATTTCGAGCGCGCGAAAGAGCTCTCCGAAGCCAAGCTGATCAGCCGCGAACAATTCGATAACCTGACTAGCGAGTTTGATATGGCGCAAAACGCCCTCGTCCGCGCGCAGCGAAAACTCGATATCGTGGAGGACAAGTTGCGCAAAACCAAAGTCATTTCCCCGATGGAAGGGACCGTCCTCAAGCGGGATGTCATCGAAGGTCAGGTCGTGATCGCCGCCGCGAGCGTGAACAGCGGAACGCTGCTCATGACCGTCGCCAACCTGCAGAAACTGCTGGTCCAAACGCACGTGAATCAAGTGGATGTCGCCCGGTTGAAATCCGATCAGGAGGTAAAGCTCCGGGCCGATTCCCTCAAGGACGCCTCGATGACAGGCACGATCACGCGCATCGACCTCGTGGCCTCGGTTAAAAACAACATCAAGGGTTTTGCGGTCGAAGCCACTATCGCTAATCCGAATCCCCGGCTCCGCCCCGGCATGAGCGTGAATCTGACCGTCCCGATTGACCACGCCGACGATGCATTGAGTGTTCCGATCTCCGCCGTCTTCAAGGGCGAAGGAAATCAAAAAGTCGTTTATGTACGCACGGGGGACGCCACCGAGCGCCGCGAAGTAAAAGTTGGCGTGACGAATTTCGATTACGCCGAAATCAAGAGCGGCCTGCAGGAAGGCGAATCCATTCTGCTCGTTGAACCGGATCGGCCCGGTGGACCGGTCACCAGTCCGGCTGGCAAGGGAATCGGAGCTTCACGCAAACGGTCCTCGTAAGCGGGTTCAGGCGATGGCGCTCATTGAACTGCGCGAGGTCACCAAGCGCTACAAGGTCGGCGAACAGGAAATCAATGCCCTCATGGGCATCAACCTGGATATCGAGCAGGGCGAATACGCCGCCATCATTGGCCCCAGCGGCAGTGGCAAGAGTACGCTCATGCATCTCCTGGGCTGCCTGGACACACCGACTTCCGGCACAATGAAAATCGACGGCATCGACGTCAGTCGAGCCAGCGAAAACCGGCTGGCGGAGATGCGCAATCAGAAGATCGGTTTTGTCTTTCAGGCATTCAATCTCCTCAACAAGTTCAACGTGCTGCAAAACGTGGAACTCCCGATGATCTACAGCAGTGTGCCGGCAAAGGATCGGCGGCAGCGCGCACTCGATGCCATCGAACGCGTGGGACTCAGCCAGCGCATTCATAACACTCCCCTGCAATTGAGCGGCGGACAGATGCAGCGCGTCGCGATCGCACGCGCGCTGGTGAATAGCCCGCGGATCATCTTCGCCGACGAACCGACCGGAAATCTCGATTCCAACACGGGAGCCAATATTTTGGAAATGTTCCGCGAACTCAGTCGCCAGGGCAGCACGATCGTTCTCGTCACGCACGACAACAACATCGCCAACAACGCTCCGCGTCGCATCGAAATCTGTGACGGCAGGATAGTTCACGACGGATCCAGCCTTCCGGCCTCGCCGGAAATCGCGAAACCATGAACCTGTGGTTGGGCCTGCTCATGGGCTTCAAGGAAATCTGGGCGCACAAGTTCCGGAGCTTTCTCACAATGCTCGGCGTCATCCTCGGTGTGGCCTCTCTCCTCAGCATGTTTTCGCTCACCGCCGGGATGGCCCGCGGCATGCGCGAGTACATGACACAGGTCGGCGGCATTGAGTTCGTCGGCGTGATCAATCAGGAAGTACCCCCTCATCAAGAATATCTCTGGGAGATTTCTCCCGGGCGAACCGTTGCGGATGCAGATGCAATCTCGCGGGCCCGCGCCCTTGTGACGTACGTTTCGCCGGTGGTGGACATCAACGCGAACGTCGTCGCGGGTGCGGAGAACTTCCGCGGTGAAGTTAAAGGCGCCTGGCCGGACTATATGCCAATCAACAAGCACATCGTCGAAGTCGGCCGCGATCTGTGCTGGCTCGATGTTGAGACGGCTCAACGCGTGGCTGTGATTGGCCGCAGCGTGGTGGAGAAACTCTGGCCGGAAACTCCAAATTATAACGCCGTCGGCGAGACGATCGTCATCAACCAGCGACCCTTCCGGGTGGTCGGCATCTTCGAGTACTACGAGCGCGAGGAAGATAAACGACGACGCGAACTCGGGCTGCAAAATGCCGCCTCCGGTGGCGGAAATCGCCGACGCGAAAGCAACTTTGGGCGGGGCGGTCCATTCGGTCGCAAGAACATGCAGATCATCATTCCCCTCAGCACGGCCTTCTACGAGTTCAGGAGCGCCAATCTCGTGGGCAAGGAGGACCAGGGCCCCAACCACAAACTCGATGGCCTGGTTTTTCAGGTCGCAGACACCAGCCGCTTTCACGAGACCCTCGATCGGGTCACCGAGATTCTCAAGATCACGCATCGTGGCATCGAAGACTTCGGCTTTGATACTCGCGAAGAGTGGTTCGACCGCATCGAGCAGAACGTTAAAAGTGTGCGCGCCTCCGGCGGGCTTATCGCGGGCATTAGCTTGATCGTCGGCGGTATTGGCATCACGAACATCATGCTGGCAAGCATCACCGAACGTATTCGCGAAATCGGTGTCCGGCGCGCGGTCGGCGCCAAGGGCCGCGACATATTTGTTCAGATCGTGGTCGAGAGCGCCGTCATCGGTTTCATTGGCGGCCTGCTGGGGCTAATCGCCAGCCTTGGTGTGATGAGAATCCTGGTTGCCATTTCCCCTGCGGAAAACGCTCCAGTCCTCGAATTGAACAATGTCCTGATCAGCTTTAGTTTCGCGGTGATCATTGGCGTGTTCAGCGGGCTGTATCCCGCATGGAAGGCCGCGCGGATCGAACCGATCGAAGCCCTGCGTTACGGCTAGCTCGTCCCCTGCGACCCCAAAATTTGCCGCGCGAGTTCCCTGACTGTTCGAGGCAGCGGGTGCGGATTGCGAGGATCTTCAGGCAACGTCGTCAATGCTCGCTCCGCGAGGAGTTTCGCCTCGGCGCCTTTTCCCAGTTCGCGACACACCGCGGCTAACCCCACCATCGCCGCCGCTGCTTCAGCATCGCCGGGATCCAGCGCGCCCTCCGCGCAGGACACTGCGCGACGCCAATGCGGTTCCGCGGCCGCAGCTCCCTTCTCCTCCTCAATCAAACCCGCAAACTGTCCCAGTGGAATGACGAGTTCAGGATGGTACTTTCCAAATGTGGCTTCGTCGATTTCCAGCGCACGCTTCTCGCACTCGATGGCCGCATCATTCTCCCCCAGTTTGCGCAAAGTCGTGGCGAGATTATGCAGTCTCACCGCGATGCGGGCCGGCGACGGTACCGGTGAGTGCTCGTCAATTTCCAATGCACGGCGATAAAGCGGAAGCGCTTCCTTTGTCCTCTGCATGACCTCCAAGAGCATGGCGAGTGTGTGCACCGCGATTCCCGTTCGAGGATGCCCTCGACCGCTCTGCTTTTCTTCAATCGATAGAACTTCTTCCAGCACTGGCTTGGCCTCGTAGAAACGACCCGCTGCTCGAAGGCAGCCAGCCAGCGCATAAAGCTCCGCCACGAGATCCCGCATCGAGGGCGGGTTCTGCTTCCGCAGAATTGCCACCGCACGCCGATGCAATGATTCCGCCTCTCCATGCTGCCGCATTTCCTGCAGAATGTTTGCCAGGCGGCGAAGTTCCGGAGCCAGCTCGGGATGGTTTGAGCCGACTCTTCGTTCCACAATGTGAACCGCCCGCCGCTGGAAGTGCTCAGCCTCCGGCATTCGCCCGCAATCGCGGAGAAATACCGCGAGACCGCGAGCAAGGTGGGCGGCATTCACCTCGAGCGGATGGCCATTGAGTTGCCCGAGCAAAACGCGGCAATGCGGCACAATGCGTTCCCTTGCACCAGCTCCTCCGCTCGTTCTTTCGGAACGGGGCAAGGCCGCCTCGATCAACGCGCGCGCTGCGTCGAGCGCCGCTGCCATTTCTTCTGCGGTCATGCGATCCCGGATCATCTCCCGGGTCATGCGTGGCACGACTAGCGATTGCTCATCGTCCGCAAACCCGATCAGCCCGAATCGCGCGAGTTGGTTCAGAATCGTCCGGGTTTGCCCGGCATCCGAGCGGCCAGCAAAAATAGCCAGCGGAACCGTCGCAGGCTCGGGAGCGAGGCTCACCAGAACATGCAGAAATGCGCGTGCATTCCCATCCATATGCCGCACCCCTTCACGCACTAGACGACTGTAAAGCGCATGCCAGCGAACGTTCGCCGGACCGATGGCCACTTCAGTCAGGATCTGAACGAGCTTCTCCGCGCTCATCCCCCCATAGGCGAGCAGCCGTCCTGCGAGCGATAGAGCGGACGGTTGCCAGCTTAGCATTCGTGCCAGATGCTCGAGGTGGTCGCGCTCTCTCGCGCTCGGCTCGCTCGAACCACCCGGTGCAGCCAGCAACTCCACCGAGGCATCCATCGAAATCGATCCGACCGGAAATGAACGCGCCTCCGGCCACGACAATAACAACCGGCTGGTAATGACGACGTGCGCATTGGCAAACCCGGGCAGCATCGACTTCACGGCCCACCACGTCACCTCATGGTCAACGCCGTCGAGAATCAGCAGTACGCGTTCCTCCCGATCCGTCGCGCCAAGCCAGCCAAGAACGGCATTTAGTCGCGTCCGATGCTCGGACACATCTTCCTGAACCAGCGCCAGCGCGTCCATGCGCGCGAGCGCTGCGAGCGCTGATTCGATCTCCATCCTCGAACCGGCGGGGATATGAAATACAAAATCGAAACGCCCGGACTCGTACAATCGCCAGCCCGCTTCGACGGCCAGCACCGTTTTCCCCGCACCCGCAGAGATCGCAGCGAACTTCTCCGGCGGATGAACCACCACGATCCTCGATCCAGCGATCGCGTCGCACAACTCGGTGAGTGTTCGCTCGCGGCCAAACAATTTTGCCTTCTTCATTGCATACGGCACGCGTACGAACCGTCGCCGGACCATGAGACGCGGACGCAACTGGCGGAGGTGATGCGCGAGGGCCTCCGCATTCAAAAACTTCCAGTGCTCGTAGCTCTTCACAATCATCCGTCGGTGCTCAGCCTGGAGACCCATCGCTTCGTCATCTTCGATCGGGCCTTTGATGGTTTGAGTGCCCGGCTCCGTGACGAAGCAGAACACCTCCTTGTTCAGCGTACGCGCCACGTCGAATTCATAGTGCTGGAATGATCGGCGCACCGCGCCGTGCGTTCGCTCAAGGGGCTCCGGTCCAAAGGTTGAGCCCACGAGGTGAATGACGGCGTCGCACTGTCCGATTTCCAGTTTCAACACCCCATCCAACGGACCGTACGCCACGTTCATATCCGTATGTTCAACGGGTTTGATGCCCATCTCCCGCAAAGTCTCTTTCACGACCTCGCGATAGGGCGCGAGCTCGATGGGAGAAGCTGAGAGGAACACTTCCGGCTGGAGTACCATGAAAGCTAGATTGTGCATCACTCGACGGAATGCCAGCCCAGATCGACGACGCTGCCATCGTCATCTACCTCTTGCGTAACCCTTCAATCCCTGCAAATTGAACATTTGAATGACGCGTTCAATTATTGAGCCGATCAGCAAAGTCGAAGCGAAGAAGGACCTCAAACGGCAGCGCATCCTTGATGCCGCCAAGAGGCGTTTCGGGCGCTACGGTCTTCGCGCAACCACGATGCAGGAGATCGCCCTTGAAGCCGGCGTCGCCGTGGGAACAATTTACCAGTTCTTCCCCGACAAGGACGCACTGATGTTGGCGTGGGTGGACGAACATCGCGAGCTCATTCGCTCCCAATGGGATGAAGTCGTCAAGCAGCGCGGCTCGGCCGATGAAAAGCTACGCCAGTTTGTCCGGGTTCGTTTTCACACCGTCCGCGCCGTCCGCGAAGAATCCGCCATCTCCGAGCTTACTCGATTGGTGATCCGGATCGCCCCCAAATCAATCACCGAAATGACGCAATCCGCCCTTGGATACATCCGAGCAATCCTCGATGAGGGCCTTCGCTCCGGTTGTTTTCCCAGCGTCCTCCCCGCGAAGGACGCTGAAATATTCTTTCACGCGCTCTCCGGGTTCTTTCCATCCTCGGAAGATCCGCTCACCGGACCGCCCCGCGAAGATCTGATGCTGCGCGTCGTCGACTGGTTCATCTCCAAATGGAAACTGCCGCGCCCGAAATCCCGATCCTGAATTCACCCCCGGATCAGTCTGCCGAGGAACCGCAGCGGGAACCGCTATTCATCGCGCGCAGCCTGACTAAGTATTATGCCAGCGGAGAATCCCAGGTGCGCGCCCTGGATGGTGTGGATGTCGACCTCTACCGAGGCGAACTCATCGTCCTTCTCGGAGCCTCCGGCAGCGGCAAATCCACCTTGTTAAACATCCTCGGCGGCCTCGACGTTCCCACCTCGGGAAGTCTTAGTTACAACCGGATGGATCTTACTACCGCAGATGAGGATCAACTGACTCGTTTTCGGCGCGATTCCGTCGGGTTCATCTTCCAGTTCTACAATCTGATCCCGAGCCTGACGGCCAAGGAAAACGTGGAACTCATAACCGAGATTTCGCGGGATCCGATGATGCCGGAGGAGGCGCTTGCGCTTGTGGATCTCGACGACCGTATGGATCACTTTCCATCGCAAATGTCCGGAGGACAACAGCAGCGTGTCGCGATCGCGCGGGCCATCGCCAAGCGACCAGAAGTGTTGCTTTGCGACGAACCAACGGGCGCTCTCGACGTCAAGACTGGCATCACGGTGCTCGAGGCAATCGAACGCGTAAACCTCGAGCTCGGCACACTCACAGTTGTGATTACACACAACGCGGTCATCGCGGACATGGCAGACCGCGTCATTCATCTCTCCGACGGGCACATCGTTAATATCGAAACCAACCGATCACGCCGGCCGGTGCGTTCGTTAGCCTGGTAATCGGTCATGCTCCACCCGCTCGATCTCAAGCTCATCCGGGACATGGGAAGGATGAAAGGCCAGATGTTCGCGGTTGGTCTCGTGATGGCGTGCGGCCTTGCCATGATGATCATGTCGCGGAGCCTGATCCTGTCGCTCGAATCCACCCGCGATACCTATTACATCAAGCATCGTTTTGCCGATTTGTTTTGCGAATTGAAGCGGGCACCGAACGCAGTGCGCGAGCGCCTGGCCGGGATTGAGGGCGTCGCCGCTGTCGAAACGCGGGTGAAAGGCAAAACAACGCTGGACCTTCCCGGTTTGAGCGAGCCCGCGGACGGCATTATTCATTCAATTCCCGAGGACCGGCAACAACAGCTTCATCTGCTCTACATCCGCACGGGGAGGCTGCCGGAACTCGGCAGCCACAATGAGGTCGTCGTGGGTGAAGCGTTCGCCGTCGCGCACGGCTTCACGCCAGGCGACCAGATCGACGCGACCGTTTATGGTGCACGCCAGCGCCTGAAAATCGTCGGCATTGCGCTTTCTCCCGAATACGTCTTCGAGTCTCGACCGGGCGAAACGCTTCCCGACAACCGCCGCTTCGGAGTGTTCTGGATGAACGAACGCGAACTTGCGACCGCCTTCGAACTCGACGGTGCATTTAACAGCGTGCTCGTCGATGTTGCACCCGGCGCCAATCCAGTCGCCGTCATGGCTGCCCTCGATCGCGAACTGGCACCTTTTGGCGGACTGGTCGCTTATGGCCGCAAGGATCACGCGTCGGCCAACCGACTGGATGACGAGTTGCGAGTCCTTCGTGGACTCTCCGTCGCCTTTCCTGCCGTGTTTCTTAGCATTGCGGCGTTCATGACCAGTGCGGTACTCACGCGGCTGATTCGACTTCAGCGCGAACAAATCGCGCAATTGAAAGCCTTCGGCTATTCTTCGCGTCAGGTCGGCTTTCATTACCTCAAGTTTGCGATCGTGATCGTCGCCATTGCCACGGTAATCGGAGGTGGCGCCGGCGCGTGGCTGGGCGATAACGTCGTCGCCGTTTATCACCGGTTCTTCCGGTTTCCGACTCTCGCCTTCCGCGTGGACTGGTCCATGTTTGGCGTCGCATTTGCGGTCAGCAGCACCGCGGCATTTCTCGGAGTCATTGGCGCCGTGCGTCAGGCCGTCAAACTCCCCCCCGCTGAAGCGATGCGACCCGAACCGCCGGCTGAGTACAAGCCATCGGTGCTCGAGCGCATCGGCCTCGCCCATCTGGTTGGTCCTTCTTTCCGCATGGCGTTGCGCAATCTTGAACGGCGTCCATGGCAGTCATTCTTCACCGCCTTTGGGTTGGCATTAGCCACAGGCATACCAATCGTCCCGGGTGCGATGCGCGACGGCATCAACTATCTGCTCACCTTTCAGTGGGACGTCGCACAGCGGCAGAATGTCACGTTGAGCTTGATCGAGCCCAGTTCTGCCAGTGCGATCAGTGACATTCATTCACTGCCCGGTGTAATGAAAGTCGAACCGTTTCGCAGCGTTCCGGCTCGCCTCCGGTACGGGCACCAATCGCGCCGACTCGGGGTGATGGGACTTTCCCGCGAAGCCTTCCTCAATCGATTGCTCGACGCTGACTCTCGACCGGTGCAACTCCCCCCCGAGGGGCTTCTTGTCTCCGCCAAGCTCGCAGAAATCCTGGGTGCAAAACCAGGTGACACCCTTCTACTCGAGGTCCAGGAAGGCCGGCGTCCAGTACGGGAAGCAATCATCCAGGGAACGATCACCGATTACGCCGGCATTGCCGCCTACATGGAGATCGGCGCACTTCAGCGACTAATGCGCGAAGGTAACACTATCAGCGGCGCTCACCTGTCCGTCGATACATCGCGCTGGGACGATTTCCTCGCCAGGGTGAAGGAAGCGCCCCGAATTGCTTCGCTCAACATCAAGGAAGCAGCCCGCGCCAGTTTCAAGAAGAGCACCGGGGAAATGATCGGCATGATCACGACCATCTATTTCTCTTTCGCGATCATCGTTTCATTCGGTGTCGTGTACAATAGTGCGCGCATTGCGTTATCCGAACGCAGCCGCGATCTGGCGACCCTGCGAGTGATCGGCTTCACTCATCGCGAAGTCGCCGCGGTGCTCATCGGTGAGTTAGCGATGCTCACGCTGATCGCATTACCTGCGGGATTATGGATCGGATCTCAGCTGGCTAATGGAATTATCCAGACCGCCAGCACCGAATCGGTTCGACTCCCGCTCGTCCTGACCTCTCACGCCTACGGAACGGCCGTGCTCGTTGTTCTATCGTCCGCCAGTTTATCATTCGCGCTGGTGAGCCGGCGCCTCCATCACCTCGATTTGCTCGGGGTGCTCAAAGCCAGAGATTGATGAAGCCCACAACTGCCAAGACAATCCCATCCACGCGTACCGACTCTCGCAAACCCGCCAACTCGTGGCGCCGGTTTATCCCGATCGCCATCGGCGTCGCCCTCGTCGCTTCGATTGTTTCCGCGCTTCGCCCCAAGCCCACGCCCGTCGAAGTCGCCACAGTGGCAACAGGTCCACTCACCGTTTCGGTTCTGGAGGAAGGCAAGACCCGCATTCGCCATCGCTACATCATTTCGCCACCAGTAGCGGGTCTGCTCAATCGCGTCGAACTCCGCGCGGGAGCTCCAGTCAAGGCGGGGGAAACAGTGCTCGCGACCATTCAACCGCAGGCTGCTGGTTTCCTCGATCCACGCAGCCAGGCGGAAGCCGAGGCGCGCGTCAAGGGCGCGGATGCGGCCCGAATGCAGCGCAGTACCCAGGTCGAGCGGGCCAAGGCAGCGCTGCAACTAGCGGATAAGGAATTGGTGCGCGCCCGCGATTTAAAGAAATCCGGAGCGATAGCCACCAAGGAGTTGGACACCGCCGAAAATCAGGTAAACGTGCTCACCCGCGAACTCAATGCCGCAGAGTTTGGCCTGCAGGTTGCCGAATTTGAGTTCGCCCAAGCGCAGGCAGCTCTGTTGATGCAGGCGAAACCCTCCACCTCGGACAAAGCCGAACTCCACCGAATCATCTCTCCCGTGAATGGGTTTGTGCTTAACGTTTTTGAGGAGAATTCGCGCGTCGTCACCGCAGGTACGCAGATCATGGAAGTGGGTGATCCCAATGACATGGAGGCCGAGATCGAGTTGCTCTCGATTGATGCGGTTGGCGTACAACCCGGGGCCGTGGTGAGCATCGAGCATTGGGGGGGCGGTAAACCGTTGCGTGCACGCGTCACCGTGGTGGAACCGGGCGGATTCACAAAGATCAGCGCCTTGGGCGTGGAGGAACAACGCGTCAAAGTACGGGTAGATTTTATCGATCCACTCCCGCCCGAAAGGTTCCTCGGAGATCGCTATCGCGTCGAAGCTCGCATTATCACGTGGCATAGCGACTCGGTCTTGCAAGTTCCCACCGGTGCGCTGTTTCGACGAGGAAGCGATTGGATGACGTTTGTGTACGAGGGCGGGAAGGCCCGCGTTTCCAAAGTCCAGATTGCTCACAATAACGGCACCGCCGCCGAGGTCGTCGGTGGCCTGACCGACGGCCAGACGGTCATCGTTCATCCGCCGGATGCCGTCGCCGACGGCAAAGCGGTGAAGACCACCGGTCGCTAACTGCACGCTAGGAGCGTTGAATTCAGCGTGCCTGTGCAATCACAATCGTTGGGCCATGTTCCTCCAAGCCGCCCTCCTGCTCATTTTTGCCATAACGTCGGCCGCCGCTGCTTCGCCAAACATCATCTTCATCCTCACGGATGACCAGGGCTACGGCGACCTGTCGTGTCACGGAAACCCGATCCTCAAGACACCGAATCTCGATCGACTGCATGGCGAGAGCGTTCGATTCACGAACTTTCACGTTTCGCCTACCTGCGCTCCAACCCGTAGTGCCCTGCTCACGGGACGACACGAGTTTAAGAACGGGGTTACGCACACAATCAATGAACGCGAGCGCCTGACACTCAAGGCGATCACGCTGCCGCAGTTGTTGCAAATAGCAGGTTACACGACCGGAATCTTCGGGAAGTGGCACCTCGGCGATGAGCCCGAATACTGGCCCTCGCGTCGGGGCTTCGATGAAATGTTCATCCACGGCGCGGGCGGGATTGGGCAGAGCTATCCCGGTTCCTGCGGCGATGCGCCGGGCAATTCGTATTTCGATCCCTTCGTTCTGCACAACGGCACGTTCGAAAAAACGCGGGGCTATTGCACGGATGTCTTCTTCGCCCAGGCAGTCCATTGGATAGGGTCGGTCAAAGGCAAACAGCCGTTCTACTGCCACATCGCTACGAATGCGCCCCACTCCCCACTTCATGTCCGCTCGGAAGACGAAGCCGCCTATGCAGGGAAAGTGCCTCCGACGACTGCGAAGTTCTTTGGAATGATAAAGAACATCGACGATAACGTGGGACGCCTGCTCGAGAAACTCACACAGTGGGGAATTGAGAAAAATACCCTTGTGATTTTCATGAATGATAACGGCGGCACCGAAGGCGTGAAGACGTTCAACGCCGGCATGCGCGGTGCGAAAGTCACTCCCTGGATTGGCGGAACGCGAGCCGCCTCATTTTGGCGTTGGCCCGATACTTTAACGCCCGGCGATTGCGACGCGCTGACTGCGCACATTGATTTCCTTCCAACTCTCGCCGAACTCACCGGCGCACCATTAGCTTCCGAAGCGAGTGCGCAGGTTGAAGGCCGCAGCCTTGTTCATCTTTTGCGCAATCCCCAGGCCGCTTGGCCCGATCGCTTTCTCTTCACGCATGTCGGACGCTGGACCAAAGGCGAAGCCGAACGTTCGAAGTACCTGCGCTGTTCCGTTCGTGATACACGCTGGCAAATGGTGAGCAACCGGAATTCCGGTGAGAAAGAATGGCAACTCTTCGACCTGAAATCGGATCCCAGCGAGTCCATCGATGTCGCCGCTAACCACCCAGAAGTCGTGACCAAGCTCGAACACGCCTACGACCAATGGTGGACGAGCACGCTCCCGCTCATGGTTAACGAAGATGCCACCGGCCCTGACCGCAATCCCTTTGCAGTTTTGTTCGAGCGCCAGTTTGGGAAAACGGAGCGGTAATCCGCTGATTGCCCCGGCGCTTCTCTCTTCGGAATCTGACAAACAAAAGCGCCCGTGGAGTTCCCCACGGGCGCCTTATTTTATGACTAATATTAGAACAGGGTAACGATCACCTCGCGGTTTGAGAATGTGACTGACTCAAATCCCGCAACCGTGGTGTGTTGAACGCGGTACTTCGCCGTGATCGTGTAGGTGCCCGCCGGCCCGAGGGTCACCAGGCTGGCCGAAGTCGCCCGCACCCGATTAGTGGTGCCAGTCTGCAGACTCCCCGAGAGTGACCTTTCATCAGCGGGAATGACGGTGACAAGACCGTCGGGACCGATAATTTCGAAACTCATTCGGCCAATCAAGTTGTTGTTTGTCGTGCTCATCTCACTAGTGAGAAGCACCAAAGCCCTTGCTCCCGCCGAGGTAGTAGTTACTGAAACGACTGGTCCGATGGTTGCGATGTTCCCGTAGGTTGCCTGGTTGGAAGCGGAGGCGTTCATGAGTTCGCCGGTAAGAACCACGGCATTGGCAGCAACGCCAACTGCAGACGTCCCCGCAGGTCCCTGAGGGCCTTGGGGGCCCGTATCTCCAGTGTCTCCCTTCACGCCTTGAGGACCCATGTCCCCTT
>JGI10216J12902_103112780_pt1 | contig 14948 bp, 15 predicted proteins | sample KanNatreferecore_FD_12902 | JGI IMG/M metagenome (IMG submission 12902)
GCGTCGGGCGGCGGGGCTGCTCGCGGAGCAATGTCTCGGCACTGGCCTGCGACGCCGGGTAGTCGCGAGACGTGTCCGAGCGTGCCGGCCGGCGTCGTGCCCAGGCGCCGAGTGGACCGCCGCCTAAACGCGAGCGGCGTTTCTCGCTGACGTTGGGTCCGAGCCGGAGCCTTTCCGGACCTGGCCCGTGACGTCGTCAGTCGGCGACGTCGACCGCGGAGCGGAACGCGTCGACCACGGACAGGTCGACGCGGATGAGATGGTTCGCCGAGGGGAACTCGCCAGTTTCGACCTCGGACTTGAACGTCGCGAAGGCGCGCTTGGCCTCCTCGAAGAGGTTCGCATAGCGCTTGGCGTGGCGTGGCAGGGGGCCTTCGTAGGGCTTGCCCATGCCCGGATAGCGCGGCTCGTAGAAGCCGAGCATGTCGGCACTGAACAGGAACTGGCCGTCGCAGCCCGAACCGCTTCCCAGGGACATGACGAGGATGTCGACGCGGCTGCTGATCTCCGTCGCGATGTCCGCAGCGACGCATTCCATCTCAACGATGACAGCGCCGGCGTCCTGATATGCCAACGTCTCCTGGTACGTCCGCAGGGCCTCGTCGAGGGTCTTGCCCCGGGCCCCAATGCCGCCCTCACGACTCGCGCGGATCGGGACCAGCCCGACGTGGCCGCCACAGTTGATCCCCACACTCGCCATCGCCTCGAACCGGCTGAGCGTGTTGCCGGACGAGTAGATGATATCGGCGCCGTGATCGCGCGCGATCATCGCCGCGCGGATCGCCTCGGCGTCGCTGACGTAGGCGACGGTCGCCGGAAGGTTGCAGGCGATGACGGCGCTCGGCGCGGCCTTCACGACCTGGTCCAGCACGACGCCGATCTGCTGCTCGTCGTACATCCCACGCGCCGCGATGATGTCAATTCCGGCCTCGGCGGCCGCGAGCGCCGTGTTGTAGTCAGTCGCGTTGGTCATCGTCAGCTGCCGCTTGCCCTTGCCAGCGAGCAACTCACCGATCGTCGGCTTGGCCATGTTCCGCAGCGTCCCTCCTCAGACGTCGTCCCCGCGATGGAATTCGGGGCTTTCGGCGTTCATGAATTCAAGTGCGCGAGCAGGCCGCCGTCGACCACGAAGGCCGAAGCGTTCACGAATGAGGCGTCCGCGCTCACGAGGAACCTGATTGCGCTCGCGATCTCCTCGGGCTCCGCTATCCGACCGAGCCGCAGGGCGCCCGTGTCAAACGCCCCGTCGTATCGGACCCCGGTGGTCGCGGCGCCATGCATACGACTCATCTCGGTGGCGACTGAGCCGACGACGAGCGCATTCACCCGGATCCGGTCGATGGCAAGGTCGTGGGCCATCTGCCGCGAGAGTGCCACCACTCCGCCCTTGGCGGCAGCGTAGGCGGCCAGGCGCTCGACCGTCGCGTAGGCATGGACAGACGCGACGTTCACGATGGCGCCACCGCCGGCTGCACGCAGATGAGGGATCGCCGCTCGGGACACTCGAAAGACGCTGCTGAGGTTCGTTCCTACCACCAGATCCCAGGTCTCGTCAGACGTCTCCTCGACCGACGCGACCTCGAGGATCGCGGCATTGTTGACGAGCACGTCCAGCCGGCCGAGTCGTTCCGCTGCAACCTCTACGAGCCGCCGGCAGTCCTCCGCAGTTGCGACGTCCGCACGGACGAACGTCACGTCGAGACCGGCCTCTCGCAGCTCCGCCTCGGTTCCGTGACCTCGGGCCTCGTCGCGACCAACGATGACGACCGCAGCCCCCTCCGATGCGAGGCGTTCCGTGGCGGCGCGGCCGATGCCGGTTGTCCCGCCGGTGACGAGCACCCCTCGCCCCTTGAACGCTCGATCCATCAGCCGATCGGGTGTCTCCGCCACGGATCAGAATTCGACGGGGAGGGTTCGCAGCAGGCGAGAGTTGCGCTTTCCGACGTCCCAGTCGGGATCCGGCTCGACCAGGCGCATGCCCGGGAATCGACTCAGCAGCGCCGGAAACGCAACCTCGCCTTCCAGGCGCGCAAGCGGCGCGCCCAAGCAGAAATGGATGCCGTTCCCGAACGCGAGATGGCGGTTGCCCTGCCGGCGCATGTCGAACGTCTCGGGCTCGCTGAAGTGGTCTGGATCCCGATTGGCGGCGTTGAGCATCTGGTACACCATCTCGCCCTGCCGTAGTCGCTGACCGCCGAGCTCCGCATCCGTCTTCATCAGGCGAGGCTGCCGTGGCACGGGGCTCTCGAACCGTAGCATCTCCTCGATCGCGGGCTTCACGAGTGCCGGCTCATCGAGCAGCAACTGCCACCGAGCTGGGTCGCTGAGCAGCAGGTACAGGCCATTCCCGATCAACGACCGTGTCGTCTCATGACCGGCGACCAGCAACGTGACGGACGTGTTCACCAGCTCTTCCGCGGACAGGCGATCGCCAGCCTCTTCGGCGCTCACGAGCCTGCCAAGCAGGTCGTCCCGTGGCGTGCGGCGGTGCTCGACGATCATCTCCTCGAGGTAGGCGCGGAGAAGAACCAGCGCGTCCTGCGCCCGCTCAAGCGTCTCCACCGACGGCTTGTTCACCCCCTGGAACGCGAGGATGTCATCGGACCAGGCGACGAAACGAACCCGGTCGGCTTCCGGCACGCCGAAGATCTCGGCGATGACGGTGGCCGGCAGGGCGGCCGCGAAGTCCTCGATGGCGTCCATGCCGCCGGCGCCGTCCACGTCGTCGAGCAGGTCGGTGACGATCGCCCTGATCCGAGGCTCCAGCGCCGCGATCGCCCGGGGCGTGAACGTGTCGCGGACGAGCACGCGCAGGCGTGTGTGCGTGGGGGGATCGGAGTGCAGGAGGCTGGGCGTCCGGTAGTGATCCTCGAAGGCCGCGAACCTCGGGCGGGTCTCGGGTGGCAGGTACGCAATCGCCTTGCCCAGGCGCCCCTCGTTCGAATAGTGATCGGTGATCCGGAAGGTCACCATCACATCGTCAAAGCGTGTCACGAGCCAGCCGCCGATCGACTCACTCCAGTACACGGGCTGCTCGGCCCGGAGTTGCCGGAGCACGGGATACGGGTCAGCGACGAACGCGTCGGAGACGAGCACCTGGTCGAGGCTGGACAGTGTCACGAGAAGCAAGCCTCCACGCTGCCGAGCGATCCGAAGTCGGCGCGGACCGTGTCGCCAGGCGCCACGAAGCAGTGCCCGGTCAGCGTCCCCGTGGTGACGACCTCCCCCGCCAGCGTCCCCCGGCCGCGCTCCCGGAGCCAATTGATGAGCCAGGTGAGGCTCGTGACGGGATGACCCATCGCTCGGGAGCCTACGCCTGACTTGATGTAGGTGTCGTTCACGAACAGGTCCACGCCCGCGCTGGGCAGATCGGCGTCTCGCCAGTCCGTGATCCGTGGGCCTTCGACGAAGGCCGCACCACCGCCGTTGTCGAGACACGTACCGAAGTAGCCGCTCGCCGCGTACCAGTCCTCGAACACCGAGTCGCCGATCTCGATTGCCGGGAACAGCGCCGTGATGCCCGCTGCAACCTCGGCCTCCGTGTAGGCTTTGTCCCGCGTCGGGAACGGCCTGCCCAGGTCGAAGGCCAGCTCGCACTCGCACAGCCGGTAGTTGACGAAGAACTCGGGTCCGATCTCGGCGCCTGTGGCGAAGACCGACCGCCTGAAGACCCGGCCGGGCAACGGCCCCGGCACCCCTTCCGCACGACGCACGTCCTCGGCGGCGGCACCGATCTTCCAGCCGGCCGCCGCCCACCCTAACCGTGACTCGAGCTCCAGGACGACCCGCTCGACGGAGTCCCACGAACGAGTCTTGAGTCGCTCCGGAAGCACCCGGCTCTGCCGTTCGTGCCTGCCGGACGCGATCAGCTCGACGACCTCGGCCACCTCCGACTCGGTCAGATCGGACGTTCGAGCGGTCAGGATCGCTGCCCCGGGAGGCGTCGCCCCGTAGAGGCTCCGTCCGCGCGGGCCAAGCTCAGGCGGCAGGGGCAAGGTCGGCGTCGACTCGCCATTGCGCGTTCGACCGGCGTGCGTCAAGCCTCGACTCCCCGCACCGTCGCCGCCGCGCAGGGATCCCCACGAACAGGGACTATGCCGACGACGGCGGGGGCCTTCATCATCGTCCAGCTCCGTTGGTAACGACCGCTTTTGCGGTTCCAGCAACCCTGTGGGGTTGCCAAGGATGGAATATAAGATATCATGCACCAAGCCACAACGACCATGTCGGGAGTTTCCAGCTGGTGGGAGACGTCATGACTCCGGTCCCCGGGGTATGCGCTGACACGGCCAATGGTGCCGCTCCGCAGCACGCCTGGATCGATTCGTTTCCGCCCCTCCAGGATCGGGGCTGGCGGACGCCCTCCCGATCCGAACCGTACCGCCCCGATTGCAACCGGAGGGAACGGAACGCCATGAACCCATAGGCGAGCCTTGAAAGGGCATGCGACACGAAGGGTGGCGATGATCTACGACCCGAGGCGCCACCCGTCACGGTAGCACTGGAGGAGAGATGCTCAAGAAGACGTACCTTCGGGCTCTGGTCGGTCTCGCGACGATCGCGATCGCAGGGTGCAACGCGGCCTCGACGCCGTCGGCCACTCCGACATCCGCCGCAAGTGCCGCAGGCGCGACATCCCCGGCAGCGAGCGCGACTACAGCGGCATCACCGGCGGCCAAGGTCAGCTTCTCGTACATGACATTCGTGCCCAAGGAAACGGACCAGGTGGGCGCGTGTATTGACCAATACGAGCAAGAGAACCCGAACGTCACCATCGACTACCAGATCGTCGATCACGACGCGCTGCAGCAGAAGCTCATCACGGAGGCCCAGACCAAGACCCTGCCGGACATGTTCTGGTGGAACGGCCAGGCGATCGTCGACTCGTACAACCAGACCCAGGCCGAGCTCGACCTCACGCCGTATGTGGACGATGCTTTCAAGGGCTCCCTCGTCGACGGCGCGCTGACCAACATGACCACGGCCGATGGCAAGATCGTCGGCTTCCCGGCCAACATGGAGGTGCAGGGCTGGGTATTCAACAAGGCGCTCTTCGACAAGTACAACCTCACGATCCCGACAACCTATGACGAGCTCAAGCAGGACGTGCCCGTCTTCAAGCAGAACGGGGTCGACACCATCGCGTACGGGTCGAAGGAAGGCTGGGCGGTCTGGGGCTTCGAGCACTGGCTCGAGCTCTGGGGCATCTGGCAGCAGGCCGACGCCGTCTTCAAGGATCACAGCCTGAAGGCCGTCGACGCCGACTTCCGGCACGCCTACGAGGCCGAGGCCGAGCTGCACGCGCTCGGCGCGTTCCCGCAGAACAACGCGACCATGAGCTTCGACCAGGCAGTCAGTCTGTTCAACTCCGGCAAGGCCGCGATGATCACCTTGCCGTCAGACCAGCTGGGGAAGATCATCGGGCAGCCGAACGAGAAGGACTACGTTCTGAACTGGGGAATCACGTTCCCGAAGTCGACCTATCCGCAGAACGTCAAGGTCCGCGACGTCGGCAACGCGTACGGCATCAGCGCGAAGGTCGCCGACGATCCCGCGAAGCTGGACGCGATCATCGCCTTCAACAAGTGGCGGTACACCCAGGAAGGCTTCGACTGCGCCCTCAAGGTCGGGTCGATCATGCCTGCCAAGCTCACGCCCGCCGCTGGGCTTGGACCGATCATGGCGCAGCAGGTCGCGCTGATCCAGGATCCAAACGCCGACACGACCATCAACAAGGGGTTCAACTCCGACTACGCTCCATACTTCCGTTGGAACTCCAACGGGGACCTCTGGACGCAGGGTTGGGGGACGATCCGGGGCAATCTCGAGAACAGCCTGATGAATGGAAGCATGACGAGCAAGGACATCCCGGTCCAGCTCGGCAAGATGGATACGGCGATCGACCAGGTGATCGCCCAGCTGAAGTAACATCCGCGCGGGCCTCAACGTGAGGCGATCCACCGCCTAACAAGCGCAGGAGCCGGCTCCCCGAGCCGGCTCCGGCCTTTCTATGTCGGGAAGACCACAGGAGCGACGGACATGTTCATGTTCAGCACGCGGCGGACCAAGCTGTTGCTGATCCTGCCTGCCCTGGGCTTCTTCCTCGTCTACACGCTCTATCCGATCGCGTATTCATTGATCCTGGCATTCCAGAACAAGCCGACCTTTCGACCGGGCCACTTCATCGGTCTTGCCAACTTCGTTGAGATGGCTTCGGACGAGCGGCTCGGAATCGCACTCCGCAACACCGCCGTCATCGTCGCCGTGGAGTTGCTGCTGATCCCGGCCTTGGCGTTCCTCCTGGGCTTGCTCATCAGCGAGTCATTCCGGGGAAGCAACCTGGTGAAGCTGTTGGCCTTCACGCCGTACATCCTGTCGGGCATCGTCACGACGCTCGTGTGGGTGTTCATCGTCGATCCGAACATCGGACTCGTGAACGGCCTCCTGAACGCCGTCCACGTGGACACCACGAACTTCATCCTGATCGGGGGCACGAGCCTCACCCCGGTGACTGTCGCCGTGATCGAGTCGTGGAAGTCGCTCGGGTTCTATGCCGTCCTGTTCCTGGCGGGCCTCAGGATGATCCCGGTCGAACTCTACGATGCGGCCGCCGTGGATGGAGCCACGGCAATCCAGCGAGTTCGCTTCATCTCGGTGCCCATGCTCAAGGAGACGAACAAGATCGTCATCGTCCTTGTCTTCCTGAACGCCGTCCAGAGCCTCCAGACTGTCTGGATCCTGACGAAGGGTCAGCCGAACTTTCAGTCGCACTCGATCGGGTCGTACATCTACAGCGTCTTCGTCGAGCAACGCCGGGTCGGCTACGCGTCGAGCATCACGCTCTTCATCTTCGTGTTGATGATGGTTCTCAGCATCGCGTTCCTCATTCGCACCAATCGTCGGGTCGAGGAATGACGGTCACGATCCTGAGCCCGCGGCCGCTCATCACGCCACGGAAGGCAGCGATCTTCAGTGGGGCCCTCCTGGTTGCAGTGTTCATGTTTCTGCCGTTCATCTGGGCCTTCGTCCTGTCCTTCAAGGACAACACGACGCTCTATGCCAACCCGCTCAGCCTGCCAAAGGATTGGGACTTCTCCCTCTACGCCGACACCTTCAACAAGGCCAGCATGCCGACGCTGTTCCGGAACAGCTTCATCGTTGCTTCGCTGACGACGCTCGGCGCGCTGATCATCAACTTCCCGAGCTCGTTCGCCATCGCCCGGCTCCATCATCGCCACGGTGCCATGGGCGACTTCTTCTATTACCTGTTTCTGATCGGCAGTGCCGTGCCGTTGTTCATCACGCTCTTTCCGATCTACACGATCGCTCAGGGACTCCAGCCGATCGGCCTGGGAATCGACAGCATTTTCGGGCTGATCCCGCCCTACATTGCCGGCTCCATCCCGTTCAACACGCTGGTCTTCGTGGGGGCGATGCGGGGCATCCCAATCGACCTCGAAGAGGCCGCCATCCTGGACGGGGCTTCGCTCCTGCGGATCCTCACGCACATTACCCTGCCGTTGATGGCGCCTGTCGTGGCCACGCTCGCGATCTTCAACTTCCTCGGCGCCTGGAACGAATGGACGCTGGCGTCGATTCTGCTGAACAGCTCCGACAATTACACGATTCCGCTGGCCGCGTCCTTCTTCAAGGAGCAGTACGGCATGGACGCTGCGGCCGTGATGCGCGCCGTGATCATCGTGCTGATCCCCCAGATGATCTTCTACGCGATCTTCCAGAAGCGCATCGTCCAGGGCATCGCCACGACCGGCTTGAAAGGCTGACTCCGCCAGACGGGCCAGGCGATCGCGGCCAGACCCGCTGGCGTTCGCGGGCCTCAGTCGTGGGCGTCGGGCAGGAGGTCCGGAAAGGCGTCGTGCACGCGCGTTCGGAACGTTTCGATCCGATCTTCGGAAATCGGCAGATACGGGCGCCTGGTGGTGTTCGCAGGAACCAGGAAAGGTGACGTCGCGGTCACAGCCTTGCCGATGATCCCATGCAGGTTGCCCTCACCCTCACCGCCGAAGACCGCCATGACCTCCCGGATGAAGGCGTCCATGCGGCGCTGGCGCCGAACCGCAGGCTGCCACTGCCCGGTGACGATCTCGGCCCACCAGTCGACCATGTATCGCGCGTTGAAATTCGCGAACCAGGAGTAGATGCCGCGCGCATCGAACAGCGCGAACGGCGTGAACACGTGCTCGCTAACGAAGTGGGCGAGCTCCGGCACGGTCTCGGTGAGGGTCGAGAACTCGTGGAAGTTCCAGCCCGTGTGCTTGGTACCCACGAGGCTCGGAGTTCGGCGCACGAGGTCCCGATAGTCCGCGGGGAGCAGGTAGTTCGGGCAGCGTCGCGTGTTGTAGTGGACGAGGCCGAACGACTCGGGCACGGCTTCCTGGACGTCACCCCAGAAGCGGAGCACCGAATCGGGCGTCATCGGCATGAAGAACGGGTGACCGACATGAGCGCCCTTGATCCCTCGATCCACTGCATGCCGGAGCCGGTCCACGACGCCCTTCGTGTTCGACCAGGTCACGCCCACCTGGTTCGACAGGCCCAAGTGCTCGCACTCGTCGGCGAAGACGTCAACGATCGACCGGAACTCGTCCAGCTCGATCGCGTAGAACTCGCCGTCGCTGTCGGTCGTGTAGGCGCCATCAATACCGGCGGCCGCGAGTCGCCGCAGGTTCTCGCGAAACACCCCCTCGTCGAAGTGGTCGTCGTCGTCGAACGGCGTCGCGACGGCAGCCCACACGCCGGACAGGCTGTCCCGTGTCATCGCGCTCACCATCGTGGGACGCCCGAGGTCAGCCCGGATGCCGGAGCAGGGTGCGGATGGCAGCCTCGATGTCGGCCGGCTGAGGCACAGCAGCCTGCAGGAGCGCCGGGCTCTGCGGGACCGGACTGTGCGGGGCGGCGACGCGGATGATGGCGGCGTCCAGGTAGTCGAAAGCCGACTCCTGGATCGACGCGACCAGTTCCGCGGCGACGCCGCCATAGGCCGGCGACTCGTCGGCCACGACCGCGCGTCCCGTCTTGCGCACGGAATTGACGACCGTCTCACGGTCGAGCGGATACAGCGTCCGCAGATCGATGACCTCCACGTCGATCCCGTCGGCCGCGACCTGCTCGGCCGCGGCCAGGGCCTTGCCGACCGTGATGCCGTAGCTGACAACGGTGACATCCCGGCCAGGCCGGCGGATCGCGGCCCGTCCGAGGGGGATCGTCAGCTCGCCGTCGGGCACCTCCCCACGCAGCCCGGACTGCCCCTTGTGCATCAGGAACATCACCGGATCGTCGACCCGGAGCGCGGTCTTGATGAGCCCCTTGGTGTCCGCGGGCGTGGACGGCATCGCCACGAACAACCCGGGCATCTCCGCAAACCAGCTCTCAAACACGTTGTTGTGCTGCGCGCCGCCGTACGCGATGCCGTTCGTGGCCCGGATCACCATCGGCACGGGCATCTGGAACATATACCGGATCTTGGCGGCCTGGTTGCAGATCTCGTCCATCGCCCCGAACGAGAAGTCCATGAAGTTCAGGTCCACGATCGGCCGCATGCCGTTGAGGGCGGCCCCCACGCCGGCGGCAACCATGGCCGCCTCCGAGATCGGCGTGTCGCGCACGCGATCCTCGCCGAACTCCTCTCCGAGGCCCTTGACCTGGGCGAAGTGGCCGCCACGCAGCAGGATGTCGGTGCCCATGATGAAGATCCGCTCGTTGCGTGCCATCTCCTCGCGCACGCCGGCCCGGAACGCCTGGCTGAGGGTCATGGTCTCGCTCATCGGAGGCCTGCCGGGGTCGCCGGCCAGGCGACGTCATGTGCTGGCGGGACCGGCCAGGGCGACGCCTCGGCGAACTCGATTGCGTCGGCGACGATGGACTCCGCGTCGGCACGGATGGCAGCCAGGTCCGGCGCACCCAGGCCGGCGCTCGCGAGCCTGCCCACAAGCCTCATGATCGGGTCGCCGGCCCCGCGCCACTCGGCAACCTCGTCTTTGGTCCGGTAGTTCTGGACGTCGCCTACGTTGTGGCCCTCGTAGCGGTAAGTCTGGGCCTCGATGAAGGTTGGCCCCTCGCCGGCGATGGCGCGCTCGCGAGCCGCGTGCGTGACCTGGTGGACCGCGACCACGTCCTGACCGTCGACGACGACCACGGGGAGACCGAACCCACGCGCGCGATCCGCGATGGACCCCCCGCCGAGGGAGTACGCGATGTTCGTCTCGACGGCGTACAGGTTGTTCTCGCAGACGGCGATGAGCGGCAAGTCCCAGATCGCAGCGAGATTGATCGTCTCCCACACGCGCCCGGTGTTGGCACCGCCGTCGCCGAAATAGCCGACGGCGACGCGCGGCAATCCCTGCATCCGGAAGGCCAGCGCGGCGCCCATCGCTAGCCCCAGCCCGGCACCCACAATCCCGTTCGAGCCGAGGAAGTGATGCTCGGTGCTCGCGAGGTGCATGCTCCCGCCGCGGCCGCCCGCACAGCCATCGGCCTTGCCCATGAGCTCGGCCATGACCGACCGGGGCGTCAGTCCCTTGGCGAGCGCGTGGTGATGACTCCGATGGGTTCCGGCGACGACGTCGTCGGGCGCGAGCGCCGAGATCGTCCCGACGGCCACGCCTTCCTGACCTTCCGACGAATGGATCCCGCCCGGGATCTTGCCGACGACCGACAGGCGGACCGATTCGCGCTCGAACGCCCGGATCAGGAGCATCGTCCGCAGCCACTCGAGGAGGGTCGGGGCCGAGGCAGACGGTTCGCTGCCAGGGAGATCCGACGAGACGACAGCGTCGCTCATGCGGCGTCCCCGTCGGTCAGGCCCGCGGGTCGCTCGATCGAGGCGGCGAACGAACCCAGGAGGCGTGCCGCGTCGGCGCCATCGAGAACGCGGTGATCGACGTTGAGCGTCGCGATGACGGTCGTCCGCGCGATGACTGCGCCGTCCTCGACGATGGCCCGTGACGCCACTCGCCCGACGGTCAGAAGTGACGTCTGGCCAGGGTAGATGACGCCCGTGAAGGCATCGACGCCGAAGCCGCCGAGATTTGAAAGGGTCGACGTTGCCTGCGCCTCGACGTCCGCGGGCAGCAGATGGCCCGAGACCGCGCGACCGACCACGTCGGCGCGCGTCGCCGCCAGTGCCTGCAACGACCGACCGAGGACGTCGGTCACGATCGGGATGGCGACGCCAAGGGGCGTATCGACGGCGAGGCCGACGTTGACGGGCTCCGGCATCCCCGTCTCGTACAGTGCACGCGCCAGAGCTCGCAGGAGGAGGTCGGTCAGGGTCGCATCCGGCACGACCGATCGAACGTCCTCGCGGGCGCGCACCAGGGCGTCGGCGTCGATCTCACGAACAACGGCGAAATGCGGGATCTCGCGCCAGGATTGGCTCACCTTCGCGGCAATGAGCGCGCGGTGACGGCCCGGCAACGGCGTCGTGGCGCGCGTCGCGTCCGTCGCCGTGGAGGCGATGGGTTCGTCCGACTGGCCCGCCGCGGCGGTCTCGCGGGCTGCCCGCCTCGCTCGAGGGCTTTCCCGATGCGGCGTTCGCCACGTGTTCGACTCCTCCGATTCGGCTAGAACCGTTGACGATGACGAGACGAGTGGGGGCGGAGCCTCCGGGATATCGGTCGCAGGGGTTGCCGTCGAGCTCACCGCCGCGGCGTTCTCCGCGACGCCGACCTCGTCACCGGCCTCGATGATCGTGCACAGTCGCTCACCGACAGGAACGGTGGAACCTTCGGCGACCAGCCAGACACCAAGCACGCCCGACGCCGGGCTCTCGAGCTCCATCGCGGTCTTGTCGGTCTCGATCTCCGCCACGGGCTCGCCTGCGGCGACCTCATCGCCGGGTTGGCGCAACCATCGGAGGAGTGTCGCCTCGGACATCGCCATGCCAAGGGCCGGCATGGTCACATCCTGCATGGGCGCTCTCCCCTCGAAGCGGACTGGACACCGCGTATCATATAGCATATTCCATGCGCGCGAAGGTCATTCGGCACTGGAACGGGCTGGTACGCTGGAGCCACAGGGACGCAGGAGGAGTAGCCGACCGATGGCAACCGCGGTCAATCGAGGAGCCGTGACATTCGGCGCATCCGAGAACACGTCCTCCGAGCACCTCAACGTTTCGACGTACAAGCGCGCCGCGTACCTGGCCCTCCGCGACATGATCACGGAGCTCGAGCTACCACCGGGCTCCCGGCTTGTCGAGAGCGACCTCGCGGCGCGCCTCAATGTGTCCAAGACGCCGATCCGCGAGGCCATCGCGCTGCTCGAGGCTGACGGCCTCGCCGAGGCCGCGCCGTACCGAGGCGCCACGGTCACATGGCTGTCGATCCGCCAGATGGAGGAACAGGGCTTCCTCATCGATGCGCTCGAGCTACCGGCGCTGCCCATGGTCATCGAGGCGATCACGCGCGAGGAGATCGAGGAGGCCGGCCGAACCGCGCGCCAGCTAAGGCGTGCGTTCGCGGCACGCGACGGTCGGACGTTCCGCCGCCTAACCACGGAGATCCACCGCATCCTGTTCGCATCGATCGGCTATCCACGACTCACTAAGTTCATCTCGACGCTCGTGGGACCCGTCGGCCTGCGGTACGACCGCGTCTTCTGCGACAACTTCCTCGATGCCTGGGAGGCCCAGCTCGAGCTCCTCGTCGGCCGGTACGAGGGCATCAAGGCCCGTGACGCAGCGGCAGCCGCAGAGGCCGTACGCGCCGGACGCGAAGCCATCGGTGCGATGAATCGCCAGCGTCTCGACGATCCGCGCGTCGCGCCCTACTTCCGTCTCGAATAGGGTGGAGCTGCTGGCGACGGAGGTGTCACCAGTCGAGCGTTGCGCCTGGGTTCATGGCCAGGTTGCCCCCATCGACCGGGAGCAGGACACCCGTGACCATGGAGGCCGCATCCGAGGCCAGGAAGAGGATCGGTCCGACGATCTCGTCTGCTTCGCCCATCCGGCCGAGCGGGATGCCAGAAACCACGCGCTCAACCAGCCAACGACGATCAGGATCCTCGATCTGCGCGGCCCATCCGCTGTTGATGAATTGACAGGGCAGGACCGCATTGACGCGGATCTGGTGGGGTGCCCAGGCGAACGCCAGCTCACGTGTCAGCTGGCCGACTCCGCCCTTGGCCGCGCTGTACGCCAGGCTTCCGCGGCCGAGCGCGCTCGCGCCCGCGGTCGAGCTGAAGTTAATGATGCTGCCGCCGCGCCCGCCGTCGATCATGCGCCGTGCGGCGGCCTGTGAGCAGAGGAAGTAGCTCGTCAGGTTGGCGTCAATCATCCGCTGCCAGGCATCGAGCGGGAAGTCCTCGGCGCGGAAGCGCTCGATCGGCGCCGAGATTGCGTTGACGAGGATGTCGAGGCGGCCGAACTCCACATCCAGGCCCTCGAATACGCGCCGGATATCCTCCGGGGCGCTCATGTCGGCGGCGACCGCACGGCCGGTCCCCGAAGCGGCGGTGATCGCCTCGACCGCCTCGTTCGCCCGTTCGATCTGAAGGTCGACGACGACGACGCTGGCTCCCGAGAGAGCGAGGCCCATGCCGACCGCGCTTCCGAGCGCTCCACCGCCACCGGTGACCAACGCGACGCGACCCGAGAGGTCGAATAGGCGGGCCGGGTCAATGGTCATCGGAGAGTCCCCTGGATGGTGTCCCGTCGTGGTCCAACCGTCAGCCGCCCGACGCGGCGTTTGCACCAGCTCGGGGCGCAGTCCCCCGATGGCCCAGCGCCTTCGCATTCACCACGGATCGTGGCATTCGGCCGGCCAGCGCGTCGACGACGTTGCGTGCCGAATCGCGCCGCAGCTGCGCCACGGATTCGGCGCTCCAGCTCGACGAATGCGGCGTGACGATCACGTTGGGCAGCGTCAACAATGGCTCGTCCGGCGAGGGCGGCTCCGTCTCGAGGACGTCGAGGGCGGCGCCCGCGATCTCACCGTCGCGCAGCGCCTGGGTCAGGGCCTGTTGGTCGACGATGGCACCGCGAGCCATGTTGATGAGATAGGCCTCTCGTTTCATGGTCGCGAGCTGGCCAGCGCCGATCAGCCCGTGGGTCTCGGGGACGAGCGGGCAATGGACCGACACGTAGTCCGACTGCGCCAGCAGATCGTCAAGCGCGACCAATCGGACGCCGAGATCCGCGGCCGCAGCCGCCGGAGTGTATGGATCCGTCGCGATGATGTTGAGCCCGATGGCCCGGGCCTTGGCAGCGACTGCGCGACCGATATGCCCGAGACCGATGATCCCAAGGACCTGCCCGTGTATGCGGCGCGGCGCCTGGACTCGCGGCGTCGAGCGCCCCCACTCGCCTGAACGAACATGGGCACTCAGGTCGATCGTGTGGCGGTCGAGATCGATGATGAACCCGATCGTCTGGGTGCTGACCTCGTCGATGCAGTAGTCGGGGACATTGGCCACGGGAATGCCTAGGGCCGAGGCGGCGTCCACGTCGATCATGTCCACGCCGATCCCGTAGCGCGCAATGACGCGGCACGACGTCATCGATTCCAGCAGTGGCCGGTCGATCGTCGCGAATTGGACGAGGAGCGCATCCGCATCCCGAACGGCCGCCGCGAGGGACCCGGCCGACGGGGAGGCTCTAAGGCGGACAAGGTCGATGGCGAGCCCCGAGTTCGCGAATACCGACGACTCGATGTCGTTGCCAGGCGTGTTCAGGTCGGTGATCACGACAGTGAACGGATCCATCACGCCTCCTGCCGGGTCGTGGCCATCGCCAGCGAATCCCGTCGCTCCAGCCAGACGCGCGTCGTGGCCGCCACCTCCTCGAACCGGTGCTCCCTGACGGCTTGGCGCAGCCCAAGCTCGGTCGTCACGCCGGCGACAGCCGCATAGGCCTGGGCCGAGCGGTAGCCGGCCATGTTTTCGAGCGTCACCGCACCCGCGGGCACGAGCCTCGCTTGTGGAAACGGCCC
>JGI10216J12902_106999735_pt1 | contig 14944 bp, 11 predicted proteins | sample KanNatreferecore_FD_12902 | JGI IMG/M metagenome (IMG submission 12902)
GACGGCCGCGCCGACGTGTTGACGCACTTCGACAACGGCGGCAGGCGGAACTGGCAGGTGGGCATTTCCACCGGCCAGGCCTTCAACGACTGGGGGAGCGTCTGGTATTCCGAGCCCTACCAGTAGCGTCACGAGACGAGGGCGCGCAATACGAGCCTCTGACCACAAGCGAACGGCACCCGCCGCCCGGAAGCCACGGCTCCGGGCGGCGGTCTCATTGGGGACGAGCCCGGCCTCGTTGCGAGGGAGAAGTGGCCCCTTGGCGCTTTTTTCTGGACCGGCTCGGCACGGCGCCGTAACGGGGGTGTGCCGTCCGGCGGCTTCGTCATGCGCAGGAGATTCCCCGTGCCGATCCACTCCCACCGCGCGCCGCGCGCCTTCACCCTGATTGAGCTGCTCGTCGTGATCGCCATCATCGCCATCCTGGCCGCGATCCTGTTCCCGGTCTTTGCCCAGGCGCGAGAAAAGGCCCGACAGACCGGCTGCGGCAGCAACGAGAAGCAGATCGGCATGGCCCTGCTCCAGTACGCGCAGGACTATGACGAGCGATTTCCCCCTTCCTACGATACGCCGTTCCTCCCCAAGGGCGCCCTTCCCGAACGCGGCTGGCCGGGCCTCCTCCGCCCTTATTCCAAGAGCCTGGAGATCTGGCGCTGCGCGACCGACCCCAACGGCGGCAGAAACCCGATGACCGACGCAGCCGGGAGTTACTGGCTGAACACCTACCTGAACGGCTGGTGCAACGATCCGGGTATGAACGGGTGCGGCGGCGGCAGCTTATGCGCCTCACCGCCCCTGGCGCAAACGGAGATCCCCTATCCCACCACAACGGTCGTCCTGGGAGAGGCCAGTGCCAGTATCCCGAGCGGCTATCTGACCCCTCCGTCGATGTGGTGCAGCATCTGGAACCGGACTGCGGCCTGCTTTGCGGTGGACCAGCGCCACCACGGTGGGACGAATTACCTGTTCGTGGACGGGCACGTGAAGTGGCTTCGTCCGGCGGCCTTCACCACCACCAACCGCGACACCACCTGCTTTTCAGTGGAGCGCTCGTCATGCTGGTTCTGCTACCCGAGGGGCGATGGACAGAATCCCTGGTTCAAGCCTTAACCGAGCGGTCGGGCGCCGAAGGGGCGGAGAAACCCTGGACGCGCACCCTTTCGGGCCGTATCCCGGCGCAACCGGGCCGTCCCGCTGACCTTTACCCGAGGAGTTACTATGACGCCGATCACTGCACCGCACTTCCTCGCCCTAAACGTCGCTGCCCTGGTCTGCGCGCTTTCGGCTCTCTCCGCGCCGGGAGACGGAACCCGGAACCCTCATGCCGTACAGGCGAGCTCCCCCGACCGACGGAACCCGGGGATCGGCCGGTTCGGCCCCCATACGAGGCCGGTACCGCCTCCCCCGAGAAGGACGCCTGTTAACTCGGGTCCTCGGCCCAGCGGGCGGCACGCCCCGGGCTCCAGCCCCGTCGAGCTCATCAGCCGGGCGTTCGACGGCGGCCCGGCCCTCGGGCCTGCGGATAGCTTTGAGCCCTCAATCAGCGCGGACGGCAGGTACGTCGCCTTCAGCTCGGACGCGATCAACTTTGGAGCTACGGTTCCCGGCATGAGAAACGTCTTCGTCTGGGACCGGCTGAACGGGATTCTCGAACTGGTCAGGCTCGGGGAATCGGGTGGTTCCCCTTCGATCAGCTCTGATGGCAGGTACGTCGCGTTCGAGGCAGGCGCGGGCGACACGGTGCCGCGGGGCAGTGTCTTCGTGCGGGACCGGCTGGGGGGGACGACGACCCTGGTGAGCGTGGCGACCGACGGTTCGCAGCGTCGTGGCGACTCCCCCTCGATCAGCGCGGACGGGCGATACGTGGCCTTCTCGTCGTTCGAGAGCCAACTGGTAGCCGGAGATACGAACGGCCACGACGACGTTTTCGTGCGGGATCGCCTGGTCGGCATGACAACCCTGGTGAGCGTGGCCAGCGACGGCTCGCAGGCGAATAGCTATAGCGCCATTTTCGGCGCGCCCTCCATCAGCGCGGACGGGCGGTACGTCGCGTTCACTTCTGACGCGAGCAACCTGGTGCCCGGCGACACGAACAACGCCATCGACGTTTTCGTGCGGGACCGCGTGGCGGGCACGACGAGGCGAGTGAGCGTGGCCAACGACGGCTCGCAACCGGATGGCGATTCCACATTTCCCTCGATCAGTGCGGACGGGCGGTACGTTGCGTTTGAATCGAGACAGGTCATCTTTGTGCGCGACCAGGTGGCCGGCACGACTGAGCTGGTGGATCTGGCCAGCGACGGCCAGCCGGGGAATGGTTACCGTCCCTCAATCAGCGCGGACGGGCGGTACGTGGCTTTCGCGTCGTTCCGCAACCTGGTGGACAGGTGGGATGTATTCCTGCGGGACCGCGTGGCTGGCACGACGACGCTGGTGAGCGGGGCCAGCAACGAATTCAGTTTTGTTCCGTCCATCAGCGCGGACGGCCGGTATGTGGCGTTCGCGTCATCCGCGAACACCGCGTTGCCAGAGGAGGGCTACGACGTGTTCGTGCGGGACCTGGCGGGCGGGTCGACGAGGCACGCAAGTGTCCGCTCGGACGGAGTGGAGGGAGTCAAGGGAGGGGATTCGGGTGGCGGCTCCGTGAGCCCAGACGGGCGGTACGTAGCGTTTTGGTCGTTCGCGAGCAACCTGGTGCCAGGGGACACGAACGGACTGTCGGACGTGTTCGTGCGGGACCGTGCGACGGGCACCACGACGCTGATAAGCGTGGGCGACGGCGGCTTGCAGGGAAATGGCTCCAGCTTTGACCCCTCGATCAGCGCGGATGGGCGGTATGTGGCGTTCGCCTCGGATTCCGACAACCTGACGCCGGATGACACCGACGGGACTTACGATGTCTTCGTGCGTGACCGGGTGGCGGGCACGACAACCCTGGTCGCCAGCGACGCCTCGCGAGAAAGTGTTTCTCCCTCGATCAGCGGGGAGGGGCGATATGTGGCGTTCGTTTCGGGAGACAGGAACGGCAACTTTTTGGACGTTTTCGTGCGCGACCGGGTGTTGGGCACGACAACCCTCGTAAGCGAGGCTGCGGACGGCTCAAACGGAAACAGCCTTAGCTATTCCCCATCCATGAGCGCGGACGGCCGGTACGTGGCGTTCGTCTCGCGGGCCAGCAACCTGGTGCCGGAGGACACGAACACTGCCGAGGATGTTTTCGTGCGAAGCGTAGCGGCGGGCACGACGACCCGGGCGAGCGTGGCCAGCGATGGCTCGCAGGCGAATCTCTATGGCTATAGTTACTCTCCCTCCATCAGCGCCGACGGCCGGTATGTGGCGTTCGCCTCCTCCGCCAGCAACCTGGTCCCCGAGGACACGAACGCCGTGACCGACGTGTTCGTCCGGGACCGCGTGGCAGGCGCGACGACCCGCGTAAGCGTGGCTACCGACGGATCGCAGGGGAATTCCTACAGTCACTGGCCCTCGCTCAGCGCAGACGGCCGGTACGTGGCGTTCGCTTCGAACGCGAGCAACCTGGCGGTGCCGGGAGCGACCCACAGTCACGGCCTTAACGTTTTCGTGGCGGATCGCCTGGCCGGCACTACGACCCAGGTGAGTGTGGCCAACGACGGCTCACCGGGAAACGGTTCAGAACTCGGATTCTCCGCTCCCTATACATCTATCAGCGCGGATGGCCGCTACGTCGCGTTCAGGTCGGATGCCAGCAACCTGGTCTCGGGGCACACGAACGGCGCCCATGATGTTTTTCTGGTAGATCAACTCGATCTCGTTTCCAACAGCGTCGCCGGCCGAGTTACGGAGAACGGCGTTGGCCTGGTCGGAGTGCAGGTGCAGGCCGGAAGTGTAACAGCCACGAGCGCGGCTGATGGCTCTTACACGCTGACCGGATTGTCCCCCGGGACCTACACCGTGACGCCCTCGAAGGCGGAGTACGACTTCAGCCCGGAAACCCACTCCGTCACCGTGGGGCCCGACCAGTCTTCGATTGACTTCACCGGCACCCAGCGAAGCTACAGTATCGGCGGCCGCGTGCTGTACCGGGATACTGGTCTGGCGGGAGCGACAATCGCTGCCGGCGTGCGCACCACGACCAGTGGCCCGGACGGCGTTTACCTGCTACAAGGGCTTACCGCGGGGACTGAGCAAGTCACCGTCACGCTCTCCGATCTTCGGTTCGAACCTGTCAGCGTGACCGTGGGACCAAGCCAGACCGCAGTGGACTTCGAGGCTGCGCTGCCTTCAGCGGGCAGGTTACGCGTTACTGGAGCGGTCGTCTTCGGGGTCGTTCGCGTGGGAGTCACACGGACGCGCACCCTCACGCTGACGAATGGGAGCCGGACGCAGGCCCTTTGGGTGTCGGTCGATGCCCCGACCGCCCCGTTCTCGATCGTATCGGGCGGCGGCCTCGTGCGACTAGACCCGGGCCGAAAGCGATTAGTAACGCTGGCGTGCACGCCGATGGCGCGGGGAAAGGTTTTCGCGCGCCTATCGGTCAGGACCAGCGACCCGGCGCGGGCGCTTGCGTCCGTTCGGCTCACGGCGAATGGCCGGTGACTGGCCCATCTTGAGACGCCTGGTATGAACTTTGCAGCCAGGTGGTCTCGCCGGCGAGGTTGAGTTTCGCCGCCGTGAAACAGGGTGGGCGCCCAAAGAAGAAGACGCTGACGCTCAAAAACACCGGGAGGGGGCCGCTTACTCTCCAGGTGGGATCGCTCACCGCTCCGTTCGCCCATACGGGTTCTGCGGCAGCGTTCCTACTGGCGGCGCATGGCCGGCGGAAGGTCACCGTTACGTTCTCCCCCGGTTGGTCCGGCGTGGTCCGTGGGACTCTGGTCATCACGAGCAGCGATCCGGCGCGCGCAACGGTGGGGGTGACCTTGTCCGGCACGGGCAGGTAGCCGACCGGGAGCCAGAGATCGCGAGCAGTTACCCTAAAACCCGCGGGCTCTAACTCATTACCGCCACCCAGAGCGACTGCTTCCGGCTGGTGGTTGAGCCGCGGTCACAAGCGCGACCCGGCCCGACCGCTCATCTCCGTCAGCTCACGGCTTACGGCCGGTAGCTCCCGCCAGCCAGCCCGCGCCGCCGTGGACGGAGCGGGCTGCGCGTAACCGGGCGTTCCACAGGCGGAGCCTCTTCTCACTGTGGTGAAGCAAGCGACCCGGTAGACCGCCCGCACGATCGGTAGTGCCTCAAAGAGGCTCCCTGAAAAAGCTGGACTTCTCCTGCTCCGGCGCGTAATGCGCCCTGAGCCCGGTTGTGGGCTCTGGGCCTGCTTGAGAGGAGAAGAGCCATGCGTTATCCGATCCCCCTGCGAGCGCCAGCGCTGGCTGCGCTCGGCTTGCTCATGATCTCGACCGGCGCGTTCGCCTCCCGGCACGAGCCTCTCCACGCGACGGATTCCCGGAAGGCGAGCGCGGGCGTCCCGGTCGGCAGTTTGACGGTAGGGGCGCCGGCAAAGGCGGCAGTCCGGCTCGACATCTCCCCGCAAGTGGATTCGACCCGCCGCGAGGTCTGGCTAGCGCTTCCCTCGCCCGGCGTCGGCCCTACGCAAAGCTCAGGCATGGTATCGGTGCGAAACCGGTCGCATGTCTCGGCGGACGTCTGGGTGACGCTCAACGACGATTCGACCCCCTGGGTTTTCGTGGGAACCGTCCCGCCCCGCTACGTCGGCAAGCTGCGGGCGCAGCGCGGCCTCAACTACGTGATCGCGGCCGAAGACGCCGGCGATTACGACGGCTACTGGAATTGGGGCCCGCGCGCCTTCATCCTCCGCGGAAAGTTCACCTGGACGCTCCTCGACTGAGGGGCAGCCCGGAATCGCGCCATCAACGCAGCACCCTTCAGGGCACTTCACCCACCCAAGGAGAAACTCACATGGCACCGTGGATCTCGTCCGTTTCCCGTCTTACCGCCCTTCCGCTCGTCGCGGCGGCCCTGGTCCTGTCCGCAGCCCCGGCGGTGCGGGCGCAGCAGTCGCCCTTCGGCCTCACGCACCAGCAGCTCGCCCTGCTCTCGGCCAGCTCGCCGGCAGCGGTGGAGGCCATGTTGGGGCCGTCCCAGGCCGGCCAGTTCGAATCGACCCACGTCGTCTACGACGACCCCCGTCTGGATCGCATAGCGGCACGGTTGCAGCGCGCCTGCCCGCGGAAAGGCCTTCGTGTGCGCGCGGTCCGCGACGGGAGCATCAACGCCGTCACGTACATGGGCGGAAACATCTACGTCAACAGCGGCATGCTCGCCGCTACCGAGGGCGACGACGACATGCTTGCCGCGGTTGTCGGCCATGAGATGGGGCACGCCGGGCGGTACCATACGGGGAGCATGATCGCCCAGCGGCTGACGGCGCACCTCCTGGCTCGCAAGCTCATGCCGCATAACACTCCCGTCCAGGTCAAGGAGCTGCTGGCCACCATCGGCTTCACCTCGTTCACCCGGGACAGCGAACGCGAGGCGGACAATGACAGCCTGCGCTTCATCGCCGCGGCGGGCTTCGACGTTGACGGCGTGTTCCGCATGATGAAGCTGCTCGAAACCGTCGACCCCCAGATGAACCCGTACCTCCGGAGTCACCCGCCCTCCCGTGACCGCGGCTCGCGGCTACGCGAATTTGCCGCCCGCGAGGGGTACGCGGGGAAGACCGCCGGAACGGCGGACGGTGCGCGGCCGGCTGCTCGGGCGGCGACGTTCCCAACGGCGCCGCAAGGACCAGGATCCGAGGCCGCGAGCTCCCTTCGGGGAGCGGTCCCGAGCCGGCCGGAGGGCGAGTCGACGCTCTCCATCCGGTTTACCGGTAACCGCAGCGGTGGCATCCACGCGCGGATCTCAGTGGACGGCGAGGAGTTGGCTACCCCGAAGACTCTCCGGGACCGGGTCACCTCGTACCGTATCTCTCCGGGCAGTCACGTCCTGCAAATCGAGCCGTGGGTGAACCAGCCCCTCGGAGCGCCCTACGTGTACGGTCCCCTGCGGGTTCAATTCGAAGCGACGCCCGGCGGCACGACGGAGTTCCGGTGCGAGCTATGGAAACAGGCCTACCTCCACTCGGGGCTCTACGATCCAAACAAGAAGTAGGATGACGCCATTAGCTGGGGCGGCGCGCCGCCCCGGCCAGATCCGGTGACCCTGACCCCTGAAGAGTGAACGGGGAAACGTTGACGAGGAGGTGAAGGGGTTGCCGGCCAAGCGACCAATCTGACGGTTAACCAGCGTCAGGCCAACGGAAAGGCAGGGGAGTTCTCACCGTGACAACCCACCGAACACTTGCTTGCATCTTCGCCGCATTGCTCGCTCTCGACTTCCTAATCCCTACGGAGATTCAGAGCGCTCGGCGAGTTAGCATCATTGATCTCGGGGTTTTGCCCGGGACTACCTCGAGTGAAGCATACGATATCAACAATAAGGGTCAGATTGTTGGGAATGCGTTCACGGGAGAGCCTTTCTCGGACGGGAGGGCCTTCATCTGGAACCGCGGAGTCTTGACGGACCTGGGAACACTCGGCGGCACCTGGGCCAGGGCCTCCAAGCTTAACGAACGAGGCCAGGTGATCGGACAGTCCGAAACGGCCCAGGGCTTCGAGCACGGCTTCGTGTGGGAGAACGGCGTGCTGCGGGACTTGGGGACGCTCGGAGCCGAGTTCACAAGTAGCCACGCTTCCGCCATCAACAACCGCGGTCAGATTGTGGGGGAGACCCAGACGGGGCTCGGGGGCCGCGCCTTTCTCTGGCAGGATGGCGTCATGCGGGATATCTCCTCCCCTGGGCTTCCGCCGGAAGAGCCGTTCGATCAAGGATCGGACATTAACGAGAGGGGGCAGGTTGCCCTGGCCTCCGGCGCCGTGTGGTTCCGTGGGGACCATACGCCGCTTGAGGGAATCGGTGGCAGGGTTTCGGCTTTCGAAATCAACAACCGGGGACAAGTCGCAGGTAGAGTGTTCGAACCGGGCCCAGACGGGGAGAGCCACGAGGCGACCTGGAAGCAGGGCAGCGCACTTACCGATCTCCATGTTCCTGGGCAAGGTGGTAGCGTTGAACTCAACGAGAAGGGACTGGTCGCGGTGACTGGAACGACCGCAGATGGTACTCGCGTGTTCACGTGGAAGGCGGGGCGGCTGCGAGACCTGGGGCCACTGCCGGGTGGGATAAACGTCGAATTGAGGGACTTGAACAACCGCGGCGAGATCATCGCCGATGGTGGCGACTACCCTGAAGCAAGTTTGGGATTCCTGTCGCGCGGGGGCAGATTGATCGATCTGAGAACCCTGCTGCCCGATGGCTCGAGTGTGACTTCGCTCGCCCCACAGGGCATTAATGACCCGGGGGCAGATTGCGGGATGGTTCGTGCGAAACGGCATAAGGCGCGCCTTTCTTCTGAACCGATAGGGATGCGAAGAAAGCGCCTCACCCCGGAGAAGGCAGCGCTGGGCGCCCGCGCCAGCATCGCCTGCTTCCTGCTCGTAATTCAACGAGGGACGGGAGCAGCGGCTCTGCGCCCCGCGGTGGAGGCGCAGAAGCTGCAGCAGGGTGGTGCCGCCGGGCAGACCCCGGCTCCCGAGGAGCAGGGCGTGGTTGATGGCCTCCCAGGTGTCGCCGGCCTCGGGAGCTTCCGCGATGGGCCCCGAGTCGACGGTGGGCCAATCGCCCACGCGGTCGTAGTAGGCGTCGGCCCATTCGGGATCCGGCCTTCCGCCAGGCGGGGCAGGGCGCCCCGGTTGCGGACGCCGCGGTGCTTAGCCAGGAGGCGCGCCAGGGAGGATCCGCGTGCAAGGCCGCGGTAGCCGAGGAGAAGGGCCTGATCGATCTTTCTCCAGGTCTCCCGCGGCGCTTCCAGCACTGGGCCCGACTTTGCTTTGGGCCAAGTGCCCGTTCGCGCGTAATGGGCATCGGCCCAGGCCAGGATCTGCTCTTCGGTGAGCTCAGGATAGAGAAGATGGTGCGGGACGTGCCGCGTGTTGAGCTTGCGTCCGCCCCGCGGTGCCGCGTCGGGAGGTACCATCGGCTCGCCTCCAGGCAAAGTTTCGCCGTGAAACGGCGGAATCCTGGAAGCAGAGCGCGAGGGCAGTTGGAGGACGGCCAGCTCCGTCCGATGCTCCGGGAGATTGACGGGACGCTCGCGGAAAGGCGGTCTCGTTATGAACCCTACGGAGCAGGTGCTCCGTACCGCACTCCGAGAGGGGCAGGATCTCCACTTCCTCCGGGACCGGGGCGACGGTGCTCGGCCTCGCGCATCAACGGCTCCAGCGCCGCGTCCATCCGGGCGGCCCCGACGCCGCCGACCCACTTGTGCCGGATCGCTCCCCGGTGGTCGATGGTGTAGAACGTCGGGGTGGCGGGGTTCCAGCGCCGGACGACATCGGCCCGGTACTTAAGGGAGCGCCACGGCAGGTTCGCCCGCTCCATCCTTTGCTTCAGGTCCTTCGACTCGTAGTCGTTGACGTTCACGCCGACGAGCGCGAACGGCCGGTCTTTGAGGTTGAGCACGAGCGACCGCGCGTGCGCCCACTGGGTCCGTCAGGTGAGTCAGGTGTGCTGCCAGAAGTAGAGCAGCACGACCTTCCCGCGGAAGTCACTGAGCTTGAGAGTAAGGCCGTCCTGGTCTTCGCCCTCGATCTCGGGCGCCGGCTTCCCGACCGCCAGGCCGCGGATCTCGTAGAGCTCCGTCCTGGCCTGGTCACCGATGGTCCCGCCTGATGGGTTTTTCAACCCGCCGTACTCTCGTGCCGCCCTTTCGAACAGTCGCTCGAATTCGGCGGCGGCCTCGGTCTTGCTCCGCCGGCGGAGCCGGTCCAGGTAGCTCTTGCCGAAGAGCTGCTGGTAGCGGCGGGCGCGGTCCGGCCGGCTCTCCAGCAGCGCTAGCCGCTGGGCGCGCCCATGGAGGAATTGCGCCAGCCGCAGGCAGGCAACACCGCGAACTTCTCGGTGTGGGCTCTCGCGCAAGGCGGTCCGCAAGAAGGTCTCGCACGCGCCGCTGAAGCCGTAACCGAGGCGGTTACACGCCTCGCCGAGTTGCTCGCTGCCAAGATGGTCCCGCAGCAGCAGAGCGATGGCGCGGTCCGCCGCCGCCTCCGCCGGACCGCCCGCGTACGCGGTGTTGTTTTCCAGCCACATCGCCTGTTTGCAGGTCTGGACCAGCGCCTGGAAAGCGACCGGGTCGGTCGGGTTCTGTATGGCCAACTCCAGCATCTTTGGTGTGAGTGCGGCGACTTCAGCAGTCAGCGCCCGCTTCTGCTCGATGGTGGTGGCGTTCCACAAGCCGTTGGCCGCGGCGAAGAATTGCCGCTCCATCTGCGCGTACGGGGCGGAACCCACGGCCGCTGGTGCAGCAGTGTCATCAGCAAAGCTCGGCCCGGTTGTGGATAGGGCCACGGCCAGCAGGACGGTGACGGGAAGGCAGCGCATTTGGCGATCTGCAGGGATGGTGTGACCTCCGAACGGGCAGGGCAGAAGCGCCGGCGAACCCTGCTGCGCCGTTCTCAGCAGGACTCGCGCGCCAAGCTCGATCAGCGCAATCTGCGTAATCCGCGGCCCCGTCTCTCTAACCGCGGTCCTCTTTAAACCGGAAGGGCTTGCCGCCGAGGAGCTGGTCCGAGGTGATGGTGGGGCAGACGAACTTCTCGATGTGCTCCACGATGAGGTCCGTCCCGCGGAAGTGGTTGACGTTCGGCCAGGCGCGGGAGTTGTACATCGTGTCCGTGAGATCGCGCACCAGGAGCACGCTCTTCCCGTTCCGCGAGAGGTTGCGAAGCCCGAAGGGCCGCCCGAGCACGCACATGTTGGTGTGCACCCCGAGCAGCATGACGTTCCGGATGCCGCGCTGTTCGAAGAGGTTCCAGATCTCCGCGCCGGAATCGCTGATCGCGTCCTCGTCTTTGATGGTGATCCCGTCGAACTGCCGCCGCCAGGGATTACCGGTCTCGCACTTCGGGAGGTCGTCACAGCCGCCGTCGGACTGGTCGATCGGGTACTTGCCCTTCTCCTCCGAGGGGATCTGCCGGCACCACTGGCCGATCTCCTTGGGCAGGTTCGCGGCGGTTGGCGCGGCCTGCGCCCGCTTACGGCCGGGGTGGTCCTTGTAGGGGTCCATGCACGAGCTTGGCGCGTGCACGATGAGCACGCCGCGCGAGCGTGCATCCTGGAGGAAGCGGTCCATGTGCGGCGCCAGCTCCGCGACCCGGCGCGAGGCGCCTTTGCACCAGTGCTGGTCCCACATGTCGCAGACGATGACCGCCGTCTCGGACGGGCTCCAGCGCACCGTTTTCTGGCGAGCGGCATAATCTCCGCCGGGCTGCTCCTCGCGGGCGCGGACCGTGAGCAGGAGGCTTTTCTCAGCGCCGGCGGCCATGGCTGCAGTTGTCATCATCGCGAGTAGGGCAAAGACGCCGAGCTTCATCCTGATTGACTCCTTGCGCGTAGACAGCTCCTGGACCGCGGCACTTCACGGGGCCGCCATTCTCCAGGTTAGGCCTAAAAGGTGTGCGTGACCTTCTGCAGCCCTCGAGGCCGGTCCGGGTCGCGTCCTTTCACCCGGGCCAGGTGATAGGCGAACAGCTGTGAGATGACGATTCCCACGATCGGCGTGAGCAGCTCCGGGGCCGGGGGCATCGGCAGCGTCTTGGTCGCCCGGCGGAGCAAGTCCGGATGGTCGCTCAGCACCAGCATCTCCGCGCGCCGCTTCTCCAGTGCGTCGGCAAGCTCCACCATCGTCTCGATGCCGGGACCGTCCGGCGCGAACAGCAGGCAGGGGTAGCCCTCGTCGATGACGGCGATGGGGCCGTGCAGAAAATCCGCGGCGCTGAACGGCTGGGCGCGGAGGTAGCTGGTCTCGGAGAGCTTGAGCGCCGTCTCCATGGCGCTGCACTGGTTGATGCCGCGCGCCAGCACCACGCACTCCTCCATGTAGCGGTAGCGCTCCGCATGGTCCGCCACCTCTTCCTCTCGCGCTAAGGCGTTCGACACCAGCTCCGGTATCCGCTTCAGGTCGTCGAGCAGGTCCGGCCGCTCCGCCAGGCAGGCGATGAGCGCGTACACGACCGCCAGAGAGGTGGTGTAGGTCTTCGTGGCCGGGAGGCTCTTCTCCACTCCGGCGCGGCAAAAGAGAGGGTACTCCGCGGTCGCCGCCATCACGGAATCCGGGTCGTTGGTGATGCAGCCGGTGAGACGACCGTCCTCACGGGCGCGGCGCAGGACCTCGTTCGCGTCCGCCGCTTTCCCGCTCTGGCTGATCCCGAGCACCAGGGCGCTGTCTAACCGTACTCTGGCGTTGTAAAGCGTGAATACGCTGGCCGCGGCAAGCGCCACGGGCAGCCCGGTGACGATCTCCCCGAGGTACTTGGCGTAGATCGCGGCGTGGTCGCTGGTGCCGCGCCCGGCAATAAACAGCATGGTGACGCGGCTGGCCCGGGCGGCGGCGGCCAGCTCCGCGGAGCGCTCCAGCTCCAGGTCCAGCACCCGCTGCAGCGCCTCCGGCTGCTCGCGGATCTCGCGGAGCATGATCGAGTCGTGAGGTTCCATCGGCACAATTCTGTGCCAGATCGCCGCCCGAGGGGCATCTTTGGGGACGGGGAGATGCCGCCTACGACAGCGTTACCGGCTGTCCGCGCCGGACCGACTCCGCCTCGGCAAGCACCGTGGCGAGGGAGTTCCGGGCGCCGCGCGCGGCAAGCGGCTCGGGGAGGCGGCCGGATTGGACGCCGCGGATGGCGGTGGCGAGCTGTTCCACGAAGCCGTCTTTGATCCGGGGCGTGAGGGTTTCCTTGCCGCCGTCCGCCGTGTAGAGCTCCAGGGCCGGCGTGGTGCTGCTGTTGTGCTTGAGCATGGCCCGCTCGAAGTAGACGTCGAAGCCGTGCTCGAACTCGATCCCCTTCTGTGCGATCGCCCCGCTCTGCGCGCTGATGCACACGTTCCGGCCCGCGAAGCGGTACTCCGTCACCAGGTAGTCGATCTGGCCGCTGGCCGAGACGACCCCGGAGGACCACACCTCGGACGGGGCGCCGAAGAGGTACTGCACGAAGTCGGTGTCGTGGATGTGCAGGTCCACCACGGCGCCGCCGGTCTTCGCCGGGTCGGAGAACCAGTTGTCGCCGGACCAGTCCGGCCGCGAGATCACCCGCTTGAAGTGCGCGCCCAGCAGCTCCCCGTGGTCACCGCTGTCGATGAGGTCCTTGATCGCGGCAAACTCCGGCCAGAACCGCAGCACCTGCGCCACCATCAGCAGCCGGCCCGTCCGCTCCGCGGTTTCGATCATCGCGTCGGCGTCTTCGACCGAAAGCGCGATCGGCTTCTCGACCAGCACGTGCTTCCCGGCCTCCATGGCGCGGATGGCGACCTCGCGGTGCAGATAGCTGGGAAGGCAGAGGTCCAGCAGGTCGATCTCGGGGTCCGCGAGCAGCGCCTCCAGGTCGCGGTACTTGCGCACGTCCGTGAGGTCCTGCACGCCCCCCGCCCCGCCGAAGTTGCCCCGGACGTTGCTCCAGTCGCCCGCCAGCTTCTTCTCGTCGCGAGTGAAGACGGCCGCAACCTGCGCGCTTTCCGGCCCCTCCAGCTGCTGATACGCCTTGAAATGGGTGACGCCCATGAAGCCGATACCGGCAATGCCCACGCGGACCATTCTTGCTACCCCCGGGTGTCGGAGTGATCAGTTCTAGGCGGGACCCCTGATCACCGACACTGACACTTGATTACCGATCACTGTCCCCCGCTCCTCTAACGGAGGCGCAGCTCGGCAACGAGCGGGAGGTGGTCGCTTACCTGTGTTTGTACAGCGCGGCACTCGAGGACCTCGAAGTGGCGGCTAACGAGGATGTAGTCGAGCCTGGTGTGCGGTTGGTGGCAGGGGAACGTCATCACGTCGCCCGCACAGTAGTCGGAGAGCCCGGCGTCCCGGAGCAGCGCCAGCTCCTCACTATGAGGGTCCGCATTCAGGTCGCCCGCAAGCACTACGGGCTGATCGAACCGTTTCAGCCAGTCCGCGATGGCGCGGACCTGCGGCCTCCGCTGGCGCCGGTGATGGCTCACGTGCGCGTTAAGGAAAAGGACCGGCTGGTCCTGGAGCGTTAGGTGCGCGTGCAGCATCGCGCGCGGCTCCGTGAATACCGGGGAGGGGAGCCGGAACCGGCGGACCCGCCGCGGGGGGGTGCGGGAGAGGATGGCGTTCCCGTAGCCGGCTCGGCCCACGCCGAAGCTGGGGAGGAAGCGGACGTCCATGTCCAGCATCCGGTTCAGGCGCCGCGGGGCATCGTGGAATCCGCGCGGGGGCAGGAACCGGTGGACCTCCTGGAGCGCCGCCAGGTCCGGCTTCTCGCGAGCGATCACCCGCGCGGTCGCCTCCAGGTCCGCCCGTCCGCACGGCGTCCGCCCGCCGTGGATGTTGAAGGCCATGACCCGGATGCTGCGAGGTTTTTTCACGCCTTGATCGACCGGACGACCGTGATTCCGTTGAGCGCCATGTGGTAGAGGAAGAGCCGGTGCATCAGGTCGCCGTCGTGCGGCATCGCGCCCAATGCCCGCGCCGTCTCCACCGAAAGATCATACGTGTCCACCAGGTCCGCCGGCACCACGATCTGCCGCGAGATCCCACGCGTGTTCGCGTCCAGCCGGAGGTGCATCGCCGCGTGGTAGACACACAGGTCCGTGCAGTCGCCGATGACGATCCAGGAGGACACCTCCGGGTGCCGCGCCTGCCAGTCTCCCAGCGCGGGCTCCAGGCCCACGTTGAGGGAGCCCTTGGGAATCGAGGTCATCTCCGAAGAGAAGGGGAGAGCCCGCAGCTCCTGGATGAGATCCGCCTCCCGCGTCCCGGTGATGCAGTGCGGCGGGAAGGCGCTGAACTCCGGGGAATCCGGCGGATGAGAATCGCACGCGAGGAGGAAGGCGCGGACCCCCGCCCCGCGCGCTCTGGTGAGGAACGCTGCCGCGGGCGGGCCCT
>JGI10216J12902_102312312_pt1 | contig 14934 bp, 13 predicted proteins | sample KanNatreferecore_FD_12902 | JGI IMG/M metagenome (IMG submission 12902)
CCAGCGGCTCCCATCGCGATGCCGAGATCGCCCGCCGCGAGCGCTGGTGCGTCGTTCACGCCATCGCCCACGACCGCGACACGATAGCCTTTGGCTTTCATCTCGCGTACGAATTCGACTTTGTTCTGCGGGAGGCAATCCCCTACCACTTCTTCACAGCCGATTTCCGCGCCCACGCGTTTCGCCACCGGCGTGCGGTCGCCGCTCACCATCGCGATGCGACGCACGCCATTGTGTTTCAACTCCGCGAGCGATTCCCGCGCTTCGGCGCGCGTCTGGTCTTGCAAACCAACCCAGCCAATAAACTTCCCATTCCGCGCGATGAAGATGAGACTGAAGCCTTCGGTCTCGTTCACATCCACCGTCTTCGCGAAATCTTCGCTCACGCCGTTGTCCTTCAACCATTGCGCGCGCCCCACGAGAATGTTCGCGCCATCCACGACCGCTTTGATTCCGCGCCCCGCGGTCTCGGCGAAATCTTTTGGCTCCACGAGCGGCACACCGGCCTCGCCAGCCAACTGCGCCAGCGCCTTCGCCGTCGGGTGATTGCTGTATTTCTCCGCGGAAGCAGCGGCGCGTAGAAGCTCCGCGGGTTTAACGTCACCCTGCGGCGACAATCGGCTGACGGCGAGCTGGCCGGTCGTAATGGTGCCGGTCTTGTCGAAAACAAATGCGTTGATCTTGGCGGCCAGTTCAATGTCCGCGACGTTCTTGATCAGGATTCCCAAACGCGCCGCAGCCGAAAGCGCCGCCACCATCGCCGTCGGACTTGCGAGCACGAACGCGCACGGGCACGCGACGATGAAGACCGCGATGACGCGGCTCAGGTCGTGCGTGAAGGCCCACACCAGCGCGCCAATCACCAGCACCAGCGGTGTGTAGAAAACCATGTACTGGTCCACGATACGCATGATCGGCAGCTTGGTTTTCTCCGCGGCGAGAATCAGTTCGCGCACGCGCCCGAGCGTCGTGTCCGTGCCGGCGCGGCTGACTTTGATTTCGAGAACGCCCGTCAGGTTTTGCGTGCCGGCGAAAACGTCGTCGCCGGTTTTCTTGTCCACGGGCAATGATTCGCCTGTGATGTTCGCCTGGTTGAACGAACCCTGGCCGGCGACGATCACGCCGTCCGCTGCGACGTTGTCACCGGGACGCACGCGAATCACATCGCCGATGGCGAGGTCTTTGACCGCCACTTCTTCTTCTGCGCCGTTGCGCAGGCGGCGCGCCTTCGTCGGCGTGAGCTTGATGAGTGATTCAATCGAAGCGCGCGCGCCTTCCGCCGTTCTCGTCTCGATGATTTCGCCGATGAGCATGAAGAACGCGACCACGCCCGCTTCCTGATAATGTCCGGACGCGAATGACGCCGTCACCGCGAGCGCGACCAATTCGTTGGTGCTCAGAATGCCACGCCGCAAATCCTTGAACGCCGTGATGAGAATGGGAATTCCCAGCACGAGCGCGCCAAGGGCCGCGCTGATGTCTGCCACCGTGCTGCTGCGGTCGAGAATCCATTCCACGAGGAACGAATTCACGATGAGCACGAGACCCAGCATCGTGCGCTTGAGGTTGAACGGCGTGTGCGAATGATCGTCGCCGCAACTGACGCAGCTTTCATCGTGGATGTGTTCGTGCGCTTCCGCGCGGCTGAGTTGGGATGAAACGTTCATTTCTCAATCCATTCACTTTCCATTTTGCGCCATTCTGTTCGAAAAGTTTTCGCCGGTGCGCCCCGCTGGTCTGGTATGCCTCCCGCCCATGACGGCAAATACTCTTCTAAAGACGAGTAACTGTTCACGTCCCTATGGTAACCGAGTTCGATCTTCCACGGGCCTTGGTGCGGAAGAACTGCGACTTGGACGGTCGCCACCTGGTACGGTTGCACCCGAATACCTAACCAATCTGGCGCGTTGAGGAGCGGAGTTTGGTTCTCAGTCAGAGTGCCTTCCCTTTGAAGAATGCGTGCCACAGGAAACAAATTGATGGGGAACCTGTGCTCATTTGTGACAGTGAAGATCACTCCATTAGTGCCGAGAGCCAGCCATGATTGGAAGGCCGCGCTGATGTTCGTGTTTGCATTGGTAATGAACACCGGTGAGATCACGCCCAGCACACCATTCGTGAAGGCCACGAGACCGATCCTCTGGACAGCAGGCGTGGAATGCGCCATAAGCCACAGAATGCTTGCTGCTGCGCAGGTAACGACCGTAAGTATGAACCATCCCTTCATCGGAACGTATGATGCCACCATTAATGATGATCCTCCTTCGGCGCTTCCGGCGCTGCGGTCTTCGGTTTCAGCGGCTGCCGGCTCAAATCCAGCCGATCGGACATATTCGCCGGGCGGAACCAGATTTCCTGCGCGTTCGTGAAGACGCGGCCGACCACTTCTGCCTGCCACGTCCGCATGAGCAACTCCGGGTTCTTTCGATACTCCGGCAATAGCTTCGTAAAGACATCCGCTTCCGAACGTACTGCCTCGACCATCCGGCTCGCTTCGCTTTGCGCCACTCCGACACGGGAAGCCGCGTCACCTTGCGCGCGGGCGAGGGCCTCGTTCGCGTAACTCCTGGCCTCACTCATCACGCGCTCGCTGCGGACTGATGCCTCCAGCGCGGCGCGGAATTTGTCCGCCAATTGCCGCGGCGGAATCACGCCGGAGAAGGTCACTTGCTCGACGGCGATGCCGAGCTTCTGCTCCGTCGCAAGCTGATCGATGCGGCGCTCGATACGTTCGCGAAAGGCCAGTTGGTTGCGAGTGAGCGCGTCATCCACGCTGAATTGCGCGGCGGCGAAACAGAGCGCGTTGTTCAGCGCGTTCGTGACCGCGCCCGCCGCATTCGTGAAACCGAGGATGTAGCGCAGTGGATCGGTGATGCGATAGCGCAGCTTCGCGCGCACGTGAATGATGTTCGCGTCGCCAGTTAAAAGATAACTGTCGAGCGCAGGATTGAGGGTCTCGCCCGGCGGCGGCACCGTGCCGGTCGCTTCCTGTTCGGGCGTGACTGCGTACCAGCCGACGGTGGAGTCCGCGGATTGCACCTGGCTGAAAGGAACTTTCTCCACTTTGTCGATGGGATAAGGCCAGGCCCAGTGCGCGCCCGGCCCGCGCAGCGCGGCCTCGCCTTCACCGAGCGGTTTGCCGAAACGCAAAACGATGGCGCGCTCCTGCGGTCCAACCGTGAAAAATCCAGATGCGAAGAACAACACGACCAGGCCAGCCATGAGGAACTTCACGATCACGAAGCTGCTGCGGAGCGCGTCCGTCAGTGCCTTCGAACCCGCGTCGTCGGGCATCAATGGCACGGGCGCTTTCGGCGTATCGTGCGCGAGGTCGTGGTCGTGATGTTCGTGCTCGTCGCTCATGGAGTCTCTTCAGCGCCCCCGCGAATGGCAGGGCGACGCTGTCCTTAGCGCGCCGGGGTGAGGCGCGGGAAGTCTGTGCGCGTTACCTGACGACGTAGCCCGGCGCGCTGAGGACAGCGTCGCCCTACCTCGCGACCCATGGGACATCAGTGCTGGAGGAAACATGTTCATTGGGCGCCCCCAGGACTCGTATTCCGCCGCGATGGTGATTGCGCCGGCCGTTTCAACAAATCAAGCGGCGACGTGTTTTCATCGAGAATCAACGTGGTGCGGTCGCGCAAAAGATTTTCCAGGCCAGTCAAACGCAGCAGAAAATTCGCAAGCTCTGGCTCCTGGTTCATCGTTTGCAGCGACTCGGCGGCTTTCGATTCCGCCTCGCCTTTGATTTTCAACGCTCGCGCTTCAGCATCTGAAACGAGCATGGCGGCGTCGCGATTGGCCTCAGCGCGAATCTTCGACGCGCGGCCTTCGCCCTCGCGTTCGATGGCGGAGACGAGCACATCGCGCTCCTTCGACATGCGCTCGAACACCTCCTTCGTCACGCTCTCAGGCAGGCCGAGTTTCTTGATGCCGAGAAACACGATCTCGATTCCGTAATTGTTCGCCTGAAGCCGCGTCTGCACGCGCTGAAGGATTTCCTTTTCGATCTCCGTGAACTTCAGCTCGTTCTCGTTCACGGAAATGAAGTGGCTGAACGGGTGCTGGCCGATGACCGCGCTCTTCGCGTCGCGAATGATTTCCTGGAGCGCACGCTCGCCCGCGTTCGTGACCGACCCGCCGGCGAATTTCGGGAAGAACGCCGCCGGCTCGCTGATGCGCCATCCGGCATACACGGACACCAGCAGATTGTAGCCGTCCGGGGTGAGCGCCTCATCGAACTTGCTCTCGAAGTTCTGGATGCGCTTGTCGAGCTTGTGGACTTTTTGAATGGGCCACGGCGCCTTGGCGTAGAGACCGGCGTTGGTGATCTGGCGCGTCGGCTTGCCGAACGTCGTCACGACGGCGACTTCAGAAACGCGCACCTGAAACAGAAACAGCAGCAGGCCGAAGATGATGATCAGCAACGCGCCCACGGCCATGTTGAGTGGATTCTTCTTCATGCGGAAACTCGATTCTTAATCTTACTCTTAATCCTAATCTTGATCTCCCGTTCCACTGCGGCAGCGGAGAGTAAGATTAGGACTAAGAGTAAGAGGTTCGGAGTCATTTGGATTTCGGAGCGGGAATCCTCACATCAGCATCGAGCAGACTTGGCTCGTACCTTTCTTCGAAGTTGTACACAACGGATCCGACAGTATTCGTCGTGAGGACGACATATTTGCGCGTACTGGCGCCGTTTCGCCCGAGCACTTGCTGGTAAGCACGCTCAGTGTAAACGCTCGGCGCAGCGCGATACGCTGGAATCTGGTTCGTGAATGACGCGGCGCGCGCGAGCGCGATCGCCTTCGTGCGGGTGGCTTCCGCATCGGCGTTCAACACTGTGCTGTGCGCCCGCGCGGCGGCGAGTGCGTTGGTGGTGATCGCGTGCGCCTTCGCTGCATTCACTTTCGCTTCGGCGGATTGCCGCGCGCCCACGACTTTCTCGTAATGCGCCGCGACGTCGACAGGCGGATGAATGTCCTGCAACCCGACGAAGATGATGCGCGCGCCGAGCTGCTTTTCATCCGCGGCGGCTTGAATGCGTGTGAGCAGTGCGTCCGCCGAGGCGCTCCGCCCGATAGACATTAATTCGTTCAAGTCCGCGTTGACGAGAAAGCGCACGACCTCGCGGGTCGCGATCTTTTCCAGCAAATGGTCGGGGCTGGCGTTGTTGTAGGCCCACGCGGTGAGGTTCGTGATTTGGAACTGCACGGGAATGCTGACGGAAAGCAGATTCACCGGCGGGCTTTTCTTGGCGGCATCGATATTCGTCACGGTTTCCCGGCTCGCGACGAGCAAATTGAACTCCTCCTTCGCGTGGCTGACCGTCCAGAGGATCGTGTTTTCCTTTTCCGCTTCCTCGCCGTGTTCCAAGCCGATGGAAAATGTCTGCACCTGCTCGGTGCGGTAGCGATGAACTTTGTCGATCGGCCACGGCCATTTGAAGTGCCAGCCGGGTTCCAAAATGGAGCGCTTGGCGACGGGCTTTCCAAATCGTTCCAGCAACGCTTGTTCGCCGGTTTCAATCACGACAAATGCGGTCGAGAGCAACAGAATCGCGAACTGGCTGATGACGATCCACGCAAACGCGCGCTGGAGGAATTGAAAGAACCACGTGTCGGAAACCTTAAAGCCGAACTGATAATCAAGTGCGTGCGCCGCCGTGGTGAACAGGCTCTCTGGTTGCGAAAGCAAACCCATGATGCGGTTGTCGTAGAGCAGCCGGACCTCGCGGCCTTTCAGGCGCGGACGGTAGATTTCCAACAAGAGGGTGAGGAATGTTTCAACCGCGAGCACTCCGAGCAAAATGACCAGCGCGCGCGAGACGTAGAGATCAACCCGTTCGGCGCCCGAATAAACGGCGATGATGCCGCCCGCGACGACGGCGCAGAGGTAAGCGTCCGCGAGGACGAACGACGCGACGGGCTGGAGCAGGCGCTGCTTTTCCAGCCGCACGAGCGTCACGGAGAATCTGCCGAGCAGGAACAGCACAAGCGCGAAGAGCGCGAACAACACGAGCGCGAAGAGCGGCTGCTCCATTGGGACGACCGGCTTCTTCAGCCAGCGCCAGAGGAGCAAGACGCCCGCGATTTCGCCGAGCAGCAACGCAATCGTGAAACCGGGCACGAAAAACTTCTCGAACTGTTCGCGCGCACGTTTCGCGGGCAAGGACGCAATCTCTTCCTTGTTGAACAGCGCCGAAGCAGAAGGGGCTTTCGTGAGTTCATCGTATTCGAGCCGTTCCAGTTTCTCGCGCTCGGCGAGCCGCATCTGGAAATAGCTGACAAGCGTGACCAGAAAACCGATGCCAATGAAACAGAGCGCAACGTAGGCCGAAAGCACATGCGCCGAACGCGCGATAACGAAACCAACCCCGCCCGCGACAAGCAGCGCCAGCAGGTTCAGCACGGTCAGTTTGGTCCGGTTTTGTCCCATCGCTTCAACTCAACTCCCGATCCTCAAACAAACAGAGCGCCACGCATAACGCCGCGCCGACGTAGCACACGGTGTAGCCGAATGAGGAGCCGATGTAGCGCGTCCACTGCATCCAGCCTATGGACTTCTTTGCAATCAAGGCGTCTCCACCCCAGAAGAGCTGCCAATTGGGCAGCGCGGCGTAGGGAATATTCGCCCACCCGGCACCGTCACGCGCACGCGTGCCAAACACGTAGTCCGACATCAAACCCAGCACGAAGAATCCCGAGCAGATGGCGAGCGTGGCGATCATTTCCAGTCGCGTCGAACATGCGAGCGCAAGTCCCGCAAGAATCCAGAGCGCGAACAGGATCAGCACTGAAGCGGGAATCATCCGCCAGTCCGTGACGCCGCCTTCAGAAACATTCGGATTGTTCTTCGGCAGGGTATTGATGACGAAAAACGCCAACGTGATCATAATGATGACCGCGAACAGCGCGTCCGAAACAAATGGCCGGCGTAAAAAATAGTTCGCGAATCCGCCCGCCGCATAAGCAATCACCAGCGCGCCAAAGAATATTCCCAGAGCGCGCAAGTCCGCCGAACCGTACGCATCGAAGGCAATGCGGCTCGCGATGAGCGCGGCAACCATATTGATGTAATTCAGCACAGTCAGTGCCGCGGCGAGCCCGGTATACTTCGCAAGCAGAAATGCGCCGCGACTGACTGGTTTCGCGAGGACGGAGAGTGCGGTGCCGGTGCGAATTTCACGCGCCAGCGTGTTGCTCGCGCTCAGCACCGCGCCGAGCAGGCCGGTGAGCAACATGATGGCAAGCACCGATTGCTTCACGAGAATCGGGTCATCGCCGAACCCGAAATAGGGAACGCTGGCAAGGAAAACGGAGAAGGCGGCGGAAGCGGTCGTCAGCAGCAGAAAAATCGGCTGCCGCACCAGTTCCATGAAAGTGTTGGTCGCAATCGTGACGAATTGCCGCATGAATTTGAGCGCGGAATTTAAGGGTTAGATGCGCGGTTGCAAATGGTTATTCCCCGGAACAAATCCCAAACACCAAATAAACTCCAAGCTCCAAACCTCAAACTCCACAAGTTCCCTATGCATGGACTTTCGGGTTGGGATTTGAAGTTTGGGATTTGTCTGGTGTTTGGTGTTTGGTGTTTGGTGTTTCGGCGAAGCCCGCCGCCTCCTCATACACGCGCACATATTCCACCGCCGTCCGTTCCCACGAGAAATCCGCGAGCATGGCATTGCGCTGGTAGTGCGCGAACAGTTCCTTGTTTTCGTAGAGCACAAGCGCCTTCCGAATCGCTTTCGCCAGCGCGCGCGCAGAGTATTCGCTGAACTTGATGCCGTCCGCGCGCTCGTCGTTGTCAGTGAGGTCGGTGACGGAATCATCGAGACCGCCCGTGCGACGCACGATGGGAATGGTTCCGTAACGTTGTGAATACATCTGGTTCAATCCGCACGGTTCGAAGCGAGAAGGCATTAGGAAAAAATCCGCGCCGGCCTCAATGCGATGGGAGAGGCCTTGATCGAAACCGATTTTCACCGCGACTTTGGCCGGAAAGCGCTTTTGCAAATCGGCGTAGGCTTTCTCGAAATCCGGCGCGCCGCTTCCGAGCAACATAAACTGCATGTTCGACGCGAGCATCTCCTGCAACGCAGCGAGTTGGATATCCACGCCCTTTTGATCGGCCAGCCGTGTGACCGTAGCGAACAAAGGGATGTCCGCCTCAACGGGCAGGCTCATCTCTTTTTGAAGGGCGGCTTTGTTTTCAGCCTTGCCCCGCAGTTCTTCGACCGAGTACGCGTGCTTGAGATGCCCGTTCTCAATCGTATTCCACTCTTCGTAATCGACGCCGTTGAGAATGCCCGCGAGGACATGCTGCCGTCTGCGAAGCACGCCATCGAGTCCGCAACCAAAAGCCTCAGTCGTGATCTCGCGCGCGTAACGCGGACTGACCGTTGTGAGCACATCCGAAAGTTCGATGCCCGCTTTCAGGCAGTTCATCGATCCGTAAAACTCCAGGGCGGAGAAAGAGGCAGATGGTAAATTGGTCAGCGCGTAGGCGCTGGCGGGGAAGACGCCCTGATAGGCAAGGTTGTGAATGGTGAGGCATGTGTGCGGAGCGTTGCTCCAGCCATCGCGCGTTTTTTGATCGAGCACCAATGCGGGAACGAGAGCTGCCTGCCAATCATGAACGTGAACCAGTTCCGGCTTCCACGGCAGATAGCGCGCGAGGTTCACTGCGGCCTTGGAGAAAAAAACAAATCGCTCAGCGTTGTCTGGATAATCCGCCCCGCCTTGCGTGTAGAGCGAAGCGCGGTCGAAGAATTGCGGCTGGTCGATGAAATAGATCGTGAGGTTGTCCGCGGGTTCGGCGATTTGGACTTTGCCCTGCACGGATGTGGAACCGAGCGGGAGATTAAGCTCCCAATCAAACGGTTTCAGGTCGGAAAACTTCTCGCGAATGCCACGGTAGAGCGGAGTGACCACGCCGACCTGATGCCCTTGCGATGCCAGCGTTTTCGCCAGCGCGCCCACCATGTCGGCCAGGCCGCCGCTCTTCGAATACGGGTGCAGTTCGCTGGTGACGAGGATGAGCTTCATGCGGGAGTTGAAAAGTTAAATGGTTGAAAGGTTAAAAAGCAGAACGGGAGAAGCCGCACTTTCGTCAACTGACTCTTCAACCCTTTAACCATTTAACTTTTTTAACGATTTAACTGTTCACAACGTAATCTTATCCGCCTTCAAATACGGCTGTAACGCGGCGGGAATTGCGATGCTGCCGTCCGCCTGCTGGTGGGTTTCAACGAGTGCGACGAACAAACGCGCCAGGGCCGTACCGCTGCCGTTGAGGACGTGCGGAAATTTGTTTTCGCCCTGCTCGGTTTTGAAACGCAGGTTCATGCGGCGTGCCTGGAAGTCTTCGCAGTTCGAACAGCTCGATACTTCGAGATAGCTCCCCTGGCCCGGCGCCCACACTTCGATGTCGTAAGTCTTGGCGCTTGCGAATCCCATATCGCCGGTGCAGAGATTGATGACGCGGTAGTGCAGGCCGAGCAGTTGGAGCACCCGCTCCGCGTTCACGACCATCTTCTCCAGCTCATCGTAGCCATCTTCCGGCTTCACGATTTTAATCAACTCGACTTTGTCGAATTGGTGGACGCGAATCATGCCGCGCGTGCCAACGCCCGCCGCGCCAGCCTCAGCGCGAAAACACGGGCTATAGGCGACGTAACGAATGGGCAGTTGTTTCTCGGAGAGAATTTCCTCGCGATGAATGTTGGCGACAGGCGCTTCGGCTGTCGGGAGCAAAAATAATTTGCCAAGTGTTGCATCATCGTTTCCTTCGCGCACGGCGTAAGCCTGGTCCTCGAATTTCGGAAACTGCCCCACGCCCGTCATGCAATCGCGGCTGATGATGTAGGGCGGCGAGACTTCCGTGTAGCCGTGCTCGCTCGTGTGCAAATCGAGGAGCATGGCAATCAACGCACGCTCCAGCTTCGCGCCCCAATTGGTGTAAAGGAGAAAGCCGCTTCCGGAAAGTTTCGCTCCACGTGCGAAGTCGATGAGCTTCAACTTTTCGCAAAGCTCGATGTGAGACTTGGGCTTGAAGGTGAATTCCGCTTTGCTGCCCCAACGGCGAACCTCTGGATTCTCCTCGGCGTTCCTGCCAATCGCCACGCTCTGGTGCGGCAGGTTTGGAAGGCGAATGAGAATTGCGTCTCGCGCTTCCTCCGCTTGTTTCACCATCACGTCGAGTTCACTGATGCGCTCACCAATCGTCTTCGTCTCCGTTTTCTTCGCCTCAGCTTCAGCGAGCTTCTTCTGTCCCATGAGCGCGCCGATCTCCTTCGAGACGCGATTACGGGTGGCCTTGAGTTGTTCCACTTCGCCGAGCAACTTGCGGCGCTCTTCATCCAGCGCGAGAGCTTCAGAAATTCTCGCTTCGTCGCCGCCATGGCGCGTTGCGAGCCGTTCCCGCACGAACTCGGCGTTATCCCTGATCAACCGCACGTCAAGCATCGCGGGAGTATAGGAATGAGGGTCGATGGCGCAAGCCCGTCGGAAATTCCCGCGCTACGCACCGACCTTGGCGCGCAACTTCTTCGCGCGCCTGAGCCAGATCCGATTCCGCTTCCGATCGAACGCTGGAGCGTGCGCGTCTGTCTCGATGACTTCCAGCACTTGCTCGCGTGCGAGGTCGAGTTGGTTTTTCGCGATGTAGAGTTCGGCCAATTGCACGCGAGCACGAGCGTAAGAGTATTTTTCGAGGAGACGCTCCCAGACCTGGATGGCCGCGTCGGTTTGGCCGAGCGCCATGTAAGTCTCCGCCAGCGCCATGGTCGTGTAGCCGTAATCGTGCTTGGGATCTTCCTTCACCACGGCCTCCAGCAATGGTTGCGCCTCGGCGGGTTTCTTTTTTCTCAGCATGCACTGCCCGAGGTGCGAGCGAGTGTCGCGGTCTTCGCCGTCACGTTCGAACGCCGCGCGATAATGCGTCTCGGCTAGATCGAGTTTGCCCTGCTGGAAATAAATGTCGCCCAGTGCCAGATGATGATGCGCTTTGTCGAGGTGGTGAATTTGCGCCTTCAGTTCGTTAATGCGCCGCCGTGAATGCGCGCCGGGAAGTTCGAAGCCGCGTGTGACCGAGTCTGCGCCACGATAGACGTAGAAGAAATAAATGAACGTGCCGAAGCCAGGGAACGCGAGGATGAAGACCAACCAAAGCCATTCCTGCCGGCGCACCGCATCGACCACCATCCAGATCTGAAAAATGGCCAGTGCAATGGCAAAGGGCGAAGTGAGCAGGAATTCTGGATGTTCCAGGTAGTCGATCAGGGACGACATGCGGCTCGTTTACTCAAAAATGATTTGGCGGGCAAGGTCGCTTGCGTAGTCTTTTGCGCATGGCTGAACCGGCGGGCCGCGTTGCCTCGTTGCACTTGCATCCTGAAAAAGCGGGCGAGCCATTGCGCTCAGTCGAGCAAATCGAGGTGGCCGCGCAGAAAGGAATCCTTGGCAACCCGCGCAAGTTTGGCGTCGTCAGTCGAGCGACTGGAGAACCGAGTAAGCGGCAGGTGACTTTGATCGAGCGCGAGCAGATCGCCGAACACGCCGTGACGCTCGGCCTGCAAACAATCCAGCCCGGCGCGGTGCGCTCGAACATCGAAACGCTCGGCATCGATCTGGTCGCGTTGGTTGGAAAGGAGATTCAAATCGGCGATGCGGTGCTCCTATTCTACGACGCGCGCACGCCGTGCGAAAAGATGGACCGCATTTGTGCTGGCCTGCGCGCGCTCATGGAGAACAACAAGCAAGGCGTGCTGGCGCAGGTGGTGCGCGGCGGAGTGATTCGTGTGGGCGATGCGATAGAGCCGATCTGACGGAGCGCGGGTCTGCGACCCGGAGCATTCTCGAAAAGCAAGAACGTTGCCGCGGTCATAGACCCGCGCTCCTTTGTTGTTCGACATGCCAGTGCGCTGTGTTAAACACGCCGCGTGCGCGATTCGGTCGAATCCACCTGGAAACAAATCAGCAGCGGCAAACAACTTGTGTTGATTGCCGGGCCTTGCGTGATCGAGAGCGAAGAATTGTGCGCCGACATTGCGCTCGCGCTCGGAAAGCTCTGCCGCAAGCTCGGCATCGCTTACGTGTTCAAAGCGAGCTACGACAAAGCCAATCGCACTTCGGCCAAATCTTTTCGCGGGCCCGGTGTGGAAGAAGGGTTGGAAGTGCTCGCGAGCATTCGACGGCGGTTTGGATTGCCTGTGCTGACCGATGTTCATACCGAACAGCAGGCGCAACTTGCCGCCGAGGCGGACGTCGATGTTTTGCAAATCCCCGCATTCCTTTGCCGGCAAACGGATTTGATTCACGCCGCCGTGCGCACCGGTAAAATCGTGAACATCAAGAAGGGCCAGTTCCTTTCGCCGCAGGAAATGCAACAGGTCGTGAGCAAGGCGGAGCAAGCCGGCGGCGAAAGATTGCTGCTCACCGAGCGCGGCACGACCTTCGGCTACAACAATCTCGTCTCTGACATGCGGGCGATTCCGATCATGCGCGCGCTGGGTTATCCGATCATTTTCGACGCGACGCACTCCGTTCAACTTCCGGGGGGCGGTGGAGACAAGTCGAGCGGCCAGCGTGAATTTGCTCCCGTGCTCGCGCGCTGTGCCATCGCGGCGGGCGCGGACGGTGTGTTTATCGAGACGCATCCCAATCCTGACAAAGCATTGAGCGACGGGCCGAACATGGTTCCCCTCAGCGAAATGCCGGCGCTGCTGAAAACTTTGCTGCACGTGCGGGAGGCGGTGCGGTGAGGAGAAACGTCGAGGGTCGAAGGTCGAGGGTCGGGAGCAGGAAAGGCCAGCGCGGGGGTTCCGGCTCTCGACCTTCGACGCTCGACTCTCGACTCAAGCGCGTTCGCTTGCTGCTCACCGATGTCGATGGCGTGATGACGGACGGCAGCGTGTTCATCACGAATGATGGCGAGTTCAAGCAATTCAGCATTCAGGACGGGTTGGGGTTGGTCCTGTTGCGCAAGTGCGGCATCAAGGTGGGATGGATTTCCGCGCGGCCATCGTCGATCACCACGCGGCGCGCGAAGGAACTGCACATCGATTTCCTGAGCCAGGAGAAACGCAGCAAGGTCGTCGCGGCTGAAAACATTTTACAGGCGGCGAAGTTGAACTGGGCGGATGTTTGCTTCGTCGGAGATGACGTTGTGGACCTGTGTTTGTTGAAACGCGTGGGAGTCGCCGTTGCAGTTGCGAACGCGATTGATGAAGCGAAGGCGATGGCGCATTACGTGACGAAGACGCGCGGGGGCCACGGCGCCGTGCGGGAAGTAGTGACGATGATTCTCAAAGCGCAAGGCTTCTGGCCAAAGCTCGTGCGCGCCTTTTCGGAATGAATGCTCACAAGCAAAGCCTGGTTCTCATCGCTTTGAGCGGCGTTCTTCTAACGTCCGCGTGGGCAACGTTCGCAGCGGACGCCAGAATCGGGACCGGCAAGGACTTCAAATTTCCAGACTATTATCCGGCGAGCAACGGGGTGCGGCGATTGAAAACGCTGGTCACAGGCAGTGAAGCGCAATTCGTGACGAATGATAATTCAGTCATCGTACTGAAGAACCCGCGGTTGGAGAGTTACGCGCCGGACGGCAAAGTGGAATGGACCGCCACGTCACCGGAATGCACCGTGAACATTCGGACTAAAGAAGTGCGCGGCGACACGAATTTGATTTTCCAGACTGCCGACGAGCATTTTCAGCAAACGGGCGTCGGCTTTCTCTGGCAGCAGACGAACAGCGTGCTTGTCATTTTCGATCAATCGCACACGAGGATTGATAAGGAAGCGCTGGCCGATAACTCTCGGTTGAAACAATGAAAGCATTGATGGTTCTTCTCGCCACGGCACTGGCTGCGGCCGCCGCCGGCACAAACGAATCCACAAACCGGCCCGCTCTCACCATCAATGCGAAATACTCCCGGTTCGATCTCAAGAACTACGTCTTTCTTTATTCCAACGTCACATCTTTTGCCACCAACGACGTCACTGTGTTCGACCCGCCGGCAAAACCAGGTGATCCGCCCACGATCATGACCTGCGTCTGGCTGACGGCCACACGCGGGGCCGGCGGAAAGATCGAGAACATCACCGCCCACGAGCGCGTGAAAATCGACCAGGGCGACCGGGCCGCGCGCGGCGCGCTCGCTGTTTACACGGCCACGAATGAACAAATGGTGCTGACGGGTGCGTTTGATCCGTCGGATACGAACAGCTCTGCATGGCCCGTGTTGTTCTCGTCCCAAGGAAATCTGACCGGGCCGAAGATCGTCTATGACCGACTGAACAATGAACTTATTATGCCGGAGGGCGGCACGACCTTTATTCCGCAGAGTACTCTTTCCAACACGAACCGGGACAAGACGAACAAGTCCGTGTTGAACGACAAATTGTTCGCACCCAAACCAAATTCATCGCCCACGAACCGGTAATGTCCCTCGTCAGCACCGACAAGCTCGTCAAAGAGTATCGTAAACGCCGCGTGGTCGATGGCGTTTCCATTTTCGTGCAACCCGGCGAAATCGTCGGGCTTCTCGGCCCGAATGGCGCGGGCAAAACCACGACGTTCAACATGGTCGTGGGCGTGGTGCGGCCCGATGAAGGCGCGGTGAAGTTCGAAGACGCTGAAGTGACGCGCAAGCCGATGCACCAACGTGCGCGGCTCGGCATGGGTTATCTCACGCAGGAGCCGTCGGTCTTTCGCAAGCTGACCGTCGAGCAAAACATCCTCGCCATTCTTGAGACGTGCAAAATGGACCGCGACGAGCGCGCAGTGCGGCTGAAGTATTTGCTTGATGAACTCGATCTCGCTCCGCTGGCCAAGAGCCGCGCTTACACACTGAGCGGCGGCGAGAAGCGGCGGCTGGAAATCACCCGCGCGCTCGTCACGAGTCCGAAGCTGTTGATGCTGGACGAGCCGTTC
>JGI10216J12902_105905299_pt1 | contig 14929 bp, 9 predicted proteins | sample KanNatreferecore_FD_12902 | JGI IMG/M metagenome (IMG submission 12902)
TGATCTGGGGCGACCAGGTGATCTGGGGCGACCAGGTGATCTGGGGCGACGACGGCGTTGCCACCGAGGAAGGCACCTGGGCGAACGAGCTGCTGTGGGCCAACGGAGCGCTCCAGGGCGACTCCAGCACCTACACCGACTCGGTCATCAACAACGTGATCTGGGGCGACTGAGGAGGCAGCCTCGAGAAAGGAACACGAGAGCCCCTGCGTCGGACTTCGGTCCGGCGCAGGGGCGCTCAGGTCAAACCAATGGACGGACCACTCTGGACGGGTGGGTTGGTGATCGCCGGAATCGTGCTCATCGCAGCGATGTTGTACTTCGCGTGGAAGCTGCGCAAATAAACAAACCAACAACCCCCCGATCCTGAACGGCGATCCACCTGATGTGGCAGCCGAACGCAACACAACGCGGATTGCGCACAAAGGGCAGGCACGGGCCAGCTACACAGCGGGCCGACTTTCGGCCCAAAGCAGTCAGCCCGGCGGGTACATCGTGCAGTTCCCCGCTCTACGACTAGCGGGAAGACGATGGCCCGCCGGCGGCAGCCCCGAGCGACGCGCGGCAAACGCTGACCGCGCCCGCCGGCACGTTCCCTCCTTCGCGCAGGGCGATCTCCCCCCACCGTCGGGAGCCGATTCTTCGGACCGCCCCATCCACAAGCCGGGTCGATCACCCGTCCTCTACATCTCCCGGCGTTCATCTTGCAGCTTTGAGGCAGTGGCGTTCCCGCCATGCTGCGGTTCGGCTGAGGAAAATGTTGCGAAATCCCGACTCCCGGCAGCGCGTTTCGTCGAACCGTCGGATACAATCGAGTACTGAGGTAAAGGCAACATGTCTTCGCAGCGAGTGCTAGTAGTAGAGGATGACCCGGACACCCAGCAGATGCTGACGGTGATCCTCCGGTCCGAGGGCTACGACGTTCTCACCGCCGGCAGCGGCCCGCTCGGCCTGGAGCTGCTCCGGAAGATGGGCCCGGACATCGTCCTGCTGGACTGGATGCTCCCCGGCATGGAGGGCCTGGAAGTGTTGAAGCGCGCCCGGGAGTTCAGCGGCGTGCCCGTGATCATGCTCACCGCCAAGACCGGAGCCAGCGACAAGGTCGCCGGCCTGGACACCGGAGCGGACGACTACCTCGCCAAGCCGTTCGAGCCCGAAGAGCTGCTCGCCCGCATCCGCGCCCAGCTTCGCCGCGCCGCCATGGCCGGGGACGGCCTCCAGCGAGACAAGCCCATCCAGGTCGGCGACCTCCGCCTGGAGCCCGCCAGCCACGAAGTCTACATCCACGGCAAACAGGTCGGCCTCACCCGGCTGGAGTTCAACCTCCTCTACTGCCTGGCCCAGCGCTCCGGCAAGGTGCTCACGCGGGAAGACATCCTCCGCCTGGTATGGGGGGAAAACGAAGCCATCGACCTCCGCGGCATCGACGCCCACATCCGCCGCCTCCGCGCCAAAGTGGAGGATAACCCGGACGAACCGAAACGCATCCAGACGGTGCATGGCGTTGGCTACAAGATGGCGTCCAACTCGGGCTGACCGGTATGAATCCACGGATGGGCACGGGCTTCCAGTACGCGAGACGCGAGCCGAAACCGCCCTCCGAGGGGTCCACGCACACCTTCGGGGCCTCGCGGGTGCCTGATAACCGCATCCCCTTCAGTGTTGTAGCGACTCCGTTTGATCATTCGAGCGTAGACCGGGTGCTATCATCTTAATGAGGCCCGCCGCGACTTCTCTCGCGCCCTCGTCCACGTGCCCGTCCACCGCGTCCACTTCCGTCCACAAAAACAGCAGTCTCCCACTATCTTCAGCATCAGAATAGGATGGTGATGACCCCCCTCCCCCCTGTTAGAAGGGCTGAGGCCCGCGGGAGGCGAAAACGCGAGTAGCACGGAAGGCACCGGAAGTCTCAGGAAACGCCGTCACCTTCCGGGACCGGAAAACACGTTCGCACGGACAGAAGCGGACAAAAGCGGACACACCGGCTGGGCCGGGCCTCCCTTCGGGCCTCGTCCCCTCGTCTTCGCGTTCCCCCATTTCCCCATTTCCCCATTTCTTCATTTCCTCATTTCCCCGGTCTCCTCAGCCCCGCGAACGCGGAGAGTCTAACGTTTGCAACAGTAACCCAAGCCCTCCCCAACCCTCCGGGTGGGGAGGGTACGCTATCATCCTCTCACTAGCGGGCTCCCTCCCCATCTCAAGGAGCCCCGAAAATCGCATCGGCACGCCGTGTGGTTGCGGAACAGGGAGGCTATGAAGACTCGGGTCTTCCTCGGTATTGCGGCAGGTCTGCTTCTGGGCTGGGCCGCGCGTCCCGCCCTCTCGCAGCTTGGCGGATGCCCCTTTCAGTTCCCCGCTTCGGCCTCTATGCGCGCCGCGGGGGGCCAGTACACCGTCCGCTGGGAAGACGTCCCTCCGGACGGCATCGACCCCGGCGTCTACTCCCTCACCTGGTACTACAGCGCCCGCAAGGACGGCTCCGAGCGGAAGCGCATGGCAACCCTTTTCCAGGACGACTTCCGCGGCGGGGGGTTCCGCACCAACTGGGCTCCGGAAGGAGCCTTCGTGTTCGACTGGGTCCTCAAGAGGGACAGCCAGCTCCGCCGGAACGTCCTTTCCGGTCCCATGGACGGCCGCGCGGTCTCCCGGACGGGCTTTCCGGCCAATTCCGTCGTCTCCGTGCTGGCCCGGCCGGACGGTCTCAATGGGAGAGTGGGCCTCGGCCTCCGCACCCAGGAGCGCTCCGGCAAGGCCTACTGGCTCAAGTGTGACGCCACCTCTATCTCCCTCGTGCGCGGCGAGGAGGTGATCCGGAAGCAGCGCGTGCGGCCGCCGCTGCGCCTGAGCTCCTGGTACTGGTTCGAGATGGGGCTGCGCAACCGTAAGGAGAAGGATGTCGTCATCCGTGTGCGCATCTTCGATGAGGCGCGGGAGCACCTGATCGCCAGCGTGGACGACGTGGAAGACAAGTGCCCGGACCGGGGGCTCTTCCGGCCCGGCCTCCTCAGCCTTACCGGGCCCGCGCTGTTCGCGGAAGTCTACGTGGACCCGTGGGCCGCGCGCTGGGCGGATGACGACGACAACCAGTTCATCTGGAGCACGTCGGAGGTACAGGACGGGCTCTATTACCTCTTCGCGGAGGTAGCGGATAGCGATCGGCGCGGGAGGCCGGCGGTCATCGGCAGCAGCTTCCAGGTGGAGGTAGGGCGCGGAGGGCAGGTACGGAACGACTAGCCTGCAGCGTATCGCGTGTTTCGCATCTGCCGTACTGCCGGAGTCCCGATCCGTATAAGTAGCGGGCACGATCCGCAAATACGCAGCACGCAATACTCCTCAAATGAAACTGGGTTGGACAACCCGAACCTCGCTCTTCGCGAGGATGTGTCTCCTCTTCGGCCTGCTCGTCACGGTGCCGCTGGTTATTAGCGCCATCGTGCTTAGCTACTCAGGCTGGCGCGGCGTGGAGACGGCGGGCGATAACGTCGCCCAGAGCGCCGGCGAGACGCTGGACAAGACGTCCGATCAGTTCAGCAAAGCCGCGGATCGGAATCTTAAGGACGCCGCCAAGCGTGTCGCCGAGCTGGGGAGCGAGACCCTCGAGGCCACCACCGCCAAAGCCATCGGCGCCGGCAAGCACGCGCTCCAGCAGAACACGGACCGCATGAGCCGCCGCGGCCAGGAAGCCGTGGGAGAGGCCACCCGGGAGATGATGAAGGTCAGCGAGCGCAAGCTCAGCGACTCCCTCGGCCGGCTGCGCGCGTTGAACGGCAACTCCCTTGAGGCGATGAAGAACCAGTTCAGCGCCGGCATGCAGTCGGAGCTGGACCAGCGCGCGGACCCCGTGGAGAGGCAGCTCGAAGCAAGCCTCATCGCCACGTGGAACTCCACCGCGGACCGCCGCGTCGCCGCCCCGCGGGACTACGACTACCGGACCCAGTCCGAGAACACCCTGCTGGTCCAGTACCCGCTCCGCACGCCAGCCATCCGCGCGGCGCTGGACGAGAAGCCGGTCATCCCGATCCTTTCCCGCATCGTCGAGGCACGGACCAACATCGTGCGGGCCGTCCTCGTAGCGCGCACCGGCACGGAGATCGCCCGCGTGCCGGCCGCGGAGGAAGAGGACTGGGAGAAGAGCGCCACCTGGGAAGCGCTCAAGTCCCGGCCCAAGGACTCGGTCCTCTTCGAGCCCATCCGCTACGACGAGGCGAGCAAGTCCTGGATACGCCGGATCCTGCACCGCGTCGCCGGGTCGGAGCCGCCCAAGGCGGATGACGACGAGCCGCTCGACCAGATGATGGCCGCTCCGGCCGCGAACCCGGTCCTGGTGGTCGACATCAAACTGGATAGCCTGGTGCAGGCCGCCACCCCGGACACCCAGGGGGTGCAGGTGCTGGTGGTGCACGCCGGCACGGGGAAGGTGGTCAGCGCCCGCGATCCGCGCCTGATCAACCAGACCGCCGGAAACCTCGTGCAGCAGCTACCCACCGCAAGGGAAGCCGAGGACTTTGTCGACAAGTCCTTCGCCTTCACCTACGACACGGCGGACGGTACCCGCATGTTCGGCCGCGCGCAGTACTGGCCCGGAGAAGACCACTGCTGGACCGTCGTGGCGCAGGCGCGGGAGCAGGTGCTGGACCCGCTCATCAAGCTGCAGAAGGACATCAAGGACGCCTGGAGCGCGGCCCTCCAGAAAGTGGACTCGAGCGGAAAGACCTTCATCGAGGACCGTGGCAAGCGGGCCGAGGCGATCCAGCGTCAGCTTGTCCGGCAGGCGCGCGACGACATGGCCCGCCGCGAGACCGGCCTCACGAGATCCGTCCGCGAAGACTTCCAGAAGGACCAGAAGCGCGTGGTGCGGCAGTTGGAGCACGACCTCGCCAGCAACGTGGGCAAGCTCCAGGCGCAGGCCAAGGACGCCATGACCTCCCAGGCGTCCGGCGAGGCGACCAAGGCGATCGGCGTCATCAGCGAGCGGGCGCGCCTGCAGACGGACTACAGCAAACGCGAGATCCAGACCGAGGCCCGCCGTGAGGCCCGCCAGGTGGCCCGCGGGATGATCGGAAACTCCGTCTGGATGATCCCGCTCTTCCTCGTGCTCGCCCTCTTCCTGGCGACGATGACCTCGCGGTCGCTGGTCCGCCCCATCAACCAGCTCGTGAAGGGCACCAACGCGCTCGCCACGGGCGAGTACAACCTGCGTCTGAAGATCCAGGGCGACGATGAGCTGGCGCGCCTTGCCATCGCCTTCAACCACATGGCGGAGGCGATCCAGACCGGCCAGGCCGAGCTCCAGCAGAGCCACGACCACCTGGCCGCTGAGAAGGCGCGCATCGAGGCGATCGTCAACGCGAGCCCGGACGGGCTGGTCATGTTGGAGCCGACCGGACAGGTGGCCTTCATCAACCCCTCCGCCTTCCGCATGCTCGGCCTCACGCGCGAGGCTATCCCCGAGGCGCCCTTCGAGGTCTCCCAACTCCCGGAGGCGGCCGCCGCCCACCTCCGCGACTGCCTGGAGCTTGCCCAGGACGGCGAGGAGCCCCAGGACTACGAGATCGCCGAGCCGTTCCGCCAGGTGCTGAAGGTGCGGGAGGTGCAGCTGCGCTCCCGCTCCGGCAAGTCCTTCGGGCGCCTGCTCCACGTGCACGACATCACCCGCGAACGCATCATCGACGAGATGAAGACCGACTTCATCTCCCTCGTCTCCCACGAGCTGCGCACGCCGCTGACCTCGATCCTCGGCTTCTCCTCGTACATGCTGACCGGCCGGATGGGTCAGATCGTGGAGACGCAGAAGACGGCGCTCGAGTCGATCCACCGCCAGGCGAAGCGCCTCTCCGCCATCATCTCAGACTTCCTGGACATCTCCCGCATCGAGAGCGGCAAGATCGAGATGAAGAAGGAGGCGATTTCGCTGGAGACGGTCGCCAACCGCGTGGTCGAGGACCTCCGCCCGCAGGCGACGGAGAAGAACATCCGCATGGGCACGGAGGTGGAAAACGGCTCCCTACCGCTCGTCGCCGTGGGGGACGAGCAGCGGATCGCTCAGGTTCTGACCAACCTGCTCGGAAACTCGCTAAAGTTTACCGAAGGGGACGGGCGCGTGGACGTGCTCCTCTCGCGGCACAACGGCGAGGTGATCTGCCAGGTGCGCGACACCGGCTGCGGCATCCCCGCCGACGAGCTGGACCGCGTATTCGACCGCTTCTACCAGGTGGAGAAGGTGGTCATCCGCAAGACCGGCGGCACGGGACTGGGCCTCGCCATCGTGAAGAACATCGTCGAAGCCCACGGCGGCCGGATCTGGATCGAAAGCGAGATGGGCAAAGGCACCCGCGTCTCCTTTACCCTGCCCAGTCTGAGTTGAAGGTTGACGGTTCAAAGTTGAAGGTTCGTGGAACCCTTCAACCTTCAACCTTCAACCTTGAACCTTCAACCCACTAATGGCTCATCGCGTGATGGTCGTCGAAGACGAGCCGGAGAACCGGCTCTTCATCGGCCTGATGCTGCGTACGGAAGGCTACGACGTCATTGAGGCCGAAGACGGTCCGACGGCGCTGGACCTCCTCGGCGCCGGCAGCGACCCGGAGATGATCCTCCTCGACGTGATGATGCCCGGCCTCAACGGCTGGCAGGTCTTCGAGCGCCTGCGCGAAGACCCGCGCTGGAGGTCGATCCCCGTCGTGATGCTCACTGCCCTCGCCCAGCGCGCCGACGTCGAGCGCGCCGTCCAGCTCGGCGTAGACGGCTACCTCACCAAGCCCTTCGAGCCCGCGGACCTGATCCACACCATCGAAGAGACCCTCGAAAAGCGCCGTTAGCGATCTCCCACCTCTTACCACTCACCTGCTCACCACTCACCGGAGCCCCGTGCCCAAAATCCTGATCGTCGACGATGACCCCGGCGTCCGCCACCTGTGCCGGATGGTGCTTGGCAACGAGGGGTACGAAGTCCTGGAGGCCCAGGACGGCCCCACCGGTGTCTCACGCGCCCGCGCCGAGAAGCCGGACCTGGTGCTGCTCGACTGGATGATGCCCGAAGTCGACGGCCTGGACACGCTGCGCATGCTCAAGATGGGGAGCTCCACGAAGCAGATCCCCGTGGTGATGATCACCGCGCTCGACGGGCTGACGGAGATCACCGTCGCCACCTTCAGCGGCGCAGACGGCTACGTCACCAAGCCCTTCGAGGCGCAGGACCTCCTCACGCTCGTCAACCGTTTCACTCGCCTCCCCCCGTCGCCGGATTAGGCCCCGTCCACGCCGTCCACCCGCGTCCACCGCGTCCACACCGTGCCAAGCTGAGCCGCGCCGGGCCCCAAGCGCTTGACAGCCATCCGACCGCGCCTCTATGATACCGCCACCTGTTTCCTCGCCTCTAAAGGCAGGAGACCGGCCCGATTGATCTGATGTTAGACAGCTTTGCCTGGAACATGGAGACGAGGATACCGAGCCCCCAGCCTGAGGGACGCCCGGTGCCGTCTCAGGGAGCGTGGATGACGTAGCCCCTGCGTCAACCGGCGGTGGAAACCGTGCGCTCCTCTCTGCGGCATCGTGCAGGGCGGGGCGTTTTTGATGCGTGTAGGACCAGATATGTACCCACTAAAGGTTCACGAAAATGGGGCCGGCCAAGGGACGGCCGACTGGCGTGACGCGGCGATGGGCGCCGCCCTGATCGCGCAAGGGAACGACGGAAACGCTGTCGACATCCTGCTGCAGGCGATCCGGCTCGCCCTGCCGCAAGCGGCCGCCCTGGTGAGCTGGCAGGAGCGAGGGCCCGCCGTAGACCTGCTGCGCTGGCATCCGGGGGACTTTCACCGCATCGTCTCGGGCAAGGTCCTGACCCGGGACGACGAGGAGTTCGTCCCGTACCTGGGGTGGTGGCGCGGCACGTGGGAGGGCGCGGAGATCGAGATCGTGCTCCCGCCCAGCTGCTCGCTCGTCTGCATCGGGGACGATGAAGACCTGCTCCAGCGGTTCTGCCAGGCGCTGCGGACGCAGCGGCCGGTGGGGCGGTGCCTCCAGTACTCGGAGGGCTGGCGCTACTCGCGCTCCATGGAGATCGAGGTCGACCGGATCACCTGGGACGACGTCGTCCTGGAGCCACGCCTGCTGGCTTCGATCCGGGAGTCCGTCGAGAGCTTCGTCGGGCAGAAGGACGCCTTCCGCATCCTCGGTTTCCCGTGGAAGCGCGGGATCCTGCTCATCGGCCCTCCAGGCACCGGAAAGACGATGATCTGCCGGGCGGCCGTCAGCTCGCTGCCGGAGCTGCCGCTGCTCTACGTCCGCGACATGCGGGAGCGCTGCGGCGACACCTGCCGGGACGTATTCTCGCGCGCCCGCAACCTGGCGCCGTGCATTCTCGCGTTCGAGGACATCGACGGCTTCATCGACGGGAGCAACCGGACGGTTTTCCTGAACGAGCTGGACGGCATGAGCAACAACGACGGCGTGCTGGTCATCGCCTCCTCGAACCACCCGGAGAAGATCGACGAAGCGCTCCTCAAGCGCCCGTCGCGCTTCGACCGTGTCTTCCACATCGGGCTGCCGGCGCCGGAAGAGCGGCGGGAGTTCTGCCGCCGGCTCCTCTCGCGCTCCGAGCTGGCGGAGCACCTGGACCCCTCGTTGGACCAGGAGGCCCTCGCGCGGGCGGTGGCTCAGAAGACCGACGCGTTCACGCCGGCCTACCTGAAGGAAGCCTTCCTTGCTGCCGCCCTCCAGCGCGCGCACGCCGGCGCCATCCGGTTGGACCGCGAGTTCGCCGACACGGTGCTTCGCCAGGTCGACGAGCTCACGGCGCTCATGAAGCACCTCCGCAAGCCGGAGGAGCTGGCCGAGCTGGTAGGCGCGGACGCCTCGATGGGCTTCCGCAAGTAGGCCACGAAGCCGCACCCGGATCGCGGGTGCGGCTTCCGAGCCTAGAGCCTGGCCGCCTTACCGAGCAGCTTGACGATTACCCGGCGGTTCGCGGGGTCGTTGGTGTGGATCACCAGCCCGCGGTTGAACCGGCCCCGGGTGCTCGGGGAGAACGTAACCTCCACCACTCGCCGCCCCCCGGGGGGAATGACGAAGCTGCCACCGTTGGCGACGCTGAACGGGTCCGCCGGGTCCTCCACGGTCACCGAGAGCGGGCCCCGGCCCCGGTTCGAGACGTTCAGCAGCAGCGTCTGCGTCCGCTGGGAGCGGGTGGCGCTGAAGGTTAGCGCCCTGCGGGACAAGACCAGACGGCCGCCCGTGTCCGCCACCGGGCCCACCGTGAGCGTGAAGCTCTCCGTGTCCGAGAGGGTGCCGTCCGTCACCGTCACGGACACGGTGAACAGCCCCTCCGCCGTCGCGGCGCCGCTGATCAGGCCTGAGGTGTCGATGCTCATCCCGGACGGCAGCCCGGTGCCGCTGAACGTGAGCGCGTCGCCGTCCGGGTCCGAAGCGCTCAGCCGGAGCAAGAACGGCTGCCGGAAGATGGCGGACTGAGGCCCCGGGTTAGTAAGCACCGGCGCCCGGTTCACGCCGCCGACGGTCCAGGTAAACGTCTCCGTGTCGGTAAACGACCCGTCGCTGACGGTGACCGTCACGGGGTAGACCCCGGACGAAGTGAACGGGAGCGTTCCGCTGATCGTCCCGCTGTTCGGGTGGATGGTGAGGTTCGGTGGGAGCCCGGTGGCCGTGAAAGTCATCGGGTCCGTATCGGGGTCAGCGGCCGAGAGCGGCAGCAAGACCGTACTGCCTTCCAGGTTCGACTGGCTGCCCGGGTTCTGGAGCACGGGCGCCCGATTGACGTTGATCACCCGCCAATCGAAGTTAACGGAGGAAGTCGCGCGGCCGTCCGTGGCGAACACGGTCACCTCCCACATGCCGGCGGAGGTGAAGCTGAGCTTGCCGCTGATGTTTCCCGTCTTGTGGTGGATGGACAGGTCCGGCGGGAGGCCCACCGCGGTGAAGGTGAGCTCGTCCGCGTCCGGATCGCTCGCCATGATCTGGAGGTTGAGCCCGGTGTCCTCGAGGTTCACCTGGTCCAGGGGCGTGACGATCACCGGCGGCCGGTTGGTGCCGAGCACCGTCCACGTGAAGTTCTCTGTGTCGCTCAAGGCGCCGTCGCTCGCCGTGACGCTCGCGTTGAAGACTCCGGCTGCAGTGAAGGGGAGGATTCCGCCGATCAATCCGGTGCTCGGGTTGATCGAGAGTCCGGGCGGCAGCCCTGAGGCACTGAAGGTGAGGGGCTGCCCGTCCGGATCGCTCGCCATAATCTGCAGGCTCACGGCGTCGCCTTCACTGCTGATCTGCGGTCCCGGGTTGGTGACGACCGGTGAAATCATGAACGGGAACGCCCGGGAGAACTCGGACGTGTTGTTGCTCGGGTCCGTCGCCGTCGCGGTCACCCACCGGCCCGCCGGCAGCGTGGCGGTCATGACGATGTTGAACGACACGTCGCCCGAGGCGTTGGTCAGGGCGGTGCCGGATCCGAGGAACACCTCGCCCTCGCCGAAGCCGGTCGGGTCCGGGGAGGTGTTGGAGAAGAACTCCAGACGGAAGCTGGCATTCGGCAGGCTGTTGAGCGTGCCGCTCACCGTCACCGTGGTGGCTCCCGTGGTCACGTTCGTGATCACGGGAAAGTTCTGAAGCTGGCTGGGCCCGGTATCCGTGTCGCCCGGGTCGTTGGGAGTCACCACGCTCGGACCCTGGCCCGCCGGCGCGAGGTTGATCCCCAGGCCGCTGTTCGAGAAGATGAAGTTCTGCCGCGACTGCGCCCGTGCCGTGTCTTCAACCCGGATGCCTTCGGCATTGTTGAAGGCGATGGTGTTCTGTTGGTTCTGGCCGTTGCCCCCGGTAATTACCACGGCCGCGCTGCGGACCAGGATGCCGGCGCCCCCGTTCGGAAGCGGACCGGCGCCCGTGATGTCCGTGCCGATCTTGTTGCCCCGCACCGTCTGACCCGTCCCGACCTCCACCAGCGCGCCGGTCTGCAGGTTGCCGGAGACGACGTTGTTGGTGATCGCCGTGTTCCGAGCGCCGTTCTTGATCCCGAGCGTGTTCGGAATCGCGAAGACTCCGCTGGAGTCCGTCCCCACCAGGTTGCCCTGGATGGAGGTCGAGTTTACGTTCGCCCCGTTCTGCACCTCGACGCCCGCGCCGACCACCGGAAGGGCGCCGTTGCCCGAGATGACGTTCCCCGGGGGCAGGCCGACGGTGGAGACGGTGCCGCCGATCTGGTTGCTGCCGCTGGCGCTGGGGCCGATCGAGACGCCGGAGCCGATGTTGGGCAGCGCCGCGTTCCCGGACGCCGTCACGCCGATCAGGTTGCCCTGAACCTTGTTGCTGGAGGCGGCCGCGCCGTCGATGAGCACGCCCGGTCCGTTGTTGCCGGAGATCACGTTCCGCTCGTTCAACGTGAGCCCTCCGACCGTGTTGCTGGAGGACAGCAGGGAGATACCCGATTGGTTCGGGAGCGCCCCGGTGCCCGAGGCGTCCGTGCCGATCAGGTTGTTTTCGACGCGGTTACTGCTTCCGTCGACCTGAATCGCCCTGCCCGTGGTGTTGCCGGAGATCAGGTTGCGCTTCGATACACCCGTGCCGCCGCCGATGACGTTGGTGCTCGCCCCGCCGGTCAGGAGGATCCCGAAGGAGGCATTGGGCCTGGCGACGGTGCCGGTGGGGTCCGTCCCGATGAAGTTCCCCTCGATGGCATTCGAGCTGGTGCCCGGCAGCGAGATGCCGGCGCTGGCGCATCGGTTGATCACCAGGCCCCGAACCACGCACGAGCTGGCGCCGATGACCAACCCGAAGGTGGTGGCGCTGCCGTTGATCTCCACCTTCAAAACAGCGTTGGTGCCCTGAGCAAGCGAGTTGAAGGTGGACCCCGGCTGAGTGTAGCCGTCGATCGACATCGAGCGGGTGATGATAGGGAGGTTGGAGGCCGGGGTTATGGTCTGCACGCCTCCGCCAGGGATGTTGAAGACCACGCTCGCGAAAACCGCGCTCGCGTTTGCGTCCAGGATCGCCTGCCGCAGCGAGCCTGCGCCACTGTCGTTGGTATTGGTGACGACCAAGCTCGGAACACCGGCGGCGCCGGGGCGCATCGAGGACAAAAGCGCTGCAGCGGCGAGCAGCCCAAGAACGAACCATTGAACGCGCGGCACAAGCACCTCCCTGCCGGTCCCGCATGCCCGGTGACCGTCCGACGAAGGTTCCCGCTTGCATTTCTTAGAATCCTTCTTTCCCCGCCCTCCGGCGGCAGGATTCAGATGCTCCCCAACCGAACGACCGTTTGGATTAACGAAAGGAACGCCCGATGCGACCGAATCTCATTCTCACCCTCGCCGTTCTCTCGGCTGCCGTCCTCATCAGCGCCTCCGTGAGCGCGCCCGCGCCCGAGGCGGTAAAGAAGAACAAGGCCGTCACCACGATCAACGTCACCCCGCCGATCCAGCTCACCAGGGTGCCTTCGAACGGGCCCACGGTCGGTCTCTCGCTTGCAAACGGGGGGATCACGGGAGCACACCTTGCGAACAACAGCGTCACCACGAACCATCTCGTGGACGGCACCGTGGAGCTCGTGGATATATCGGACGCCGCCAAGGCCGCTCTCCAGGGAGCAGGCGGCGGAAGCGGCGAAACCGACGGGCCCGGACCCGGCGAAGTGCGCACGGAAGTCGCCCGGCGCGGGATGCCGGCTCCCGGCGGCGGCAGCTTCCTTGGCCCTAAGCTCATCACCGGCAACAAGACGGGGCACGTCCTCTATCTGGCCGACCTGGACACGGACGGCAACCTGGCGACCACCGAAGCCACCGGCCTCTTCCTCTACGGCTCCGGCCCAGGCGCGCACATCCAGATCATGAGGACCGGCGACAACCTTCCTGACGGAAGGCTGTGCCAGGGCATCAACGGAAGCAGCTCCAACCCCAACCTGCTGACGGATAGCGGCAAGGTGTACTTCCGCGCCGAAGGCCCCAGCTACGTGCCGGGGATCACGGTACGTCTCGACGGCCTCTACGGGTTCGACGCCGCTACCAGCCAGATCTTCACCATCATCGGGCAGGGCGTGACGTCAGCGGACGGCAAGCTCCTGACGATGGGCGGCCAGTTCTCCCTGGTTCCCAACGAGCGCGTCGCGTTCACCGCGAGCTACTTCGAGCCCACCGGCGGCGCCTCCACCACGCAGGGTCTGTTGGTCTATGGCACGCCCTAGCGGTGATACGCTAGAGTTGCCATGAACCCGCCCCGCGTCCCGCCGCACGTCGATAGTCTGGTCCCGTACGAGCCCGGTAAGCCGATCGAAGAGGTCGAGCGGGAGTACGGGATCACGAACATCATCAAGCTGGCGAGCAACGAGAACCCCCTCGGCCCTTCTTCGCTCGCCCTGGACGCGATCCGGCAGGCCCTCCCGAACCTGGGCCAGTACCCGGACGGCTCTTGCTACGCCCTGGTCCGCGCGCTGGCCCGGCACTGGGACGTGGAGCCGGAGAACATCGCCGTCGGGAACGGCTCCGACGAGATCATCCACTATCTGGGCATCGTCTACCTCCAGCCCGGCGACACGCTCCTCACGGGGGACCCTTCCTTCGTCCGCTACAAGTCCGCCGCGGTGCTGAACCAGGCGGAGTTCGGCGCCGTGGACCTGAAGGACCATCGGTACGACCTGGACGCCATCGCGGAGCGGATCACGGAGCGCACGCGGCTGGTGTTCATCGCCAACCCGAACAACCCCACGGGTACGATGGTGGGCTGGAAGGCAATGGAGCGCTTCCTCGAACGCGTGCCCGAGCAGACGGTCGTCGCCATCGACGAGGCGTACTACGAGTACGTGGAGCACTCCGATTATCCGCGCAGCTGGCAGTACGTCCGCGAAGGCCGGAACGTGGTGATCCTGCGGACCTTCTCCAAGATCTACGCGCTGGCGGGGCTGCGCGTCGGGTACGCCCTGGCGCGGCCGGAGATCATCCGAGCCATCCACCAGGTGCGGGAGCCGTTCAACGTGAACTCCCTGGCGCAGACCGCGGCGGTCGCCAGCCTGCAGGACCCGGAGCAGGTCAGCCGCAGCCGCCGCGTGAACTCCGAGGGCCGCGAGTACCTCTACCAGGAGTTCCGCCGGCTCGGCCTGCCCTATGTGGAGAGCCAGGCGAACTTCGTGATCGTGGACGTGAAACGCCCCTGCCGGCCCGTGTTCCAGGGCCTGCTCCAGCGCGGCGTGATCGTGCGCACCTGCGACAACTTCGGTATGCCCACCTGGATCCGGGTAACCGTCGGCACCCCCTCGGATAACGAGCGCTTCATCCGAGAGCTGGAGGCCGTTCTCCGCGGCGGGTAGCTCTCGGGGTTCGTCGGACGGATGGGACGGATCGGACGCATCGATGTACCACACGGTCGCCATTCTAGGGATCGGCCTCATCGGCGGCTCGCTCGGGATGGCGCTCCGGTCCCGGGCGCTGGCGCGGCGAGTCATCGGCATTCCCAGGCGGCAGGCCACCATCGAAGAGGCGCTCGGCTGCGGCGCCATCGACGAGGGCACTCTGGACCTCTCCGCCGTGTGCGATGCCGAGCTGGTGGTGCTGGCGCCGCCTGTGCTCACCATGTTTCCGCTGGCGGAGGCCGTGGCCCCGCACCTGCGTCCCGGCGCGGTGGTGACGGACGTCGGCAGCACCAAAGCCGCGGTATTACGACGGCTTAGCTCGATCCTGCCGGAGCACGCGGACCTGATCGGCGGCCATCCGATGGCCGGGTCCGAGAAGGGCGGCGTCCTCGCCGGGCGCGAGGACCTCTTCGAGGGGGCGATCTACGTTCTCTCCCGCACGGAGCGGTCGCAGCCGGAGAACGTGGAGCGGCTGGCGGAGCTGGTGCGCCGGCTGGGCGCGACGCCTGTCGAGATGGACGCGGAGCTGCACGACGAGGCGGTCGCACGGATCAGCCACCTGCCGCACGTCGCCGCCGCCGCGCTGGC
>JGI10216J12902_108521073_pt1 | contig 14923 bp, 12 predicted proteins | sample KanNatreferecore_FD_12902 | JGI IMG/M metagenome (IMG submission 12902)
TAACCCATCTATCCGGAATGAACTGTCACCCATCTCTCGGGAAGGGCAACAATTGAAATCGTTAGCGATTTTTGCAGTAAACCGGCTGCGGCGCCGGCTTGATTTTGAGAATTGAGCCGGTTTTGGAAGAACGGACATTCCTTCGAGTCATGTCGCAGCATGGCGTACGCGCGACCGGGAGGAGATGAGAAGCTCTCCTCGTGATTCCCAAGAGATGCCGCGTTCGCATGCATTAAATGCTCGCCAGGTAACAGACCAGCGTTTAGGTTTGCCCCGGCAGACACGCCGTCGGCGTCCGCGAGTAACCCTTCGCCACTGAGACGATAGGGTTCACGAACATGCTTCTCGGGCTGCGGACCGCCACCAAAAGCGCGTTGATGGCACCGTCGATCCGCCTGTTCCGGCGCGATCCTCATGTGGGCTCCGGCACTACAGTCGCCACGATCGAGGCGTCCAAAGCTTCGTAGTCGCAGAGGCCGATCGCCTCGTAGAGTTCCGCGCGGGTCTGCATCGCGTCAACCATGTTGTGAGCACCGCCGTCGTGGGCGATTGCTGTATAAAGCCTTTCCTGAGCCTTGTTGGCTACCCGCAGGGAAGAGACCGGCCAGATCACTATCCGGTAGCCCATGTCTTGGAATTCGGACGCAGTGAAGAACGGCGTACGGCCGAACTCGGTCATATTGGCAAGCAGCGGAACGCCGGGCATACGCGCCGCGAACTCACGGAACATCTCCGCCGTAGTCAATGCCTCGGGGAAGATCGCGTCAGCACCCGCCTCGACATAGAGCTTGGCGCGGGCGATCGCGCCATCGAGTCCCTCGCTAGCTGCGGCATCGGTACGCGCGATCAGATAAAGGTGCGTTCTCGCTCTTGCGGCTGCTGCGACTTTGGCAGCCATGTCGCGTGCGTCGGCGAGCTTCTTGTCGTTGAGGTGGCCGCACTTCTTGGGCAGGAGTTGGTCCTCGATATGGACCGCGCCGGCGCCCGCATCCTCGAACGTGCGCACCATGTGCATCACGTTGAGCGCTTCGCCGTAGCCGGTGTCGCCATCCACGAGCAGCGGCAGCCCGCTGGTGCGAGCGATCTGGCGGATGAAGAACGAGACTTCATCGACGGTGATGATGCCAAGGTCCGGCAAGCCCATCGAGGCGGTCATGGCGGCGCCCGAAAGATAGAGCGCCTCGAAGCCGGCGGCTTTCGCCTGCAGGCCCGCCATGCCGTTATGCGCGCCGGGCAGTTGCAGGATGCCGCCGCGCTCAACCAGCGTCCGGAAGCGCTCGCCGGCTGGCTTTTCGGGAAGGTCGGAAGCTATGAGATAGGGCATGTCTGTTCCTCAGGCCGCCTTCTGGCCGGCAGTCGCGCGTCCACGGCGCTCGATCGGCACGAACTCCAGATTGTCCGGCCCGACATAATTGGCGGAAGGACGGATGATCTTGTTGTCCTGCCGCTGCTCGATGATATGCGCTGCCCAACCGGACGTGCGCGAGATGACGAAGAGCGGCGTGAACATCGCCGTCGGCACGCCCATCATATGGTAGGAGATGGCGCTGAACCAGTCGAGGTTGGCGAACATCTTCTTGGTGTCCGCCATGGTCGCCTCGATGCGCTCGGCGATGTCGAACATCCTGGTCGATCCCGCTTCCACCGAGAGCGAACGCGCGAGCGTCTTGATCACCTTGTTGCGCGGGTCGGCGAGCGTGTAGACCGGATGGCCGAAGCCGATGACGACTTCCTTGGCTTCGACGCGGCGCCTGATGTCGGCCTCCGCCTCGTTCGGATCGGCGTAGCGCTTCTGGATCTCGTAGGACGCCTCGTTCGCCCCGCCGTGCTTGGGCCCGCGCAGCGCGCCGACCGCGCCGGTGATCGCCGAATAGAAGTCGGAGCCGGTTCCGGCAATCGAGCGCGCGGTGAAGGTTGAGGCGTTGAACTCGTGCTCGGCATAGAGGATCAGCGAAATATGCATCGCCCTGACATGGGAAGGCTTGGGCGCGGCTCCGTGCAGCAGACGCAGGAAGTGGCCGCCGATTGCCTCGTCGTCGGTCTCGACCTCGATGCGCCGGCCATTATGGGCGAAATGATGCCAGTAGAGCAGCATCGAGCCGAGCGACGCCAGCAGCCGGTCCGCCAGCTCACGCGCGCCCGGATGGTTGTGGTCGGACGCCTCGGGCAGCACGCAGCCCAGCGCCGAGACGCCCAAGCGCATCACGTCCATCGGATGCGTGGCGGCCGGCATCAGCTCCAGCGTCCGCTTCACGGTCTGCGGCAGGCCGCGCAGCGCCCTGAGCTTGGCCTTGTAGGCCGCAAGCTCAGCCATCGTCGGCAGCGTGCCGTGCACAAGTAGATGAGCGATCTCCTCGAACTCGCAGGTCTCGGCCACGTCGAGAATGTCATAGCCCCGGTAGTGCAGGTCGTTGCCAGTGCGCCCCACCGTGCACAGCGCCGTGTTGCCGGCAATGACGCCGGATAGAGCGACCGACTTTTTTGGCGTGGATGTGGTCATGTCGTACTCCCCTTAGTGGCGTTTCCAGTCGAAAATCCCCGCTGCAGCCGCTGTCCCCAGCCTGTCGGCGTCGACGGTGAAGCTCAGGCCTGGCAGTTCCTCCGGCTTCAGTTCCAGCAACCGTTCGACGGCGGCGATAAAGCGAGCCTGTTCAGCCGGCGCGACGATCTCTTCGGCAAGGTTGCGGAACTTGTTGACATAGTCGGCCCGGCTGAAGGGCCTTGCCCCCAACGGATGGGCATTAGCGATAGCCAATTCGTCGTCAATGACGCGGCCGTCCGCAAGCGTGATGACGACGCGGCCGCCGAATGCCTTCTCCTCGGGATCATGACTGTGATAGCGCTGCGTCCAGACCGGATCCTCGACGGTTCTGATCTTGTGCCAAAGTGCAATCGTCTCGCGCCGGTTTGCACGTTCGAGCGCGTAGGACCGCTCATGGTGCCAGCCACCATCCTCCAGCGCGACGGCGAAGATGTACATGATCGAGTGGTCGAGCGTTTCGCGGCTCGCCCTGGGGTCCATCTTCTGCGGGTCGTTCGCCCCAGTGCCGATCACGTAGTGGGTATGATGGCTGGTCTGGATGACGATGTCCTTGACCTTTGTCAGATCGCCGATCTTCGGGCCCATTCGCCTTGCGAGGTCAATCAGCGCCTGGCTCTGGTATTCGGCCGAGTGCTCCTTGGTGTAGGTGTCCAGGATGGCGCGCTTGGCCTCACCCTTCTGCGGCAGCGCCACGACATATTGCGCATTAGGTCCGCTGAGCAGCCAGGCGATGAAACCGTCCTCGCCTTCCCAGGCAGGCGACGGTGCGCCCTCCCCGCGCAGCACCCGATCAACGGCCTCCACCGCCATCTTGCCGGCAAAGGCTGGCGCGTAGGCCTTCCAGCTCGAAATCTCGCCCTTGCGTGACTGGCGTGTGGTCGTGGTCACATGCAGTGCCTGCTGCACAGCCTGATAGATCAACTCGGTTGAAAGGCCGAGCGCAGTACCGATGCCGGCGGCGGCCGACGGACCGAGATGCGCAATATGATCGATCTTGTGCTCGTGCAGGCAGACGCCCTTCACCAAATCGACCTGGATTTCGTAGCCCGTGGCAATGCCCATGGCGAGTTGCGCTCCAGACAGGCCGCAATGCTGCGCGACGGCCAGGATCGGCGGGATGTTGTCGCCGGGATGCGAATAGTCGGCGGCGAGAAACGTGTCGTGGAAGTCGAGCTCACGCACGGCGACCCCGTTCGCCCAGGCCGCCCATTCGGGCGACACACGTTTGCTGGCGGGCAAGCCGAAGACGGTCGCACCCGGCAGGAAGGCATGGGCGGCCGCCTGCGTGCGCGCGCTAACCACCGGACGGCGCCCAAGCGAGGCCGCAGCGACTGATGCATTGTCGATGATGCGGTTGCCGATCATTTCCACGACATCAACATCGAGCGGCACGTTATCGGAAGCGACGGAGGCGATCTTCCAGGCGAGTTGATCCTCGCGGGTAAGCTTCTCGGCGGATCTATAAGTGCGCACGGTGTGAGACTTCACGAAATTACTTCCTCTCGATTGGGGTGATCAAAATCCGGGATAGACATCGATACGCGTTCGCGTATCCGTTTGATGTGCTGCCGTGACCCGTCGGCACGAAACAGCGACTACAAGCGTCTCACCGCCGATTGGCGAAGGTCAGAAACAGCCGTTTGATTTCGGTCACCACTGCCTTCGTCGAAAGTTCTGCGTCCGATGCGGATGCAACGTTACTCTTTAGCTCTTCGGAGAAAGAGCTGCCGCGGAGCGCGAATAGGTCCTTGACGAATGCGGACTTGAACTCAGGATGGAACTGGTATGTCAGCGTGGTAGCGCCATACTTTAGAACCGCATGTTCACAGCCTTGCGACGAACCGACGGTCTCGGCGACGCTCGGCTTCACCACGACTTGGTCTTGATGCCAGGCCAACATCATCTGTTCGACAAGAAGGTCGCTTCGCCAGTATAGATTCGGGCCGACAACCCAGCCGCCGCCGTGTTTTGCGACGCATCCACCAAGAGCTTGCGCGATAACCTGATGGCCGAAACACACGCCAACGAGCGGTAACTCGGCCGCATGTATCTCACGGATCAGGTTTTCCAATGGCGGTAGCCAAAAGTGAGACTCGTAGACGCCGTGTCTCGATCCGGTAATCAGCCATCCGTCGGCTGCTTTCGCATGAGGTGGGAGAGTCCCATCCACGACCGGGTAATTTGCGAACTCTAACTGGCGGTCGTGAAGCATGATCGAGAAAAGGTCGTTGTAGTCGCCATAAGTATTGATCAGTTCAGCTGGCGCGTGACCTGTTTGGAGTATGCCGATTAACATATGCGCCTCCTGATAAAAGCGTGCTTAATTCTAAGCTTTTGAAGTCAATGTCGGAGGCAACCAAATGGTCTCCTGCCGCTCTACTCTATGGCAGCTCTTCGAGATGGTCCGCAGTAGCTCACGGTTTGAGAAACAAAAAACAGTCATCTGTCGCGGATCGAGGGAATTGGTATCCGTTTGATCGGGGATGACCGTTGATTGGAGGTCAGCATCTTGTCGGCGCGACTCGAACATCTCCGACGTCGAGTCCTTTCCAGTTCATAACTTTCGGATTTGACAGTTTGATGAGTTCAGCCTGGAGCGCGCCATCGCGCTCAATCTGCTGCGCAAGCAGCCATGCGACGCAGGCCTCCGCCGCTCGGACGGTGCCGTCATGGCATTTCAGCGCGATCGCCATTCCCGTCTCCGGGATGGCCGCACAGTAAACTCCCTCGGCGCCGACCTTTGCGAAAACGCGACCGGGCGCCAGGCTCATTAGTTTGGTGCACGCCCGATCGGTGCCTGCGACGAAGTATGGCTCGGCCATGCACGCGTTGATCACTCGACGGGCGGCCTGTGCCCTGCGAGTCTCCAGCCCGACTCCAGTAATCATTCTAGCAACACCTTGTGCGAGGTTCTTCAGCGGCACCGCGTAAGTGGGGATCGAACAGCCGTCGATCGCGGAGTTGACGTCACTATGCTCGAAGCCCGTAATGTCCTCGACGGTTCGCCGGACCATCTCCTGAGCAGGATGCTCCGCCTCAACGTAGTGGCGATGATCAATGCCTGTCTCGCAACAAAGACATAAGAAGCCCGCATGCTTACCGGAGCAATTGTTATGTAGGCTGCTTGGCCGTCCGGACCCGCCAGCCAAGGCGATGGTCGCGTCGACGTTCAATGGCCAGTGTGATCCACACTCGAGAGCGTTTTCGTCTAGCCCGCACGCCTTAAGCATTGAACTAGCCAGTTCCACATGGGCGATTTCGCCCGAATGCGACGCGCTTGCCAGCGCCAGTTCCTTGTCGCCCAAGCCTAAGCTATCCGCGGCTCCGCTTTCTATGAGAGGTACCGCCTGCATCGCCTTGATAGCCGATCGCGGAAAAACCGGGGTTAGAGTATCCCCGAAGCCCACGATTTCGACTCCGTCGCCATCGACTACCGATGCCGAGACCAAATGGCGGCTCTCGATGCGTGCTCCTCGGGTTACCTCGACCACGATTGGATCTCTCAAAACTCTCTCCATTGGATACGTTCGGCGTTCCGATATGGTGGACGGGGGATGCCACTCTGCACGTACATGACCCAGAGGGCGGTCGCGCGCGGTGGGTTCAAACGATTCCGAGATACCGTTCAATTTCCCACGGAGTGATTTCCGTCAGGTAGTCGCTGTAATCCTGGAACTCTTTGCGCCGGATTGCCGTATACATCTCCACGAACTCTTTCCCGAACATGCGTTCTGCATGCGGGCTTTGAGAGAAGCGATCTGTCGCCTCCCCGAGGTCACTTGGGAACATCTGACGGTCATTGTTTGCGACCTCGTAAACGCTGCCCTCGGTCGGTTCGCCCGGGTCAATTGCATTACGCATTCCATACAACCCTGCTGCTAGGAACATCGCCAGGGTCGTGTAGGGATTGGCGTCGGCCGACGGTACTCGGAATTCAACCCGGGTCGCTTCGCTGGTGTCGTTGATCACCCGCAAGGCCGCCGTTCGGTTCTGTATCCCCCAACTCGGGGTCACCGGTGCCCATGCTCCAGGGACAAGCCTCTTGTAAGCGTTCACCGTGTGGGAGCACATCAATAAAAGTTCCGGCATGAGATGGATGACGCCGCCGATGAAATGGCGAAGACTGTCGCTTATCCCGTGCGTGCGCTGTGGGTCAGAGAACACCGGACGACCCTGCGCGTCCTTAAGCGATAGGTGCACATGGCCCGAGTTGCCTGACAAATCCTTCGAAAACTTCGACATGAACCCGGCCAGCAGGCCGTGTCGGGCGAAATAAGCCCGGCAGAAGTTCTTGAATATCGCCGCATTGTCCGCAGCGCGTATGCCCTCCGTGTGTCGCAGTGGAACTTCGAAGAAGCCCGGTCCGAGTTCGGAGTGCATGGCATCCAAAGGAACGTCCAGGCACTCCATTGTCGTTTTGAGGCCATCGAAGAGGTCGGCATAGACGGCAGCCGTCTGGAGGGAATAGAGCCGATTCTCAGGAGCGAAATGGCGCAGGTTCCGAAACCCCTTCGCTTTCATTTCCTCCCGCGTTTCCGAAAATACGTTGTATTCGTACTCGAACGCGGACTGGACTAAGTAACCATCCTTGCGCGCCTCCTCCAACTGGCCCAGCAGGACATTGCGTGGAGATCTCCTGCCCCACTCACCATTGAAATCCGCGATACAGAAGGCGGCGTTCTGCGCGAAGGGATATTTTCGGACCGTATCCAAATGAAGTTTGGCGGGACGATCGGGAAAGGCTGTCTCCTGGAAAGGCCTTTCATCGATCGTCCAGTAGTTCACCACCTCACAGAATGCGTAACCGTCGCGTGCGAGTTTGTTCGCCTTCGTCACGTCGACGGCCTTGTGTCGGAATTCGGCTTCTACATCCGGCAAACCTATGTGCACCGTGGTCGCATCGAAGGTTTCGAATACCCCCTGGGGGGTGGTTGTGGGTTCTAACGTTTTCATGAATGTCTCTCGAAATTTGGCACGGCAAGCACAACGAGGCTTGTCAGAGCTTGATCCAGACCGTCTTGGTCTCTGTGTATTTTTCCAGTGCCTGCATCGCGCGGTCTCGTCCGATGCCGGACTCCTTGTAGCCTCCGAAGGGCACCGTGATGTTGCATGGGTCCCAAGCGTTGATCCAAACGACGCCTGCCTGTAGTTTCTTGGCTGCGCCCAAGGCCGTGGAAATGTCTCTTGTCCAAATGGCGGATGCCAAGCCGTAGCGGTTGTCGTTGGCCATCGAGAGCGCGTCTTCGATGGTGTCGAACGGGATGACTGCTAGGACTGGCCCGAAGATCTCTTCTTGTGCTAGGCGGCTGCCGTTCGGCACATCGACGAATATTGTTGGCAACATGAAGTTGCCGCCGCTTGCTTCCAGCGCCCGTGCGCCTCCGACGGCGAGCCTCCCCTCGGAATGGCCGATTTCGATATACTCAAACACGGAGGTCAGTTGGGCTTCGTCGACAAGCGGTCCAAAGACCGTGGCAGGGTCCATCGGATTGGCGGGTGCCCAGTGTTTCGACGCGTCCACTAGAAGCGTAACGAAACTGTCATAGATCGGCCTTTGGACGAAAAGCCGCGATCCTGCCGTGCAGACCTGGCCCTGGTTGAAAAAGATCGCGCCCGCGGCGATCTCCGCCACTTTTTCCAGATCCTGCGTGTCTGCCATGACTATGTGGGGGGATTTGCCTCCGCACTCGGCGCTTACCCGCTTCATGTTCGACTGGCCGGAAAATTGCAGGAACAGTTTTCCGACGGCTGTCGAACCCGTAAACGTCACCATGTCGACGTCCATGTGCCGCCCGAGCGGTTCGCCCACCTCCGGTCCGAAGCCGGTGACCACATTGAATGTGCCGGCGGGAAATCCGACTGAGTGCACAACCTCGGCAAGAAGGAGCGCAGACAACGGGCTCTGTTCCGCGGGCTTGAGAATGACCGAGTTCCCCGATGCCAAGGCCGGCGCCACCTTCCATGCCGTGATCAGCATCGGAAAGTTCCAGGGCACAACCGCTGTAACCACGCCTATCGGCTCATGAACCACCATCGACAAGTCGTCGTCGCCGACGGGACCGGTTTGGCCATACCATTTGTCGATGGCCTCGGCATACCAGCGGAAGGTGCCTACCGCATTGTCGAACTCGGCCTCGGCGAAGCGGACGGGCTTGCCGACGTCCACACAATCGGCGAGAACGAAGTCGTCCTTCCGCGCCTCCATGGCAGCGGCCAGCTTGAGCATCAGCGATTTCCGTTCTCGCGGCTGCAGTCCCGCGAGCGAGCGCGCACGGAAAGCTTCCCGGGCGGCCCCGACGGCTCTTTCCACATCGACGAAGCCGCAGCGGGCGACGTTCGCGTTGATCTTTCCATTTGCCGGATTCACGCTCGGAAACGTCTCGCCACTGCTTGCGTCCACGAATTGACCGCCAATATAGGCGCGCGTCTGCCACGACATCCGTGCAAGATGGTTCTGCCAGCCGGCAAGGTCCTTCATAGCAGTCCCCTCAAGCCGCAGCAGCGTGCAGGATGTCAAGGGCGCCACCGACGGTGAACGCCCTCGGGTTGGTCGCGGCGGTCGGGTCGAGCACTGACATCTCGGCGATGCGTCCAAAGTCCTCGCGCTGGACTCCCAGCCTCGACAGGCTTGGCGGCACACCGAGTTCCGCCCGCAGTCCCACAAGCCAGTCGAGGAAGCCGTCGAAGCCGCCGTCAATGTCTAGATAGCGCGCAAGCCGCTCGACCTTGGTTTCGATCTCACGCCTGTTCCAACCGAACACGAAGGGCATCAGGACGCCGTTCGTCAGCCCGTGGTGGATGTGGTAGATGGCGCCGATAGGATGAGAAAGGGCATGCACGGCGCCAAGTCCGCGCTGGAAGGCCACCGCGCCCATCACCGATCCGATCATCATGTTGGTGCGGGCCTCCAGATCCGAGCCGCCTGCATAGGCGCGGACAATATTCTCCTTGATCAGTCGCGCGCCCTCGAGCGCGATCCCATCCGCCATCGGGTGGGGATAGGTTCCCAGGAATGCTTCCAGATTGTGAGCCAACGCATCCATACCAGTGCCGGCCGTGAGACTTGGCGGCAGCCCCAACGTCAGTTCCGGGTCGAGGATGGTCGCCGAAGGCATCAGCTTCGGATGGAACAGGATCTTCTTCGTCCTGGTGGCGGTATCCGTGATGACGGCTGCACGGCTCACCTCCGAGCCGGTGCCGGCCGTTGTCGGGACAGCCACTATGGGATAGATGGAGTCGGCATCCGCACGCTTCCACCAGTCGCCCACGTCCTCGAAGTCCCAGACGGGACGTGTTTGGCGCGCCATGAGGGCGATCGCTTTGGCGAGGTCGATCGCCGACCCCCCTCCGAATGCAACGACGCTATCGTGTCCGCCAGATCGAAAAACACGAAGCCCTGACTCGAGATTGTAGTCGTCCGGATCCGGGCTGACTTCGCAGAACATCGAGTCGGAAAAACCGGCGTGCTTGAGCGAGTTACGGGCACGGTCGGCTATTTCCATTCCTGCGAGCACACTGTCGGTTACGAGCAGCGGCTTTCTCAAGCCAAGATCGCCGCAAGTCCTGCCGAGCGCTTCGATCCGCCCGGCGCCGAGCGCAATCTTCGTTGGATAGCTCCAGTCAGCGACTAACATGGCCTGCTCCTTCGCTTGTGGTCTTGATGTGAATGAGGGGCCTGCCCTGAATGCCAGCGTCACAACTGACGTGATGACATGCGAGACCGACGGTCAGTTGAATGACGAGCCAAGATTGGCGTAGATCTCGGGGCGGCGTGCTCTGACCCAGAACCCGAAAGCCACGCCTCCGAACGCAAGGACGGCCAAGGCCAAGGGGAACGCATCGATTACAGGCGAGGCCGAGCCGCTGATCAGATCGAGATGAGAGATCATCAGGCAGAAACATGCAGCAAGCCCGAGTCCGCTTGCCAACGGCGCGATCAGCCGGGGGAACAGTCCGATTTCACGATGGTCCCGTGCGAAGAACGTGATGACCGAGACAGCCACGAGTACCTGCATTATGAGGATGCCGAGACTGGCGAGCGTGAACATCCAGGCGGCGACCACGGCATAGGGATCCTGGCCGAAAATCGCGAATACGAGCGTCACTCCGAGCGCGAAAACTGATTGGACCGCGCCAGCGAAGTGAGGAGATTGGTGCCGTGGATGTGTAAGGGCGAGCCTTTTCCATGCGAGGCCTTCCCGCCCGATGGCGAAAAGGTATCGATTGACGGTGTTGTGAAACGAGAGCGCGGCGGCGAAAAGGCTCGTTATCAGCAGGGAATTCAGCATGAACCCAGCGGTGGCGCCAAGCAGCGAATTCACTGCGTCAAGGTACATGGTTGCGGGTCGTTCAGCGGCCACGGCGCCGATCTGCGCCGGACCATAGTGAAGGCATATTGTCCAGGTGGAAAACGCATAGAACACGCCGATGAGAGAGACGGCGATATACGTAGCAAGCGGTATTGTCCGTCTTGGGTCGCGCGCCTCTTCACCGAAAATGACCGTGGCTTCGAAACCTATGAACGACGTGACGATGAAGACCAGCGCCACGCCGAACCCAGGCACCAGTACGGCGCTTGGTCCGAATGGCGACAGGGCAACTCCTTGCGGACCTCCGCCAGCCAGCAGGATGGCACCGCTCAGGAGTGCGAGGATCACTATCTCGGCCACCATGCAGAACCCGAGCACTCGTCCGCTGAATTCTATTTTTCTCAAGCCGCAGAGATAGACGGCGAAGCTCAGGCCGATGGCATAGATCCACCACGGCACGCTTGGCCCTCCGTATGATTTTACGATGTCGTTGAGGAAATAGCCGAAAAGGCCATACACCGCGATGTCGACAGCGTTGTACATCACCAATGCGATGACAGCGCCGGCCACTCCCGCCGGCCGTCCGAGCCCAACCGCTATGAAATTGTAGAAGCCGCCGGCACCGCTTACGAACCTGTTCATGGCCGTGAAACCGACGCTGAAAAGGAGGTAGAGCGCGCCGACGAGAAGGTAAGTAAGTGGAACACCTGCCCCGTTCCCGATGGAGAAAGCAGCAGGCGTGACTCCCACAACGGTAGTCAGTGGCGCAGCGGCTGCGACGACGAAAAACACAATATGCGGAACGCCTACCGCGTTCCTTCGAAGAACACCCAATGGGCTTGCATCCGACATAATCTGTCCCCTATGTTTTTTATTTGCGCGGGCCGGATGTCGCTGAAAGCCGCTCCCACGGCATCGCTCGGACAACCCAACCGAGGGGTCGAGTTTTGCGTGAGCGGGATTGTTTGAATTGACATTAGACGACAAACCGAAACGTAGAGCTCGAGTCGGGCCGGGTTTGACGGCCATTGCCCGGAGAACTTCTTATTGGTAGTGTCAGTGTCCCAATGCCTCTCTTTCGAGAGGCATTGGCCGGACATTTCCACGAAATCATTGACGTTGGAAGAATCGAACCGGAGCAACGTCCCCGCGCCACGAGGCTTGAGAAGCCTCCCAACGAGGAGAATTGACGGCTACTTTGATGATAGAGGCAGGAGTTATCTCGATTGATGCTGTCCGCGAGGTTCAAGCTTATCTGAGCAGAACACTCATCGAGAATCACGGAGTCAGTACCAAGGCCGGACTTTCGGAGGCGTCCCTCGAAGAGCGGGGAAGCATCGTTCCTCTGGCGTCCTTCACCTCCATGCTGGAGACCGCTGCGTATGAGTCCGGGGATACGATCTTCGGTATCAATCTCGGACGAAAATATAGAATCGCCGCCCTCGGACCTGTCGGGGACCTAGTGCGCACCGCGCGAACCCTTGGCGAGGGGCTCGAGAAATTCACCCGCTTGTTCTGCGTTCACCAGACGAAGACAGTAACGGGGCTTAGCGTCAGCAATGGCTTGGCTAGAATGTCCTATTCCATTGCCGACAAGAAAGTACGATCGAAGATCCAGGACGCCGGCCTTACGATGGCGATCGAGTATTGGATGCTATCCAGCCTCCTTGGAAAACACTGGAAGCCGGTTGCCATTGACTTCGAACATTCCGCTGGAGCCGATCTGTCGCTCTACAAGCAACACTTTGTTTGCGAATTGAGATTTGGCCGGGGAGATAACGCACTCATCTTCCCGTCGGGCCTGCTCGAAACGCCTTTGCATCACGACGACGCGGCGATCCACCGGCAGGTCGAAGCAGACTTATCGCACCGCGCCTCCGACAACGCGGCCAGGCTCGATTTGGAAGACGCCATCGAGGCTTGGCTCACCGAATCCCTATGCTTGTCACTGGCAACGAATATCGAGAACGCAGCATCGGATTTTGGGATGACCGCCCGGACTTTCCAGCGGCTGCTTGCCGAGCGGAGCATTACATATTTGGAACTGCGTAACCGTACCCGTATTGGCGTCGCCAAGTGCATGCTCGCTGAGACGAATATGCCCGTCACGTCGATCGCGCTACATCTAGGGTACAGCGAAGGCAGCGCGCTCTCGCGCAGCTTCCGAACCCAGACTGGATCGACGCCGGCCGAATTCAGGAGGTGTTGTCATCGCGCTTGAGGCGAATTTCGGACGACTAGTAGCGATCCCATGCGCTTCTTCCGCTGTTCAGAGTGCGGTGTCTGCCGTTCATGGTTCACTTCCTCGCCGACGGGATGCTGCGGCGGGTTCACGACGCTCGTAGGCGCCCGAACTCCGGGACCGAAGGCAAGATGCCCAGCCATCGCGAGCGGCTTTTAAGCGTGCAAACCTGATGGCTTTGCTACTATTCCCGTAGACGCTGCACAGCTGCACAGCGGGCCGAAGCGTTCCTACGCCGATTTTGTCGTCTTCTGTCAATCCCGGCACTCCTGACCATCACAATGTGAACCGATGCTTTTCCGCAGTAGCGGAGACATCGGACCGAATAAATCGGCCGATGTCGACATGGCATTCCACAATGGGAGGGATGAGAAACATGAAGTATTTGAACACACTTGCTGTGCTCGGTGCGTTGGCCGCCGGCGTTGTTAGCACACAGGCATCTGCCTCAACGCTGGCGGACGTGAAGGCAAGAGGAGCGGTCCTGTGCGGCGTGAATGCGGGGCTTGCAGGGTTCGCTCAGCCTGACAATGCCGGCAACTGGACGGGTTTCGATGTCGATTTCTGCCGGGCAGTCGCGTCCGCCATTTTCGGTGATCCGACCAAGGTGCAGTTTCGGCCGACCGAGGCGAAGGACCGTTTCCCCGCGCTTCAATCGGGCGAAATCGACATACTTTCACGCGCGACTACTTGGACAATTAGTCGTGATACAGCTCTAGGGTTCAACTTCCGGCCTATCATGTATTATGACGGCCAAGGATTTATGGTCCGCAAGAATCTCGGGATCAAGTCGGCACTGGACCTTTCGGGCGCGAGCATCTGCGTCCAGTCGGGCACGACTACAGAGTTGAATCTCTCCGATTACTTCAAGGCCAACAATCTTAAGTACAACCCGGTCGTTTTTGAGAAGCAGGAAGAGGTCAATGCGGCATATGACGCCGGTCGCTGCGACGTATATTCGACCGATCAATCGGGTCTCTATGCAATCAAGCTTTCACTGAAGGCACCGGACGAGAACGTCATCTTGCCGGAGGTCATCTCCAAAGAACCACTCGGACCCGTGGTTCGCCAGGGTGACGATCAATGGTTCGATATTGTCTCATGGACGGCATACGCAATGATCGGCGCGGAAGAGTTCGGCATAACCCGCTCGAACGTCGACGACATGAAAACTTCTCCCAATCCCGACATTCAGCGCTTCCTTGGTGTTGAGCCCGACACCAAGATCGGCACGGACCTCGGTCTCGGAAACGACTGGGCTTACAACATCGTCAAAGAGGTAGGGAACTACGGTGAGGTATTTGAAAGGAATCTCGGAAGGGATAGCCCGCTAAAGATCGCCCGCGGCCTGAACGCTCTGTGGAGCAAGGGTGGCCTGCAATACGCGCCACCAGTTCGCTAACGGAAGGTCTACTTGAGCGGCGGCGCTTGAGACCGCCGCTCATAATGGAGGGGCTAGAATGGCACATGCGACGGTCCCCAAAGACGAACCGGCACGTGCCTGGTTCGTAAACGACCCAAGAGTGCGCGGGGTCTTCTACCAAGTCGTTTTGTTCATCGTGCTCATGCTCGCGATCTACTGGATTGTCGGCAATGTCATAGGGAACCTCCATCGCGCCTACATCGTCTCCGGCTTTGGCTTTCTGAGCGGACGTGCCAGCTTCGATATCAGCCAGGCGCTCATCCCTTACAACTCCGACTCCTCCTTCGGCCGAGCGTTGCTGGTAGGTTTTCTGAACACCGTGTTGGTCGCAGTGACTGGCATCATCACGGCATCGATCATCGGTTTTTTGCTGGGCGTCGGTCGGTTGTCCCGCAACTGGCTGATCC
>JGI10216J12902_100642283_pt1 | contig 14917 bp, 12 predicted proteins | sample KanNatreferecore_FD_12902 | JGI IMG/M metagenome (IMG submission 12902)
GGCGCCATCCCGGCGCCGAGTGGCTCGAACGGGGCGCAGGTGACCGCATGAGCTTTGATCGCGACGAGCTTTGGCAGAACTACGCGGCCCATCCGTGTACGGGGCAGCTTCGAGCGCAGATCGAAAAGATGAAGATTCAGGCTTTGGTGAACCTCCGAGGGGCGGCAGCTGAAAGCCTCGATCCAGCTGTGCGGGGGTGGGCCGAAGGGCTGAGGCTATTGGAACAGTTCGAACTCATGATCGAGGGGAAACTCAGATGACCAAGAGCACTGTATTGGGAGAGCTGGCGGACAAAGACGATCCGCGCTTTGCGTTGCGCAAAGAAGCACTTGCGCCGCCGGGCGCGTTTGGGCTGCCGCCGTTGCTCGAGCAGCGGCGGCTCCAGTACCTGATTCCCAACGGGGCGTTTGCCCAGCGGGCGATGTACGATCGGATGCTGCTCTGGCAGATCCCATATTACCTCGTGAACTATGGCGACACCTTGATTGCCATGCCCGAGACCGGAAAGAGTCGGACCAAGGATGAAGCCCCGCGTGGCGTCATCGTGACTGCGGGTTTGCAAGCCCTGGACATCTTGCACGACCACGGCTCGGGCCTTGGCAACATCGTCAAGTTCATCCGGCTTGCCCCCTGGCGGCTGCCTTGCGACATGATCGGGGGCAAAGAAGATCACTTGCTCATCCTGCGCTGCGGCGACCTCATTGCCGACGAAGATTTGGAGCACAAGCTCCGCAGCCGAGAGTGGGCGGTGCGCTGCGAAAAGCGCACCGACAAGGAGGGGCGTCCAGTCACCGCGCACGTGCTCGTGAGCGATAAGGGCATCGCGCGCAATCCCCAGGTCCCATTTATCGCAGAGGAATACTAAGCCATGCCTCCGCTTCTGGATGAAGACGACGTCACCGAGAAAAAGACCGACAAGCCAGGCCCCAAAGAGCGCATGGCGGAGAAGCTCGAGAAGATCGAGAAGGCCAAAAAAGGCGAGTTTGACACCGACGAAGACGCGCCCGTCATCGACGTGAGCGAGCGCGACGAGGACGACGAGCCCGAAGAAGCCGCGCCCCGGACCTCGGTGCGCCAGGAGAAAAAGCGAAACCGCTACCGCGAGATGAGCGAGCGGGCGGCGGCGGCCGAACGCTCCCGGCAGGAAACCGAAGCGCGGTTTTCGCAGATGCTCAGTCTCTACGAGCGGGCCATCACCCAGCAACAGAAACCACAAACGCCTGAAAAAGACGAGTTTGACCAGCGGCTCGAGAACATCTACCGCGAACAAGAGACGCTCTATACCGAGCTGCAGGTCAAGGCCAATCGGCTCACGCAGGCGGACAAAGACCGGATCGAAAAGCGCGCCAAGGAGCTCGACGCTGAAAAGATCACGGTCACCGTCCAAAAGCAGCTCCGGGCAGCCGGCGGCATGCAGCAGGGCGGGGGCCAAGCCGACACCATGCAGGCCATCTTGGCCATGGAATACCCGGATGTCACGGCGCATGAAGATGCGCTTGGCTGGGCCCAGGGCTACTACCAGATGCAACGTCGAGAGGGCCGGCAAGGCTCGATTGACCTTGCGCGCGAGGCCATGACGAAAGCTCGCCAGCGCTTTCGGATGGGGGCTTCTCCGGCGCATCGGCCGCCGCCCGCCATGGCTGCGCGCGACAAGTATGCGGGCACCGGCGCAGGCGGCAGCGGCAGTTACGACCCGGACGACGATCGCGAGCAGATCGTGATGAACAAGGCGTTTCAGAAGATGGCGAGCGCCAAATACCCGCTCATCAAGGATGAGAAAAAGCGCCTCACCATGTGGGCGCAGGGCCCCGGCAAGCGCCTCTTGCAGGCCCAGCGTCAGAAACACGGCGTGTAAGGCAAGCTCCGACCTAAATTGAGAGATTCGTTGACAGTGGTTTTTTGTTCTGGATTATGATGCGCATGTGACGGTGCGTTGCGTTCTGCCAAAGCAACGCGCCTGACGGTCTCTGGGCTCGCCCGAGCTCCGTGGCCTGTGACTCCGGGGTGGATCGACGCCGATCCGGCAGAAGACGGCGACCCCGGAGACGCATGCCAAGACAAGACCCCTCGGGGCCCGATCCGTCGCTGGCCGCAGCCAGAGCATCGACAGGTCAAGAGGCTCGCAAAGATCCCGTGCCGCGCTGGACCGATGGCGCCGCGCCCTTCACTCGGCTTTTGAACACGCGGCCCGATCGCAAGTACGTCCTGCTGAGCAAGCAAGACCGCCTGACGATGGCCAAGTACATCGCGCTTGGGTACGAGCGCGAGACCAACCGCGAAGACGGGCCGAGATTCGTCTACGGCGAGTCGGCCAAGATGGGCGACTTCGTCGAGACGATGGATCTGCTGCTCTTTTCGATCTCGATGGATCGCTGGCTCGACCAATACCAAAACGGCGGCATCGACGGCTCGCTCGGTCAAAAGCATTACGACGACGTTGAAGCCAAGATCATCGACCGCGTCGGCGATGACCAGACGCGCGGCATTCACGCTCGGCGTGGCTGGGCCGTGGTCAACGAAACCGAGCCCGCCTACGTGCGGCTGCAGCAGGGAGGGGGTGCCTGATGGATAACGTGTCTCGGTACGGCTTTCGCTGGTCGATTGCCCACAACAGCCACCCTGTTCCCAATCCGTTTCGAAGGTACATTGCCGACGGCTACCAGGCCGTCGCCGACAACACGACAAGCAACGTCGATCTCAACATCGGCGACCCAGTCAAGCTGCTCGCCGATGGAACGATTGCCCTCGCCAATACGGGCGAGGCTGTCTATGGCATCATCATTGGCTTTGAGCCCTTCTGGAATGGTTCCGCGATGACGCCGACCAGTCGGCTTCCGGGCGGGACCTCGGGGGGCGGGCTCTTCGAGCGAAAGAGTGCGGCGCTCGTGGTGCCCGCCACATCCGGGGTCTGGGAAGCCGACTATATCCCGGCGACCGGAGGCGCGACTCAGGCCACGTTCGAAGCGTGGGTCGGTGAAAACATCGACCACGTCATCGTGGCGGACGTGAGCAATGCAAGTCAGCCGAGGGCCAATCCCAAGCTCTCGGGTGCGCACGATACGCTAACCGCCCAGTGGCGCATCGTGGGCGTGTCCGGATACCTCGATAACCAGGACTTCGCCGGCAACTTCGTCAAGTTCCTCGTGGTGGTCAACGAGAGCCAGGAAACTGCACCGGGCTCGGCGGTGGGCGTCTGAGCGGGAAGGGTTGATAAGTCATGAGTACGATTCTCACATCAGTCGTTGCCCACGCCCTCAAAGAGACGCTCGAAGAAATCATCGACGACTCGACCGACGGCATCGAAGCCGACGCGGTCTTTACCCAGTGGTGCGACATCCGCACCATGCACGACAACTACGAAGACGACCTCGAAATGGCGGGCCCCGGGCTCGCGTCCGAAAAGCCCGAGTCGCAAGAGACTGCGGTCGGGACCATCCGTGAAGGCGCGATCTACAGGTACTTCGCGCGCACCTTCGCGCTGAAACTCATCGTCTCGGAAGAGGCCATCGAGGACGTCAAATACGATCAAATCATCAAGGCTGGGATGCGCCTGAAGCGTTCGCTGTGGAAAACAGCAGACGTGGACTGTACCAACATCCTCGTTCGCGCAGCCAATCCGAGCTACGTGTACGGCGATGGCCAGCCGCTTGCGAGCAACAGCCATCCGCTCGCCAATGGCGGCACGTTCAGCAACACGCTGGCCACGCCCGTGGCCCCGAGTCGCCAGGCGATCATCGTGGCCACGAGCACGGTGCGCAAGTACCCGGGCCACGATGGAACGGTCGAAGGCTACGAGCCCAAAGCGATCTTGTGTCCGACTGAACAGTGGGCGCTGTGGGACGGTGTCCTGCTGTCCGAGAAGGCGCCCGAGACCGGCGAGTTCAACCTCATCAACGTGGCCTATCGGCTCAAGCTGAAGTCGATTCCGATCAAGTATTGGAACAACACCACGACCAACTGGGCGCTTTTGACCGACGCCGACAACGGGCCGAATTTCCGATGGAAGCGTCGGCCACGCAACCGGAGCTGGGTCGATAACGATCACCAGGTCATGAAGTACTCGGTCGATGCGCGGTGGTCTCGGGGCACCTCCGAGCCGCGCGCGATCTTGTTTAGCAACGTGTAGCGCGTCATGGGGTATGGCTCCTACGATCGGCAGACAGTGGCGCGGAGGACCGCAAGACTATGCGGCCCTCTGCGACTACTGCGATGTTCGGTATCTGCGTAGCCAGCTTCGAAAGCAAGCCAACGGGCGCCTTGCGTGCATCGGTCCCGGGACCAACGGCTGCGGCGCGGGTCTTGACGAGGTGAGCCTCGACAAGATCAACGCCGACATCATGCGCCATCGGCGCAAGCCCACCAAGCACGCAGGCGGACGCTTTGATCGGTTGCGCACTTCGTTTGAAGACATCTTCGGCGCGACGCTCATCGAGTATTGGGACGCGCGCAAGGGCATCGAGCCGACCTCTTTGGGGCTCATCGACGCGTGGGTCGGGCAAAAGCGTTTCGCCACGCTCGTGCCCGTTCAGTGGGGGCCGCCCCAGAAGGTTCGATTTTGGGAGAGCCGCGCCGAGTTTGGTGGCCGGCCGGGTGTCGAGCTTTTGCGCGATGAAGAGCTCTGGATGCCCGGACGCCAGCTGCTTTTGGACCCGGGCGCGCGGCCCTACATCGCCATGGTCGGCACCTTTGGCGCTGATTCCCAGGCGGGCATCCGGCTCTCGGGCATGGTCGCTGGCGTAGAGCAGACCACGGCGCAGATCCATCGATATCGGGAGTTCACCGCATCGCCGACCGAGATGGCGAGTTCGTACCGGCTCTCGGGTTCCGCGACGGAGTTTTTGCGCATCCCCCAGGCCGCCATCGGGAGCGCGGGCGCCGCGCAGCTCATGGCCCTTGATGCGACCAAGACGCTCGAGTTCCGGGCGGGCCCCGCCAAGGTGCTGAGCAGCGTGGACGAGGCCACCCATTGGCTGGTCGATAACCTCACGGTGTGGTGGGGCGCGGTGTTGACGCTCATCGTGATCGCCGATGGCCCCACCAAGGCGCAGATCGCCGAGTTCGAAAATTATGTGCGCTCGTTTGCGGTGAGGCTCCCATGACCGCTGCGACCACGGCGGCCATCGACCTCCCGATCGATACGATCGTGCTACGCGCCTATCAGCTCGCGGGGTTGCTCGATCATTCGGCGACGAGCTCGGGGCCGACCTGGATGACCAAGGCCAGCATGGCGCGCGACTTTCTCGAGATGGATTTGCAGGGCATTTCGGCGCGCGGCTACCTCGTGCGCTCGATTGAGTTTTACCCATTGACGCTCGTTGCCGATCAAAACCCGTACGACTTGCCGGCCGACACGTTCGATCTCATCGGCACCGCAACCTATTTGCCCGAGGGACAGACAAGCGGCGAGACGCATCTGTTGATGACCGACTACTACGGGTACCAGAAGATCAGCGACAAGCAGAGCCGGGGCGTCCCGAGTCTTTTTTATCCGCACCGCGCAGCCATCTTTCAGGTGTTCTTTTGGCCCGTGCCCGACGCGATGAGCCAGGGCATCGTCACCTTTCAGCGACGCCGCATCCTCGCGACGATGCGCGAAGGCGACAAGACCATCGATTGCGAAGCCGCGTGGAACGAATACTTTCTCTATAGCCTGGCCCACAAGCTCGCCATTGCGAACACGCTGGCGGTCTCGCAAATCGAAGAGCTCCGCGCGCTCAAGCTCGATGCATTCCAGCACGCGCGCAACTTCGGCAGGCAGCGTGCAAGCGGCATGATTGTCAGCGGGCATCGAGGGGGGCGGTGGTGAGATGCATCTGGTAACCCCACTGGCAGCGGGCGTCACGGGCGCCGAAAACGGCATCGCCGAGATCTATTTGCGCGGCACGACCTCGGCCGGCTGGTATTGGCTTGATTTCGAAAAAACGACCGCGCCGATTACGACGGGTCTTGTCGCCCTGGATTCCCACGGCGGCGCGGTGATTTACGTTCAAGAGCTCTGCAACGTCGTCGTCAAGAACGTGGGCGGAGCGGTCGTTCGGGAATTTGTCGCAGGCGTGCGTGATGACTCGGTCGAGGTGCAGAGCCCATCCTTCAACGGCGTGGCCTATGGACAATCCGGGACCTTTCCCGACAGCCAAACCACGCTGAGCGCGGTGCTCGATCGCTGGGTCGATACCAACGGCGACATCGACTGGCGGGTCGGCTTGCCGGGCGGGGAGACCGCAACGATTCAAGATGCCGTCGCGGCAAGCTATGGGCTTGTCATCAATGTTCAGGCCCACGGCGCGATTGGCGATGGCGTGGCCAATGATACCAACGCCATCAACTCGGCCATCAGTGCGGCCCAGGCGACCGGGACCGGCAATGCCATCGTCTATTTTCCGCCGGGCACCTATCGCACCAGCGGTGGGCATGCAACCGCCGTCTCGTTGATTGGGGCCGGCAGCCACGCAACCGTGATTGTGCTCGATAACGCGGCAGCCCTGCGAACCTTCCAGACGATGGACCTGACCTATGGGTATCAGGTCATCGCCCACATGCGCCTGACCGCTGCCAGCTCCACGCCCGGGGCGAGTGTCTTGAGGATTGGCACCGGCTCCAAGCTGGTCCTACACGATCTGGATCTGGACGGCACCAATTTCGCCAGTCACATCTGCAACGTCACCGGTGGATCGGGCAGCACCGTGGACGTGCTCTGCAATGGGTGCATCTTTCGGCTCTCGAGCACCGGGCGGGCATGGTTTGCTTCGAGCACGGGCACGGTGCGCCGCGCCGTATTTCGTGACTGTAAGTTCATCACGCCCGCGACGTTCACGGCGGGTAGCGTCGTGCTCGGGCGTGGGCTCTGGTTTTTCGCGTGCTTGTTTGAAAACGATGCCACCACCACCGGGGCTTACTACTGCATCGAGACCAGCCATTCGAGCGGTCTTCTGCACATCAACGGCTGTGAATTCATGAACGCGGCCGGTGCCACCGTGACGGCCATGCATTTGGGCAGCTACAGCGACACCGCCTATTACGACGAAGTCGATAACCTGTTCGGTTCGACCGTCATCGCCTATTCGTACACGGTCACGAGCGGCGCACGAGGCTCGAACGTCCGGCTGCGCTCGCGCGAGCAACGAAGCCTCTTCATCGCCGACAACACCGCCGCGCCGAACTTGCCCATCGACCAGTACGGGATGATCGTGCTGTCGAGCAACCTGGCCACGACCGCGATTGTCTTTCAGGCTACGGCCAGGCCGCCCGACGGCTCTCGGGGAACGATCGTCGTGGTTCGCACGGCCGCAGCCGGCACGGTGCAGGCCGGGAGTAACTTCCTCAACCCTGCGGCCACTGCAGCCTATGGCTCGGGGGCCGCATACCTTTGGGAGTATCGCTCGGCTACGCCGGCTTCGACGCCGCGCATGGCGCTCATCGTCGATGGCCGAAACCTCGGAGCGGCCGTCTAATGGCCAAGGTTTCACGCGAGCCGTTGAATTTTGGCGTGGGCCAGCAGAGCGGCCACGAAGCTCTGGCTGGCGCTGCGCCGCTCGCGGTCAATGTCATCGTCGATGCGGCAGGCGCCGTCCATCGTCGCCCCGGAATCACCTACTATCACCAATACCTCAACTACGTGAGTACCGAAGGCGCGATCGTGGGCTTGCATTCGACCGCCGACGGGCGCCTGTTCGCGGTGGATGCACCCAATCCCACTTCGCGCATCTACGAAATTGCGGGCAACCGCGTGATCAACCTGTCGGCTCAGGCGGAGGGGGCTCTGCCCCCCGTGGAGACACGCCTTCTTGGCGGTCGGAGGCCCATCATCGCCGAGACCGAGGCCATGCTCGTGCTCTCGGCGGGCAGCTATCCGCAGAAGGTGCTCTTGGGCAAGCCCGCTGTGAGTAGCCCGCTTGGTGGTGGACCCAAGCCGAGTACGCACGTCATCGCGCATCAAGGACGGCTACTGACCAACAACATCAAAGACAAGGACGAAATCCGGTACTCGGCGACTTCGTACGGTTCGAGCATCGCGGGCCATGAAGACTGGACCAGCATGGAAGCGGGGTTTTTCAACGCCGACGCACGGCCCGACCCGGCCGTGGCCGTGCACGAAAACACCAACGAGATTTTTGTATTCGGGCCCACGAACCTGCAGATTTTTTCGTACTCGCCGGCGGTCATCAGCGCGGGCGAGACCCAAGACATCCTGCGCTATCAAAACGTCAACACGCGCGAAATCGGGTGCTCGGCCCCGTACAGTGTTGTGAAGTTCGATCAGCGCTTTGCGTTCATCGACCAACACCGGCGCATCGTGCTGACCGACGGGCGCGAGTATGAATTCATCAGCAGCGACATCCAGCAGACCTTGGACGACATCCCGGACTGGAGTGATGTGTTTGGTTATCGGGTGACGCTTGGCCCGGTGGATGCGCTCTGCTGGTGCTCACCGACCGATGGCCGGACGTTTGCCTATCAGATCTCGAGCAAGACCTGGTCGATTTGGATGGGTTACAACGACGAGACCGCCAACTACGCGCCGTGGCCGGTCCGGTGTGCGACGCGCGTGATTCAGACGAGCGAAATGCTGGTCGGAATTCCTTTTCCCAACTCCAGCGACGGCACCGTGGCCAGGCTCAGCAATCATTTTTTTCACGACGAGTATTTTGCCACCAAGATCGTGGCCCGCGTCGAGACCGGGTTTCTTGATCGGGGCACGAGCGGGCGCAAGCTCTGCCGAGCGCTGCGCCTGAGCTGGCGAGGTACGCCAAGTCACGACACCGCCGCCTTCGTGCAATGGCGCGACGATGGCGGTCCCTGGGAGCACCAGCGCCAGATTGAGATCGGGTATAACTCGGAAGTGATTCTGCGGTCACTGGGGGTGTACCGGCGCCGGCAATGGCGCGTGACCTTCGAGGGTGACAACGAATTGGTCCTCGCAAGAGCCGAAGAAGAGTTCGAACTGCTGCCAGTGTAGGTGAACTGTCATGGACGATCCGTCAGATACCAGTTGGAAGCAGGAAAACGGGATGAACGACTTCGTTCGTGGCATCCCGCTTGTCGGCGGCATCGCGGGCGGCATGGGGATGAAGACCTCGGCCGAGAACAACAAGATGCGCGCCATGGAGCGCGCCCTGCGGCTCCTGCAGCAATACCGGCCCGAGACGTTACAGACCCGGCAAAACACGCTCGACAACGCCATGAAGCTCTTTGCGCCCGTCAACCGCAAGCTCGTCGAGCTGTACGGCTCGGGCGCGGCCATGCCGATCGCGGAGGCGACCAAGTCGCCATTTCCCGATGAGGCGATGGCTTCGATGCGCGCGACCAGTCCCGAAGCGCCCAAGGGGTTTGCCGGGCTTTTGGGCTATGCCATCAAAAATCGGCGGAGGTGAGAATCATGGCCGGGCTCATCGATCCAAACTTCCTCAGCAAGAGTCGGCCCAAGCTCTTGGGCAATGCCGCCGACATGGCGATGCGGCTCGGGCAGCCTGCGCCCATGACGCCCATGACGCCCATGACGCCCATGACAGCCGGCCGCTATCCGGCATCGACCGCGCAGCCTAGCCAGCGCGTCACGGTCGGATCGGTCGGGACTCAGCCCGCAACCTACAGCGGCCAAGTCGCCGTGACGGGGCAGCCGCTCACCAAGGCTGAGTTTCAACAGCAGGTCGCTCCGCCGCCGTGGGTCAAGCGCGCCCAGGAGCATAGTGCCGAGTTCAATGCGGCGCTTTCGGGCAAGCCAGAACCCGCGTTCGATGTGGATGCCTGGGCCAAAAACGACTGGCGCGTACCCGCCACCGATCCGTCGCTCGTGGGGGTCACCCAGGACATCGCCAAGCGCGCGAGCGGCGCGGCCGACGATCTCTTTGGCACCAAGAGCCCGATCGACTGGAAGCAGTGGGCCGAAAACGATTGGCGCGTGCCGCCGCCCGACACGCCGGGCAAGCTCGAAACCCCAGGCTCTGGAGAGACGTACCCCGAGAAGAACCCGCTCCCCGGGCGCGATCCGAAGATGGTCGCGCTTGTGGACGAGCTGATGAAGTACGGCGGCTTGGGAGAACGGGATTTCGGCAAGTATTATGACAACGCCTGGAAGCACGCCAAGAGCGACCTCGGCGATGTCTATGCAGGTCGCGGCATGGGCAACTCGAGTGACGCGATGCGAGCGCTCGGGCATTCGCGGACCGACCTTGCCGCCCAGCAAGTCAAGGACGAGGCGGAGTTCGCGCTTGCCTCGCTCAAAAATGACATCGGTCGATACGGCATCGCCGGCAACTTACTCGGCCAGCTCACCGATCAAGACCTCGAGCGGTGGGGCCTTGGCCAGGGCGCGGCGGTCGATGCGCAGACGCTCATGCAAAACAGGGAACGCGCTGGGCTGTCGGATATCTCAGGCGCGTCTTTCCAGCTGATGCAAACGGTGCTCTCGCACTTTGGCGAGATGGCCGAGAACGATCAAAAGCTGGCCCTTGAGGCGATCGAAGGCTTGCTTGGAGGCGCCACCGAGGACCTCAACCAAGAGGCCGGGCGAGCGGCCGAGTCGGGGGGCTCGCTCGCTGCGCTGATGAAGATCGCCGAGAGCAACGGTTGGCTGAGCGGCAACAAGGGCAAGTAAGCTGGCAAGTACGTGATGGCCGATATCGACTTCAGCAAGTACGTCACGCCCCGGCCGCCCTGGATGGCGGGGACCGATCGGCTGAGCCAGGCCATCAGCGACATCTGGCAGAAGCGCCAGGCCGACGAACAGAACCGAATTCAGGCGGCCGAGCAGATGGCCCGGCAGCGCAACTATGAAGCCACCGCCGCCGTCAACACCGGAGATCTCGCCGAGCGCTCGCGCCACAACATCGCCCAAGAGACGTACGAACTTGGCAGGCTTCATCGAGACCTGACCAACGACCAAGCCAAGTACCTCAGCGATGTGGCTACGGCACTTAGCCAAGGCAAATTCGCGTTCGCCGAATCGTTGCTCGCCAACAGCGGCATGTATGGCATCCCGCCGGCCGCGATGGCCTCGATGGCCGCGCGAGCCAAGGCCGCAGCAAGCGCAACGGGCGGGGGTGGTGATGAAGGCGGGGCCTACTACGACCTTAGCCCCAACGGGCCCGAAAGTGCAGCGAGCTCTGCCGGCTCCCAAGCGCCTGCGCCGCCACCCATGGACACGGGCTCCACGCTGCGCAATCCGCCGACCCTGACTGGCCCAGCTCAGCCCGGAAACGTGGTCGCGCCGCAGTTGGTTGCGCCCGACCCGATCGCATTTCCCAAGGACCCCAACGCATTGCCCGGGCCGGCGGTGTTGCCCAGGCCCGAGCTTCTCGCGGCCCCAGCTCAGCCCGAAATTCCGCCCGCTCCGGGGCAGCCCGGCGCCGTGAGCCCGTACGCGCGAGCTCCCGTTTCTGCGCCGGCCCAAGCCGTGCCCGCCACCCCACAGGTGAGGCCCCCAAGCGCGCTCGGGACGCCCGCACCGCCCGCATACACCGGCCCTGTCGGGCCGACGGGCTTTCCGGCGATGCCGTGGGACACCGACATTCTGCAGCATCCCATCGTGCGTGGAGCCAATCCGAACTGGCAGCAGGCGCCCACGACGTTTCCAGGGGCACCGTCAGCGCAGTACCCAACCGGAGCCGGGCCCGCGCAGCCAGCGGGACCTGGACCGGCGGCTGGCGCTGCCCCTGGAGCCGTCGATCCTGCAACCGGCCGGCAGTGGCTCCAGCGTGGATTTGCCGCGCCCGTGTTGCCCGATCCAGAAGCGTTCAGGACAGAATCGGCGCGCGTCACGCGGCAGGCCATGGAACTGATGCGTGGCTATGCCCAGGACTCCTACGAGATTTCACTCGCCCAAAACGCAGCCGAAGCGGTGGCCATGGCTTCGCAGTTCATGCCCGCCGATGAAGCCTATAAGCAAGTGTCTGGGGAGTATTTCAAAGCCCTGCACGAGCATCGCCAGGACGAGCGCAGCAACACGCAGGCCACCGCCCAGGCCAATCGTGGTCAGGCCGTGGAAGAGCGGATCCAGGAGCAAAATAGGATTCAGAACGAGCGTCTTCAGCGGGAAGCCGAGGCTCGTGCAGAACGCGCGCGGCTCAAGAGAGAGACCGACGAAAAGCATCACCAGGCAGCCATCGAGGAGGCCCGGACCCGTGAGTTCCTGTCGCAACAAAATACGATCCTCGCGCATCGGAACATCGTGGGCGACAAGAAGGCGCAGAATGTCATCTTGCAGCTGGATAGCTTGTTGAACAGTGCCAACCCGGTCGATAAAGAAATTGCCAAGCGCATCGGGCTCGTCCTTGCAGAAAACAAGGGAAGTACGAGCAACGAAGATGCCACCGCTTCAGAGGGGCTGAGCGGCCGATCGCTCGAAGACAAATGGACCGATATGATCAACACGTACATCGATGGCACCGCCCCCAACGCCATCAATGACATGCGTGCGTCCTTTGCAAAAATGAGGATGGTGTTGCTCGAGCGGACGCGCCGGGAGTATCGCGCGCACCGAGATAGCATCATTCGCAACGCGCCGAGCGACTACGCGCGACAACAAGCGCTCGCCACGTTGCGGCAGGAGCACAACAACTTCGAGTGGGCCCCGGGCCTCTTCTGGATGGAAGACCACCCGGAGCAATACCCGGACGAGCTCCCAAAGCTCCCCCAGCCCGTAGCTGCGCCGCCGCCACCACCGCCCGCAGCGGCGCCGGCCGCGCCACCCCGCCCAGAAACCCGCAAGCGGTCCAAGACACGCGGGAAAGAATCCACAAGACCACGGCCGCGCAAGGGAAGTCTCGAAGAAGAGATCGAGAGTATGGGCGGCATCATCGGCGGAGAAGAATAATATGGGCACCCCAAAGGCAGCCGGCGCGGGCGCCGGAGCAAGTGCCGGAAGCGCCGGAAGCGCCGGAAGCGCTGGAAGTGGGCAAGGCTTCGTCCACTTCGAAGATACCGAAGGCACGTCTTACAACATCCCCGCTGGGAAGGTCGAAGCGTTCAAAGAGCTCATGCGCAAGGAGAACATCCAGCTCGTGGGCGAGCCGGAGCTTCAGTTCGAGCCGCTGCCGCCTGGGATGGAAGCTTCGCCGCCGCGTGTTCCCGGTCAGCCCAACGCATTTGATAAGCTCGATGAGACGGTGTTTGGTCCCATCGAGCCCGATCCGGATGCGGGCACAGACTTGGGCGTAGATGCGGTTGCGGGCTCCAGCGCTCCCATGCCGTTACAACCTCCGGCGCAACCTCCGGCGCAACCTCCGGCGCAAGGTCCCGCCGCACAGCCTCCGGCTGCCGTGAGCAAGAGCCTGGCCATCAACGACGACCTGGGCCATTTTGACCGCACCGTGGGGCAGGGCGTTCGCTCGCCGCAAAAACCCAAGTTTGGGCCGGGCGAAGCGGCGCTGCGGTCGCATGCCGATACGACACTGTATGGGGTGGATGACACGCTCGCGGGCCTCTACGCGATGGGTGGGCATCTGGCCATTGACCGCGCGGCGGGCCGTGGGGTGGATGCGCCTTTACAACCGTTTTGGGAAGCGCCCATCGGCGACGCATTCGACGTGGGCACCCAAGCCAAGGAGGAATACGCGGCCGAAAGTCAGGCGGCGGCCGAGCAGAACCCGGGGGTCTCGTTCCTTGCTTCGTTGCCTACGAACGTGCTGCAGGGGGTTTTGCTCCGCAAAGTGGGCGCTCCGGCAACGGGCGCGGTGGACGAGGCTGCTCAGGCAGCGGCCCGCGCGCGGGACTGGGTAAGTCGGACGGCCCAGGGCGCCATCGACGCGTTTAGCAACAAGGGCAACATCGCCGAGGCTGCGGCGTCCGGCGTGGGCCATGCAACCGGCGACACGCTCTATGAGCATGGGATGTCGGCCGGACAGGGAGCCGCCGAAGCGTGGTTTGGCAACGCGCTCATGTCGCCAATTGCCGAGGCGTTGCTACAGCCCGCTCGCTGGCTGGGTCAGCAGGTCTCGGGCTCGCTCAAGAGCCCCATGGAAAACCCAAAGACCGCGCATCTGCATCGCGCAGCCGAGAACGCGGGCGCAACCTACGAGACGTTCCGAAAATCGACCGAGGGCCTAGTCGGCGGGCCCTACACCAGCTCCAAGGGCATGGTGCCTGGGGAAGGCTACCGAAAGGCGCTCGAGGCGGCCAAAGTCACCGGGACCGCTCAACCGGTCGAGCGCGCCCGCATGGATGCCGCCAATCGCCTTGCCGGCACCCTCGATGACGAGGCATTGCGGGCCAGGACAGATCTCGATCGTACACGTCGTGAGGAGATCTACGCCGCGCCCGAGTCGGCGCCCAATGTCGAAGCCATGCGCGAAGTATTGCGATCTGCGCCTGCGGATCTTCGCAAGGAAATCGTGCAGAGGATGCGCTCGATTGAAGAGCTGCGCAGGGTCCAAGGGCGCCCGAGCCCTGACACCATGGACGCCGAAATGCTCGATCAGATCATCGATTATGTCGATGACTGGGGCAACACGCACAGAAGCCAAATCCCCGAGCACTCGGCCAGGGCGTACGCGGCATTGAGCGCCGAACTTCACAAGATCCGGAAAAACCGCTTCAAAAGCGCCGCGTGGACGGCCGAAACGCACGCCGACAAAATGCGCGAGCACGAGGCTCGCAAAACCCAGTTTGGGATTCCAGCCAACGTCAAGATCGACAAGACGGCGGGCGGCGAACACGCGCAAATGATCAATCGAAAGCTCGCGCAGGGTCAGCCGCCCGAGCTCATCGACAAGATTCGCGAGATTGAAACCACCGATCCGGAAGCCGGAAAGCTGCTGCGCCAGTGGTCCGGCATGGATGCGCAACAGCAGTTGCTCTCGGAGGTGACCGAAGAGAGCGTGCCAATCAACTTTCGCAACACGGCCCAGCCGGTCGGCATTTCGACCCAACTGCTCGATCTCGTCAGACCTGGGATGCGCTTTGCAGGCATGGAAAACCTGGG
>JGI10216J12902_102041713_pt1 | contig 14913 bp, 13 predicted proteins | sample KanNatreferecore_FD_12902 | JGI IMG/M metagenome (IMG submission 12902)
ATCCGGGGATTTCGACCGTCTAAGCGGCTCCCGGAGAGCTGCACGGAGGCATCGGCAGCTTTCTGCACGAGTGACTCGAGGCGCCTGAGGGCAGGGAGCGGATGAATCCTGGAACGTTGGATGATCCTGATGCGGAGTGTTTTGGACAGTGGAACGCACTCCAGCTAAGCTTCCGTTCGTTGCGGCTTCCGTCTGGGCGCAGGTTTGGTCGCGAGGACCTGGCGAAGGAACGGGGCCGTCCGGCTTGGTTTACTTCGAGCGATCTCTTCAGGGGTTCCCGCCGCCACGACCTGGCCGCCGCCTTCGCCGGCCTCGGGCCCGATGTCCACGACGTAGTCCGCGTCGGCGATGAGGCTGAGATGGTGCTCGATGACGATCACCGTGTGCCCATCGTCCACGAGTCGATGAAGAACTTTGAGGAGTTCTGCGACGTCGGCTGGGTGCAGGCCGATCGTGGGCTCCTCCAGCAGGTACAGGAACGACTTTGAATCTTTGCCGCCCGGGAATCCTCGTAGCTTGGCGGTTTCGCTTCGGCCCAGGCCGCGGGTGAGTTCGCTCACGAGTTTCAGACGCTGTGCCTCGCCTCCACTGAGTGTTGGGCTGGCCTGTCCGAGATGAAGATAGCCGAGGCCCGTATCGCAGAGAAGTTGGAGCGGCCGATGGATCCGGGTCTGGACGCGGAAGAATTCGGACGCCTGTTCGAGCGTCATCTCCATCACGTCGCCGATACTCCGATCCTGATACAGCACCTCAAGGGTCGCGGGATTGTAGCGTCGTCCGTGGCACTCACTGCAGGGGATGTAGCTGGTGGGAAGGAAATTCATCTCCACCTTGATCACGCCCTGTCCCGTGCAGGCCTCGCATCTTCCGCCCTCGGTGTTGAAGGAGAATCGGCTCGCCGAGTAACCGCGAATGCGGGATAGCGGCATCTGCGCGTAGAGCTTTCGGATTTCATCAAAGACACCGAGGTAAGTCGCGGGTGTTGATCGGGATGTTTTCCCGATGGGCGATTGATCGACTTCGTACACGGCAGCGAGATGTTCCGCGCCGCTGATGGCGGTCCCGCTTGTGCGTTTTCTGCGTGCGCCCCTGGCTAGTGCGGCTTCGATCTCCGGCTTGAGCACTCCACGCATCAGCGAACTTTTCCCTGAGCCCGAAACGCCGGTGATGATGCAAAGCCGACCGACCGGGAACCGAACATCAACATTCTTCAAGTTGTTCACGCTGGCCCCATGAACTTCGATCCAGCGATCGACTTCCTTCAGCGCACGCCGCGCGCCCCGCGTGGGATGAACGAGCGGTTCACGCAAGCAACGGCCAGTCGCGGAACGCGGATGTTTGATAATCTGCGCCAGCGTTCCTTGGGCGACGACTTCGCCGCCCCGCCGTCCGGCGCCGGGCCCGAGGTCAATAATCGTGTCCGCCTGGCGCATCGTGTCCTCATCGTGCTCCACCACGACCAGCGAGTTCCCTTTCGCGCGCAGAGCGGTGAGTGTCTCGAGGAGACGCACGTTGTCCCGTGCGTGCAGGCCAATGGTCGGTTCATCGAGAACGTAGAGCACTCCGCGAAGATTGGAACCGAGCTGCGCCGCGAGCCGGATGCGTTGCGATTCTCCGCCACTGAGCGTTTTTGCCGAGCGCGAAAGGGCGAGGTAATCCAGGCCGACTTCCGTCATGAAATGCAGCCGTTGCTCGATTTCCGGCAAGATATCGGCTGCGATGATCCGATCGGTCCCCACGAATTTCAGCCGCTTCAACCACGTCACGGCACCTTTGGCGGACTGCCGGGCGACGTCACCGATTCCGGAATCGGCAAGCCTTACCGAACGCGCGATGGGATTCAAACGAACGCCGTCGCAGCTGGGGCACGGTTCACTTTCGCCTTCCTCCAGCCATTCGTGCTGGCGCTCCTGATCCATCTCGATCTCGATCTGCGATTCGAGCCTTGGATTCACGTGCGCTTTCCAAACTTCGCCGAATCCGCGGCAGTCGGTGCACCAGCCGTGAGGTGAGTTGAACGAGAACAGCCGGGGATCCAATTCTTCGAACGACTGCCCACAGGACGGGCAGCTCATCTCCGTGCTGAGCACGTGAAACTGCTTCCGTGAATCGAGGATTCGTACGGTTCCCTTGCCGATTTCCAGCGCTCGTTTGATTAACTCTCGCCGTGAGTCACCGCCGGTGACCACAACATCGATGCTATGTTCCCGGAATCGTTCGAGCTTCGGAAACTGGTCCGCCTTGACGAACGTCCCGTCGACCAGCAACTCATGGAAGCCCTGCCGTTTTGCCCACGCTGCGACCTCTGTGTGGAAACCTTTGCGTGCCTTGACCAGCGGCGCGAGCACTTTGATCCCGCCGCGCTTCCCCAGTGAGTCCGCTTTGAGAACCGCCGCATTCAAACTTTGTTTGGCGACCGGCACATTGCACTTCGGACAATACTGTGTGCCGAGTTTGGCAAAGAGCAGCCGAAGGAAATGATAGACTTCGGTGACCGTGGCTACCGTCGACTTGCCTCCTCCACGCGTGATGCGTTGTTCGATCGCTACACTAGGCGGAAGACCGGAGATTAAATCGACGTCAGGCTTCTCTAATTGTTCGACGAATTGACGTGCGTACGCCGACATCGAATCGAGGAAGCGGCGCTGTCCCTCCGCAAAGAGGATATCAAATGCCAGCGTCGATTTTCCTGACCCGCTCAAGCCCGTGACGACTACGAGTTGATCGCGCGGGACGTTAACGTTGATGTTCTTCAGGTTGTGCTGCCGCGCTCCATGGATTGCAATGCAGTTGAGGACTGAGCGTTTCCCGTTTGGAGACGGTGGCTGCTCCGCGACACGAAGATCGCCCTCCAGATCGTCGGGCTCGTGATAGAATGATTTCGAATCGTTGAGGATCGAAGCAAGAAAGCGTCCGGTGTGCGATTCGCGTACGCGCGCCACTTCTTCCGGCGTTCCTTCCGCAATGATTTCGCCTCCGTCGGCGCCTGCTTCCGGGCCAAGGTCGATGACGTGGTCGGCACATTTGATCACCTCGAGGTTATGTTCGATGACGATCACGCTATGTCCGCGTTGGACTAGTTGATCCAGCACGCGCACCAGGATCGCCACATCGTCAAAATGTAGCCCGGTAGTGGGTTCGTCGAAAATGAGGAGGCAGTTTTGCTCATTATGATTCGTCAACCGCTCGACCAGTTTCAACCGCTGTGATTCGCCACCGGACAAGACATTTAGCGGTTGTCCCAGCTTCAGGTAGCCCAAGCCAACATCCGCGAGAGTTTGCAGAGGTGCGACAAGCTTTGACGCACCAAGTTTCCCAAAGAAATCGATCGCGGCCGTGACCGTGAGATCGAGAACGTCGTGGATGGACTTGCCGTCGACTTTGATTGCCAGAACATGCGGCTGATATCGTCGTCCGTCGCACTCGGGGCATCGGATGAAGACGTCGCTGAGGAACTGCATTTCCACCTTCTCAAATCCGCTGCCTCCGCAGCGCTCGCATCGACCGTTGCCGGTGTTGAACGAGAACGTGCTGCTGGTGAAGCCCGCCGCTCTCGCATCAGGCGCCGCAGCAAAGAGATCACGAATCAACTCGAAGACACCCAGATAGAGAGCGGGGGTGGATCGAGGTGTCCGTGACAGCGGCGATTGGTCCACCATCACGACCTGGGTGACTTGCCCTGCGCCTTTCACTCCTCGACACGCGCCCGGAGTTTCTTCACCTGCCTGGTTCATTGCTTCGAGCAGATTCCGATAGAGAACTTCGTGAACGAGCGTGCTCTTTCCTGAGCCCGATACTCCGGTCACGCACGCAAAGACGCCGAGCGGAAACTCTGCGTCGACATTCTGCAGGTTGTGCTCACTCGCTTTTTGCACCGAGATCCATCCGCGCGGCGTTCGGCGCCGCTTTGGGACAGGGATCGATTTGCGGCCGCTGAGATAGTCCGCCGTGAGCGTCTTTCGGAGTCGGGAAAGTGGTCCGTTGAAGACAAGGTCGCCGCCGGCTTCGCCGCGCCCTGGTCCGAGTTCGACCAAGTGATCGGCGGCGCGAATCACCGATTCCTCGTGTTCGACGACGAGCAGCGTGTTTCCTTTGTCCCGAAGCTCCTTCATTACGGAGATCAGCCGTCCGGTGTCGCGCGGGTGCAAGCCGATGCTGGGCTCGTCGAGCACGAATAATGTGTTCACCAGCGAGGCGCCCAGACAGGTCGTGAGATTCACTCGCTCCACTTCACCACCACTGAGCGTGCGGGTCGGACGATCAAGGCTTAGGTAAGTCAATCCGACAGCGACCAGGTAACCCAGCCGCGAACAAACTTCGTCGCATAGCATGCACGCCGTCGCATCTGCGGCGGCGTCCGGAATGTGACCGGGTTCCTTAAATAACGTGAGCAATTCGCCGATCGACGCCGCCATGAGCTGCGGCAACGTGTGTCCGGCGAATCGGAAATTCATGGTCGCAGGTTGATACCGTCCGCCGTTGCAGTCCGGGCAGGTCGTGTAGGTACGATACCGACTCAGCAGAACGCGCACATGCATCTTGTAGGTGCGCGCCTCGAGCCAATCGAAGAATCCCTTCACACCGTACCACTCGCCCGACTGCCAAAGTTCCTCGCCGCTCGTGCCCGGCCTGGCTCCGTGCATCACCCAATTCTGATCGGCCTTCGACAACTCGGAGAATGGCACGCGCACATCGACGCCACGCTCGGCGGCGGAACGCAATAGGTCTCGCTGGCATTCCTGGCCGTTCTCCGTCTGGAAGGGTTTGATCGCGCCCTTGGCAATGCTCAGCGAACGATCCGGGATGGCGCGGTCGAGATCGAGAGTGATCGTTCGACCGAATCCTCGACATTTCGGGCACGCGCCCAGCGGATGATTAAAGCTGAACAGACCGGGTGAGGGGGGTGTGATGTCGAAATCGCAGTGGGCGCAATGCCAGCCCGTGCTGAAGGGATGCGCGTCTCCATTCGCTACGTCGGTGATCAAGACCTTTCCCTTGCCGAAGCGCAACGCGGTCTCGATCGCTTCGCTCATCCGTGAACGGTTTTCCTTCGTCACCGCGATTCGGTCCTGAATCACCTGAACCACTGCCGGCAGTCGCTTTATTTGGGTCTGCTCGTCCGTGCGCGCTACCGCGCCATCCAGCCAAACGCGCAGGTAACCTTGTTGCTGAAGAAACGAAAAAAAATCTCCGGGTTTTGTGCCGGGAGGCACCCCGACGCCGAAGGTAATGAGAACGCTCTCTCCAGAATGTTGCGAGAAGACTTCGTCGGCGATGGATTTCGCCGACTCCGGTCGAATCACACGATCACACGAGGGGCAATGGGCCGTGACCACCCGTGGTAGCAAGAGCTTCAGGTAGTCGTTGATCTCCGTCATCGTTCCGACGGTGGAGCGCGTCGTCTTGACTGGATTACTCTGCTCGATTGCGATCGCCGGCGGGATGCCTCGAATTGCGTCGACTTTCGGCTTGTCCATTCGATCGAGGAATTGCCGGGTGTACGGCGAAAAGGTCTCGACGTATCGACGTTGCCCTTCGGCGTAGATGGTGTCGAAAGCGAGCGACGATTTCCCTGATCCACTCGGCCCGGATATCACGCAGAGCTTTCCCAGCGGCAGATCCAGATCGAAACCTTTCAGGTTATTCTGCCGCACTCCGCGGATTTCGATCACCTCTGGCTGCGGGACGACATGGAGTTTCGGGCGCTGTTTCACGGGCGAGAACGGGCGCGCACGGTCGACAAGGGTGGGGGCAATTGCAAACGGGGAAAAGAAACCGCGAGAGCGCGAAGATCGAATACGAAAGGAAGAGATTGAAAGTCTCCTTTGCTCCTCCCCGTCGTTTGCGCGCTACCGAAGGTCTGAATCCAGTAGGCCCTTAAGACGAATCATCCCGCGCCGGATGCGGGCTTTGATCGTGCCCAGCGGTTCTCCGAGCTGGTCGGCGATTTCCGATTGCGTCAGGCCATGAAAGAACGCGAGTTCGAGGGCCTCTCGCTGCTCGTCAGTCAGCTTACCCAAGGCAGCGCTTACCAGTTTCCCTCGCTCCTTGGTGTCGACAGCGTCAAATGAGCTTCGATCATCGAACTGCTCCAACGCCCCGCTCTCTTTTTCGAGCGTGTCCCGAAGTCGCCCGCGCCGCTGCGTTGAGCGCAGCCGGTCGATCGCCTTGTTTCGGGTCAGCGTGATGGCCCAGGTCAGCGGCTTGCCACGAGCCGGATCGTACAATGCTGCCTTCTCCCAAATCTGCAGGAAGACCTCCTGCAGGACATCTTCCGCGGCCTGCTGATTGTTTAGAACACGGTAGGCTGCCGAGAATACCGCGCTCGAAATCAGGTCGTATAGCTGCGAAAAACACTCCCGGTCGCCCTGTCCAATTCGGCGCAGGAGCTCAATCTCCGCGGGGATATCGACGGATGGCTCGGGTTGCTCCATGTGGATGTCACAATTGATTAGGCGCGAGCAGCTCCCGAGTCCACGGTAATGCCAGACGGTGGAGCAGAGCCTTTGCTTCCAGCGGTGGCAGGTTGGGCGCCTCGCTCAGCAGACAAGCCAGCATCCCCGCGACCTTGGGGGCCGCAAAACTGCTCCCCGTCACACGCTTGCTCGTCGCGTCCTTCCAGGGAACCTCCACGTCCACGCCCTGTGCCGCGAATTCGACGAGGCTGCCCGGCTTGTAGTAGATCGCTCCATCCCGCTCGGTGCGCGCCATGTTCACCGCGATCACGCTTGAGAAAAACGCCGGCCATTCCTGCCGCGAAAAATCCTGGTTATTGCACGCCGCCACGACATGCACGCCGCGAAGGTACGCTTCGTCCACCCAGCTCTTATACTTCAGGACGTGTTCGGCGATCGTGCAGCCCAGGCTGCAATTCAGGATGTGGTAGCCTCGTTCTATCGCCAGGCGGGCACCCTCGAGCACCACGGACGTCTTTCCTTCGATGGAGGCTCCGAGCACTCGGAAACTTCCGATTTCCGCTTCCGGTGCCATTTGATGAATGATTCCAGCGACGGCGGTGCCGTGACCAAACAAGTCGTTTCCATCTCCCGGGACTTCCTTCAAGCGATAGGAGTCTTCCATTATCGCGACGTCATCAGTCCAGCGGACATTCAGCAATTTCGGGTGCCGTGTTTCAACACCGGAATCGAGAATGGCGATGCGTACACCCTTGCCGTTGCCGCGGCGGATGGCTTCGATTGCCGACTCTGGGGAAAGCGTCTGATGTTTCACGAAATCGGAGTGAATCCGAGGCAATGGGCGAGCAACCGGCCTTCGAGCAGTCGGCCGAGCAGGCTCGAAGCAAGCAGGATCTCCAAGAGATTCTCCTGGGTGAATCCCGGCGGATCGGGATCCGCGGAGTTTCCCGGACGAACTTGCACGCACGAAATGACCCCGCGCAATTCGCCGCTGAATACCAGGGGCACTGCAATCATCGCGCAGGTCCGGAGCCCGAGCTTTCGATCCACTTCCTTGTCCTGTCGTTCGTTCTTGTAGACTTCATTTTCGCAAATCGGTTGTTCGGTCGCGACGACCATGCTGATCATGCCCTTCGTGAGCGGCTGACGATGGATTCCCACGAACCCCTCGGCATGCGGTCCGGAATTGAACCGAGGAATGAGCACTTCACTTCCCTCGTCGATCAGCCAAATCGTTCCCTCATCGGCCCCCACGAGCTGAAACGAACTCATGAGCAGGGCGCGCATCCCCGCATCGAAGACGACGTCGAAGCTTTTATTGCATGCTTCGGTTGCAGCAACTCGCAGCCGTCCCAGCAGTGCGGGACGGAGACCGGCAAGACTCTCATCCGGTAAGATTGGGAAGCGACCATCGCTCATGGGTTTACGGCTGTAGCGGGGTGAACCTTGAGCGCCAAGCGTGAACTCGCGCCGATGGCTTCGTGAGCGAGCTACTTGATAATCCCGCGCGGAGAGCTCGCGATGAACGTTACGAAAGTCTCCACCTCAGATGTGTCCGGCGCGCTCGATCGAATTTGCTCGACGGCTTGAGCCACATTCAGGTTCTGCCGGTAAAGGATACGGTAGCATTCCTTGAGATTCTTCAATTGCTCGGGCGTGAATCCCTGCCGCTCGAGCCCGACCTTGTTCAGGCCGCGCACGACGGCGGGATTTCCGTCCGCAATGAGGTACGGTGGAACGTCCTGGACTATCTTCGAGCATCCGCCCGTCATGGCGTACGGTCCCAGGCGGCAAAACTGGTGCACCGCCGTCAAACCGCCAAGCACCACGTGATGCCCCACTTCGACATGGCCGGCGAGTGTGCCGTTGTTGGAGAAGATCACGTCATCACCCACGGCGCAATCATGCGCGATGTGACAATACGACAGAAAGTTTCCCCGGCTGCCGATAACCGTTTTTGATCCCTGCGCCGTACCTCGGTTCACGGTCGCGAACTCGCGGAACGTATTGTCGTCGCCCACTTCGAGATGGGTGGGCTCACCCGCGTATTTCAAGTCTTGAGTTCTCTGGCCGATCGATCCGAACGAATAGAACCGGTTGTTCGTTCCGATGCGCGTCGGTCCTTCGATCACCACGTGGCTTTGCAGCCAGCATCCTCTGCCCAGCGTCACATTTGCTCCGACCACGCAGTATGGCCCGATCTCGCAATCGCTCGCGATCTCCGCTGTCGAATCAATGATTGCTGTTGGATGGATCGTAGCCACGGCCGTCTATTTCTCCACGATGCCAAAGAGCATCTCTGCCTCGCTCACCACTTCGGCGTTCACGATGCAGCGGCCTTTCGCCTTCGCGATATTGCGCTTGGATTGCGTCATTTCCACCTCGATGAAAAGCGTATCGCCCGGCACCACGGGTTTCCGGAACTTTACGGCGTCGGCCGACATGAAGTAACCGATTTTCCCGGCGTTGCCCGGCTTCCGCAGCAGCAGAATTGATCCGACTTGAGCCATTGCCTCGACTTGCAGGACGCCCGGCATCACCGGATGCCCGGGGAAATGCCCAGCGAAGAACCATTCGTTCATCGTTAGTGCCTTGACGCCGATTGCCTTGCTCTCGCCTTCCACCGAAACAATGCGATCGACCATCAGGAATGGCGGGCGATGCGGCAGCAGTTTCATCACGTCGGTGACATCCATGACCTCACCACCCTTCGGCGTAACCGCCGGCGGCACCATTGCCATCGCTTTTGCGTGTTGCTTCACCAGCGCCGCGCAGAGTTCCGTATTCGGGCCGTGGCCAGGCTTCACGGCGATGATGTGTCCGCGAATGCTCCGCCCGAACAATGCCAGATCGCCAACGACATCCAGGATCTTGTGCCGCACAAACTCGTCCTTGAATCGCAGCGCCTCTTTGCTGAGCACCTGCTCGCCGCGCACTACCAGTGCGTTCTCGAGCGATCCGCCTTTGATTAGCCCTTTGTCCATCAAAGGTTTCACATCCTCGTAGAAAACAAACGTGCGCGCCGGCGCGATCTCCTTTGCAAAAGTGTCGGGCGAAATCGTCACCGACTTATATTGCGTCAACCGACCTTCCGGTCCCACCTGCGTGCAACTCACGCGAAACTCCGGGTCGGGGACGATCGTCATGAGTGATCCCGATTTCGTTTCTATGTGGATTGGCTCCGTCACCGCCCACACCAGTCGTGGCTGCCCCTGGTCGACCACGCCTGCCTTTTTGATCAACTCAGCGTACGGTCCCGCTGAACCATCGCAGATGGGTGGTTCGGAGGCGTCCATCTCGATGACACAATTGTCCACGCACAGCCCGGACAGCGCTGAAAGCACGTGCTCCACGGTATGGACCGTCGCCGCACCGTCGACCAGCGTGGTGCGCCGCTCCACTTCCTTCACGTGCGCTATATCCGCTTGGACTGTCGGCTGGTCCGGCAAATCGAGGCGCTTAAAGCGTCGTCCGGTGCCAACGGGCGCGGGTTGAAGCGTCAGCGTGACGTTCTCCCCGGTGTGGAGAGAACTCCCACTGAGGGAAACGGACTTGGCGAGGGTGTGCTGGTTGGCGGTCATTCGGAGCGCGCGCTTATGCGCAGGAGGAGGGAAGTCCGCAAGGCCGAGAATGCAGAATCCGCTCTCAAACTCCAGCATTCATCACTTTCCTCGTTCTCCCTCTCGAGGTTGCTCGGTCCGAATCGTCCGATGGTCTGTTGCGAGGGGAGACGACCTATGACGACGAGATCACCGTCACAACGGTTGTAGGATGGACGCTGAAGTGACTCGAATCCAAGCTGGCTCAGAACGATACGGAGGCAATGGAGGGGGTCGTTCTTTCCGGAGAAGCGATCTAGGGGCAGATGAGCCATCACCGCACTGCCATTCTGCTGAATCCAGGCTCCGGATCGATCAACGATTCGGACGAGATCAAGGCCGCCATCGAGCAGAACCTGCCTGAAGCCGACATTCTGATCAGCAAGAATCCAGGAGACATCGAATCCATCGCGGCACGCGCTTGCGCGGATGGTTATGAAGCGATCGTAGCTGCGGGCGGAGATGGCACCCTGAACGAGGCGCTGAATGGATGCATGTCAGTGGATCGCCCGGTAACCCTTGGCCTCATACCGCTGGGAACGGGAAATGATTTTGCGCGAGTGGTCGGGCTGCCGACAGACCTTTTGCAGGCTCTGCAGGTGATTCGGGATGCGCACGTGCGAAAGCTCGACGTCGTTCGAGTGACCGGTGCGCAAACGCGCTTTATGATTAACGTCGCCGCCGGCGGATTTGCCGGTGTCGTCAGCGAAAAACTCACTCCGGATCTCAAAGCGACCTGGGGTCCTCTCTCATATCTCCGCGGCATGATGGACGCGCTCGGTGAGATGCAGACCTACCATGCGCGAATACGCATCGACGGGGGCGCTCCCGAGCACATTCCGATGCTCAATGTCGTCGTTGCCAACGGTAGTCATGTGGCCCGCGGTATCCCGATCGCTCCAACGGCCGATCCATCGGACGGGTTGATGGAGATCGTCGCAATTCGCGAAGTGCCCCTTACGTCACTTGCCCTTCTCGCGCCGCAAATCCTGGCTGCGGCCCACATGGATAACGCCGAGGTCATTCATTTGCGCGCCCGCCACTTCTCCATCGAGTCAAAACCCTCCATGACTTTCAACGTCGATGGCGAGGTAATGGGAGAGGGCGCATTCGAGTTTGCTCTGCTCCCTGGTGCCATATCGTTCCTGACACCGGTCAATCCCGACCGTGGATGAGTGATCGTTCTCGGACCACTCCGGCCCTTTCCAAAAACTTTGCGATGAGGAGGCAGAGCAAAGCCCATGAGATTCCCGCGCACCAGCCTCCGAGGACGTCGGAGGGATAGTGAACGCCGAGATAAATCCTCGTAAGTCCGATGATCAACGTCACCAGAATGGCTAGTGTGATGATGTAAACCTTCTGATGTGTGCCGTCGGCTGCGCGGGCCAGCATGGCACCAATGGTCAGGTAGGTCACCGCCGCGAGCATTGAATGCCCACTCGGAAAGCTGGCCGAGTTAACCTCGACGAGATGGGGGACGACGCTTGGGCGCGTCCTTCCAAACAAATCCTTCAACACAGTCGTCCCGATGGCCCCGCCGATCACCGACAAAACCATCAACCAAAATGAATTCCACTTCCCGCGAAGCGCCAGGTAGCCAAATGCTGCCACATTCACGAAAGTAATGATGGTGACACCACCGAGCGCGGTCAGGTCCTTTGCCGACTCCATCATCCAACTCGGTCCGATCGGGGTGAGGCGATCGTTCGCCTGGCGCAGGCTGAGGAGGACCATCTCATCCCAGTGTTGCCGCTCTCCCTCGAGCACTTCGTCCGCCACCTCGGCGAATAGCCACGCGAAAACCACAGCGACGAGGATGCCAGCAAGCACGGCTGCTTCCTGACATCCCCGTTCAGCAAGCCATCGCTGAGCTCGCCGAAGAGTGGCTACCAAAGGCCAACAAGCTTAAGGATCACAACGACTACGACGATGACGCCGATGATATAGAAAACACTGTTCATGTTCAGGTTGAGTTGTTTGTTCGTCCTGAAATCGTAATCCCGCCGGTGAGTGGCGGCATGATTCTCATCTCTTCTCGTCAATCGGGCGCCCGTCCCTAACAGACGGCAGGTGGAACAAGCAGACCTGAGTTCTACGATCGTCTCCGTTAATAGGTTACTTTCTTTGGAAGTGTTTTGGCTGCCTCGATCCATTCGCCCACTTGCTTCTCGGTTGGTACTTTTCCAGTCAGCTTCTTCTCGTCGTTCACTTCCTTGAGCTTTGCCGACAGATTAGCCGCGTTGCGCTGGCCCAATTCCGCGACGGTGTTCACTCCCGAGGCCTCCAGAAGTTCGGCCGTTTGACCGGCAATTCCTTTAATCCGGAACAAGTCCGCATAATTTACAAACTTGAGAATCTGGGTCGCCCCGATGCCGCTTTTGGTTGCAAGTTCTTCCCGGCCTTTTGGCGTTGCCCCTTTCTCCAGGAGGCCTTCGACGCTGGTCACGCCCGCATCGTTAAGCTTTTTCTCGGTGGCCTCGGCGATCCCTTGGATGGAAGTTAATTTGTCCTTGGCGGCCTTGGGTTTGTCGGCTCCCCAGAGGGTGGCGGAGAGTGCAAACGATAGAATTACAGGGAGAAGCGTTTTCATGCTCTGCTTTCCTTAGCGAGCGCAATGTAAACGGCGAGTCTAATCCCCGGTGCGGAGCGCCGACAGGAGATGGCCCGACATGACCTTAGGTTGCGATGTCAGACTGGCTGGCCAATCAGGCGCTTGCGTCGGGGAACGTGGGACCACGGAGCTTTGGTTCCTTTTCGAACGCGGGTCGTCGGCTCCAGGGCTGCGCTCCAATTCGGAGGAGGGTGGTCTGGACGGCGGCGGGGCATGGGCGGCTTTCTAGGCCAATCAATGAGCCTATTGCAGCTATAAACCGCGGACTTACCCAAAAGTGTAGTTGATGGCTCCTTTTACTCTGAACGCTTATCCAGCCAAGGGGTCGTCCGGACGCAAAATCCAGGCGCTCTCATGCCGGGTGAACCCAATCCTTGGGTAATAGTCGACCGCCGCTGGAGCGGACAATAGCAGGACACTAGTCTGGGAACCGCCCGCCAGTCTGGTTCGCCGAATTAGTTCGCACCCAATTCCCCTGCGTTGGTGACTAACCCGAACCGCCAGGTCCGAAAGGTAGGTAGTGTACGAAAAGTCGCTTACGGAGCGTGCAATGCCGACCATGGTTTCGGCGGCCCACGCCGTGACGATGATGTCAGCACGTTCGAGCATCGTTCGCATCCGTTCCCGGTCATCGATTGGTCGGCGATCTCCCAGCGTCGACGCCCGGTAGAGTTCGATGACGGAAGCGAGATCCAGATAGCCACCCAGTCGAAACTCGATTCCGTCGAGCGAACTCATTTGAGAGACTTAAGGTACTGCAAGCTTTTCGGAATGGCGTCGAGCACCGTCGGTGACTCGTCCTCAATGAAGTAGTGTTTTACTCCCACCTTCGAGGCGGTCCGGAGCACCTCCGGCCAATTCACCTGGCCGGCGCCGAGCGGTACGTCATCGGTTAACGGTGCACGACCGGTAAAAATGCCGGTGACTGCCCCTTTGCGAATGTCCTTGAGGTGCATCAGTTCCCAGCGCCCCGCGTATTTCTCGAGCAACTTCGCGGGATCCTGGCCGGGTTGGAATACCCAGAATACGTCCATTTCGAATCCTACCAACTCGGGTTTCGTCGCGGCGACGAGGCGATCAAAGAGCGTCTCCCTGGCCCCATCGCTCACGGGGCGAAACTCGTAACCATGCGGATGATAGCAAAAGCGGATGCCCGCCTTGTTGAACGCTTCACCAGCGCGATTAAACAGCGCCGCCGCCTTTTGCACATCTGCTTCGTTGAAATTCCCAATCTCGTGATCGATCCACGGGCACACGGCAAATTTTACTCCGAGCGCCTGGGCGTCCTTCACGCATTGCTCGAGGTTCTGGTCGAGTGGTGCATAGGAAAAGTGGGTGCTGACCGGCGTTAGTCCGCGCTCTTTTAGCATCGCTGCGAGTTTGTCCGGCGCTTCCTTGATGATGCCGGCGCCTTCGACTTCCTTGAACCCCCACTCCTTCACTTTGTCGAGAGTCCCCGGTAAATCCATTTTAATCTGATCACGCAGGCTGTAAAGTTGCAGGCCTGCTGTCCCGGAGAAATCTCCGGAAAGGGCCGCCACTGACGTGACGAGCAATATGGGAAGGAGAGGGGATAGCTTCATGGCGGTTGGCCTTAGCAGCGTGCCCGCGGGAAGTCCATCGTTCGCCGCAGAAGAATACATCAAAGCAGAAGCCTACGGTAACGAGGCCATAACCTGGCATTGGTGAAATCGCGGTCATGGCGAACGCATTCAGCGAACGCACAACATAACCTCCCAAAACAAAGCCATGAATAAACATCGATATTATGTCACCGCGGCCTTCACGCTCATCGAGATGCTGGTCGTTGTCGGGATCATCGCACTGCTCGTTGGCATCGCAGGCCCCGGACTGAATATGGCCATGACCTCCGCGAGAATTGCGAGGGCTACGGCTGACGGGCGACAGGTTGCTCTCGCCCTCAGGGGTTTCGCGCAGGATAACGATGGGGCCTATCCGGACGGAACGGACCTCGTTTCGTCAAACGACGCTTTGCGAGAATTGTTCCCAACGTACACGAACGTCGAAACAAATTTCGTCGTGCCGAGTTCTCCGGTGGGCAAGGCGGCGGATAACAAGATTGAACCCGCCGAGCGCGTGCTTGAACGAGGTGAGAATCACTGGGCTTACGTCGCGGGATTAAGTGATTCCAGCAACCCGCTTTGGCCATTGATCGTCGATCACACCAATGGATCAGGCTATTATGTAACAAAGGAAACTGACCGCGGGGGCACATGGCGCGGAGGGAAGGCTGTCGTCATTCGTTGCGATGGCGGCGGGAGCGCCC
>JGI10216J12902_106533456_pt1 | contig 14913 bp, 9 predicted proteins | sample KanNatreferecore_FD_12902 | JGI IMG/M metagenome (IMG submission 12902)
GAACGATTCTCCCTCTCCCCAAGGGAGAGGGCCGGGGTGAGGGGAAAGGAGCGACTGGGATGGTTACCAAAGCGTTGGTCTTCGTCGGCGTCCGCTTGATCTTACGACTTACGGCTTCTCAACGCCCAGAACAGCAACCCTGCCGTCAGGAGTAGTGCGACAGTGATCGGCTCGGGTATTTGGGAAAACACCATGCTGTCCAGCGCCCAAGTATCCATTGGCACTTCGACTCTGACCAAATCAGCGAACCGAGAGTCAAAGGTGAAAGTCTGGAAATCCGCCAACGGTCCGGTACCGTCAATCACCCCATCCGTCGTTAGCTCAGTCATGACCGTGGTTCCATCGGGTTTGTACCCGATGAATTGAACGGTGCGGGGAAAATTGTACAGTGTGCTGAACTCGGCTAAATCCACCGAAACCAAACCGAACCGTTGTCCGCTCGACGAAGTGACGGCCAGTGAATCTTGGAAGCCAAAAATGAGGTACGCTGTGCCGTTTTCCGGAAAACCGGTTATCCCTCCCCCCATTCGTGCTAGATGATAAGGAGGCTCGGCCGGTACAGGTCCGATGGCCCGGAACCACATATCTTGCTCAAAATACTGCGGAATGTATTTACCTGTGCCTGGAGCTATCGGAGGGCTGCCATCAAAAGTGACCGTCCATTGTAACGTACCTTGCCCGCGAGTCTGCTCGGGAACAAAGGAGAGAATGGACAGCGCCAGAGTCAATCCGCCTACATGGGCAAACAGCTTCATGACATCATTTCAGTTGTACGACTATGCCATGAGCGGCGCGTTGCCTCAATCCAGCACCAGGATCCGATAGAACCGTTGCGGGCCAACGCCGAGACTGTCGGTGATCGTCAGGCTTTCGCCGACCGCAACCACATCCGCGTCCACCGGCAGCCAATTCGAGTCATCCAGCGCGTCCTTGAATTCCACGCGATACGTTTTTCCGGGCACAGTCACAAACGTGATCGCATAGCCATTTTGCGCCGGCGTGATTTGCGTCGCCTGCGGACGTGGGGCCACGCGCGCGGTAAAGGCCCTGGTCGCGCTCATCGGCGGCGAACCATCGTCAGTCACGCGCACCGTGATCAGGTTGGTCGTCATCGCTTGAGCCGCCGAAGGTCGCCATGAAAACAGTCCGTTAGCCGGATTGATCGCCGCCCCGGCCGGCGCTCCGGATTCGAGGCCGAACGCCAGATTTTGCGCAGGCAAATCGTTGTCGCTGGCCGTGACACTGAACAGCAACAACTGGCCCTCGATGACGACGCGATCAGGCAAACCGCCGATCACCGGAGCCGTGTTCGACGTGGCCAGGAAGTTGGAGTTCCGCGGCGTCGGCGCCGCGAGCGTGTAAACCGACCCGCCACCATCGGGGAACCGGCCTTCGCTGACGTTGCCCAACTGCGCGCCAAAAGAGACGAAGTCGATGACGGTTCCGTCGGCGGCAAAGAGGCCGATTGCTTCCCCGTCCTTCGAGAGTTTGAAGCTCGTGTGAAGATCCGCGTGATTCGTGGAGTTCTGGTTGTCTTCGCCGTCGGCCCAGACGAGGAGATGACCGCCGGGCGGAATCGTGTATCCGCCGGGGATGAGGAACTGAGTCTTGTTGGTCATGCTCGTGCCCAGATAGAAACCGGAAAGATCGGCGGCCGTAACGCCGGGATTGTAGATTTCGAACCAGTCCTCGAAATCGTTGTCGGCGGAATCCGAAATCGTAGTCGAGTTATCGGCCATCCATTCGTTGATGAAGACGTTGAGCGGCCCGGACGACGCGTTGTTGGTTGCGCCCGGCGTGGTGAAATAGAAGATCTGCCGTCCACTCACCGCGCCGTCGGGGTATGAACCGTAGGAACGGTCCGGTTGCGTCACGTTGTAGTTGAAATAGTCCAGAATGTTCGTCCGGCCGGCCGCGATCTGGACAAGGGCGAGGGAACCGACCTGAGATGGGATCGCGAAACTCGTGTGCAACTCGCCGGCGCCGGTTTCACCCGGATTACCATCCAGCCAGACTGTCAGGAATTGATTGGCGCCGATCAGCGTCCCGGGCGGGAACGCCCATTGCGTCAGATTCGAGTAGTTGTTCGCGAGATGGTAACCGCCGAGGTCGAGAGTCGTTGTCCCGCCGTTGTAAATCTCGCCCCACGCATGCCGATGGCCGAAGCGGTCGGTCGCTCCGCTGAGATTGTTCGGCAGGACTTCGTTCAACCAGAGTTTTGGGAACGCGGGCATTGAACTCAGGACAGAGTTTGCGGCGCCCGGCGTGTAACGCTTTATGGCGGGCGAACTGTTCGTGTTTACGGCCGCCCAGTTGGCCACTCGATTGTTATCTTGAGTTGGATCCACCAACTGCAGTGACGGGCCGGTCCCGTTGGCCGCCCCGGGCCACGGCGGCTCGCTGTCGTAACGCACTTCATCCACGATCAAATCCTCGGCGGGCGTCGGGCCGGGTTTGACCAGGCGCAAGGTCTCGCCATTGTTCTCCAGTTTTCCGTCAAATTCGCCATAGAGCGTGTTCGTTCCGCCATACGCCGCGGCGAACGCCACGCGATCCCTGGCGACCACGGCAAATCCGCCCGGGGCAATCACCGAACCGGGCCAGAACGTGAAGTCCGCGCCGTCGAGCCGCCAGAACGACAAATCAAACGCGTAGTTCGTGGACGTATTGAGGATCTCGACATACGACGTGTCGGGCACAATTGGATTGTACATGATCTCGTTGATGACGAGTTTGGCCTGCGGCAATTCGACGGACCCGGTGTAGTTCACGTTGATCGTCGCGGCACCGCCGCCGATCACGTTGCCGTTGGCGTCGAGACCGCGAATGGTCAGCGTGTTGTTCCCGCCTGTCAGCGCGACGGCCGCGGTCCAGTTGGAAACCGTCGTCCACGTCACCGGAACCAGGAAACCGTTAATGGTGATGAACCGCGCATCGATCGGCGCGGTGCCGGTGACCGAGATGAGGTTCCGGTTCGTACTGAAGCCGGCGCCGCCGTTGAGCGTGATGGCAAAGTTCGCCGGGACATTGGTCGTGATCAGCCCAAGCAGGTGATTGCGCCGCTGGCTGATGTAGCTCTTGATGCCCGACGGATTGTCCACCGTGCGTCCGTTGGCAATCATCGCGTTATATTTCGCATCCAGAACCGGACTCGACCGGGTCGCGACCAATGGACCATTGGCGAGGTCCTGAAGGATTTGCCAATAGCGGCGGCGGTAACCCGGCTCGCTCAAATCGATTCCATTACTGCGCCCGATCCCCTGGAACACGTCGCTCGTCGCGGGCTGGGCCGCGAACGCGAAGTCGATATCCCAGATCATCATCTTCCAGGTGTCGCCCACCGGCCTATAGGTGTACATGTTCTGACCGCCGCCGTAGGCGAAGCTGTCGTTGTTGCCCACGATGTGTTCGACCGCGTAGGTCTTGAGCCAGTTGTCCACGTCCACCACGGATTCGAGCTGGCGGCGGTAATTGGCGCCCAGGCCGGAGAAGTTGGCTGCCTCCACGAGCGCGAACAGATTGGTGTAATTGCTCGCCGAACCTTGCACGGCTCGTTTGGCGAACGTCCAGCGGTAGCGCGCGAGTTTCTTCTGACCGCCGGTGGTCGTGAATCGCGCCAATGAGGCGCCATTGGCCGTGAAGCTCGCGGCCGCATTGTCGAACTCAAACCAAAGTTGCACTTTGTGAAGGTCACCGTTCTGGCCGTCGGACCAGTATTCGTCCACGAAATCGCCGTTGGGTTGCTGCGAGTCCTCCATTAACTGCGCGCGTCGGACTCCATTCACGAAGACGTTGACGTGACGGCGGTAGCAGAGCGGCAATCCGATCTCCCCGCCGAGCCAGTACGCGGTTTGCTCGCGTTGATACGTATTGTCACCGCCGCCGTTGCCGGGCCATTGAAGCGTGAAATCAGTCTCACCGAGTGCTGCGTCGTCGTCGGGGAAGGTGAGTACATAGTCGCAAACGTTGCCAACCGGGGAATTGAATCCCGGCGCGTGATAGGGGCTGCCGGAATACTGGCCGCCGATGTTGTAGATCACGCGGTAGTTGCCATAGACGAATGTGCAATCGAGCGGTTTGTTGCTCAGTTTTTCGCGGTTCGACCAGCGATTCAGCGTCGCCTGCGTCATCCAGAAACGGTAGGTGCCGAACGTGCCGCCCTGGAGCGGATCGCCCCAACGGACCAGGCATTCGCGTTTCGGCGCGTCATTGGGAAAGACCGCCGCCGCGCTCGGAGCGAAATTGTCGGACGCCTGGATGTGAAACGCCCCGATGGTGCCCGCCGGCTGTCCGGGTATCGTGGCGCTGAACAAACCGGCGCCGTTGTTGATCATCGTCACCAGGTTCAGGTTGGTGGAGGGATCGACGCGATACTGCAACACGAGCGTGGCGAGGCCGTCGGGATCGTGAACGCGGGCGACCACTGCCACCGGCTGATTCACTCCAGGTGACACCGGTGAGTGCGTGACTCCGGTGATCGCAGGCCCGGCGTTTGGTTTCGCGCGACTATTCGGCATCCCGGGCGTCCCGAGATTCCGGGCGGTGAGCATGTTGCCGGTCGCTTCCAGCCAGTTGCCGTGCAGACGAAAAAGTATCTCCGGGTATCCGGCCAGCCAGCGAACCTTCGCCCGAATCGTCGCCGTCTGACCGGTGGTCAACGCCGAGGTCAGGGTTGTCCGAATGCGATTCGCGCCCGTGTCCCCACGTCCCGTTGCGCGCACATGGAGGCAACGGGAACTATTGTAACCCTGGCCGATTTCCAGAGTCGACTCTTCGTGGTTGCCTTGCGGCACCCAACCGGTCAGGCCGCCCTCGAAGTCCATGTTCGAAATCCGATTGACGCCACCCGAAGGAATCACCTCGACGTTGTCCACGAGACATTCGCCCGCGCCGAGCATGATGATCTGCAACGAATCGGCGGCGCCGCTGCCGTTGTCGAGAACACCGGTAAACTCAATGTTGGTCCAACCGCTCTTTCCGCTTTCGTCGCTGTCGCCCCAGTCAGGCGCCAGACGGTGATCGCTGCGGGAATCGATGAGCTCCAGGCTGCTGCCACCCGCTCGCGACCATTGCCCCCAGCGTCCGCCCGGCCCGTACGTCACTTCATCCACGACGATGTGAATGGTATTGGTGACCACCTGGTTCGCGGCGTTGGTGCCGACCACCTCATCGGGAAACGCCAACGCGATTCGTTCGCCGCGATTGGCCAGAGTGCCTTCAAAATCGCCGAGGGTATTTGCGCCGGTCAGGGTCGGATAGTTGGTCAGCATTCGCGGCGCATTTTTCGCCACGACCAGGTGGCCGTTCGCGGGAATCACAGTGCCCAACGGGATCGTGTACTGGATTCCGTCTCTCAGACTCCACAGTCCGACATCGACGGGCGCTGCGCTGCGGTTCAAAAGTTCCACGTACTCGTCCTCATCATCGCCGCCGATCGGCTCGCGCATGATCTCGTTGATCACGACATCCGGGATGCGCAATCGCCCATTCACCCCTCCCGGCGTTTTGGTCTGGAGCCGGTGAAAACCCGTTGCGCCGTCCGGATATCTCCCGAGGGAGACGCCGTTTTGTTGCGCGTCGAAACGGACGGCCTCCAGGACGCGCGGATTGACCGGGTCCTTGAAGTAGATGGTTTCGCCGCCGGAACTCAGCGAGAAACCCAGTTGCACCTGATCGAGAGACAGAAATCCCCGCGCCTGAATCGTGGTGCCGGTGGCGAACACAAATTTGTTCGTCTCCGAATCGTCCGTCAGTGCGCAACCCGAAAGGTCCACGGCCTGTGCACTGTAGTTGAACAACTCGATGAAGTCCCGATCGGGTTCATCCGTATGCGCCAGGATTTCGTTGATGACGACCGTTCGATACGGATTGAACGTGCCGGTTTCTGCCAGGCCTGGCGAACCGCCCATGAGATCGCTGGCGGCCCACGCCTCCGGATTCCGCTCGCCCAACGACGGCCGCGCCAGCACGAGCGAATGCCCCGCGCCGTCGGATGCCGCCGGCCACGGCGGGTCGCCCGAATACTCGACTTCGAAGAGAATTGCGCCCTGCCGGTTCCGCAGGCGCAACGTTCCCGAACCATTTGAGAGCCGGTTCGTAAATGGACCGGTCACATTGGCAATGCCATAAACACTCTGGATGTCCGCCGGCGATGCGGCGACCACCAGGTAACTGCGGGCCGCCAGAACGGTGTTCGTCGGAAACGTGAAATCGATCTCCCCCGTCAGGCGAAACCCGCCGATGTCCTCCACGAACGGATTCGAGTTGAACAGCTCGATGTATTCGAGATCCCTTCCGTCCGTCCGGTTGGTCGGATGATACATGATCTCCGAAATGATTAGCGGGCCGTGGCGGGATGATGGACCTATCGGTTCCGGCAGCGGACGGACAAACGAAATGTCCAGCGGAGTCGAGTCAAGCGTGAATGCTTGCTGAGTGTTCGGGAGGATCGCATTCGGCGTCGTGGCGCGGTCGCGAACATTGTTCACCGTGAGCGTGTAAGTGGTCGAGATCGCCATCGGCGTCGTGGTCAGGACGATGGTCCTCGTGTCCGTTCCGAACCCGGCGGCGACGACCGTGACGCCATTGTCGATGGTGTAATTGCCGGGAATCGTTGCGCTCGCCACTTCGACCGGCTCCGAAAAGATCGCGGTGAGAATCTGCGGATCGCCGAGGCTACCCACGGAGGTCAGAGTTGGCCGCGTGACATCGGAGTTCACCGTGAGCGTGGCTGTCGCGCTGTTGGTCGAGCCAAAGGAATTGACGATCAGACAGCGAAACAAAGTGCCGCTGTCCGTGAGCGCGACCGGGGCGATGAAATACGACGAGTTTGTCCCATCGGGAATGTTCACTCCGTTGCGCTGCCACTGGAATCCTGCGCCCAGATACCGCGCCAGCCTGACGGTGAACAGCGCGCTTCCTCCCTCGACGACGGTCACATTGGTCGGTTGTCCGGTGATCACCGGCGGGCCAAGTCCGTAGGGCACCAGGTTCGCACCGGGAATCGGCGGTGCGCCATTGGCCGGAACCGGATCTCCGGGTCTTTGCCAGGTCACCGCCAGGTTGTCCCCGCCGATGCCCTCCTTTTGCAACGCCTCAACGTAATACCGGAGTCCACTCGTCAGCGTGATCGCCGCCGATCGCTGATTGGGTTCCTTCGTCCATTCGCGCGAACTTGTCCATCCGTTCACCGTCGCGACCTGGACTTTGGCGGCGGGGTCTTCGTTCGTGCTCAGGTAGAGTACGCAGTTGTCGTCGCCGGAAATCCAGAAAACGTAACTGCCCGTGGCCGGTGGTATCAGGAGCGCCCGCATCCGCTGGCCGTAGTTGTCGGCGAAGTTGGACGGCGCCTCGAAAGCACTTTCGATAAACTCCTCGCCGGGACTGCTCGGATAAGACGGCGCGCTGGTCAGGTTCGCCACCGCGGTGCCGTTGATGTTGTAATAGACCTCGCGCAGGATGCCATTGGATGGTTGGGCCAAAGCGTGGGGTGCGTACGTCAGGACCAGCGCCGCCGCGGCGGGGAGCAATCGCGTTTTCCAGGACGACATCAGCGTGATTCTCAGCAGGTTGCGTGCTTGCCCAGCCTAAGAATTTCCGTCGGAAAGGCGCAAACTAATTGTGGCCTAATGGGTTTGAGCCAGGGGGAGATTGGAAGACGCGGGCGGGTCCAAATGTCTCACGGCTTACGGACCGCGGCCTTGCAGGCCGCAGCGGGTCCAAAGAGTCGACGCCCCGGTTGAAACCTCATGGGACTGCCATTAAAGGAAGTAGCCGAATCGCGCCGGAGTCGTCATAGCTTCAGATCAGGCTCGACGGCTGCCGGATGAATCCGGCGTTCCTGTTTGTCGGGCGCGTGGGCGTCAAGTGTATCAAGTGTATCCTCCCGTCGAAAAGCTGCCTTCCAGCGGGTCCAGGAACATGGTCAATTCGATGGGCGGTACGGGGTGCGAACAGGATTACCGACTAAGGGGCAAATAACAGGATACCGCGGCTTGGCGTGATTCAACTCCAATGGGAGAGGATTCGGGCGACGGTCGCCAAGGAGGTTGGGGTCAGAAGCCCCAGGGAGGGCTAAACGAACCGTCACCCGAATCAAATCTGCCCCCACTCTGACAGAACTTCAGAGCGAGCGCCATAGGGAAAATCCTGAGTCGCCTCCCATGTCACCTGGCCCCGTCATTGCTCACTTGAGATCAATCCCGTTCTCATGGCATAACGCACGAGACCGGCGACGTCGCGGATTTCGAGACGTTCCATAAGCTGCGCGCGATGAGTTTCGACGGTCTTGACGCTGAGGTTCAGTGTAAAGGCGATCTCCTTGGTGGACTTGCCCTCGGCGATAAGCTGTAGAATCTCGCGCTGGCGCGGGGTCAATTGCGCAAGCGGATCGGAGCTGTCGCCGCCGCGGCGGAGAAGACTCTCAATCACCCGTTTCGAGATCGCCGGGCTGAGATACGTTTCTCCACGGGCCACGGCCTGGAGGGCGATGTCCAGTTCGGTGGTTGCCGCGTCTTTGAGCAGGTAACCGGCAGCCCCGGCCCGCAACGCCTGCAAGACATACTCCTGGTTCGCGTGCATTGAGAGGATGATAATCTTCACCTCGGGGAATTCTTTACTCACACGTGCCGCGGCTTCCAACCCGTTGAGGCCGGCCATGGTGATGTCCATCACGACAATGTCGGGCCGTTGCGACTTGATGAGATCAAGCGCCTCGCGTCCATTGCTGGCCTCGCCTATGACTTGGACGCCAGGAATTTTTTCCGCCAGCGAACGAATGCCCGCCCGCACCAAAGTATGATCGTCAGCGAGTAGGATACGAATGGCCTTCATGATGCGCGCTCGTCGAGTTCAACGGTTGTACGGCCCCGGCTCGCCGCGGTCCTGGCCGCCACCGGTTCTTCGGTCTTCGAGCCATCGGCATTCGGTTCTTGAATCACGGCTCATCCCGTTTCCTCAAGGGAAACCGCGCGTAAATGCGGGTTCCGCGACCGGGCTTGGACTCGCATTCCAGTCGTCCTCCGGCCAGTGTCGCCCGTTCGCGCATGCTGAGCCAGCCAAGACTGGCGCCGCCCTCGGCACGTTGCTGCACTGTTGCCATGTCGAAGCCGATCCCGTCGTCGCGAACGATCAAGTGCAGTTCGCCGTCGTCCTCGAACAACTCGACCGTCGCCGCCTTTGCCCGCGCGTGACGGACGACATTATTGACCGCCTCCTGCGCGACGCGAAAGCACGCCGTTTCCAGGGCCAGATCGAATCTCGGAATTGACTCATCGGCCAGCAATTCGATCTTCAGCCCCACGCGTTCCGCCTGCTGTTCCACATACCAACGCAAGGCGGGCTCCAGGCCGAGGTCGTCGAGCAAGGGCGGCCGCAGGTTGAGGGAAAGCCGCCGCACCTGTTGTAGCAGCCGATCCACCACGCCGATACAGTCGTCCAGCCGCTTGCCCGCCGAGGCAGGATCGGGATAACGCTGGATAGCCTGCAGATTGATTTTGGTGGCTGTCAGCGCCTGGCCGATTTCATCGTGCAGTTCACGCGCGATCTGGCGGCGCTCGGTTTCCTGGACGTCGAGCAACTGTTTCGAGAGGGTTTGCAAACGTTCGGTTGTCTTCCGGATCTCCTCCTCGGCTTTCCGGCGTTCGCTGATGTCGCGCAGGATCACGGTGTAAAACTTCTGGCCGGCGGCCTCGGCCTGCGAGATGGAGGCCTCGATTGGGAACTCCTCGCCATCCGCGCGTCGGCCGTTGATGCCACTCAGGCCGCCCATCCGCCGGTTGGTGACGCCAGTCTGGCCGAACTTGCGGATGTGTTCCGCGTGGCTGCGGCGAAATCGTTCGGGAATGAACCGGTCTATCGTCTCCCCGATTACCGCGACGGCGGAGCAACGGAACATCTGCTCGGCCGCCGCGTTGAAGAGGACGATCCGTTGCCGTTCGTCGATGGTGATAATGCCGTCCATGGCCGAAGCGATGATCCCCGCCAGCCGCGCCTGACTTTCCCAGAGCGCCGCCTCGGTCCGCCGGCGCTCCTGCCGCTCCACCACGTCGCACATCTCGCGCGCGATGGCCGGTGCCAGGCGGGCCAGGTTTCCTTTGATCATGTAGTCATGCGCGCCCGCCCGCATGGCGTTGACCGCCATTTCATCGCTGATCGTCCCGGACACGACGATGAAAGGCAGGTCCAGTCGCTTGCTTTTCAGCAATTCCAACGCGGCCAGGCCGCTGAAGCCGGGCAGCGTGTAGTCGGCGATCACGACGTCCCACGCGCCACGTTCCAGCGCCGCGCTCATCTTCGCCGCGGTATCGACGCGCTCGAAGGCGGGTTCGTAGCCGCCCTTTCGAAGCGCGTCCACCAGCAACGCCGCGTCGTCCTTCGAATCTTCGACCATCAATACCCGGAGGGGTTTGCTCATGGGGGCACGACCTTCGCAAGCAGTTTACTTTGCGTCGAGGCAATCACGAACCGTTCGCGCCAGCGTGCGCGGATGATACGGCTTCTGCAGAAAGTTCACCCCCTCGCGCAACACGAAACCCTCACCGACGACGTCCGCGTTGTAACCACTGGTAAAAATCACCTTGAGCGCCGGCTTTTCCGCCTGAAGTTTCTCGGCCAGTTCCCTGCCTGTCATCCCATCGGGCATGACCATGTCCGTCAGCAGCAGATGAATCTGTTCCTTGTGTTCCCGCCACACCAGGAGCGCTGAAACGCCCGACTCGGCCTCGACGATCCGATAACCCTGCCGTTCCAGAATTCCGCGCACCAGACCGCGCAGCGCACGCTCGTCCTCCACCAGCAGAATGGTTTCGGACCCTCCGCCGACTTTCGGATCGGTCGTCGTGGCGGCCATATCAACAATTTTCCTTCGAAATTGCGGACGGATGCGATCGCCTCTCCACGTCCTGCCGGCATCGCTCCGCTCGCGATGCGGTTTCACGATGGCCATCCCCCGTTGCCGGTGCGGGTTTGTTCCTTTTCCCGCCGCCCTTTCGGTCAGATTAACTTCTGCCCGCTAAAAGTCCGGGATCTGAAACCTGCCCGTTTTTTGGCCGGCTCGGCAATCGTGAGAGCGCCCGTGCTTTCGGCTGGGGCGCGGGTTCCCCGGATACCAGAGCGTCCATCCCCACGTGGCCAATCGCATTCACGAGTTTGTCAAAGTCCGCCGATTTGCAGACGTAGCCGTCGGCCCTCAGGCTGTAGCCGCGAAGGATATCGTCCACGGCCCAGCACGACGTGACGATGATCACCGGCAGATGCTGCGTGGTCCGCTCGGCCCGGATCTGCCGCAGGACCTCAAAGCCGTTCAAGCGGGGAAGCTTCACGTCGAGCAGGACTACCTCAGGGAGATGGTCGGCATCACGGCCACAGTAACGACCCGTGGCAAACAAAAAATCGAGCGCCTCGACGCCGTCCGCCGCCACCTCAATATCCAACCAGATATTGCTTTTCCGCAGCGCGCGCGAAATCAGCGCCACGTCGTCAGGATCATCCTCGACAACCAGTATGAATTTGTTCTGCATAATGTTCGCCTTCCGCGGTTAGATGGCGCGGCCCCTGGACCGACAGGCGGCGCTCATGCGGCCCCACTGCTTACTACTAATGCCCGCCGCTCACGGCGGACGGTTCGGGTTTGTCCAGCACGGGTTCGAAAATCTCGAACCAGTATTTCCCAAGCGACTTTACGACGTTGACGAGTGCATCGAACGTCACCGGCTTCACGAGATAAATGTTGGCGCCCAGGTTTCGTGCGCGCCAGAAATCCTCGTCCTCCTTCGACGCCGTCATGATGACCACCGGAATTTCGGCCAGCTTCGAGTCGGCCCGGATTTCAGCCAGCGCCTCGCGTCCATCCTTCCGCGGCATATTGAGATCGAGGAGGATGAGGCCCGGTCGGGGCGCATCGAAAGGCCCCTTGTATTTGCCGCGATGCCGCAGATAGTCCATCAGTTCAACGCCATTCTCCACGAAACGAAGATCATTGTAGAGATGGGCCCTTTCGAGCGCCTCTTTGACCAGGAGGCAATCCACCGCGTTGTCGTCCGCCATGAGGATGGTAATGGGTTTGCCGCGTTTTTTCATACGTCTCGTCTCTGTCTGGTTTGAACACCGGGCCCGCGGACCTCGAGAGGATTCTCGAGCACCGAGGTCGTACGATCCCGCACGTCACTCAAATCCGATTTAATCCGATCTCGCCAGATTCCCGCGTTTCGTGCAGGTATTCTAGAACTGGCGAGAAACTCAGGCTGCTATCACTTTCGCGAGGTCATTCTAGGCCAGAGTCTTCCGTCTGGCTAGTCGTAATACTACCTGGACCCCGGCAGAAAAGCATGAAAATTCTGCGTCTTTTGAAGCACCGCATGGGCTCCGGGGCCCAGGAATCGGGCTGCTAACGCCGGCGTGGCGTCTGGATCGGACGCGCGGGCGGGCGGTTGGTGTTTTTTTCCTTGAAGGCCGATTTGAGCAGCCAGTGCCGCTTGAGGCCCTGTACGAGTTCGTCCGTGTGAACGACGGCTTTGGAAATCTCACCGAGGATGTTCGTATTCGACTGTACTTGAACGTTCAGGTTGCTGGTGATGCCGGCCAGGTTGTCGAGAGAAAGGGAGAGTTTCTCGACCACGTAAACAAGGTTCGTGTCGATGCTCGTCATGGCTGAGGCAGAGGCGGTCAGAGTCGTTTCGAGCTGCCGATTCGCGTTCGACGAAAGCAGCCAGCGTCCGAACGCGCCGTTGAAGTCGCGAAGCTGCATCGTGATCTCCGATAGATTCGTGGCGATTGGCCGCGCCTCCAGCAAAAGCGCGTCGAGGTTGGTGGCGGCGTGAGTTGCGTTCGTCAGCACTGCGGTCAACTGATTGGTCAGGCCGAGGAAGTGAGGCAGGGCCTCTTCCACCTGATTGGCAATTTTCTCCAGACGCTTCGTTACCGCCGGGGACTCGTCGGATACCAGCCAGTACTTGGAACCTGGCGTATAAGGGGCATAGGCGCCCAGTTTGTCCTGCCAGACGCCGGTGATGACCCGTTTGCCGTTGATGATCTCCTCCTGATAGGTGGCATGAAATTCCTTCTTCGAGCCGTCAAGGTTTGTCAGGCCTGAATTCCCGCCCTTGGTAATCTCGAGGTAACGGTTCCCCAAAAAATCGGTGGCAGTGACTTTGACCCTCGAGTCACTGTACCAGATGTAACCGTAATTGGGTGCTTTGACTTCGAACTCGATATAAACATTGTACTCGGAGTCCGGGTTCTCGGGCAGGATTTTGGTGATTTCACCGGCATCGAAACCCATCAGCTTCACCGAATCGCCAATCCTCAATCCCGAGGCATTGTCCACATAGGTAAAGTAAGTCACCTTCGTGACAAACCAGCCCTTCCGCACGGCCGTGTGATAGAGGTAATAGACGAACCCGGACACCAGCAGAAGCGCCGCGGCGCCCACGAACAGGCCCACGGCCCTTTCCATCCGGTTGAGCCGGGTGCGCAATTGCGGTGTGAGGTCTTGAAGCGGCATCAGCTTGACGCGGTCAGGAACGGTGTCGCGAGCAATTCCTGCAACAAGGGTTCCGCGCAGGCGGCCAGAGCCTCGCGTCCCCCGACCGGCAGCCAGCGTTTCTGTTTCAACAAAGCGAACTGCCTGCCCTGGTCGGCCCACGGCCGCACGTCCTGGCAAGCCACGACAAGAGTGACCGGTTGACCACTCGTGACATCGTGGCCAGCCGACAGGTCGGCGAGGCAATCCCGCCACCATCGCACTTCCTGGGGAGCCAGTCCCGCCAGCGGATTGTCCAGCAACAACACGTCCGGCGACATCGTCAATGCGCGAGCCAGGGCCAGCCGTTGCCGCTCCGCCGGTTTGACCCGGCTGGGCATCATATCGGCCAATGGCGTCAGTCCCGCAAATTGCAGAATCTTCCCGACGGTTTCGCTGACTTCACCCGGCGAACGGTTCCTGTGATAACGCAAGGGCAGCGCGATATTCTCAGCCACAGTCAGATGATTGAACGGACGCCCGCCGTTTTCGAATACGATCCCCACACGGGAACGCGCGTCCAGCAATGCCTCGTCGCCAAACTCACCGACTTCCTTTCCGAACCAACGAAGCGTTCCCCGCTCCGGCCGATTCAGGCCGGCCGCCGTCGCCAGGAGGTTGCTTTTGCCCGAACCCGGCAGGCCGCCCACCACCCAGTAGTCGCCGGCGCAAATGGTCCAATTCACTTCCTCCACCAAAGCCGATCCCGGCGAATCCGTGGAGCCAACGGTGAGGTCGATCATTTCAATGAGCGCGCCGGACGCTGCCCGGGAACGCGGCGCCGCGGATGACAGGCTCTCTTTCACATCACCAAATAGACAACAATGAAACAGATGTCCAGAAGCACGCAGCCGACAACGCTCTGCACCACGGCGCGTGTCGTGGCGCCGGACACCTCCTCCAGCCGGAGCGGCCGGGCGAGGCCCTGGTAACAGGTCACCACTGCGATCACCGCGCCGAAGCTGCAGGTCTTCAAGGCGAGCAACGCAAAGTCCTCCCAGGTCAATGCCACCGCCAACTGTTTGAAATAGTCACCCGGCGTCAGCGGCACGTCCTGCACGAAAGCGAAGAGATAACCGCTGACCAGCGCGACGATGATGAAATAAACCGTCAGCGAAAAGATCGAGAGCGCCAACCCCGTCACGCGCGGGATGACGAGATAATGAATTGGGTCGATGCACAGCGCCTCCAGGGCCTCCACTTCGCCCATGGCGCGCGCCGTGCCCAGCTCGATCACATAGGCGGCGCCGACCCGCGCCAACACGAGCAACGCGGCAACGAGCGGGCCCAGCTCGCGCACAACCACGGTCACCATCACGGTTCCGGCCATCCCCTGCGCTCCCACACGACTCAATAGCGCAACCATCTGGCCGATGATGACGAGTCCCAGCGCG
>JGI10216J12902_100895209_pt1 | contig 14889 bp, 12 predicted proteins | sample KanNatreferecore_FD_12902 | JGI IMG/M metagenome (IMG submission 12902)
TCAAAAGATGTGAGGTTCGAGTTGGCGTATGGCTATGGGGTTTTAGATCGTTTTAATTTGAAAGGTGCTACACAGTTCTTCCAGGCTCGTATCCAGCTTACCTTATTATAAACTTACTTTTTCGGCTGAAGGACGGATAGCACCTTGTGGCTTGCGTTTCATTGTAGCAATGCTCTATATTTTAATTCGCTGAATTCTAACAGCATTCAGAATTGCAAGCAAAGCAACGCCAACATCAGCAATAACTGCCTCCCACAAAGTGGCTATACCTCCAGCGCCAAGCATGAGCACTATTACCTTTACGGCCATGGCTAGCGTAATATTTTGCCAGACAATTCTACGCGTAATCTTACCTACTTTAATAGCCGATACGATTTTTGAAGGTTGATCATTTTGAATGACGATATCAGCGGTTTCTATTGTTGCATCACTTCCCAGGCCACCCATTGCTATTCCAGCATCGGCTAAGGCAACTACCGGTGCATCATTTAAACCATCACCGATAAAAGCAATAATTCTTTTCTCATTTTTAAGGGCTTGAACTTTTTCAACTTTTCCCTCAGGTAATAAATCACCGTAGGCATTATCAATACCCAACGCTTGGGACACCTGATCCACAACATTTTGCTTGTCGCCGGAAAGCATAACTGTTTTAATATTGAGTTTGTGAAGATTGTCAATAGCCTGTTTAGCATCTTTCTTTATCTCATCCGCAATGGTCAGATATCCTGCATACTTTTCGTTTACCGCTACGACAACTACTGTGTCAAGTAATGCATCAATCTCGGCAGGGTAGGGAACATTAAATTTCTTGAGGAGTTTTGCATTTCCAACGAGTAAAGTTTTTCCTTCGACCACCCCCTTTAATCCATGTCCTGCAATTTCTTCGATATTGTCCGCTTTTCCATTACCATCATGGGCCGCGTATTCCACAACTGCTTTGGCAATTGGATGCGTCGAATTTTTTTCTATCGCTGACGTGAGCCGTACCAATTCTTTTTGATCAATTTCATGCGCGACTACTTGCTGAACTTTAAACACTCCTTTTGTGAGTGTTCCCGTTTTGTCCATGACAACGGTGTTTATTTTAGTCATTACATCCAGGTAGTTTGAGCCCTTGAACAAAATCCCGTTTCGTGAGGCCAAACCTATGCCTCCAAAATATCCTAAAGGAATCGAGACCACCAGCGCACACGGACAACTGATCACCAGAAAAACAAGTGCCCTGTAAAACCATTCACTAAAGGCATAATCAGCGACAATAAAGTAAGGCAGAAAGCAGACAACAACAGCTAGTGAGAAAACAATGGGTGTGTATATTTTGGCAAACCTGTTTATGAATAATTGCGTTTGTGATTTCCGCGCAGTAGCATCCTGAACCATTTCCAGGATTTTGCTGAGCTTGCTGTCTTTGAACAACGACTTCACCTGTACTTCTGACACAGTATTCAGGTTGATCATTCCTGCAAAAACTTTCTCGCCTTTTGATTTTGTATCCGGTCTGCTTTCGCCGGTAAGAGCTGCGGTGTTAAATGAAGCCGTTGTTGAGATCAACTCTCCATCAAGGGCGACTTTTTCACCTGGCTTCATCTGAATTATTTCGTCTATTGCTATTTCTTTGGGGTTAACCACCTGGGCACTGCCGTTTCTAAGCACGGTTACTTCATCGGGCCGGATATCAAGTAACGCTTTTATGCTCCGCTTTGCTTTGTTCACCGCCGAGTCCTGAAACCATTCACCAATGGAATAAAAAATCATTACCGCAACTCCTTCACTGTAAGAACCAATTGCAAAGGCTCCGATCGTTGCTACACTCATCAGAAAAAATTCATTGAAAAAGTCAAATCGTCTCGCTTTCCGGAAAGCCATGAACAAGACATTGTACCCACCCAGAAGGTAAGCCGCCAGGTAAATAATTAAGTCGAGAGGAAAGGGTGACGTATATTTTAGGCCAAACTCTAAAATCAACATGATTATCAATATGGACAACGATAACAGTAATTGCCAATGACTTTTCCAGCCTGAGATTGGTTCGCCAGACGTGTCTATTTGATCATGCTTGTGTCCGTCATTTTCAGTATGCTTAACAGGAGACGCATTAATATATGTATCATCGACGCTTCGGCTGTCATCAACTTCTCTATGGGATTCGTTATTGCGTTGTTCGTTCATGAAAATAGTAGTCAATAGAGGAAAAATGATAGAAACCCGGTAAGTAGAAGGGTGATACCTGAAATGATACCCGCATTGTGTTCAAGTGAGTGCCAATTAAGCTTTAATAAACCTTTGTAGGCAAGCCTTACCCACAACACCATTCCGCCGACTGTTACGGCTGTATAAAAAGCGGCAAGAAATAATACCATCCACCATCCCTTCGTGCTTGCCAATAAAAAGTATGCCTCGATCTCAAAGCAAGGAGAAAAAAACATGCTTGTTGCCAGGCCGACAATCACTTTGTTTTTTCCCCTCCCATCAGGTTGTAAATGCAGATGAAAGTGCTTGTGCCGATGGTGTTGATAAATGAAAAATAGCCCGATACAACTCAGAATTCCTGGAGCTATGTAATGCGTAAAGCGCTCCACAGTTGAAGATAACGATATGCCGATAACTCCAATGATTACTCCAATTAATACGGTGCTCAGGGCATGGGCAAGACCAGTTATAAAAGTGACTGATAGGGTACGCTCAACACCCCAGTTTTCATTTTTACTAATTGCCAAAACCGGAAGCCAATGATTCGGAATCAGCGCGTGAAGCACACTGAGAATAAGACTTCCAGTTATAAGGGTAATCATTTGATAGTCCGGTAGGGTTTCATCATTTCTTTCAGGTCATCTGGGATCTCCATGTGTCTTAAAGGAGGTACATTTGCACCGCCTGTATTTCCGACAGGAACAATTCCAATAAATGACTTGACTCCGCCAACCATCAATCGCGGTATCTGCCCAAGGATCTCCTTGCCGTTTTTGATTTTAATACCAAATCTCAACATGATCCAATGGACATGGGTATGTTGCAGCGTCCAAGGCTGGCCCAGAATGTGGGCACGCTCAAGGTGTCGCCAGGCAACCTGAAGATTGCCTACTGACAACTCGGCATTATATTTCTCAAGTTCCTGACGGTAATAAACCTTCAAACCTGCGGGCATTGACCAATAGAACTTCATATACTATAGTTTAGTGTGCATGCTCTTCCTCTTCTTCCCAGTGCTAATTTTTGAAAGAATTGCATACGCATTCTTGTCAAGATTCCTGCCGGGGCTGTCGCGAAATCTGATGGCAGTATAACCCAGCATAACCAATTTCACTGTTGTCAATTTGAATTTGAAACATGGCAAATGATATTTGTTCTCGTGTTGCTCTTTACTTTCATCCTTTAATACTATTCTAATTTATCGTTTTTAGATTTGGTTAAGCCCAGTTTCTGGGGCTATCGAACTGGCTAAAGGCCGATATATGATTTTCGACTTGTATTTTTAGGTAAGTTTTGTAATTTAGAAACATCATGACAACCATCGTAGTCAAGGATTGATTTGTTAACCTACCGGAAGCGTTCTGCTCCGCCCTGTTTCCCCCATTCAGGCTGGAAATGGTCTGTCTATTAATACCGATATTCAATCTCAATGCCATGAATCCTATTTCAAAGGAGCTTGGCATTAAAATTAGCATGCCGTACATACGAATAGCACGATCCGCTAAAATTTGCACACACCCCCAGGGGGAGTTGCCACATATGAAGAATGCGGCGATTGTTTCTCATCAGAAGTTCAGACGCGCACTTAACGCGTAAAAGAATCACCCTAATCATTCATGGACAATAATGATACATTAAGCGTTCCTGTATTATTCCTTGTATTTAACAGGCCAATTCAAACAAGAAAAGTTTTCGAAGCAATTCGTCAAGCCAAACCAACTCAACTATTTATTGCATCAGATGGACCACACCAAGGAAACAAAGGTGAAGAAGAGAGATGTGCAGAAGTTAGATATATAGTAGAAAAAGTCGACTGGGAGTGTGATGTTAAAAGGCTAATCAGAAATGAGAACTTGGGGTGTGGTAGAGCAATCTCCGATGCAATCACTTGGTTTTTCGAACATGTGGAAGAGGGAATAATCCTGGAGGACGACACTCTGCCCTCTCCATCTTTTTTTCGATTCTGTGCAGAGTTGCTTGAATACTATAGACATGATACGCGTATTATGGAGATTGCAGGTTTTACGTTTCCTAACCGTTTGAAACAAAGCTCCAAATACTCTTACTACCTGTCAGATTGGGACAACATCTGGGGCTGGGCTACCTGGCGGAGAGCCTGGAAACATTATGACTACACTATGAGACGTTATCCTGAAGTTGTTAGGAGTGGCTATCTAATACCAACTTATACGTCGTTGAGTGAACGTTATTACATGGAATACATGCTCAACCGATCATATCATAAAAACTCCGAATTAACATGGTGGAGCGTACAATGGGGGTTTGCCAGGAAAATCAATTCAGGGTTGACTATCATACCTCTCAGGAATCTTGTATTGAATATCGGGTTTGGAGATGGTGCTACCAACACTAAAGACGCTGACCAATGGAATTTTCTAAGACTTGAAGAAATGAATTTTCCGTTGAAACATCCAGAGCATATTATTCGGGACTTCGCGACTGATGCGGAGGTATTCAGGCATTTTTTTACTACCCGATTCAGTCGGTTCAAAGCAAGAGTGAAACATATCACTCCCTTCAGGATTTACGATTTTTTTAAGTCTATAGTAAATCGCCCCAAGTGAAAATGTAGGAAGACCTACAGATAAAGGATCATCATCTATGGATATATTAAAAATTCATTTCTAAGTAAAATGCAAATCAAGAATTCATGGTAAGCATTATTTTAGTAACCTACAACAGGGCGGCTAGGCTAAAGTTGTCCATTGAGGATATTTTAAACCAAACGTTCCGAGATTTTGAGTTGATAATTTGTGACGATTGTTCAACGGACTCAACCGAGGCTGTTTGCCGGGAATTTCAAAAAAGAGATCCGCGAATAAGATACTTCCGCCATAAGCAGAATATTAAAATGCCTGCTAACTGCAACTTTGGAATTGAAAAGGCCAAATTTGAATATGTTGCAATCCTCCATGACGGCGATCGTTTCAAGCCAGATTTGATTGAACAATGGCATCGGGCTATTTCTACCAACGAGAATGTCGGGTTCGTATTTAATTCAATCGCTGAAACAGATGATCGTAATCGGATCGTTAACTCTTATCACGAATTTGACGAAGGTGTCGTGGATCGCCATCTATTACTCAAACGCAAATTCTTCAGACGCTGGCGTTTCGACTCGCCGGTATATGGTGAGGCTATGGTTAGAAAATCGTTATTGTTGGAGCGAGGTCTACTCCACGACGACTTTGGTTTCTATGCAGATGTCGATCTTTGGATGGACCTACTTCATAATCATGATGCATATTATTGTGCAGATACCCTAATCAGCGGCCCAACAAAAGATATCCAGCCACGACTTTTTGAGGACAACGTTATCGATTATTTTTTAATGATGTTTAATATGCAGTTGAAGCATCGAAAGAGAGCCTTTCGCGAAAATCGCCTTCGTTTATACTTTGAGCTTGTTATTTTTGCTCTTCAGTCTTCCCTTAAACTTTTCTATTGTTTATTGTTAATCATAAAAAATGAGCCGGTCCGCTCCTTTTTTAATTCGGTGGCAATGATCAAGCATAAGTTAGTCTTCCTAATTCCGTTGGCGGTAACAACTATTCTTTACCCGATTCTTTTTCCGTTGCTAAGGACATACAATTTGGTAAAAAGAATTTCGCCGCAATTGCGATTTGCTAAAAACGAAACAAGAGACAAATCATAGGCTTTTAGCCTCAATCGATTGATCGCTGCGGGAGGTGATGGGCTGTCTTTGATCCAGATACTTTTCCCTGACCTTAACATGCATTGATAGCGCCCCCCACTAAGGACATTGCCTCCTTCTTTATTAAGTCACCCTCCAACGGATAAAAACGATCGTTGTTCGCCGCAGCTTTTTACGGGTCTTCGCGCTGAACCCCGCCGATCGTCGGATATCAGTTGAACTACTGCGCTAGACTGGACAGGACCCGGTCGATCCCAAAATCCCCGACTTCCGATGTATCCAAGCAGACTCATCCTGAGTTAACTGGGTGCCTGGGTAGCTAGGTACCTAGGCACTCAGGTACCCAGGCAGCCAGCCACCTACGGAAAATAAGCAGGTTTGAAGTTCGAAAGTACAGTATCAGCAGAAACAAATGATCTATGAGTCTTGAGCAAAAGCTTTGAGCAAAATTCGCCTGCCATGTGGAATCTCTACCTCAACCCTTTATCTCCACGCGACAAAAAATTGACTTTCTGACAAGTGAACGCTTTTCAACGATGGCATGAGATTTATATGATATTCATGGTCGCTGCCAAATCTTATGCGACAATTATTATGAGCTGCCGCTCAACCATTTTTGCTCTCATTATTCTTTTATCTCCCGCCATAAATTCGTTTTCCCAGAAAAATAGTTCGAAACCCGTTATAACAGGCCAAACTCCCTCGCCCTTAGTCACCGAAGCCAATATCGCAATTTCAATCACGTTCGCCAACCTGATTGTCGCTGACCCAGATTACCCAAACGGATTCAAACTGCAGGTGGATGCTGGTCAAAATTATACGGTGAATGGCGCGAAGGTTACACCTAATGCAGGATTTACAGGCATGTTAACTGTCCCGGTTAGAGTTGAGGAAGGTAAAGACAAAAGCGATTGGTTCAACGTGAAGATCAGCGTGATCGCACCTTCAAATGTTCCTCCAGTCATTACAGGACAAGTTCCTATGACAGTAACGCAAGGTCAAAGTGCCACCATAACTCTTTCTCAGCTGACTGTTAGTGATCCTGACGATAATTATCCGTCAGGTTTTACCCTCACTGTTTATAGTGGAAGTAATTACGCTGTCAGCGGAGCAACCATTACGCCCTCTTCAAATTTCAAAGGAAAGTTAACCGTTCCGGTCAGCGTCAATGACGGTGAAAATGAAAGCCAGAAATTTGATTTCAAAGTCGATGTAAAAGAGGTGAAAAATGAAGAACCCACTATTACCGGCCAGGTGCCTCTTTCCATCACTCAGGGACAATCGCTCACAATAAGCCTGTCGCATTTGACAGTTTCTGACCCTGACGACTCCTATCCAACGGACTTTACACTCACCGTTTACCAGGGAAATAACTATACAAAGTCCGGAAACACCATTACGGCTGAATCGTCCTTTGCCGGTATGTTAAGTGTTCCGGTCAGTGTCAACGATGGTGAAAAAGAGAGCAAAAAATTCAATCTGGTAATAGAAGTCATATCATCAGCCACAAATGAGGCACCTCGGATCACAGGTCAGAAAGCAATAAGCATCACGCAGAACACTGCGATCACAATTCAATTGTTTCACTTAACCGTCGAAGATCCTGACAATGTATACCCGGGTGACTTTACACTTAGTGTTTTTCCGGGACCCGATTATACCTTGAGCGGGACCACGGTGAAGCCGGCGTCGGACTTCGTCCAGGGCACTTTGTCGGTGGGGGTTAAGGTGAGCGATGGTTCCGAGGAAAGCAACCTCTTCCAATTAAAGATCCAGGTGATACCAATTTCGAGTACCCCGAAGATCAATGGTCAAAAAAACCTTACTATGATGGAGGACAGTACGCTCACGATTCAACTGTCGGATCTACAGGTTTCAGATGCCGACACTCCAGGTTATCCCAAGGGTTTTACCCTCACTGTCGTCGGTGATGGTGAAGGAGTCTATACAAAAAAAGGTAATGCTGTAACTCCCTCCCTTAACCTGACAGGATTTATCAATGTCGGCGTGACTGTTAGCGATGGTACTCATACTAGTGAGAAATTCATGCTGTCCATTCTGGTTATGCCTGTTAACGATCCGCCAACAATAGCCCTTCTTGAAAATTTTGTCGTCACCTGCGAACCTGGTAAGGAGCCCGTAAAAATCTTTAACAGGTTGGCTCTTTCCGATGTCGACAATGATCACTTGAACATGGCGGAAATCGGCTTCCAGGAAACAAACTTTACCCCTGGAAATGACGAGATCTTATTTGACTTCGATACAACCCTGATCAGGCCGATAAAAGCACAAGGTCGGTTGTTCCTGATAGGTTATGCCGCAATTTCCGAGTACGAAAAAGCACTGCGATCCATAGTGTATAATTACAAGATCACTTTGGATGCCAACGGGGAGCCCGACGACATATCGACCGGTACAAGAACTGTATATGCCAACGTGAGCGATGGGCAGAGTACAAGCGTGAACGTAGAGAGGAGGATTGAAATTGAATCTAAAATCCAGCTTGATATTCCCACCGCATTTACTCCAAACGGCGACAAAGCTAACGATACCTGGCATCTTGAAGTCTTGAACAAAGAGCCCTTGAACCGTGCAATAATCAGAGTATATAACAACAGAGGACTTTTGCTTTATGAGGCAAATGGGTTTGAAAAAGATTGGGATGGGACACTTCAGGGTCAACGGGTTCCGGTCGATACCTATTATTATACAATAGTGGTGAAGCTTCCTTATGCCGAACAAACATTTAGCGGAGTGGTAACGGTACTATATTAATTCGCCGCCAACTTCGCATAATGCCTCTTTTTGCTGACTAAGCGAGGCCATTAGTAATTCCTTATTAAGGAGTACATGTTGAACAGGTTAAGATATTAATAACTTACCCCGCTAATAACTCTTGGGGTATTCGGTGTTCGACTGAGCGTGATCCTACCTTGATTTTTTGTTGGATTTAATGCTATAATGGATAACGGAAGAAGTAATGCGAGTTGAATAATGCAAGCATAATACACGTCTATTTTCTACATCTGGTTGACGGCCACTTTCTTTTTCCTATATTGATGCTCTTCGACAATGTCGAATAGATTAAATAAAACTCATGAAGTCAAAACTCCTCTCTGTCATGATGTTAGCTGACGTACTGTGTGAATGCTCAGCCAAACAAGAAGAACAAGGGCATGTGCCGGATGCGCCAGGTTCATTGGATCGCACCTCGTTGCCTATTAAGGAACCGGTCCGTAAATCTCCGAACTATGCTCCCAACGTATTAATAGTATTGATTGGCGATATGGGTTTTGGCGTATCTGGATCTTTTGGTGGCACCGTGAATATGCCAGCATTTGATAAACTCGCTCAAAATGGTTTTCGCTATAACCAATTTCCCGCAACGGCCCTTTGGGCACCAACGCGTACAGCTTTACGCGAATGACTGACGCGACGATACAACGTTACCACTAAGCGACTTACGTTTCATACAACGGATAAAAACCAAACATTTTAATTATGAAAGTAATATTCTTTATTGTTTGTCTGCTGAATTCATTGGCGGTACAAAGCCAAATCGACAAAGATCAACTTGCGTTGGCCATTAGCAAAGCTGATGAAGCAAATACGGAAGGCTTGAAGCAGTACATCTGGAAAAGAAAATCCGATGTGTCTATTAGTGGTGTGCCTAAACTTACAACCATCACGGAATTTAGTTTTGACGAACAGGGTAAACTGCAAACGAAATTAATAGACGCGGAAAGTTCAGTTAAACAAAAACCCGGTCTTCGGGGAAAAGCACAACAAAATGCAGCCGAGGATAAAATGGAATATGTTGGAAAAGCACTTGAACTTGCCGTGGCCTATACCTTCATGTCGAAAGGACAATTGCTTGATTTTTTTGGTAAAGCAACGGTTACAGAAAAAGACGGTATTATCGAAGCTACGGGTGAAAACGTATATGTGAAGGGAGACAAGCTGACCGTTCATGTCGATTCAAAAACAAATCTCTACATCGATAAAAAGTTCTCGAGCCTTTTGGGGAAGGACCCGATCGACGGCGAAATTAAATACGCGAAGTTCAGTTCAGGGATTAATCACGGCTCTGAAACGGTACTGAACATGCCAGCGCAGAACATGAAGATTGATGCAAAAAATCAGGATTATTCGCAGCGCGTGAAATAATGCAACGCATTGACTATTGAAAAAACTACTGGCAGTAACCGTTGTATTTGAAGCAAGTACAGGCCTTGGTCTCTTATTCGCACCCGCGCGCGTTGTTTCGGTTTTGCTGAATTCTTCTCTTGTTGAGCCATCTGGAATACTCGTGGGCCGACTGGCAGGAGCAGCCCTTATTTCTATCGCGATTATGTGCTGGCTGTATAGAAATGTGGAGCATGCAGGAGGTGTGGTAAAAGCATTGCTGTTCTATAACGTGGCCGCAGCAGCCTTGCTGGTATACGCGGGGACCAGCGGTTTCTCCGGTTGGGCACTATGGGCGGTTGCGCTACTGCATGCCGGTATGGCTATGTGGTGTACAAGAGCGCTTCAGAAAAAAATTAATAACTAGTCATCTCAATCCTGCCGAGGGAAAACAAGAGCTGAGATTACGTATCATCCATCTTTGCAGGGTACGAAATCTTGGTGAATACCGAGTCTTGTCAAAAGACAGCGCATAATTTTCGAATCGGCTCGAGACCTCAAAACAGACAAACCGATCCTTGTTCGCTCATTCTTTTTATAAGGAAATATTCTTTCTCGAAATTCTAATTTTGAAATCTCCCGTTAAGCGTGTTGAAATAACAAAATTCTCCCCTAGGAGTGACTGGGAAAGTATTATCTTCAAATAAGGTTTGGGCGCTTGTGCGAAAGAGTTGGAGAGGTGCGATAAGCACCTAGCCCCTGAGTGCTCGGCCGAAAGAGGACTTCGCTTTGCTGCATTTTTTTTGGCGACAACGGCGACAGTCACACGTTCGATAATTTTAATAACAAAACGATTAAATATGGCAGACGATAAACTTGCAGTTCTAATTGACGCGGACAACGTGCCCTATGCAAATGTCAAAGAAATGCTCGAGGAGATTTCAAAAAATGGTACCCCCACCATTAAACGCATTTATGCAGACTGGACTAAACCCACCGTTACAGGTTGGAAGAATGTTCTTTTGGAGAATGCCATAACGCCTGTTCAACAATACAGCTACACGACCGGAAAGAATTCTTCCGATAGCGCATTGATAATAGATGCCATGGATATTTTATACACGGGGAAAGTTAACGGCTTTTGTATCGTATCCAGCGACAGTGATTTTACCAGGTTAGCTACCAGACTTCGGGAAGCGGGAATGACGGTAATAGGTTTCGGGGAAAAGAAAACACCACAACCATTCATCTCTGCGTGTGACAAATTTATCTATTTAGAAATTTTAAAAACGGCAAACGTAGAACCCAATCTTACAGCTAAGACAAAGGAGAAACCTAAACAGAAGGAAGAGCCATTGAGCAAAGTAGACGCCGAAACGATTAGACTAATAACGGAAAGCGTTAATGATTTAGCGGACGAAAGCGGGTGGACATTTTTAGGAAGTTTAGGAAACTATATTCTCAAAAAGAAGCCTGACTTCGATCCCAGAAATTATGGTTTCTTAAAATTGCTACCATTAATAAGGAACATTAACAAGTTTGACATTGACGAAAGGGAAACAGGAGTAAGTAAGATCAGACATATCTACTTGAGACAAAGGGTACCTACTCCGAATAAGAACTATAAGGCATACAGACACGTTTAATGTGATCTTGCCACTACTGAATATCTCCCTTTCTCATCCGCGTTAATGGATGCTTCTTTAATACCCTGACGATGATCGGAATACCGACCGTGGCGGGAAAAAACCAAAAGAACCATTGCGGAAACTGATTCCAGAAGGGAAGATTCTTTCCATTATCTACATAAAAGCCTGTTAACAACAGGATGTATGAACCTCCCATACAAATCGTATGTAGTCTGGCCCAGTTTTTTTTCTTGGTCTCTGCCAGATTTCTTCCTATTAAGACGAGTATTGTCGTTGCGATTCCAATCGAAAGCAGATGAATGTTGTGTGGCCATCGCATTATCGACAATACAAGGACTGTCGCGAAGGCCAGGCAAATGCTCCAATAGTAAATCCTTCCAAACGTTGCGTGGCCATGCGCATTTTTTTCCTTAGACATTGCTACAATGCCACTGATAACAGCCACAAGGGACAAAGCGATGTGTATGATTATTACAAGCACAAACGCCGGCTCATTTGATGGCAGAGGTATGCCTAACAAATCCGTTTCCTGTTGCACCTGAACAAACATGAACGCAAAGTTATCCATATGCAGGGTCATTCGATTATGATACGCTTTCGAAAGCCCATTTTTTATGGTCGCCATCAGATTTGATGGGATGCATGCTTTCATTTTTACACCAGAGCATTTCTTATCCACCTTGGGCCACTCTGTGTTATAAGATTGGAGGCCAAAATCGGGGTTTTAAAGTCCAAACGTCGTCTATAATGTTAGGGGATGATTTTTGAGGCAAATTTCAAGCGTTGGTCCCAAACAACATCTCTCAATCCTTGAAGACCGCCGCACATGCTTTGATTATTGATTCAGGATGTGCGTATGTCTGGAGTATTCTGGGGCAGGCCGCCAAAGCATCCCGCAACGAAGAATTGGACAAGGTTTGTAAACAAGCCGAAGCCCATTCTTATAAACAAACCCTTTGGATAACCCCGCGTGCAAAAAATGCGGCAGCTCAGGCGTTGGTAGTTAGTTAACCATCGCTGACGGGTGAATGCAGTCTAATACGAGTTGACGGAAGATCATAAACGAAAAGGATTCGGATACAAGTTAGTGTTTCCGAATCCTTTCTTATGGTGGCGTGATCATGGCAAGTCGCAAGTTCACTTACCTTAAAATTAGCAAACACAGCTATTTTCCCTGCGGGCTCTTGCCCTCTTGCATCTTCTGAGCCATCATTAGATGATGTTCGAGGGTAGGTAGTTTAGCTTCGGCCCAATTCTTTATCTCTGTTTGTTGACCACCGTTTGCTTCAGCGCGAAATTTTTCCACCGTTTCCTGATGATCGGCCACCATCATATCAGCATATGCCTTGTCGAATTCAGCGCCTTTCTTTTGGGAAAGGTCATTGTATTTCTGCTGGCTTTTTTCGCTGATGTCGGCTGGGACCGAAATGTTTAATTTGGCGGCGACATTTTTTAATTCGTCATTAGCCTTTCCGTGGTCGATGGTCATCGACTTGGCAAATGCTTGTACATTTGGCGACGATGCTTGTTTCATAGCGAGTTCCCCGAGGCGAACCTCCAACATTCCTCCGTCAGCGGCAGCTAACACAAAATCCACATCATTTTTTCCCGCCTGGTAGTTTGTTGAACTAACGCTGTCCTCCTTTTCTTCAGAGCGCTCGGTACTTGCGCTCTCGTTAACAGGTTCATCGCTTTGAGAGTCGACGCCGTGTCGAGTGCATGCTGCCGCCATAAGTGATATCACTGCAATGGCGACGGATTTTTTTAGGAATAGCATATAATCCTTTTTTTAGTCCATTTGAATGAGTTTATTTTTTTTACGTCTTTATCAATCGTCTATTTGGGTTTACAGCGAGGATTCCGGCGTTGATTCAGAATCGTGGCCTTCGACTTTAACGATCTTGTTATAGATCCCAAACAATAAGAATGGAGCTGCCCATTGTCCGATAAATAAAGCAAGGTGATCCTTACCCGTTAGTTTTAGCGTTAGCGACGTTGCCATAGCACAGACTGATGTCCACAGGAAAAGATCGGATGGTAACTTTGCCGTCTGAGATTCTATCGCCTTTGCGACAGGTCCTTCCTTAGCACTTGTATCGGCATTTGAAGCCTTGTTCATAACGCCTTCCTTTTTTGCAATATCAGTTGCCATAAGTTATAGTGATTTTTTAGTTGATATTTCAATTCTACTGCTCAAAAGCGAACGTGTAGTGTCGACGAATTCGCAATACTGGTGCGCTCTTGAAAAATAGTGCCAGAATAGAATTCAGCTGTTTCCCCGCTTGAACAGGAGTTTGTCTTGTATATCCTGATGAAAATCTTTCTGACGATATGGTTCCCCGGTAAGCTATTCCACGGAGCGTGTTGTGAGGACACTCTAAAAATCCAAATCGTGGCGATCGGGGTCGTTGCGTTCGTAAAGGTTAATTGTTAGTTTCGATTTTTACCTGAAACCAACAACGCGGTGAAGATTGTCACTTTACTAGTCCTGTTTATTTCGTATGCGGCGCTTGGTCAAACCAGCGGAGAGTTAACTGCCGGACAAATACTCGACAACTCAATAACTTTTTGTGGCGGAGAAAAACGGCTTGCAGCAATTCAATCCACGGATCTCACATATTTGTTAACCCAACCGGACCAGTCGATAGCAATTATCAACGAAAAGAGGGCGGCAGGCGAAAAATACGTTCAAAGCGTCCTTTCCAAAACTCATATACCTCAAACTACTTTTTTCGACGGAGCGAAATTGACCAGGGTGGTTGGCTCTGCTGTAAAGCGCGTGGACGATATTCAAACACTGGATGAAGTGAAATTGAGAACTTTTAGCGTGATCCAGTATGGATACAAAAAGCTAGGATACAAGCTGACCCGTCGTCCTGATAAAAAGTTTAAGAACTTCGATTGCTATGTAGTCGATGCTACGGCGAAAAACGGATACACGACCACCAACTTTTTCGACAAGACCAGTTTCCGGCTTTTAATGGTGGTTTACCCCGGCGGAAACAAATCCGTTATGATTGACTACATCGTAAAAGACAGCGTCCTTTTCAATTCTCATATCGTCAATACTTTTTCGGATTCTGACAAGCTTCAGGACTTAAGTCTTCAAAGTGCAGACGTGAATCCCAATATTTCCGATCTGTGGTTTACATGCCCGTATCAGGATAAAGTCGTTGTTCGCCCTGCTATAAAGGTGGGTGCGTTTGCGTCAACAAATGGAGAAAAGACAGTTTTTGTCAGAACCGA
>JGI10216J12902_100764140_pt1 | contig 14867 bp, 14 predicted proteins | sample KanNatreferecore_FD_12902 | JGI IMG/M metagenome (IMG submission 12902)
ACGCTTCACGCGCTGTACGCCACCCAGCACGGCCGCGATGGTCTTCACAACAGTTATCCGAAGCTCTACTCGATTGAGAAGAGCGATGACACTCCGTCCGAGGAGCTGCTGAAAGTAGAAGCGGGAGACGATTACGGATGGCCCTACTGCTACCACGACCGCGTGCTCCGCCGCCGAGTGTTAGCTCCTGAATACGGTGGTGATGCAAACAAAGCTGGCCGCTGCGCCGACAAGAAGGTTCCAGTCGCCGCGTTCCCCGGACATTGGGGACCCGATGGGCTGCTCTTTTATCAGGGCGCGCAATTCCCGGCTCGATATCGAAATGGCGTCTTCATCACCTTTCACGGGTCCTGGAACAGGAATGGCCCACAGGACGGGTACAAAGTCGTCTTCCTTCCGTTCGCTGGAGGAGCTCCAGCCGACAGCAGCGAGACTTTCGCCGACGGTTTTGCGGGCGGGAGCAAGAGTCCCGGCGGCGCTCGGCATCGACCGGTTGGACTCGCCGAAGGACCCGATGGATCGCTTTACATCTCGGACGACCAGCGCGGGCGTATCTGGAGAATCATTTACATTGGAAAGAATTAATGTCGCGCCATCACCTTCATCCCACCTGGTTGCAGCGGGGCCGGCTACATCGTGGCAAAGAAAAAAATCGTAATTGTGGACGACGAGAGCGTCGTCCCGAGTGAGCTCGAGCGGCTCGCCGCACTCGGCTACGAAGTCGCAGCAATCGCTCCTTCGGAAGCAGAGGCAATCGCCATGGCGGTCGAAGCAGGGGACCGCTTCTTCGAAGTCTCAATCGACATGCTCTGCTTCCTCAACTTCAACGGCTACTTCAAGCGGCTGAACCCGGCGTGGGAGCGAACGCTTGGCTTCACGCGTGAAGAATTGATGTCGCGTCCGTTCATCGAGTTCGTCCACCCCGATGATCGCGAGCGCACTCTGAAACAGAACGCCGCTGTCAGGGGCGGCGGAAAAGCGCTCGGCTTCGAGAACCGATATCTCTGTCGCGATGGCTCATACCGATGGTTCCGCTGGAATGCGGCGCCGGATGCCGAGAACCAGGTGATCTACTCGGCCGCTCGCGACATCACCGATGCAAAGCGCGCCGAAGCAGAGCGCGAGCAACTGGTGAGCGATCTAAAGAAAGCGCTGACTGAAGTGAAGAGCCTGCAGGCGATTCTGCCCATCTGCTCGTATTGCCGGAAGATCCGTGACGATGCGAACTACTGGCACACGGTCGAGAATTACCTGCTCCAGCACACCGACACCGAATTCAGCCACAGCATCTGTCCGAGCTGTATGGAGTCGATCGTCGAGCCCGACCTCAGGAAATCAGGACTCGGGTAATCGGGCGCGCGGCAGTCAGCGGATGACGCGCCGCCACTGCTCGTAGGGCCAGATCAAACCGACAACGGCGCCGATGCCAGCACCCCACGCCGCGCCGACACCGGCCGCGCGCCAATCGGTGCGGTAGTGCGGACCGCCCGTTCGCTTCGGATCGTTGAGCAGGCCGAAGAGAATCGCGCCGCCGGCTGCGCCACCGGCCGCGCGCTCAATCATGCTCGCTCCACCCGATACACCGCGGCTGACGTCGAGCCGACGCACCGAGCTCCGCGGAATTGCCAGAATGCCGGCACTTCCCGGGACGCTCAGGCGGAGAGTGCTTCCGTCGACGGATTCAACCGTGCCGCGCAGGAGTTGCCGGCGATCGGGTTGCTGCTCCTGGCGAGCCGGCTCGGGGATCCAGACGCGAACTCGCGTACCTGGCCGAACCTCGGCGGGGAACTGCGCGCTGGCGAAGTTAGGTATGGCGAGAAGGGCTCCAATGACTACGAGACTGGGCCTTCCTGTTATGCGCTTAAAGAAATGAAAACTCGGCATCGATAACCTCCATCACTGATCCTTTTTTGGCGGAGGAGTCTCGCCTCGTTCCGCCCGAAGCTTGTCGTTGAACCGCTGCGCCTCGCCGATGCGTTCCAGCTCGAGCGCCATCGCGTCCACCGACTGCTGAAGGTATTCGATGCGCGCCTCGGGGAGCTGCCCTTGCGGTGGAGTCGCCGGCTGTGCCCGCCGCGCGACCCGCCACCCTACATATGCCGCGAGAGCGAGCAGCAGCAGAAAGAGATGCAGCATTGCGTGCATCTCCTCCTCTTCAGCGACGGCGTACGCGAGGCCCGCCACGTTGATAAACGTGAACGCCCCTATGGCGAGCCGCCAGAATTTCGAACCAAACGTCATGAGGAAGCCCTCATCGATAGAATACCGTACGCGCCGGACAAATCAAAGTTTCCAGGGGGAAAAGCGCTCCCTCAGTGGACCTTCGGCAGCATCGCCAGGAACTCGTTGGCGGCTGCGAAGAATTCATTCGGCTGATCGAGCCACGGATCGTGACCTGCGTTGGCAATCGTTACCAACTTTGCGTTCGGCAGAATATTCACCAGGGGCGGTCCGCCATCGCCGGGCTGCTGTCCCGGATTCGAGCCGTGGACGACTAGAACCGGAACGGCGATCGTCATGAGTTGGCGACCTCGTGGAGCACTCGGGAGGCTCAGGTTGATGATCCCGGCGATGTCGGAACAGTCTTCCTTGATGCGTTCCTGAAGCCGCGATGCAAGCGGCGGCCGCGGTTTGGACTTGCTTACGGACAAGCCACGATTCACAGAGTCGAAACGACTCCACGATTGTTCATCCAGCCAGCGAGATGATGGCGTGGTCGACGCAGCGCTAGCGGCGCTCCTGCCATTTCCACCGACCCCGCCGGTGATGCCGACTGGTACGCCACTCAGCACCAGTGCCATGACGCGACTCGGATGCTCGTACGCGTAGTAGAGCGCCAGCATCGAGCCCCATGAAGAACCCGCGAGTACGACACGCTGGGTGGGTGCCAGCGCATTTATTAACCGATCGAGATCCTCGACGTGTGAGCGCCAACCATAGGGAGGAACGCGTCCGCTTTTTCCGCAGCCGTTCTGGTCGTAATAGATGACGCGTCCGCTCTTTGTCAGCCGATCCCACTCCGGGCGCATGTAGTCGTGCGGCAGCCCCGGACCACCATGAACGACCACGATCGTCCGTGCCCCGCTCCCAACGGATTCGTAGAAAAGCTTCGATCGCCCCTCGACGATTCCGGTGGTCTGGCCAGCGAGTGGCGCCGTTCCAGCGAGAAAGGCGACGACGATTAGACCGCGCAAGGAGCGCCTGCGTCTAGCTCAGCGATGCCATGTCGATGACGAACCGATAGCGTACATCGCTCTTCAGCATGCGTGCGTAGGCATCATTGATGTCCGCGATGTCGATCAGCTCGATGTCCGACGCGATGTTGTGTTCGGCGCAGTAGTCGAGCATCTCCTGCGTCTCGGGAACGCCGCCGATACCTGACGATGACAGTCTGCGTCGGCCGCCCATCAAAGCGAACACCTGCACTTCCATCGGCGCCGGCGGAATCCCGACGCAGACCATCGTGCGATCGAGACCGAGCAAATTGAGATACTTGTCGTAATCGTGTTTCGCTGAAACCGTGTCGAGAATGAAATCGAAGTATCCGGCGAGCGATTCCAGCTGGGCCGGATCGCTGGTGAGCGCGAACTTATGCGCGCCGAGGCGTCGGGCATCCTTTTCCTTGTCGGGCGAATGACTGAGCATCGTCACCTCGGCCCCAAACGAAGCACCGAATTTCACCGCCATGTGGCCCAATCCACCTAGCCCGACCACACCGAGCTTCGTGCCTTTGCCGACCTTCCAATGACGGAGCGGCGAGTAGGTTGTGATTCCGGCGCAGAGAAGAGGCGCCACTCCGGCCAGCGGCAGGGCGTCCGACAGGCGGAACACGAAATCCTCGTGCGTGACAATCCGCTTTGAGTAGCCGCCTTGCGTAATCTCCCCGGTGCGTTTGTCGCGCGCGCTGTAAGTGAGGACCATTCCCACCGTGCAGTACTGCTCGAGACCTTTGCGACAGTTGGCGCACTCGCGGCAGGAATCCACCATTACTCCGACGCCGGCCAGATCACCGTTTCGAAATCTCGTGACTTTGTTTCCGACAGCCGTCACACGACCGACGATCTCGTGACCGGGGACGACTGGATAGATGGTCTGCCCCCATTCGTTGCGCGCCATGTGCACGTCGGAGTGACACACTCCGCAGTAGAGAATCTCGAGCTGGACGTCGTTCGGTCTGACGTCCCGACGCTGGATGTTGAAAGGAGCGAGCGGTGTTTTAGGTGATTGTGCGGCGTAGGCGGGAGTGATTCCGCGCTTTTCCGTCGATGTCGCCTCGGTGGGCTGACCCCGCTTCGGCTTAGCAGGCGCTCTGCTGGTTTTACTCGGTCGCGGCGATTTCTTTCGTGTTTTCACGGCAGCACTCCTTGTTGCTCTCTCCAGACGTCGAACGCTCACGGGTCATTTGAAAATGAGGTGAGCGACGGCAGTTTCGAGATCCCAGTATATGATCGCGAGGGCGGTCAGGTCAAAAGATGCGTGAGCGATCATCAGCGGAAGTAGAGTTCCAGTAAGCGCGAAGACCGTCCCGAACGTGAGACCGGTGACCATCGCCTGCTGGACGCCGGCAAGCCCTTGATCCGGGTAGTGCACCAAGGCGAACCAAATGGAGGTAATCAGCACGGCGAAGGTTTTCGCTATCGCGCTGGAGCCAATGAGTTTGCCGAGCCGCTCGAAGAGGTAGCCTCTGAAGAAAGTCTCTTCCCCGAAACCGGCGCCAATGACTATCGCAAATATCATTGGCAGTAGTGCATTCGAATTTCCGGCCAGGTAGTGGTATCGCTGGTTGATTGGATCGGCGCCGAGCATCGGCATCACGACCGATTTCATCACCAGTTTGAACACGGCGCCGAGAACAATTGCAATCGCCGCGGTGCGGATCCAGCTTCGTGGCCGAACAATTCCGATCTCGCGCCATGGGGTGTGCGATCTCCACGCCCACAGCAGCACCAACACGCCCATGACGGCGGGAATCATACCGGCGAGAATTATCAAAATCGCCAGGATTCCGAGCGGGCCGAATCCACGCAGACCTTTGGCTATCGCGTCATCCGGCTCCGGCCGAGGTTCTGCAGGTAAAGCAGGTGCGTCGCTCATGGGGAAGTCTGTCGCGCTCGCTGAGCTAACGAGACGTGGCGAAGATTTTCTTGAGCTCGTGTGGCGGTACGACTTCCAGTTGCTCGTAAGTGCAGTCGCGCGGCCGCTTGTCCTCGCGCCAGCGGCGGAACTGCGCGGTGTGACGGAAACGATCGCCCTGCATGTGATCGTACGCAACTTCGACTACCAGCTCGGGACGAAGCGGTTCCCACGACAAATCCTTTCCCGCGCTCCACCGACTCTGGCCGCCCGGCATGCGATGCGGCTGGCCATCTGCGGCCTCCTCCTCCGCCCACGCGCGCCATGGATGTCCGTCGAGCGCATTCTTGCGATAGGGCTGCAGGAACTTCACGAGATCGCGCCGCTTCTCATTGGTGAAGCTGGCGCAGACGCCAACGTGCTGGAGATGTCCGTCGTCGTCGAACAGGCCCAACAGCAGGGACCCGACCGCGGTTTTCTCACCGCGCTTGTGCCAACGGAATCCGGCAACGACGCAATCGCATTCGCGCTCGTGCTTCACCTTGAACATCACGCGCTTGTTCGGCTCGTACGTTCCGTCCTCGGCTTTGGCGATGACGCCGTCGAGTCCGGCGCCCTCGAATCTCTTGAACCAATCTTCGGCAGTTTTCCTGTCGCGAGTGGCGGGCGTGATGTGAAGTGGTGGCTCTGCACCCTTGAGTACTGCCTCGAGTCTCGCGCGTCGTTTTGCGAACGGCGTTTCGCAGAGACTCTTGTCTCCGTCGCATAACAAATCGAAGAAGACAATGGACGCCGGTATCTCTACCGCCAATTTCCTGACGCGCGACTCCGCGGGGTGGAGTCGCATCTGCAGGGTGTCGAACTCGAGACCCTCGCCGGTGGCGATGACGATCTCGCCGTCGAGCACGCAGCGTTTGGGCAGCTGCGCTTTCAACGGATCGATCAGCTCGGGGAAGTAGCGATTAAGCGGCTTCTCGTCGCGGCTCTGGATGAAGACCTCGTCGCCGTCACGGAAGAAGAGCGCGCGGAACCCGTCCCATTTTGGCTCGAAGATCCATTCTTCGCCGGGTGGGAGCTCGCCCACTCGCTTCGCGAGCATGGGAAGCACGGGAGGATTGACGGGCAGGTTCATGAATCAGCGCGCCGCGCGAGTCGTCTTGATGGCTTCCTTTGGCTTGCGTGAACGAGGCGCCGATTCAACCAATCTCCAGAACTGCTGCTCGCCAATCACCTTCACGGTGTGCCCCTTCGCGGCCAGGCGACGAATCTCCAACAGCTTCGTGCCTCCGTCATCGCCAGCGATCTGCAGTGCGTTCGGCCGGCCGCGAACCAGCACGTCTGACATTGCACCCGGTTTCGATTGCACGATCGCGCCCGCTTTCTTCGCTGCTGCGATCGCTTCGCTGCGGGGCCGGGTCAGGAAACCGGTGAAGGAGACGCGTTTCCCCTTGAGACCCACGATCCGTCCGAGCTTGGGCTGCTTCGGTCGATGCCGCAGCGCTTTGATCAGCTCTCCTGCCGCTTCGTAGCGCTTGCCACGCGCGCCGAGGCAGCGGTAGATGACTTCCTTGAGATGATCGCTGCACGGGAGACGGCGCACATCGCGACTGCTCATCGGACTCGTAATGTCACCGCGCAACAGCATCGCTGCGATCAGACCGATCTGATAGATGTCGTCGCGCTGCTGCCAGCGGCGAACTCTTCCCCACGCGATCTCTGCAGGCGCGTTAAAGACGTTGAATGCGTCGGCGGTGACGCCACGTGCGCTGCGCTGGTGCACGGCGATGCCGAAGTCGCCGAGCTTGAGGTGCTCGTCGTCGCAGACGAAAACGTTGAACGGCGTGAGATCGCGATGCATCGCCTGTCCGCGATGCAGTATGTCGAGCGCGCTGAGGATGGCGGCAATCTCCCGACGCACGAACCGCTCCGACTGCGGCCCCTGCTTCTGCAGCCACACGCCGAGGTCGCCGTGCACCGCGTACTCCAGTGCTATGCAATACCGCGCTCTCCCATTCTCTACCTCGGCGAATCGATCATACACGCGCAGCGCGCGCGGCTCGCGGAAGAGGAGCTCGGCGAAGTACGCTTCGCGGAGCCAGGCCGACAGACGCTCGGTGATCTTGATGCAAACTTGCGATGGCAATCCGTCCTGGGGGGTCGGCGTGGCAAGATAGACTTCGCCGAACCCTCCTTTGCCTATCAGCTTGTCCAACTGATAAGTGCGACCGCTCTCCGAGCTGAACGCCGTCTGCAAGTTGGTCATCTCATTGGCTCGCCGTGCGCCTCACGCGCGAGATCAACGCCGGCGCCTGGTAAGCGAATTCATAATTGCCTGAGCCCACCTCAACTACTACGGTATCGCCAGCCTGCGTCGACCGAGTGGCGCCCTTGGTCGAAGCCAGCGGCGTGTTGGACTCACGGACATCCTGAAGATGTGCGGCGGGCAAATAGACCGTCGCGCGCGTGTTGGCGGGAACGCGCACAGTCATGAGCAGACGATCTCCATCGATCCTCCAGCCCGAGGCTGCCTCGCCGTGAGGCGTCAAAAGCGTGGCCATCGCGTAGGTGAACCCACCACCCGGGTTCGGCCGGATGATGATGTGCTTGTAGCCGGGCTGCGCCGGATCGCTGTTCAACCCCGTCACCACACGATACATCCAGTCACCCACGGCGCCGTAAGCGTAATGGTTGAACGAGTTCATTCCCGCGTCCTCGAACGTACTGTCCGGCTTCTTGCCGTCCCATCGTTCCCATATGGTCGTCGCACCCTGCTTCACCTCGTACAGCCATGACGGATACTTGTCATTGAGCAAAAGGTTGTACGCGTCGTCGACGTAGCCGTTCTCGCTCAACATCCGCGTCAGCGCCGGAGTGCCGAGGAATCCCGTAGTGAGGTGTCCCATCCGCCGCACATCTTCGGCGAGTCGCTGTGCCGCTCCGACGCGCAGTGCGTCCGGAAGCAGATCGAAATCGAGCGCCAGCACGTAGGCAGTCTGCGTGTTGGAAGTCAGACGCGCCGTCGCGGTGACGTACTCGCGCTGAAATGCCGCGCGAATGCTCTCGAATAGCGCTCTATAATTCCGCGCGTCGTCTGTCCGTCCGAGCACCTCCGCCGTTTTGGCGAGCAGATCCGTCGAGTGCGCGAAATACGCGGTCGCGATCAGATCCTTGTCCGTGGTCGCGCCGGGGTAGTCTGCGCGAGTCGTTTGGAACGCAAGCCAATCACCGAAGTGAAAGCCTTTCGTCCAGAGAAGATTCGGGCCCGCCTGTCCTCGTTCGTATTCCACCCATGCTCGCATGCTCGGGTACTGCCGGGCGAGTACGCTGGTATCGCCGTATGCCTGATACATGTTCCATGGGACGATGACCGCCACATCCGACCAACCCGCGCTCGCAGCGAGATTGGGATTGGTGCGTCCGATGACATCGGGGACTACCCACGGCACCGCGCCATCCGAGTGTTGATCAGCCGCGACATCAGCGAGCCATTTCGCAAAAAAACCGGCAACGTCCATGTTGAACGCCGCAGTACCCGAAAAAACCTGCGCGTCGCCCGTCCAGCCGAGTCGCTCGTCGCGCTGGGGGCAATCGGTGGGGATATCGAGAAAATTACCGCGCTGTCCCCACACGATGTTCTGCTGCAGACGATTCACCAGCGGATTCGATGTCTCGAACGTTCCCGTCGGCGACATGTCTGAATAGATGACGATGCCGGTGATCGCATCCAGCGTCGGCTTTCCAGGGAAACTGTCGACGGCGACGTACCGGAAGCCCTGAAACGAGAAATGCGGCTCGAATATCTCGACGCCCTTTCCGCTCGCTGTATAGCGCACCACCTGCGCTGCACCGCGCAGATTATCCGTGTAAAAATTTCCTGCCTTGTCCAGTACCTCGGCGTGGCGCAGACGCACCGTCGTTCCAGCAGGCCCGGTCACCTTGAGGCGAACCCAGCCCACCATGTTCTGCCCGAGATCGAACACGGTCTCACCAGCTGACGTGCGGATAATGCGGATTGGCCTCAACTCCTGCATGCGGCGGACGGGAGGACCGACGGGTGCGACCAGCGCGGCGGCGACGCCATCCAGCTTTCGGACAGAGCTCCATGAGCGGTCATCGTAGCCAGCGCGGCTCCAGCCAGCCTTCTCCAGCCGGGCGTCATACGATTCGCCGTCATAGATGTCGGACATCAGGATCGGTCCAGTCGATGATTTCCACTGTCCGTCAGTACCGACAACCTGCATCTGACCATCGGCGTAGCGAACGACAAGCTGTGCGAGCAGCCCCAGCCGATGTCCGTAGTTGTTGCGTTTGCCCTCGAAGCCGATGCGACCGCGGTACCATCCATCGCCGAGCGTTACACCAATTGCGTTGGCGCCCGACCGAAGGAGCGACGTGACGTCGTAGGTGTCATACTGCAATCGCTTGTCGTAGCTGGTCCAGCCTGGTCTGAAGAGGTGATCGCTCACGCGCTGACCATTCAGTTCGACGATGTTGAGGCCGAGGCTGGTAACGTAGAGTCGAGCTGAGGCAACTCGCGACGTGAGCGTGAATTCACGGCGTAGCATCGGGCTCGGATTCGCCCGGGAAGTGTCTTCGCTGAGGTCTGGAGTGATCCACTGCGCGCTCCACTCGCCCCGATCGAGCAGACCCGTCTCCCAGAACCCCGCTGCGCTCCACGGTGACATCCGGCCTTCGTCATCCCAGACACGCACCTGCCAGTAGTAGCGCGTGCCCGAGCGTGTTACCGCTCCGCTGTACGGGCGAAAAGTTGACGACGCTGATGAAATCTTGCCGGAATCCCATAATGGCGCCCGCGTCATCGAACCGGAGTCTGTCGCGACGCGAATTTGATAAGCGCTTTGCATCGTTCCGCGTCGAGCGGCCTGAATCCGCCAACTGAGACGCGGGGCGCGCACATCGATGCCGATGGGATTCGCTTGATACTCCGTTTTCACTGCTTCGACGCGGAGCGCCTGTGAATGAACGGGTGCGACCGCGACCTGACTGACGCAGCAAATCGCGACCACGGTTGACATTGCCCGCATGCTGGTCATCGATGCGAGGCTGGCCTGAAGCCGAGCGCACCATTGAGCCATCGCACGAGCGGAAGCAGCGCTTCGTACTCGCGCGCGAGAAGTGACGCCAGTGACGGGCTCGTCACCTGTGCATCCGTTAAAGTGCGGCCGCTGGTGAACGACTGAAAGCGAAGCCATTTGGCGGCGGGATGATCTTCGGCGTAGCCGCGCGGCATCCTCTTCAACGCGCCCTCGTCGTCGAGTCCACCGAAACGGCTCGGAATCGAGCGCGCCACGCGATCGAAACCTTTGGGATCGTCGGCGATGGACTCGCGCAGCTTCTTCAACTGCTGACGCGGCGGCATCCAGAGTCCCGCGCCGATCATCGATCTCCCACCCGGCTCGAGATGAAAATAGTAGCCGGCGCTTCCCGCATCAGCCTCCGCGCCGACGGTGCGAGCTGCGTTGAGATGGTGGAACCAGCAAGCAGCATGGGTCTTGTACGGCGATTTGTCTTTCGAGAACCGGATGTCGCGGTAAATGCGAAACATCGATCGCTTGGGATCGCCACCGATCTCCGGCGCGAACTCCGCGAAGAGGGTGTCGAGCTCCTCGATCAGCTCGCGCATCGGCTGGCGAACTACAGCCTCGTACTCGTCGCGATGTGCCTCGAACCAGGCCTTCTCGTTGTGCCGAGCGAGGCCGCGAAAGAATTGCAGCGAGCGTTTGGTGAATGGCATCACTGACAAGATATGGCGCGTTGGCGCGCTATTCGAGCAGGAGCTCGTAGTAGACGAGCGGATCGCCCCGGTACACGACGCGGCCGCGCTCTTCGAACCCGCATTTCAGATAGAAATCTCCGGCGCCCGCTTGGGAATCGTAGGCGTCGAGACGAATGGCGTCGGCCGGCCAGTCACGAGCGACATTGCAGGCGTCTTCCATTGCCAGCCGGCCGAGTCCCTGACCCTGATGTGCGACTGACACTGCCAGGCCCGTGAGATAAACCGGCCGCTTCACCGGCGTGAAGTAGGAGACGTCGATTGCCCACGGCTTTTTTGTCGCCAGTCGAACGACTGTAAGAATGTGTTTCCCGGATCTCCCGACACGAACTCGCGCGTGACGTTGGGCGAGAGCTGCACCACGTTCGGTCATGAGCGACGACCAGTGTCCTGCGCCGAACCGTGCGGTGAGCGCGCCGGCGGCCGCATTCTGGAGTGCGGCAATTACCGGCACATCATCGAGCTTGGCATCGCGAAATCTGAGACTCATCATTACAAATGAATCTGCGCCGTGGCGATCGCGAGGGCGATACGGGCTCAGCAATCGGGCTCGCGTTATGCAGGAAGTCTGACGCGTTTTCACACGCGCTCACATTTCGCGGAGAAGGAGCTATGTCGGAACATCTGAATTTCACTCGTTGTCTGGGAGCGTTGACGATTCTGACGCTCTCTGCGGCGTGCGCGAAGAAAGACCAAACCGTAGCCGACACTTCCACGGCTGCGATGACGGCGTCGGCGGACACTACAGCACTCGGGGCGACAACCACCCCCGCAACCGGGGCGACTACCACGCCTGCAGCGCCGATCACGCTGGCCGTCGCCAACAAGGCCGGTCTCGGCGCCTACCTGACGGACGAGGCGGGTCGCGCCATCTACGTGCTCGACGATGGAACCGGCACCACGGTCGCATGCACCGGAACCTGCCTGAGCGAGTTTCAACCGGTTGCCGGAAAACCGATTGCCGGCGCCCACGCCGCGCCGTTGAAAGAGAACCTGATTAGTGTGACTACTTTGCCTGACGGGACGGTTCAGGCCACGTACGCGGGCAAGCCGCTTTTCTACTCTACCGCGGACCAGGCCGGCTCAACCGTCAGTGTTCAGGCGAAGAAATCTGGCACGATCACTTCGTTTCTGGTGAGTCCGAGCGGTACGGAGATCAAGAAGAAACCGACTCCTTGACGAACCAGCAGACTTGATGAAAGCCCCCATCCACGAATGGGGGCTTTTTCTTCAATGCCCTTGATCTCCGCTGGATCGACGATGCATCGTCCCTTGCGTGTTAAAGCCAGCGGCGGACGCGGCGCCGATAGTCCCGATAACTGTCACCAAACTTTGATTCGAGGTATCGCTCTTCGGGCAACACGATGCCGTAGTGCAGGAGGATGACGACAAGCGGGAAAAACAGCAGTGGGACGAGACCATCTACCCACAAAGTCACACCGAGATAGACTCCGCTCGCCGCGATGTAAAGTGGATTGCGCGTGAAGCGGAAAGGACCGTCCGTCACCAGAGCCAATGCCGGCTGGGTCGGAAAAATATTGGTGCTGGCGCGGGTCATGGCATTATGCGCGCTGTGCGCGAGTAAGCCTGCTGCGACGAACAGCGTGACACCGATAACGCGTGCTGGTACAATCGGCAGCGCGGTAACTGGCCAGAACCAATAGTGGAGTATTACTCCGACCAGTAAGATTCCGCCGACAAGTACTGGCGGCAGAACAAGGATTTGCGGGCGGTCAGGCGAGGGTGACACCGAGATCCGGAACCGCCGGGAAATCTCCTTCGACGCTTTTGCGAATAGCGATCATTTTGGTCGGACTGCCGCCAGCAAGGTTGAGGGCAAATAATAACAAAGCGAGAACCGAAGCGACGTAAGCGATGGCCCACGCTTCGCAAGTAGTTCGGCTGGAGGGACCAGTAATGAAAGACTGGACTGCCGGCGCTGAGCTACTGCTCAGGAAAGCCCGAAGAAATCTGCGCGGCGTCGCACGCGCTATCGGCTCCGTGCTGGACACCGACTCCTTCGAGCTGCTGGCATACTACGGCTACGGGAACGCCAGCCGCGCGCATATACACGGGCGCGCGCTGGAGCGGCGCAACGTCAGCGCCAGCAGCGACGCCGATTCGACGATCCGGAATCTTCTCAACACCTATCGCCGAGCCGAGGCAGATCCCCTTCCTTTCGCGCGCGTAACCGTTGAGTATGCGAACACATCTACCGCGATGACCGCTGATGACGAAGGATTCTTCAGCGGTTGGATCGATCTCCCGCAGCCGATTTCCGGCGACGATGAATGGAACGAGTACAAAGTCTCTCTCGTCGCGCCGGTGCATCCGAACGCTGAAACTGCGACGGTCACTGGCGAGATACTCGTCCCGCCGGCGAGTGCTCGCTTTGGTGTGATAAGCGACATCGACGACACCGTCATCCAGTCAAGGGTCTCGAACTTTCTACAGGCCGCGCGCACCGTGATGCTCGGCAACGCGCGTACGAGACTGCCCTTCCCGGGCGTGGCGGCGTTTTATCGCGCACTCAGAGACGGTGCAGCTGGCGACGAGAAGAATCCGGTCTACTACGTCTCCAGCAGTCCGTGGAACATCTTCGACGTCATCGCCGAGTTCATGGAGATACAGAAGATTCCGCGCGGGCCGTTGCTGCTCCGGGACTGGGACATCGGCTGGGGATTGCTGGCATCATCACGCCACGTCGACCACAAGGCGGTCGCGATTCGAAACATCATGCAGCTCCATCCCGGGATGGAATTCATTCTCATCGGCGATACCAGTCAGCACGATCCGGAGATCTACCGTCAGATAGTCTCGGAATTCCCGAATCGTGTCAGAGCGATCTACATTCGCGACGTCACCACCAACATGGCGCGCTCGGCGACGGTGAAAAAACTGGCGGAGGAGACTCTAGCCGCTGGAACAGTTCTCGTGCTGGCCGAAAACACATTGGCGGCGGCGAAGCACGCGGCGGAAAAGGGCTGGATCAAGTCCGAAGCGCTACCCGACATCGGGGAAGACAAGAGAGCTGATGAAGGACGCGATGCGACCAAGGTTCCGGCGCCCGACGGCGGAGAGCCAGCTTCGGGAAAGCCGCCAGTCGTTATCGAATCAACGACTTGAGGACAAACAAGACGTTGGCCGGACGCTCGGCAAGTCGCCGCATGTACCAGCGATACCACGCCGCGCCGTAGCTGACGAGCGTCTTCACGATGTGGCCTTCAGCGACGAGGCGGCGTTGGGCAGCATCGCGAATACCATAAAGCATGTGAATCTGATATTTGTCTTTGCCGACGGCTGACGACTGCGCGCGCTCGGCGATGCGCGAGATCAACCCGAGATCGTGCGTTCCGAATATCGGAACACAACTGCCGGTACGCGCCGAGTCCAACATTGTCGATGCGAGCGCGAAATAGGCGCGGTCGGTGTCGCTCTTCCTCGCAAACGCCACTTCCTTCGGCTCGTCGTAGGCGCCTTTCACCAGACGGATCACCGGCTTGAGCGGCATCAGCCGCGCGAGATCCTGGGGCGTGCGATGCAGATACGCTTGCAGCGCGACGCCGGTCAAAGGGTGTTTCTTTTTCAGGGCGACGTAAAGATCGAGAGTTCGGTCGACGTACTTCGAGTCTTCCATATCCAGCCAGAGCGCTGATCCGGTTTCCTCCGCCTTCGTCGCCAGCGATTGCAGATGGCGCTCGCATTCAGCTAAAGAGAGATCGAGACCGAGCTGGGTCGGTTTGACGCTGACCTGTGCCGGGAGTCGCCTGGCGCGAATCTGATCGAAGAACCCGAGGTAGTGATCGCGGACGGCGACGGCCGCCGCGGAATTGGTGATGGCTTCGCCGAGCTGGGTGAAGATCAGCCCGCGACCACTGGCAGCGATGGTGGCGCCGGCTTCGAGTGCATCACCGGCGTGCTCGCCGGGCATGAACTTCCGTGTCGCACGCTTAACGACTGCGCTCCGCAGCGCGAAATCATTGAGTGTCTGGCTTCGTGC
>JGI10216J12902_104632961_pt1 | contig 14866 bp, 10 predicted proteins | sample KanNatreferecore_FD_12902 | JGI IMG/M metagenome (IMG submission 12902)
CGAGAAATGTTCGTGAACGATTTTCCATGAGCCTTCGTGCTTCACGAAGATCAGCGTGCCGCGTTCGCGCTTCGCGATGGGGTTTGATTGGGGACTTGCAGAGCTCGTCCCTCCAATCATCGCGAGCATCGTGAACGTGGCCACGGCGGTATCATCGAAAACATCGATCTGAAGATCATCGGCCCGGAGTTTTAGTCCGGCCAGGGCGCTCAACCCTTTGTGCTCACCCTCGCGCGCGGCTGCGGCGTCCAGTCGGGGACCAGTGCCGGCGAACTTGGTGAAGTGCGGGCCATACCAATGATAGCTGTCGAGCCGTGCCAAATCCTTCGTTTCCGCCGCGTGGAAGATTTCCGCGAGACGCAGTGCCACTTGCGCCTGTTCTCTCCCGGATGACGCGGAGCTCCGAGGCGGTGCGCTGGCGCATCCGGTCAACCAAACGAGAGCCATCGCGAGGATGGAGAATGGTGGGAGCGCGCGTCTGTGACCCGTAGCAGGTGGGAGGTGGGAAGCGTATTCGCGCTGAGAGAAACCACCTTTGCGCGATTGTGAATGTTGCGGCTCACAGAGCCGCGCTCCGGGAACTCGCGGAGTTGGTCCCTCCAATCCGTTCAGGAGATTCATTTTGGGAATTGTGTTAATTCTGTCTCACTGCGCATTGGCACCCTCATGTCCACAATACCGATCGATCAATGCTTCGGATGTTGGGCCGGCCCGTCAGCGCCATCGCCATCTGAAATTCTTCGCGCAGGATGTTCACGACCCGGGCCACGCCTTCAGCGCCGTTGATGGCGAGGCCGTAAAGATACGGGCGGCCAATCAGCACGGCTTTGGCGCCCAGCGCCAGCGCCTTGAGGACGTCCGTGCCACGCCGCACACCCCCATCCATCAGCACCGGCACGCGGCCCGCGACTTTCTTCGCGACTGGTTCCAATGCGTTGATGGAAGCGGGCAGCGTGTCGAGGCAGCGCCCGCCGTGGTTCGAGACGATGATCCCGGCGGCGCCAATGCGCACGGCGCGATCCGCGTCGTCCGGATTCATGATGCCCTTCAGCACCACGGGCAAACGCGTCTCTGACAAGAGCCATTGGACGGCTTCCCAGGTGAAGCTGCCCATGGCTCCCATGATGGGAAGGACCTCGCCGGGGGCCAGCGTGGCTTTCTGGTAGTAAGGCGTTTCCATGTCGGGCGGCAATTCATCGGCGACGCGTTGAATGCGGTTGCGCGCGCCATCCACGGGTGCATCCACCGTCACGACGAACGCGCGGCACCCGGACTGTTCGGCTTCCTTCACCACGCCGCGCACAAAGTCACGGCGTTCCTTGCGCAAGTCGTAAAGCTGAAACCAGAGCGGCGCCTTCGCCACCGGAGCGATGTCCTGCAACCGTCGTGTAGTGAGACTGGCGATGACAAAGGTCGCGCCCGCCGCACCGGCTCCGCGCGCGGTGGCGACTTCTCCCTCGGGATGCGAAAGACGATGGCGCGCCGTGGGTGCGAGCAGAATGGGATGCGGCATTTCCTGGCCGAACAATGTGACGCGTGTGTCGATCTTCTCCACGTCCACGAGCACCTTCTGGCGCAAACGAATCTCGTCGAACGCCTCGCGGTTCCAACGAATGGTCAACTCGTCGGCCGCGCCGCTGGAGATGTATTCGTAAGCAAAGCGGGAAAGGCGTTCCTTCGCGAGAGGTTCGAAGTCCGCCAGGCAAAGGGGTGACTTGCTCGAATCGCTGAACTTTGGCAGTGCGCGTCTGCCCGGCCCGGACGTGTCTTTGTCCGCGGCTTCGAGTTTGCCGAATGCGGCGCCACTAACAGTAACGCCCATCGCCGCCAGCATTTTCCGTCGGGTCAGTTTCATGTTGGCAGAGATTTCAATGGGGGCTTTGTTAGCTGGAAGCGAAGCAAAATGCTGGGAGGCTGCAAAGGGGAAAAGCGCGTGGACGGTTCAGGTGCTCTCCACTGCTATAACGCGCGAAACGGTTATTACGCCATCCAAACGCGGCAGGATCGGGTTTCTGCAAGTCCATCGACTCGCCCTTGGAAGCGAACCAGTCTTGAACTGTCATCGGCCCGCAGGCAAATTCCGCGGCCAATGAAAGCCGCCGTTGCGTTCGCTATGCTCCTTTGCGCGGCCTGCGGCATGGCCACGGCTGCCACCAGCCCGCGCGTCACCAGGCTTTCGTTATTTGGCAAGGAATATGTGCGCCTCGATCAATGGGCGCGCGCGAACTCATTCCAATGGAGATGGGTGTCGAAAACGGAGGTCTCGGTTTGGAACACTTCAACCAGGATGCAGTTCACAGCCGAATCGCGAAGAATGTCCCTGAACGGTGTGACGGTGTTGCTGTCAGAAACGGTCCGAAATCAAAACGACATTCCGTGCATCGCCAGCGTTGATCTCACGACCGCGATTCAACCGGTCCTCTATCCACCGAGAAATCGTCCGCGCACGCAGATCAGACACATTTGCATCGACCCGGGCCACGGCGGCAAAGAGCCGGGCTATCTCAGCGGACGCGAGCAGGAAAAAAAATACACGCTGCTACTCGCGCAGGAGCTTGGCGAACAGCTTCGCAAGGCGGGTTACACCGTTTCATTCACGCGCACGACGGACACGCTCGTGGAGTTGCCCGTGCGCCCCGACATCGCGCGGCGGCGAGGAGCGGATTTGTTGGTCAGCCTGCACTTCAATTCCGCGGGCTATCCGAGTTCGGAAATTCGCGGCGTCGAGGTCTATTGCATGACGCCCCAGCGCGCGAGTTCCACCAACACTCGCGGTGAAGGCGCCGATGCGCGGCCATTCAGCGGCAACATCAACAACGCGAAGAACATGCTGCTCGCTTACGAAGTGGAGAAAGCAATCGTCCGCGGCACCGGACTGGAAGATCGCGGCGTCAAGCGCGCGCGCTTCGCTGTTTTGCGCGGTGCGGAGATGCCAGCCGTGCTGATTGAAGCGGGGTTCCTCAGCAATCCCGCGGAAGCGAAAAAAATATTCAGCGCGACATGGCGCAAGCAGTTGGCGGGAGCGATCGTTTCCGGCGTCAACAGCTATCGCAGAATTGTCGAACCATGACGAACTCGCGCAGGTTCCGCCCGGCGGTGAAGAAGAAAGAACTGCCCATCGGCATTTTCGACAGCGGCATCGGCGGGCTGACGGTCGTGCGGCAGATTCATCGCGCCTTGCCGAACGAGAACCTGATTTATCTGGGCGATACCGCGCGCGTCCCTTACGGCACAAAATCTCCCAGCACGGTGGTTCGCTTCGCTTGCGAAGACACTCAGTTTCTCCTCCAGCAGAACGTGAAGGCGGTGATCGTCGCGTGCAACACGGCTTCAGCGTGGGCGCTGCCGGCGCTGCAGCAAAGGTTCGATTTGCCGATCTTCGGCGTTATCATTCCCGGTGCGTGTGCGGCGTTGAAAAAAACGAAAACGCGATGCATCGGCGTCATCGGCACGAGCGCGACGATTCGCAGTCACGCTTACACGAAGGCCATCCTGGCCCGGTGCGACACGGCGCAGGTGTTTGTCCGCGCCTGTCCCCTGCTCGTCCCCCTTGTCGAGGAAGCGTGGAACGATCATCCGGTGACGCTTCGGGTCCTGCGCGAGTATCTCCGCCCGCTGCTTCGCAACGGCATCGACACGCTCGTGCTCGGCTGCACGCACTATCCGTTGCTCAAGGAAGCCATTCGCAAGGTGACCAATAACAAAATCTCGCTCATCGATTCCGCCGAAAGTTGCGCGCTGTATGTGAAGGAACAACTCGCCGCGTCGAAGCTGTTGAGCACCAACCGAAAACATCGCGGTGTCATTCAGCCATTCGTCACCGACGAAGTGGAACGCTTCGACGAATTGGCGGCGCGCTTCCTCGGCCGGAAAACCGAGCCGGCATGGAAAATTGAATTGCTGCCGGTGAAATAAACTGCGCCTGCCATCGCGCGACGAGCCATGCACGGAGAAAAATTTCTGTGCATTCCGTTAATTCTGTCCCACAACCTCCGCGTGAAATTACCGACACCAACGGTCCTTGGTTTGAAAAAGTCATTCGGCTTTGGCGACCGGCTTGGCCTTGCCACGCCAGGCCACGTAGCTGCCGTCGCCAAAACTGACTTCGCGCCCATTTTCGCCCAGCAATCGGTGCGCGAGATGGAGCGCACCCAGCGGACGCCGACGGACGTAATGGAAGCCGCGCAGAAACATTTGCAAAAGCTCGGCTGGACCGGCCCGTGGGGCGCCGACGCCGACCATCACAAAACTCCAGAGGACGTAAAGCGCAGCGCCGCCGCCGGATTCACTTTCTTCACCATCGACCCAAGCGCCTTCGTCGTGAATGGCGCGGATCGGATGAGCGAGAGCGAATTGTCGGCCGCGATCCAGCAACAGCACAATGACGGCGTGTGGGATTCGGCAGCCTGGGATCAAACGTATCTTGGCAAGACTTTCGACGTTGGTTCGCTCTCCCTTCGGTTTACGCGCGAACAACTCTGGCGCGCGGCCGTGAAATACGCCCGTGCGATTCATCACACCAAAAAAGTCGCCGAAGCGATCCGGGAAGCGTGCGCCGAACGTCCGTTCGAGATCGAAGTCTCTGTCGATGAAACCGAATCCATCACCAGCCCGCTCGATCATTTGTTCGTCGGGCTTGAACTCCGCCGGCGCAACGTGCCGAACGTCGTGAGCGTTGCGCCGCGTTTCATCGGCGAATTCGAGAAGGGCATCGACTATCGCGGTGATTTCAAGCAATTCGAGCAACAGCTCACCGAGCACGTTGCTGTCGCGAAATTCTGCGGCCCCTACAAAATCAGCGTCCACAGCGGTTCGGACAAATTTTCGATTTACCCGATCATTGGCCGCGTCTGCGGCGAGTTGCTGCACTTGAAAACGGCTGGCACCAGTTATCTCGAAGCGCTGCGTGTCGTGGCACGCACGAACCCGGTGCTGTTCTCGGAAATCTGCGTTTTTTGCCGCGGCCGTTTCGACGCCGACCGCAAGAGCTATCACATCTCCACCACGCAGGCCGAGATCGACGCGCTGCGGCCCTTCGCGCGCGGCGCGGCCGACGAGGCGCTTTATCTCGATGAGCGTGTGGGCCGCCAATTACTGCACGTCACCTTCGGCTCAGTTCTCACGCAAGGCGTCGATGCCAAAGGCCACCGCTTCAAGCACGGCATTCTCGAAGCACTGGAAAAGAATCCCGACCTGCACCTGGAAATTTTGGAACAGCATTTCGACAAACACCTTTCGCCATTGAGCAAGTAAGACTGACTCGGCTGTGCGGTTCGCAGGCACGGCATCGCGTTCCAGGCGAGCCCAACGTCACGTTGGCCGGCTTGGTTCGTCCTCCGCCGTCTTGCCGTTCGGCTCGCGCAATCGATTCAGGAGTTCATCCACTATCAACTGATACACCTCGCGTCCGCGCGCGTTGAAACCGACAAGTATTCCCGAGACTCCGGCGCTCCGGCAAAATCTGAGCGCGTCGATATTGGAACCGAAACGCACGGCTTCCTCGCGGCGCTCCAACCACTCCCCATTCCCGCCCCACCACAACTCTTCTTCCTGATGACGCAAATGAACCACGGTGGCCGGCAGTGCTGACGTGTGCTCGTATTCGGACGACATGGGGCGCGACAATACAGATGCCCCGGTTCCCGCCTATTCGGGGAAAGTCCCCTTCATTACACCCGTGTGCAGAACGTGCCAGCGTGGGCGCAAATCCGGGCACAGCGAAGTCAGTTGAACGCGCTTGTCCACACACCAACGCAACAACTTCCAGCCCAAATGCTTCAGCGAACAAACTATTTCCCGGTTCGCAAAGGCGCCGTCTTCTGCGCGTCAATCCATTGGCCGTTCAGCATGACTCGCTTCACCTTCCGCATGACCGTGATGTCCCTCGCTGGATTGCCATCGATGAGAACGAGGTCGGCGCACTTGCCTTTCTCAATGCTGCCGAGCCGGGCATCGGAGCGAAAGAAGCGAGCATTGTTCAGCGTGGCCGCCGTAATTACTTCCGTCGGTGTAAGACCGCACTCTGCCAGCAGTTCCATCTCACGTTGAAAGGCCCAGCCCCGCTCCGCCTTTGGCACGGATGAATGTGAGCCGACGACAATCGTACCGCCGGCGCGATGACACAGGCGGACGAATTTGAGCATGTTCGAATAGCCGCCCGCTTCCACATCGGTCACGCCTTTGTCGCCCGCGCGCCGCTCAAACACGGCAAGCGTCGGTGAAAGAAAAATCTTTCGCTGCACGATCAAGTCAATGAGTGGCTTCACGCGCGGTGAATGATCGAGATCGAGTCTGCTCCAGAGTTCGTAGCGGGCTTTGCGCCGCGCTTCGTTGTCGGCGCGCACCATTTCGCGAAACTTATCCGCATCGGCTTTCTCGGCAAGCGCAGTGCCAAACGAAGTGACGTGTTCGATTCCATCGATGCCAGCACGAATCGCTTCGTCGGCATCGACCAGTTCGAGGTGTGCCGTGACCGGAACGCCACGTTGATGCGCCACGTCGCACGCCTCACGAATCAGTCCCAACGGCAGGCGGTAATACACTTTGATGTGCGATGCGCCTTCATCGACGAAGCGGTTCACTGCGGCCCGCGCTTCTTCGGCAGTCGTGACTTCAAACGCGTCCTGCGGGTGTGCGTGCGGCTGAACATCGAGATGCGGCCCGGCGACGAAGCAGCGGGGTTGCGGCAACGTAGAGCTTTTGATCGGTGCATATATCTCCAGCCATTGGCCTGGATCGCGGACCGAAGTCACGCCGTGCGAGAGATACAGCCGCGGCAATTCGTAATCGCGTTCAATGTGGAAGTGCGCGTCCATCAACCCGGGTACGAGTGTGAGTCCCTTTGCATCGAAAAAGTCCTCGTCGCGAGTAGCAGTCCATACCTGGCCAATGCTCGCTATCTTCCCTCCTCGAACAATGACAACGGAGTTGGAGAGCGGTGCGCATCCGCGTCCATCGACCAGCGTTGCTCCAAAGATAGTGATGCGCCGATCCGCGGAGGGCACGGTCGGTGGATTGATTTCCTCGAGAAGCCCGGGCGCGCCACCAGTAGCCGCGACGCACTCGTTCACGAGCAGGACGAGCACAAAACTCCGTAGCAGCCGACGTAAGGAGGCTCTGATCTTTTCCGCCGTCCGCCGTCCGCTTTCCGCACTCTCGATCAGAGCCTCCTGAAGTCGGCTGCTACAGTCTGCGAAAACGTTGGCCGGCGGTTGCATATCAATTCGACTCTTCTGCCACGGTCAGGATGGAACGAGACTGTACCGCTTTCTTTTCCGCGCGCTTGCCGGATGGATAAAACTCGATGCTCACATCAACATTCTTGCGCGAACCAAGGCCGAAATGCCGCTCCGTTTGCGCAAGCGAGTAGTAGCTATGCGCCATCTGGCTATCGAGAATCTGAACTTGCTCGAACCAAAGAAGTTTTCCATCACGGCTGTCTGTGATTCGAATCTTCCCGCCGGCTGCACCGCGATTTCCCGCCGCGCCTACTGCGCGAACACGCAACCAGTTCTGCGGTGCCGAATCATTGCGATAGACGTTCAGCATCCGCTTGCCGTCGAGCGGGCCGGTGTAGCCGATGATGTCGAGGTCTCCATCGCCGTCGATGTCGCCGAAGCACAGGCCGTCATCGACCGTTGCAGAGGACTTGTCTTCAATTCCCCAATCCTTGTTGGCGTAAACGAATTTGCCGCCGCCAGTGCCGCGCAGCGCCCAGAGAAAATTTCTGCCGTTCCACAACACGTCGGCGACGCCATCGTTATCAAAGTCAGTCACGACGGCGAGGCCCCACGACGTGTAATTCGGTTTGCTGGCCGCGCCCATGCCCGAGAGCGCATCGGCTCTCTTCGCGAAATGTCCCTTGCCGTCGTTGGGATAAATCGCAGGGGTCTTTCCATCGAATGCGATCAGATCGAGCGCGCCGTCCTGATTCACATCGGCAACACCCTTGATGGTGAGGCCATCCTCGATCAGCCCGCACTCGCCAGTCGCGTCGCGAAAATTCATTTTGCCGTCGTTGAGGTAGATGCGCGAACGGCCCTGCTTCAAATCGTAACGGCCCCAATGCACGGCGAGGTCGATGAAGCCGTCGCCGTTCAAGTCCGCTGGGTGCATGTTGAACTCGTTCTTCGTCTGAGCAATGGCGAGGTTGCCGCCGCGTTGGAAATTTCCTTTGCCATCGCCGAACTCCCACACCACGCCCGGGCGCTCGTGCAGCCAGTCCACTTTGCCGTCGCGATTCAGATCAATCAGCGCGTTGCACCGACCCTGCCCCGCGGTGATTCCACTGTCGCGAAAGCTCAAACGTCCCGGCACCGACTCATTCATCCACCACTTGCCGCCGCCGTCTTGAAACGTCATTTGCAAATCGAGCTTGCCGTCTTCGTTGATGTCATGAGCGAGATGAATTTCGGTTTGGGGACGGGAACCAGGTGCGTTCGCGAAGCGGCCTTTCCCATCGCCGAGCAACGCAAGCGCAGCGCCCGCACCATGCGCGGAAAGGAACAAGTCGAGTTTCCCATCACCATCGAGGTCCACGAGGTTCACCCCACTCAGCCACCATTTAGGATGGACTTCGTAGTGGCGCATCATCGCGTCGGCAACGCCGGACTCGCGCGTAACGTTCACGAATGGCGCGGCGGCGCAAGCTGTGGCCAACAGGAAGATTGCAAAGCCGAGTCCTTGCCGCGTCGCTTTCATTGGATTCGCTCACAATGAAACAACTGCGCGCCGTGCGGCGGCAAGTCGAGATATAGGCCGCGTTGCGAGAGTTCTGCGCCGAGACGGTCGTGAACTTCATCGCCGAGCAAATCTGTGAGCCGCCAGATCGCGCCCGCCAGCCCGTCGATGTTCAGTAGCACATAACATTGGCTGCGCGAGGCAGCGAGATTCACGACGGCGAGATCGAAGGCGTCCGATTTCGTCTGCCATTGCACGAGAACAAAATTCGCGTGACTGGAATCTCCGCTTCGCGCCGGCTGCGCCACGAGCAATTTCCATTCGCCACGGCCCACGGCTGTTTGCGGCAACGTGCTGAGAAGGTGGCGGTAAAACGTGGCGATGCGTTCATTCGTCCCTTCCGCGCCGCGCCGCGCGAAATGAACATTGGCGTGGATGCGCGCCCCGCTGAGTTGTCCTTCATGGAGTAAGCGCATACCGGGAAGAGTCAGGATGAGCAGCGCCGCCGCGCGATGTTCCTCAAACGAAAGCAACGATGCGATGCGCGGCTCGTCGTGATTCTCGATGAAGTGCGCGCTCCGGGAAAGAAACTCCGGCGCGAGCGAGTGCAACCAGGCAGCGGTGCCGGCGGCGTCGCGAGCCGCAATGCGGTCGTAGAGTCGCTTATCGTAGGTGAAGTCGAATCCGAGTTCCTGCAAGCGCGCCTCCAGGTCCCAATAGACTTCACCCAGAAAAAGAGAGTCGATGCCACATCTGCGAAAGGCGTCGATGGCTTCCGTCCAGAACTCCGTTTCAGGCGGCGGATGAGGAGCGGGAAACTCGCGCCAGTTGCGCGCGAACACGTCGTTTAACTGGAGCATCGCCATGTCGCAGCGCACGCCATCGCACTTGCTGTTCACCCGCAGAAGCAGTTGGCAGATCATCTCGGCGCGCAACTTGGGATTGCGATAGTCCAGTTGCAGCGTGTCCACCCACCCAGCGCCGTGCCCGCTGTGGCCGTGCGCGAACCATTTCGCCGCGGCGCGATACGGCTTAACGGTTCCGGCGCGCTGAACCTGGCTCGTCACGTAATACTCCGGCCGCTGTTTCGCCCACGGATGATCGAGCGCGGTGTGGTTGGGGAGGAAATCGAGGATGAGTTTCATTCCACGCTCGTTCAGCTTCTGGCGGAATTTGGCCAGCGCCTTGTTGGTGCCAAGCCTCGGAGAAACATTGTAGCCGATAATCGCGTACGGAGAGCCGGCGATGTCTGCGCAACGAAACTCGTCCTCGCGCCCGCGAAAACACTTTTCGCTCCACGCCCGGCCGCGCGCGCCCAACGTCCACACGCCCATGAGCCAGATGTGTGTGAAACCGCAACGTTGCCAGAAATCGAACTCGGAATCGGGAACGTCAGCGAGCGTGAGAGGGCGTCCGGCACGCTCCGAAAGTTCAGCGAGCCAGCAGCGCGTGTTGATCTCGTAAAGGAGCGGATGTTTCAAAACACCAAACTTCAATCTCCAAACACCAAACGAACATCAAACGCAAAACACCAAGGCATCGTTACTCGGAGTACGCTGCAGATGTTCGAGTTTGATGTTTGAGGTTTTGTTTGGTGTTTGGAGATTGGGTCTTCGTGTTTGTTCACGTGTTCAGCACCTTCAGCGCTTTCTTGCAATCGGACGGACGCAGGATGAGCAGCCCTTTCTTCGCCTCCGGTGACGTGGCGCAATAGGCATACTCGATGTTGATCTTCGCCTCAGCCAGTTTGTGGGCGAGCTTCGCGAGCGACCCGGGCTTGTTGTCACCCTCGATCATCAACACTTCGTTTTCGACGACCAACGTCCCGTGCTCTTCGAACAGCAGCAGCGCCTTGCGCGTATCACTCACGATCATCCGCACGACGCTGTGGTCCACCGTGTCACTGGTGGTAAAAGCGTAGATGTTGATCTTCGCTTCCCGCAAAGCGTCGCACACGCGCGCCAGCGTGCCGGGTTTGTTTTCGAGGAAGAGAGCGAGTTGCGTGGTGATGTGCATAAATCCCTTTCTGTCCAGCGGCCCCGTTCGGAGCCGTGTTCCTGGCTCACGATAGCGGCGGCCCGACCGCCGCCGCCACAACTTTCTGGTGCTGGCCTCCCGTGAACAAGATTGCTGAAATAAACATTGACGGCGCAAGGGCACTGAATCACATAAAACGAACCCAAACGGGTCTTGTATCGGATTTGTTGATGCAGATCGAAGCATTGAAAATTTATTGCGACGTCGTGCGGTTCCACAGCTTCTCGCGTGGGGCCGAGGAGAACGACGTGTTGCAGTCCTCCGCCAGCCAGGCGGTGCAGAACATCGAGGAGAACCTTGGGGTGACGCTGATCGATCGTTCCTGCCGTCCGTGGGAAGTCACCGACGAAGGGAAGTTGTTCTACGACGGCTGCCGGGAAGTGCTGGAGAAGTACAATGACGTTGTGGCTTCAGTGAAGCGTGCTCGCGCCAGCGGCAATGCGGTCATTCGTGTCGCCGCGATTTACTCCGTGAACATGCGCGACATGACGCAGCGCGTGCAGGAATTCGCGCGGCAGCAGCCGGGCGCCAAAGTGGAAGTCGAGTACGCGCACCCTGACCGCGTCCTGGAGCGCGTGCTCAATGATGAAGTGGAGTTGGGAATCATTTCGTATCCCGACGAGCGGCGAGGGTTGACGGTTATTCCCTGGCACGAACAGCAAATGGTGCTGGTGTGCAATCCACAGAGCCGGCTCGCGAGGCTGAAAAATGTCGAGGTGACGCAATTGAGGGAGGAGACATTCGTCGGGTTTGACACCGACCTCGTGATTGCCAAGAAGATGGAGCGTTTTCTCAAAGACCGCGGCGTAGAGCCGAACGTGGCGGTGCGCTTCGACAACATCGAGGCGGCCAAGCGCGCGGTGGAGGCGGGTTCGGGCTGCGCAATTCTCCCGCTGCCCACGCTGGAGCATGAGCTTCAGCTCGGAACGCTTGCGGCAGTGCCATTCGCGAATGCGCGGTTCACGAGGCCACTGGGAATCATTCATCGCAAGGGGCGGAAACTTTATCCAAACACGGAAGCTTTTATTGAAGTGCTGCAGAATGGTGGAAGTGCGAAGCCGGCGAGGAACGGCAACGGCGCGCGGTTGAATGGAGAAATGCGGAGGGTGAGACCGCGACGGGGAAAGGCGAGGAGATAAGATGAGCGCCCGGATTTACAAGACGACGTCGCTACGGTCTCCCTCTCCCCTCAACGGGGAGAGGGGTGGTTTTGTGCAAGCGCTCTCGACAAGCGGAACGCATCGGAACGTCCTCACCCCTCACCCTGACCCTCACCCCGTTGAGGGAAGAGGGAACAGCAATGGAGCCGTGTTGAAGTTCGTAAGTGCGCCAAGTAGTCGCCGCGTTTTGATGATTCGCGAAGGAGGAGTTTACTTATGTTAACCGCACCCAAAGCTCAGGGTCTCTACGACCCCCGATTCGAACACGATGCTTGTGGCGTTGGCTTCATCGCCCACGTGAAAGGGAAGAAGTCGCACGGAATTGTGCGCGATGCGCTCACGGCGCTGGTGAATCTGAATCATCGCGGCGCGTGCGGATGCGAGGCCAACACGGGCGACGGCGCTGGAATTTTGATGCAGACGCCGCTTGAGTTTTTGAAGTTGGCGGCGGCGAAGGAGAAGATTTCACTGCCAGGCGCGAAGGAATACGGCGTCGGCATGATCTTCCTGCCCCAGGACGCGAAGCAGCGCACTGAGTGCGAGAAGGTATTCGAGCAGATCGTCGCGGAGGAAGGCCAGCGGGTTCTGGGCTGGCGTACGGTGCCGACGGTGAATTCGCCGCTGGGATTCACGGCGAAAGCGAGCGAGCCGTTCGTGCGGCAAGTATTCATCGGTCGAAATTCTAAGCTCACCGACGACATGGCTTTCGAGCGGAAGCTCTACGTCATCCGCAAACGCGCGGAGAATGCGATTCGTTACGCGCGCACTGGAAAGAAGATCGAGGGCGGCGAGCACTTCTACGTCTGTTCGCTCTCCTACAAGACGCTCATCTACAAAGGCATGTTGATGCCGGAGCAGGTCGATCAGTTCTTTCCCGACTTGCGGGATGAATCGATGACGACGGCCATCGCACTGGTGCACTCGCGTTTTTCCACGAACACCTTTCCGAGCTGGCCGCGGTCGCATCCGTATCGCTACCTCGCGCACAACGGCGAGATCAACACTCTCCGCGGCAACGTGAACTGGATGCACGCGCGACAGATGCTGTTCGAGTCGGATGTGTGGGGCGACGACATCAAGAAGATTCTCCCGATCATCAACCAGGACGGGTCGGATTCCGCGATGTTCGATAATTGCCTCGAAATGCTCGTGCTCTCCGGCCGCTCGTTGCCGCACGCCATGATGATGATGATTCCCGAGCCGTGGGAAAATCATGAAAACATGAGCGACGAAAAGCGCGCGTTCTACCAATTCCACAGCGCGCTCATGGAACCGTGGGACGGCCCGGCCTCAATGGCGTTCACGGATGGCCGAGTGATTGGCGCATCGCTGGATCGAAATGGTCTGAGGCCGTCGCGTTATTACGTGACGAAAGATGATTTGGTGATCATGGCGTCGGAAGTCGGCGTCATCGACCTCGCGCCTGAGCGAGTCGCCGCCAAGGGTCGTCTTCAACCGGGTCGCATGTTCCTCATCGACACCGAGCAGGGCCGCATTGTGGCGGATGAAGAACTGAAGCAGACGATTGCGACGGAGCAGCCGTATCGCGTGTGGCTCAACGAGAATCTCGTCCAGTTCGATAAACTTCCTGATCCACCGCACGTGCATGATGTAGATCACGAGACCGTGCTGGAGCGCGAGCTCGCGTTCGGTTACACATTCGAGGATTGCCGGAAGCTGATTCTTCCGATGGCGCGCGACGGCGTCGAGCCGGTCGGGTCGATGGGCACCGACACGCCGCTCGCCGTGCTGTCGAGCAAGTCGCAGTTGCTCTACAATTATTTCAAGCAGCTCTTCGCGCAGGTCACGAACCCTCCCATCGATTGCATCCGTGAGGAAATCATCACGTCGGCGTTCACGCTGGTCGGCTCCGAGCGCAACCTGCTCAAGCCCGAGCCGGCGAGCGCGCACATGATTCAGCTCAAGTCGCCGATTCTCGACAACGAGCAGTTGGAGAAATTGCGCCACATCGTGGAAACTGGATTCAAAGCCGTGACGCTGCCGATTCTTTTTCCGGCGGACTCAGGCGGAAAAGGTTTGGAAACTGCGCTCGCGAATCTCTTCAACAGCGCGAGCAAGGCCATCGCCGAAGGCACCAACATCATCGTCCTCTCCGACCGCGGGGTGGACGAAAACAACGCTCCCATCCCTGCCCTGCTCGCCGTCGCCGGTCTGCACCATCATCTCATTCGCGAAGGCACGCGCACGCGCGTCGGCATCGTGCTCGAGTCGGGCGAGCCGCGCGAAGTCCATCATTTCGCGTTGCTCATCGGCTACGGTTGTACGGCCATCAATCCGTATCTTGCGTTCGAGGCCATCGACGATTTGATTCGCGAAGGTTTCCTCGAAGGCTTCGACCACAAGAAGGCTTGCAAGAACTACATCAAGTCCGTCGTGAAAGGCGTCGTGAAAGCCATGTCGAAAATGGGCATCTCGACCGTGCAGAGCTATCGCGGCGCGCAAATCTTCGAGGCCATAGGGCTGAACAAGAGCGTCATCGACAAATATTTCACATGGACCGCCTCGCAGGTCGAGGGCGTAGGCATCGACGTGCTGGCGCAGGAAGCGCAGGCGCGGCATCGCGCGGGCTTTCCCGTGCGCGGCAGGCACACCGAGGTGCTCGACACCGGTGGCCAGTACCAATGGCGCGCGGACGGCGAGTATCACCTGTTCAATCCCGACACGATTCACAAGCTCCAGCTCGCGACGAAGACGAACAATTACAAAGTCTTCCTCGATTACGCGCAGGAGGTGAACGACCAGCTTCGCCATCTCTGCACCATTCGCGGCATGTTCGGTTTGAAGTATCTGCCGCAGCCGATTCCCATCGAGGAAGTCGAGCCGGTCGAGAGCATCGTGAAGCGTTTCAAGACCGGCGCGATGAGTTACGGCTCCATCAGCAAGGAAGCGCACGAGACGCTCGCGGTCGCGATGAACCGTATCGGCGGCAAGAGCAACACCGGCGAAGGCGGCGAAGACCCGGCGCGCTA
>JGI10216J12902_100457981_pt1 | contig 14858 bp, 8 predicted proteins | sample KanNatreferecore_FD_12902 | JGI IMG/M metagenome (IMG submission 12902)
GCGACATAGCGATCGGCGACCGGCTCGTTGACCTTGAGCACTTCGCCCTCATCCCCCGCCCCGCTCCAGGTGATCGTGAGGTTGAACTTGCCGCGCGAGAACCGTTCGCCGATGAGCTGCCGGATCCGATCTTCGTATGCGCTCACCAGCTTGGGCGCGCGCATCGAAACGTCACAGTAACGATGGTTCACCGAGCGAATCTCGGCCGTAAGGCGTTGCCCGTCGCGCTCGAGTTCGGCCGAGCCAAACCCGGTCATGCTGCGGATCATGCTGGCGGACTCCTGCAGTGCACATGTGGATCAAGCCTGCGGCCGCGCCTGAAACAGGCAGCGGGAGGCCACGAAGCGGGCTCGGAACCGGCGAAGGTAGGTCAGGCGAACGCGCGGAGTCAAAGCAGGCCTGGTCCCGTGATCAGGGCGCCTGGGACGGGTCGTCCTTCTTCTTGAACAGGCCATCGAGCTTGGTGCGCGCCTCGGCCGCCTTGTCGCGGGGCTTCTCGCCGCCCCCGAACAGCCCATCGAGCTTCTCGCGGGCGGATCGCGTGTCGGCGGGCTTCGAGGTGCCGCCGAACAGGGAGTCGAGCTTCGCCCGGGCATCCGTGGCCCGGCTCTCGTTCGATGCCGCCGCGACGAACGGCGCGCGGTTGAAGTAGAAGAACTCGCAGAAGTTCCGCCGCGCCTTGTCCTCGACCATATCCGCCATCGGCTCGGTGCACGCGTTGTTGTAGGCCGGGTTGTAGTGGCGGCAATTGCGGCACGCGCGCAGGTCGTGCTGGCACGACTCACATTCCGCGTCGCGCGGGATCGGCTCGGCGAACGTGACCGGGGCGCCGCAGTGCTGGCATTGGAGAGCGGGCATGGGGGAAGCGTAGTGCGAGGCAGGGGACGTCGTCCACAGGTGTGCACGGGACGCGGTCGGCGGGCGATTTGCAACGACAATCAAGGAGGCTGTGAGCCGATATTTCCTTGGTCGCCTGGAACTCTGCCAGGACCTACCTATGGGATCAGCCGCGGGAGGCAAGTCCGTGATTCGCTCTCAGTTTGCCTGGTTGCTATCGGCGATGGTCCTCTCGCTGACCCTGCCCACAACAGCGGCGTTCGCCAGGCTCCTCTTCCAGGCGCCGTTTCTGTCGTACTGAAGTACCTGACGGAAGGAGCACCTGCGTCGCCGATCTCGATCACGATGGCTGGAACGATTTGGTTTCGGCATCCACTGACACGCTCATCGTGTTTCTGGGAAGCGAAGACGGCGTCCTTCGTCCGTTCTGGGGTGCTCCGACACACCGCCACCGTGTGGCGCTTGCTGCCTCGGACATGAATGGCGATGGGCATCCGGACCTCGCGGTCGACTCGCAACGATCGAAGCCCACGCGGAGCGTGGAGGCGTTCAGCTTCGCTGGGCGGTTCCCAACTCTCGTGAGCCGGCGACGGTCGAACGCATCGATGCGTCGGGATCATGGACGGCGCGCGGCAACGCGATCGCGAACGCGGACGGATTCGAGTTCTTCGACGCCGAAGTCATCGCGGGAACCCGCTACGGATACCGGTTGAAGCTCTCGAGCAGCGCGGTCCTCTCGGACGAAACATGGGTCGATATCCCGGGAGCCACGCTCTCCTTCGGACTCGCCTCACCCCATCCCAATCCAATGACGGGTCCGATGCGCTTGTCGTTCACGCTCTCGACGACCGAACACGCACGGATCGACGTTCTCGATCTGGCCGGCCGGCGGGTCGTTCACCGCGCGCTGGAGGGGCTTGCGCCGGGCACCCACAGCGTCGAGCTGCGCGAGCGCCTGCCCGCGGGCATCTATGTCGTTCAGCTCACGCAGGGCGCTCGTCACGCGCGCGCGAAGGTCTGCATCGTTCGGTGAGGCTCGGCGCAACAGCGCCCGCACGATCTATCGCATGACCACGAGCCTGCGATGGATCGTTCGATCGACGCTCACGAAGCGCACGAAGTAGACCCCCGGCGCCACGACTGGACCGGTCGTCCCTGCGCGGCCATCCCAGCGCAGTGAGAAGCGTCCGGGTCGCATCACTCCGTCCATCAGCGTGCTCCGCACGCGTCCTGCGATGTCCACCACCTGGATGCGCACCGGCCCGGGACGAGCCAGGGCGAATTCCATCCGTGTGTCGCCCGGCGTGGGGTTCGGTGCGAGCAGCGTCAATTCGCTGCGAGTCGGGCGCGCTTCGGAGAGCGACGAAATCGGTCCGAAGATCGCGCGTGATCCGTTTTCCCAGATGACCGAGAGCCGATAGAAGTACTCGACCCCGGGCTCGGCGGATGCGTCGAGAGCTTCGGTCGCATCGGCTCGAACGCGCGCCTCGAGACTCAGCGTCGTCCACGGTCCGGCGGCAGCGCTTCCGCGTTGCAACTCGACGTGCTCGATCGACTGGGCCGAGCCGAACTGCCAGCGCAGGAGTGTGCCGAGATCGGTCGGCTTCGCTTCGAAGAAGGCGAGCAGTGTGGCGGTCGCGATCGGATCGAAGCGTGCGATCACCATTCGATAGCGGTCCATCACGAGCGGCAACGGGTTGGTGTTCCCGCTCGCGTCGCCATCCCACCCGGCAAAGCGGAATCCGGATGCGGGCACGGCGGTGAGCGTGACGATCTCGTCCGGCGCATAGCACCCTTGATGCGGGCTGCGTGTCACGCCGCCTTCCGAAGGCGTCTCGACCGCGAGGTCGAGAGCATGTCCCTCGCCGATCGATAGGCGCCACATGTCCCGATAGTCCGAATCGCCGGGCGGCCCGGTGCCGCCGAACATCATGAGCTCGTCACGATCGGGATCGTAGGCGCCCGCGGCCGCGGCGCGCGGTGAAGGTGGCGCACCGAAAAACGGAGACAGCCTCACCCACGCCGGCTCGTGGGCCAACGACAACGCCCACATCTCATCCAGCAGCCGAGTGGAGTTGGAGCCTCCCCACACCACCATGCGTTCACGTCCGACGTCGTAGCTCGAGAACCCGCCGGTGACGTGCGGGGGAATCGGTCCGAGCGGGTGGAGCTGCTGCCATGCCGGTGCGCCCGTGAGGCTGAGCGACCAGACGTCGCCGAAGTCCTGGCTCTGACCGGCCCCTCCGAACACGATCATGCGATCGCGCGGAGCGTCGTAAATGGCGGTTTGCCCCCACCGCATCGGTAGCATGTTCGCGGCAGGAATCGGGTTCCACGTCGCGATGCCGTCGGGGAACCGCAGCTCCCACAGTGGTTGAGGCTCGGCGTAGAGCGGGAGACCCCCGAACAACACGATGCGATCGGCCTCGGTGTCGAAGACCGCGCTCGCGAACCAGCGCTGCACCGGCGCAAATCCCGTAATCGGGAGCTGGGTCCAGAGCGGAGCGCTCGTGAGATCGAGCACATACAGATCGCCGTATATGTGGCCGCCATTCTTGCCGCCGAACATCAAGAACCGGTCGCGCAGTGGGTCGTAGACCAGGTTCGCGAATGCGCGAGCGCCTGGAAGCGACCCATTGATCTCCCACGCGGACCAGGTCGCGGTCTCGGGCGTGTACATCCACACATCGTTGCGGTAGACACCATTGCCGTAGCCACCGAACATCACCAACCGCTTGCGCACCGGATCCCAGGCGGTCGCCGCGCCGCGTCGCGCAGGCATGCCGTCCTGCACCGGCTCCTGAGTCCATGCTCCTCCACACGTCGGCGGGATCGCAGCGAAGTTCGCCTCGAGCGTGAACGCTTGATCGACGGTGAGCTGGAGCGGATTCACCGGCCCGCTCACGTCGCCCGACCATTCGATGAAGTCGTGGCCGGGGTGTGGACGGGCGTCGAGCGTGACTTGCGCCCCGGGCACGAATGCCGGTTGATCGGGTGTGCGCACCACGACACCGGCCGAAGGCGGATCGAGCGTGACGGTGACCGGGTAACCCGCGAATTGCGCCACGATCGTTTGCGGCCCGTTCATCGTGACGACCAGCGGGTTCGAGTCTCCCGAAGTATCGCCGGTCCAGCCGATGAATCCGTAGCCTATGTTTGGAGTCGCCGTGATCGTCACCTGGCTGCCCGGGGCGTAGGCGGGCTGATCCGGAGATCGCGTCAACGTACCGCCTTCAGCGGGAGCCGCCGTCAACGTCAGCGGGTATCCGATGAAGTGGGCGACGATGTGTTTGCCCGAGTCCATCGTGATGGTGAGCGGATTGGAACTCCCGGACACATCACCGCTCCAATTGCTGAATGCATAGCCGGTCGCCGGAGTGGCCGTGAGCTGGACCGCGGATCCGGTCGCGTGGCACACGCCGCGGGGATCGATCGTCACCTCTCCAGCACCCGCGGGCTGAACGTCGATCGACAGCTGCTCCGCGCTGGACGCCGTGGACATCGTCAGCACATCGTTCAGATAGAGCGAGAGATCCCAGTCCGCACCCCCGAACACGATCATGCGCTCGGTGGTGGGATCGAAGATCGCCGAGTGTCCCACGCGTGAGACATGGGGCTCGATCGCGGATTGAGTCGACCAGGTGGGCGTGCCCGCGAGCGCGAGCACGTGAACGTCCGCGGACAACGTTGCTCCGCCGAACAGGAGGATGCGGTCACCCGCGGCGTCGTAGACGGCCGAGGCGTGGGCGGTCACCGGCGGCGGATCGCCGAGCGGAACGATCTGCGACCACGATCCTCCGCCCGCGAGGTCGAGCGCCCACACGGTGTTCAGCCGACCGGTGAAGTGGTCGAATCCGGTGAGCACGATCATGCGGTCGCGCACCGGATCATATATCGCGCAATGTGCGACCAGGGGCGGCGGTGGAGTGCCCGACGGCGTGAGCGGCTGCCACGTCCCGCCGCCCGCGAGGTCGAGCGCCCAGGTGTCGTTGAGGTGCGTCTCGGTGTCGTCGTAACCGGCGAACACGATCATGCGATCGCGCACGGGATCGTAGATCGCCGAGTGTGCACTGCGTTTCGACGGCGGAGAACCCGCCGGCGTCAGCTCGGTCCAGACCGGCGGGCCGGACAGCGGAAATGACCACGTGTCGTTGAACAGGAACGCGTTCGAACCACCGCGTCCACCGAAGACGATGATGCGGTCCCGCACCGGATCCAGAATGGTGGCAGGCTCAGCGCGACCAGGTGGCTTGGGGCCTGTTGGCTCGAGCACCGACCACTCGGCAGGTCCGGTGAGCGGCAGGACATGGAGGTCGTTTTCCAGACGCTCCCAGCCCTGACCGGCGAACACGATCATGCGCTGACGAGTCTCATCGAGGATCGCCGCGTGTGCGTCTCGCGGCCGGGGCGTGAGTTCCGGATCCGGGATCAGCGACCAGGTCGGCGTGCCCGCGAACGACACTTCCCAGGTTTCGGAGAAGGGTTTGGTTCCCACGAACGGAATCTGCCCGACCCCACCCTGGATGATCATGCGATCACGCACGGGGTCGTAGATGCCGCACATGTCCGAGCGGCCTTCAGGTGCATTCGAAACTGCGATCGAACTCCACGCGGGAGCTCCATCCAGATCGAGCTCCCACACGTCGTTCAGAAATCCGCCCGCTTCCCATCCACCGAACAGGACCACGCGGTGTCGACTGGGATCGTACGCGGTCGCAAATCCACTCCTCACCGGAGCAGGTGTGGTGGTCGGGCTGATGACGCTCCACGTCGGCGCACCCGAAAGGGAGAGCGAGTGAATGCCCCAACTGGAGTATTCGCTGAGCACGAGCATGCGATCGTCCGCGGAGTCGTAATACATCATGCCTCCCTGATGTTCATGCCCGTCGGGGAGGCGCGTCCAGGTCGAGCTCGAGAGTGAGAGCGCCCATGTATCCGGCACGTTGTAGTTCTCGGCGTAGCCCTCGTCGTCGACGATGACGTACGCCCCTCCATAAACGATGACGCGATCACGCACAGGATCGTAGGCGGCGGCCGTGCTCTCTCGAATGAGCGGCGCGCCAGTTGTGGGCACGCGGGACCAGGTCGGAGTTCCGGACAAGGACAGCGCATACACTTGGTCCGTGCCCGGGCTCACGACGACCAGTCGATCGCGGATCGGGTCGTACACGGCCGGTTCCTGACTCGTGCGCGGCGGCGGCTCGCCCTGTGTCACCAATCGCGACCATCCGGGAGGGCCCGCAAGAGCGTGAACCCAGACATCCTGGCGCCGGTTGGTATACCCGACGCCCCCGAAGCGGATCATGCGATCGCGCACCGGGTCGTAGATGGCTGTCGCGCCGACGCGAAACAGCGACTTTCCTTCGACCAGCGTGTCCCAGTCGACGCACGCAGTGATCGCGTCGAGCCTGGGATCTGGGCTGATGAACGCGGGGCGCTCGCGGGGGCCAGAAGCCGCGGCCCGGGGGCGCTCAGGGATCGTGTCCGGGAACGCCGTATTCCACACCGCCCGAGGACGCGGGACGAGGCCGGCAGAAGCGGTGTCGACGCCGGTCGTGATCAGCAATGCCGAGAACAACAACGCGGCGAGACGAGGAACGTGCACGGTCGACCTCCTCAGACGGACGGAGGATCGTACCACTTATCCTCGAGGCTCACGCCGGGCGAATTGCAACACCGGCTCCGGGTGCGGAGGCCTCCATGGCGAGATCGCGTTGATCGTCACCGAAGCACCACGGCGCGTCGGTGCAGCACCTGCCCGTTGAACTCGAGCCTGACGAGATAGATCCCTGGCGCGAGAGGACGCCCTGCTCCGAGCGCCACCACGTGGTTTCCGCCGGGCAGATCCTTTCGTTGCCTCAGTCCCGTCGCTCTCCCCGCAACATCGAGCACCTCGACGGTGGCCGTCCCCGATGTGGGAAGCGAGAACGCCACGGCGAGTGGCCCCTGCGACGGATTTGGCGTCATACCCGCGAGCGACAACCCCAGGTGCGAGGGCACCTCGACCCAGATCTCGCCGGCAAAGATGTCGTGGCCATCGGTCGTCCATGCGAGCCGATAGCCATAGCTCGCGCCAGTCTCGACATCGGCGTCTTCCATGACCACGTATCCCTCGCCGTCGGGCTCGAATCGCCCGACGTCCGCCCACGGGGCTTCGAGCGTACGCCGTTGCACGGTGACGAAGCCTTCGCCGCTCACGTGCCAGCGAAGCCGCACGCGTCCATCGGCCGCTTCCGCCGATACGACCGCGGCGAGCGTCGGCGTCACGGCGATGGTGACTTCATGATCACAGGAATTCACGTTTCCGGTGGCGCCGCTCAGCTCGACATCGATGTGCAGCCCAACACGACCCGCGGCGGCGGTGTCGGGAACTGGCACGCTCACGTTGAGCGTCTCCGGAGCACCGCCTTCGACGTTCACGATGCCGCGCATCGGGAACCCTGGCCAGGCACGGTCACCTTGCAGCGTCCAGGCCACGGCCCGGGTGCCGGACAGCGAATGGGACACGAGGTACGGCAAGGTCAGCGTCCCCTGTTGCTCGCCGAGCGAGGTTGCGCACGAGACCTGGGGCTTCACGGGATCTCCCCACGTGAGCGACCAGCTGTTGCTCTCCGAGTAGGGCTCACCGAGTCCGTAGCCGGTGATCAGCATCCGATCGCGATGAGAGTCATACACGGCGCTGTGTCCCGTGCGACGCCGCGGCACGGCGGTGGCGGAATCGAACGCTCGCCACGTCAGCGTCGCGAGCGACAGCTCGGTGATCGCCGGCGGGAGCCAGTCCACGTCGCCGTCCATCAACACGACTCGGTGACGGACCGGATCGTAGATCGCGGTCACCCCCCAATGCCCGCGATGCGAGACCCCGGTCGTGATCAGCCGATTCCATTGCGGGACGTCTCCGAGCGTCAACTCCCACACCTCGAGTTCGCTCTCGTATAGATGGGGAACCCCCGTGAAGACGATGGCACGGTCTCCGACAGGGTCGTAGATCGCGGCGACCCCGCGGTAATAAGGAAAAGGGCCCGTGGGATAGATCTGGGACCACGCGGGTGTCCCCCCGAGCGGGAGTTCCCACACATCACGGTGACCTTCATAGCCGCCGATCACGATCATCCGATCCCGGCGCGAGTCGTAGATGGCGGCGTGCTCCATGCGTGGGGACGGACGCGGGCCTGGTGGATCGATCCGGCTCCACGTCGGGGTCCCGGACAGGGTCATGGCCCACGTGTCGTTCAGGAACGTATTGAAGTCCCACCCACCGAAGATGATCATCCGGGAGCGCACCGGATCGTGGAGGGCGCTGTACCGTACCCGGCCGCCCGGCACAGAATCCGCGAAGCTCAGTGTCGACCAGCGCTGCGTTCCCGTCAGCCGCAGCACGCGCGTGTTGTTGCGCACCGCGCTCCCCTCCGCTCCTCCGAACAGGACCATCCGCTGTGTGAGCGGGTCATAGATCGCGGCCTGGGAACCACGATCCCACGGCGTGCCGAGATCGGGCAGTTGGGTCCATGCGGCAGCGCCGGATAGATCGAGGGCCCACACGTCGTTCTCGCGGTTGGGGTCGGATCCCCCGAACAGAATCATGCGATCGCGCGTCACGTCGTAGGTTGCGCTATGGCGATAACGCGCCGGAGGCTGGTCCCCCACGGGCTCGAGTCGCGTCCATCGGAGACTGTCAAGGCTCAGTACCCAAATGTCATCCGAGAGGACGGCCCCGCCGTCGAATCCGCCGTATACGACGAGGCGTCCCGGCGTCGGGTCGTAGACCGCCGTCGCTTCGGTAGTAGGCGGAGGAATTTCGCCCGGCTGGGCGATCTGATTCCATGTCGGAGTTCCCGAAAGGCTCAAGGCCCACGCGTCATTGCATGCTCCGACATCGGAGCCACCGAATACGATCATGCGGTCGCCCACGGGATCGAAAATCGCAACGTGTCCGGATCGCGCCGAAGGGCCGGGGCCGGAAGGCAGGATCTGAGTCCACGAGGGAGTTCCCGCGAGCGAGAGCGCCCACACATCTGCGAACTTCACCGTGTCCGCGAGACCACCGAAGACGATCAGGCGATCGCGTATCGAGTCGTAGACCAGCGTGTGGTCCGCACGCCCGGGTGGCGGTGTGCCCGTAGGGCTCACGCCGCTCCAGATCGCCGATCCATCCAACGGAAGAACCGTCACGTCGCTTTCGTAATCGATGCCGCTGCCATCGTCACCGCCGAACACGATCATTCGGTTCCGAACCGGATCGTGGATCGCCGCGTGTCCGACCCGTTCACTCGGGCGCGCACCGGAGCCTGATCGATGCGTCCAGGTAGGGTTCGCGCCCACGGTGAGCGACCACAGATCATTGCGTCGCGGCGAGCCTCCGAACAGGACGACTTCGTCGCGTGCGGGATCGAAGATCATGGTCGCGCTGTGCCGAACGGCGGGCGGGCCAATGCCGGCCCATACTCCATCGGACGATCCGGCGATCACGTTTTGAACCGAGGCCGACGCCAGCACCCATGCGAATGCGAACGTCGCGATGCATCGCGCACGCAGAATGGAACGCCGAGTCGGGGGTAGCCGAAGTAGCCGCATGGGGGTCTCCACGGGGTGGAACGGTCAGCGCACCTCGATGTCCCCACACAGACTCTGGTCGCCGGCGCGCAGCACGGCGCGATAGATCCCCGGTGGCACCCGCGCACCGTCGGCATCCTCGAGATCCCAGAGCAGTTGATGCGTGCCGGTCACGAGGTCGGCATCGAGAAGCTTGCGAACCTCCGCGATCGCGCGCGGGCCGTGCTGGAGTGATTGCGCGTACAGGGTCACGATCACGTGCGTGGGCGCCGGCAACAGGATCGTCAGGCGGGCCTCGTTCGTCGCCGGATTGGGAAACGCCTCCTTGAAGCACACCGAGGTCGGCGGACCCACCGGCCCGCCATCGAGGTTCGTGCCCTCGTCCGCGCGCAGCAGTCCGCCCTGCTCACGAACCTGGCGACCACCTCCGCGCCGATCTCCGACACAGCCCCAGTCCGCGCGATCGGGTTCGCCAATCACTTCGCCGATTTCATTGGTCTGGGTGACTCCCCGGAACGGGCCACGAAGACAGGGGTCGTTTCCGAACGGTGGGCTCAGGGGAGTCCAGGCGAGTATGACCGGGACGAGAGCAGTGACGAGCGCGAGCATGAAGGACCTCCGTCATTGAGGGGGGCGAGCGGGAGCGGGTGCGTTGCACGGCCGCTCTGAGTGTGTTCCCGGTCGATGCCGATTACCCCCGTGGTTCCAGTCGGGTTCCATGTCCGCGTCCGCTGCGAGCAATTCAAGGGTGCCATTTTACCAGCAAAAGCCGGTTCTGCTCGCGCTGTTATTGCGCTCGCGCGGGGCCGGGCCGGCACCCGCTTCGTGCCGGCCGGCCACCGCGCGCGGTCACATCACCAGAGCTCCGGTGCGAAGCAGATAGGCGAACCGCGCCCGCTGCTCCTCATTGAGGAGGCCGTGGATCTGCTCGAGCGCGATCACGACCCGCTCCTGCAGCCGCTGCTCGCTCTCAGTGCGCAATCGCGCCGCCTCGCGTGCGCGATCGGCCGCGAACGCTTCGGCCTGCACCGCGTCCGCGAGCGACGTCAGCGCGCGCCGGTCGTCGACATCGTTCTGTGCGCGCTCGGTCTTGAGCTCGTTGAGCACCGCGGCGAGCCGCGCGACCTGATCGTCGTCGAGACCCAGCCGCCACGCGAGGAAACGCAGCGGACGGCGCACGCCGAGGCGTTGCCCGCGCTCCTCACCCGGCCAGTGGTGATGCTCGTAACGATGATGATGGGAATGGGATTCACATCCGCACGCAGCATGCGCGCGGTACTCGCGGTGGGAACCGCACATGGAACTGCCCTCCTCGCCTGGAGACGGGTTCGCACTCCAGGGATCCACGGCGCGGGCACCATGCCTCGCGCCACAGGCGAGGGTAGGACTGTGGGGTCGAGCGAGCAAGCGGCCGGTGCTAAGATGTTCGCCATGGCCGCGCCGCGTTGGATTCTCCCGACCCCGAGCTCGAACCCGCTCTCGACTCCGACTGCCATGCCAGTTGCGTTCCGCGGTGCTCTCGCACTCGCGGTCGCGTCCATATTGCTGGCCCCGCAGACCGCCACCGCGGCCGGCCTGCGTGAGACTCGTCCCAACCTCGTTGGCGGCGAGATCCTTGGACGCGGCGTCGTCGCCACGGTCAACTACGAGCGCTTCTTCACCAACCATTTCGGTCTGGGTGGCGGTGCGATGGCGATCGCAACTTCCGACGGCCAGATGGGCATCATGCCCCTGTACGCCTCATACCTGAGCGGAGACCGGCACAGCCTCTATCTCTCGGCCGGGGGAGCGCTCTTTGGTGGTGGCGGATCGATCAAGGACTATCAGAGCCTGTGGATTCTTCAGGGATCGGCCGGCTACCACTTTCAGTCTGTGCGAGGTTTCTTCGTGCGTCCGATCGTCACGATCTTTCACGGGACCGAAGGAAACACTGATTCACTCGTATGGCCCGGCGTGACGATCGGGAAGAGTTTCTAGCGCCGAAGGGCGACGGTCGTTCCATACTAGCGAACGACGACCGCGCGCCGCTCGAGACGACGTTCTCCGTACGTGAGCCGCACCACATAGATACCCGGCGCAAGCTTTTGCCACGCGCGCGGCGCGACGAGATGGAAGCCCGCGGCGCGATCGGCATCGTCGGCCCCTCCGACGCGCCGGCCCGCCATGTCGTAGAGCTCGAGACGCGCGCGACCCGCGGCGGGCAGCGTGAACGCGACGGCGTGATCGGCACTCGACGGATTGGGGCGCATGCCGAGCAGCGCGAGGTGATTCGCGCTCGGGATGTCGACCCACGTTTCCCCCGCGACGATCGCACCGGAAGGCGAAGGCCACGCGAGGCGGTAACCGTAGCGCCCGAACGGCTCGATCGAGCGATCCTCGAACGCGACGTAGCCGCTGCCATCCGCGATCGATTCCCCGATCGGGGTCCATCCCGTCGCAGCGTCGCGTCGCTCGACGGTCACCGGACCGCTGATCGACACGTGCCAGCGGAGTTGCACGCGTCCCGGCTCGGCCTGGGCGGTGACGAGCGATGCGAGCGTCGCGGTGAGCACGCTGTGGATCTCGTGCGAGCACACGGCGTCATTGCCCCACGCTCCGACGTAGGCGATGGTCATGCTCAGCGTGTTGGAGCCGGCTGCGGCCGAGTCCGGCACGGGGACCTTGACGACCAGCGTTTCGGTCGAGGCACCTGACGTGTTGCGCACGCCCGTGCGCGGCCATCCCGGCCAATCGCGCGCACTGCTCAACGACCACGAGACCGCGCTCGCGTTCGCAAGAATCAGGTTCGAAAACTCGTAGCGCACCTCGAGACTGTCGCCTGCCGTCCATTCCTGGCCGTCGGTACAGGCAACCGCGGGCGCCACCGGCTGACCGAACGTGAGAGCCCAGGTGTCGTTGTTGAAACTGTTGTTCGGATCATCGCCGCCGAACGCGACGACGCGATCGCGGATGGGATCATAGACCGGCGAGGACCCAGTTCTCGGGGGACGCGGCGTGCCGTCCGGACTGAGCTGCTTCCATGTCGGCGCGCCCGTCAGTACCAGCTCCCACACATCGTCCAGCATGGTCGAACCGTTCCGCCCGCCCATGAGAATCATCCGGTCGCGCAGTGGGTCGTAGAGAGAGTACCCATACGCGCGCGCCACCGGCGCCGGGCCAGCGGCAGGGGTCAGAAAGGCCCACGTACCCTCGCCGGTATACGCTCGCAGATCTGTGAGATAGCCGCTGGCGCCAATCCCGCTGAAGACGATCGTGCGATCCCGAACCGGATCGTGGACACCGGTGCTGCCATAGCGGCCGGTCAGCGGGGGCAGCTGCGTCCATGTCGGGGTTCCCGACAACGACAGCGCCCAGACGTCGGAGAGCGCGTTCGGGGTCACCTGGTCGTTGTAGCCACCGAGCACGATCATGCGGTCGCGCACGGGGTCGTAGATCGCCTGATGCCACCACCGCCCAAGCGGCGGTCCACCCGCGGGGTGGAGCTGAGTCCACGCCGGCTGGCCCACGAGTGAAAGCTCCCACAAGTCGTTCAAGAACCGGGTGGAGTCGCTGTACCCACCGAAGATGAGGAGGCGCCGGCGGATCGGATCGTAGATCTGGCTATGGCTGGCGCGCTCGGAAGGCGCACCCGTAGGTAACACCGATGACCAGTGCCTGTTGCCGCCGAATCTCAGCGCCTTGAGATCGTTGCGCAGCACGAACGTTCCACGCGACTGCCCTCCGAAGACGAGCATCCGGTCGAGCACCGGGTCGTAGGAGGCGCCCTGGTTGACCCGTTCGGCCGGTGGATCCCCGAGATCCACCAGCTCTTCCCATGCGCGACCCGGCAAATCGTCGAGCGGCAATGCCCAGACATCGTTCTGACCGCTCGGATCGGATCCACCGAAGACGAGCATCCGACCCACTGTGGGATCGTAAATCGCCGAGTGCCGGTAGCGCGTCGACGGGCGCGCGCCCACGACCTCGAGCTCCGTCCATTCAGGCGTCCCCGACAGCGAGAGCGCCCACGTGTCGTCGAACAGCGAGTCGCCCTCCCGATCCGCGGCGCCGCCAAACACGATCATGCGGTCGTGCGCCGCGTCGTAGATCGCCCGCGCCGACAGGCGCGGACCTGGACCCGCTGAGTCCGGCGTGATCTCGGTCCACGTCGGCGTGGCATCCAACGACAGCGCCCACACATCACCAAAGATCGTGTCGCCTTCGCCACCGAACACGATCATCCGGTTGCGCACGGGGTCGTAGAGCGCCGTGTGGTGGAAGCGCGCGGGCGGCGTCGGCCCCGCCGGCGACAACGTGGTCCAGGCCGACGTGTCCGCGAGCGACAGCTCACGCACGATGGATGAGCCATCCGTGCCAATCCTCCCGCCGAACGAGACGAGCCGGTCGCTCGAGGGAACGAAGATGGTCGTCGCCTCGGCCGGCCCGACGAGGGGCGCGCCCTGAATCGGCACCCGCGACCACGCCCCGGGATCGGGGAGCGACAGCGCCCACACCTCGTTGAGATCGTCGTCGTCGTCGACTCCGATCATGATCATGCGGTCGCGGATCGCATCGTAGGCCGCGCTGTGCCCGAGACGCGCGAACGGGGGCGTTCCGGTGGGCGTGATCCGCGTCCAGAGCGGAGGCGAGGACGTGAGCGACAGCGACCACAGCTCGTTGTTGCGATTGTTCTCGTAGCCGCCGAACACGATCATGCGATTGCGCACGGGGTCGAGAATCGCCGAGTGACTGTGGCGCGCCGCGGGCGGCGGGACCGCGGACCACGTGCCCGAAACGAGCGGAGTGCCGGCGCCAGTCGAACGGCCAGCACCCTCGTCGGCCAGCGGAGACGAGGCGAACGCGGTCAGTGCGATGAATACGAGGACGGGGACGCGAATCGAGCTTGCCATCTCCTGCGTATCGGCGGCCGGGCTCATGTTCTTGCCTCCTATTCGCTCACCGAACGACGACGGCGCGGCGCTCGAGACGGCGATCGCCGTACGTGAGCCGCACGACGTACACCCCCGGCGCGAGCTGCTGCCACGCGCGCGGCGCAACCAGATGGAAGCCCGCGGCGCGTTCGGCATCGTCGATCCCTCCCATGCGCCGGCCCGCGGCGTCGTACAGCTCGAGTCGCACGCGACCCGCGACGGGCAGCGTGAACGCGACCGCGCGCTCGGCGCTCGACGGATTGGGGCGCATGCCGAGCAGCTCGAGCTGGTTCGCGCTCGGGATGTCGACCCACGTCTCCCCCGCGACGATTGCTCCGGAAGGCGAAAGCCATGCGAGGCGATAGCCGTAGCGCCCGAGCGTCTCGATGTTGCGATCCTCGAAGTCGACGTAGCCGAGACCATCCGGCAACAGCTCTCCGATCGGCGCCCACACCGACGCCGGCTGGCGTCGCTCGACCGTCACCGGCCCGGCGCTCGACACCTGCCAGCGGAGCTGCACGCGTCCCGGCTCGGCGAGCGCGGTCACGAGCGAGGCGA
>JGI10216J12902_101458278_pt1 | contig 14854 bp, 10 predicted proteins | sample KanNatreferecore_FD_12902 | JGI IMG/M metagenome (IMG submission 12902)
ACGTTGGTGTCGCCGCGCAGGAACCAGAGCAGCTCGTAGATGATGGACTTGACGTGCAGCTTCTTGGTGGTGAGCAATGGAAAACCATCGGATAGTGGAAAGCGGGCCTGTGCGCCAAACACAGCATACGTGCCTGTGCCCGTGCGGTCCGCTTTGAACTTCCCTTGTTCCAGGACGAGCTTCAGGAGCTGGTGATATTGCAGCATAGCGAGCGCTCCTTTGATTTAATGGAAAGCAAACTCAAGGCAAGCGCGAATCACTTTCCAAGTTCGATGCAGCGCGAACGATTCTCCCTCTTCGCCCGGTAATTCGGCGGAGAGGGAGAAGCGTTCACCAACGCGTCTGATGTTCGAGCCACGTCCGAATTCTACGTGGTGCTCGCTCGCCGTTCCCTCTCCCCTCAACGGGGTGAGGGGCGGGAAGTTGCCTGGACGTCCGCTCTCGTCGGCAGATTTCCAATATGCAGTTCGCCGCATGGGCACTCGCTGAATCCGACTCCAGTTCTGAATTGGACCGACGCGACTTCCGTCAAAAGCTGCGTGCGTTTGGAAAAGCTCGCGCGGTTTCATGGCAAACTCGACACACATCTGTTCGAGCTGGAGGACCGCAACACTGGAGGCAATATGACATCGAAACTCAACGGAATATCAGGGCCGGTTACGATCCGGCGCGCAGGCCCAACTACGAGATCGTCCCCGCTCTCCGATGGGGCGAGGCTATGCGCGCTCGCCATAGTCCTGGCTGCGTGGACATCGTTCGCGCAACCCCAGGTTGAAGCCCCCCGGCAACCCAGTGTAACACCCAAGGTGCCCTCCTCTCCGGAGCAGGACGACAGAAACGGAAATCGGATCGACGACAGGATCGATATAGAAATCCACAAATCATACATAACCCTCGCAGACTCGACCGCTACCGAAGTGGCCAAGTCTCAGGCCAAGGCTCTGCTTGCCGGACGGATCGAAGTCAGGGTCCTTTTCAATCGACAGATTACCAGCGAGGAATGGGGAACGTTTGTGGCGCTTGGCGGCCAGGTCGCGAGTGTATTCGACGCCGGCGCCTATGAATGGGCCGGCTCCATTGCGAGGGAGCAAATACCCGCCCTTGCGATTCTCATGGGTCCGGACCTGGTATTGATCAAAACAAATCCAAGATCCTACCAAATACGACCTCCACGGCGTCCCGGAATCCGTTCAGCGGATCAGGTGTCCTGATTTTGTTTTCGACTTACACTCGGCAATGAATCCTAGCCAGAGGATGGATTCAAGAACGGCGTGCGGACGGCCTTGTCCGCGTGCTTCCCGCATTGGGCCGACTTCGCGCGGACATGGCTGTCCTTGCGAAGAGGATCAGGATGCGGGGAAGGAACGAAACTTTTCCCACTCGACTCCCGGCTTTCGACCTTCGACCATCGACCGCGTGCTGAAGTTGCCTCACACGAAATCGTGCTTCGTTTGCGGGCTGAACAACCCGATCAGTCTGAAGCTGGACTTCGAGACGGATGGAAAGATTGTGCAGGCGCGGTTCACGCCCAGGCCCGAGCATGCCGGGTTCAAGCAGACCGTGCATGGCGGGATTATTTCGACGGTGCTGGATGAAGCGATGGTCTGGGCCTGCAGTATGAAAACGAAACGGTTCGCCTACTGCGCGGAGTTGAACGTCCGCTTCATCCAACCCGCCAGGCCGGGAGAGGAATTGATGATCGTCGGGGAACTGGTGGAAAACCGGCGCAACAAACTGTTCGAGGCGCGCGCCGAATTGAGGAAACACAATGTCGTCCTGGCCGACGCAACGGGAAAATATCTTCCGGTCAAAGGTGACGTGCTCGCGGAGATGTTAAGCGACTTCGCAGAAAGTACGGGGAAGTTGTTCGACTAGTCCGTTGTCCTTGCTCTGGACGGACGAGCGCCTACTTGACTTCCATGTCGATGCGGTTCCGTTCCAGGGTGGTCCCTTCGCTGGACGCGAGGTTGGCGAGCGCGATGTTGTAGTCGGCCAGGGCGCGGATCTCGGCCGAGCTGGCAGCCGTGAGGTCCCGCTGGAGTGACAGGACTTCAAAGCTGGTGCTCTTGCCGTTCGCCAGCTTCTTCTCCGCGGCATCGAGCGCGGCTTCGGCGAACAGGCGGGCCTCGCGGGTCGCCGCGACGCGTTCAAAGCTGGTCTTCACCTGGCCCACGGCATCGTCGATCTGCACCATGATGCCCTGTTCAAGTTTTTTCAGTTGCAAGACCGCCTGCGCTTTCAGCGCCTTGCTGGTTTGGTAGCTGTTCCGGGCAACACGGTTTCCCAACGGGATCCTCAGTTCGATCCCGTATGAATGGCGCGGGTTGTCGCCCTCACGAATGTCACCGAGAGCCCGGCCGTAAGACGTATCCAGGCCGTTGTGGCCGTAGCTGCCGACAACGTCCAGTATCGGAAACAATTGGTTCCGGTCATACTTGAGCTGAATGTTTTGCTTTTCCAGATTCAGCCGCGACTGCAAGAGATCGGGCCGCATCGTCATTCCCTTCTCCCAACTGTCCTGCAACTGGACCGCGTAAGACGGCGCCGTCAGCCTGGCGGCGGGATCGATTTCCACCGGATGCCAGGAGGAATAGTCGTCCGTGAGCAGACTCTTCAGCGCGTTCTGCTGGGTCTGCAGATCCCGCTGTGCGGTCAACAAATCGGCTTTCCGTGCCGCCACTTCGGACTGAGCCTGCTTTTCGTCGAGCGGCGCGAGGGCACCGACCTCGACCCGCTTCTTGTTTTCGGCAAGCAACCGTTCCGCCAGTTCGAGGGCCTTCTCCTGCACCTTCACGTTCTCCTGCGCGAAGATCAGATTGTAATAAACCGTTTCGATGCTCGTTATGGTGATCATGACCTGCTGACGCAGCGCCAGTTCGGAAATCTTGAGGTTCTTCCTGTTGACCCAGATCGACAGCCTTTGGGCATCGATCCACGCATTCCTTAGCAACGGCTGGCGCAAATCGAGGATCGCGCCACTGAAGTAGGTCTCCCCGGATCCGATCTGCTCACGCTTGGTCAGGCTGCCACCCAAATTGTAACTCAGGCCTGTGACTGGCAACACACCGCCGATTCCTGCTCCGAACTGGTCGGTCTCGGTTTCGCTGGACGGAAAAGTCACCGGCGAACCAGGAATAATGCCGCCGGGCGAGGAATTAAACGAATGCTCGGCCGAAAAGCTCAATGCGGGATCATAACCCCCATAGGATACACCAAGGTTGTACAGGGCGATCTGCGGCCCGTAGCGCTGGATCCGGAGATCCAGGTTGTGCAGCAGCGCCATCTGGATGCACTCCTCCAAAGTCAGGGTGCGCTTCGATGCCGGTTGGGCGTGGACGCCGATGGCGGCGGCGATGGTTAAGAGTACGAGAAAGCGATGAATCGATTGCATTGGCGGGGGAGATTGCTGCATTTGTCTAGATTCGTCAAATCATCGTCACTCGGAATGACACCGATGACTTTCCATTAGTTACTGAATTGTTCATTGGTGGGGCATGCATGGTTGGCTGGCCCGTTACTTCGCCAGCCAGCCGTCCTGCAACCGGATGATGCGATTCCCGAAGGCTGCGTTGGCCTCGGAATGGGTGACCTGGATGATGGTGGTGCCTTCGTCATTCAACTTCTTGAACAGTTTCATGATCTCGCGGCCCTGGTCGGAATGCAGGTTGCCGGTGGGTTCGTCCGCCAGGAGCAGCGTCGGTTTGGCGATGATCGCCCGCGCCACGGCGACCAGCTGTTGTTGGCCGCCGGAAAGCTGGCTCGGAAAGAGGTCCTTTTTCGCCACGATCCCGAAACGGTCCAAGGTGTCGGCGACGAACGCGTCGCGTTGCGACCTCTTGACGTCGCGGTACGAAAGGGGAATGTCGAGATTCTCCGCCACCGTAAGATTGTCGAGCAGGTGAAACTGCTGAAAGACAAATCCGACGTGGCGTTTGTTAAGCGCCGCGCGTTCCTTGAGCGACAGTTTGTGGACGGCCTGATCGAAGAGATGATACTCGCCCTCCCACGCGCTGTCATAGAAGCCGATAATACTGAGCAAGGTGGATTTGCCGGCGCCGCTCGGTCCCATGATCGTGATGAATTCCCCCTCGGCGATGTCGAGGTTGATTTGCCGCAGCAGATAGATGAAGCCGGCCCTGGTCTTGACCGCCTTTTCGAGGTTGCGAAGTTTGATCATAAGGTTTGTCGCTTGTATGGGTGAGGGGACTCGTTGCGGGGGCATGGCAGACTGCATGTGATTCATTCGGTGTATATCAGTATCTGTCGAAATCGTCGCGGCCCGCGAAGATTTTTTTAGCCACCGATGGACACGAATTAACACGGATGAAGAGGCGCTTTCTCTTATCCGTGTCCATCGGTGTTCATCGTGGTTGGATCATATTGGTTGCGGCTTTGCCGCGCTAAAAATTTCCGGGTCAGGGACGCACGCCTTCGGCCCAACAGAGCCCGAACCAGATGGCGGCATCAGGACGGCGGCCCCACGCCCGCGTTTCCCGCAAAGCGGCGTCAAAATCGTCCCGGCGCATTCCGAGCGGACCGGTAATGATCTCGCGCGCGGTTTCAACGACGCCGATCATGTTCGCCACGTACGCCGGAAAGTTAGGGTCGCCCGCGCACGAACCAAAAAAGAGCCAATGGTTGCGAACCGGCCGCGCTCCGGCCCGGTGCAACAGTGAAATCAGCCGCCGTCCGACAAAAGGGTCGCAGCCCAGGCGATCATAAACGCGAATGTAAGCCGCCCAGACCGAGCTAAACGATGGGAGTTCAGGCGAAAGCCTCAGCACGTCGTGGTCGTCGTCGGCCAGCACCACACGTCCCCGCCGTCGGACGGCTCGCACCATCTGTTCGGCCACCTTCTCCGGCTGCGGCACGTGTTCGGTCACGAATCGAGCATGCGCCACATCGAAGCTTCCCCACTCGTCTTTCCTGAGCGGAAGAGCCAGCGCGTCGCCTCGACGCCATTCAACTACACCGTCTTCACCCGCGGCCCTGGCCTGACGTCGTGCCTCCATGACCTGCCTTTGGTCGCGGTCCACTCCGATCACCCGCCCGCGTGGTCCTGCTGCCCTCGCCATGGCCCGCGAGAACTGCCCCAGTCCGCTGCCGACATCCAGCACGCGTTCCCCGCCCTGAAGCGACAGTTCACGAAGACACGCCGCGTTGAGCAGATCGTTCAACTTGCTGAGGCGACGCTGCTCCTTCGGATGCGTGCCGTGGAGGTAGGGTTCAGTTCGCTTGGTCATCACAACGGTTTATTACCGGGCTCATTCAGATTGGGGATCTTGAAATCGGCCACCTGGCATCTGTAAATGCACCGGTCGCCGGGCGGCGCGTATCCGCAATCTGCAAAATGCCAGATTCTAGATGACCGATTTTCGATGACAGATTTCCTATTCATATCGCAGCGCCTCCATCGGATCGACCCTGGCGCCGCGCATCGCCGGGATCAAAACCGCGATGAGGCTGATGATTCCAAGAAACAGGACGGCGGCCAGATAAACCAGTCCCGGATGGTCCACCGTGGGAAACCTGGGAATGCTGTGCGTCAACAGTCGCGTCAGTGCATAAGCCAGTAACGCGCCGGCGGCGAGGCCAACGGCAATTTGCCGAACTACCTGCTTCAATAGCGTGCGGACAATCCGGTCCCGGGGAGCACCGAGCGCCAGACGGATGCCGGTCTCGCGCGTGCGTTGGTTGACCGAAAGGGTAATGAGGCCGAAGATGCCCAGGGTCGCGAGAAAGAGTGCTCCCGCGCCGCAGATCCCCAGAAGCACGCTGGCCAGGTAATAGCCCATGGTATCTCTCTCCATCAAAGCTTGTGTCGTGGCCACATGGTAGATGGCCAGGTCCGGTTGCAGACGGGCCACTTCGGCGCGCAACGCTTTTGTCCAATCCATCGCGCGACCACTGCCCTGGAGACTGATGACCATGGAGCGGGCGTGTTGCTGGGCGAGCGGCACGAAGAAGACGGGCGGTTGGTATTCATCCACGGGATCGTAATCCAGGTCCGCCACACAGCCGACGATCGTGAGCCACGTGTTCGTTCCCTCGCGAAATCGACGGCCTAATGGATTGTCCGTCGGCAGAAATTTCTTGGCGAACGTGGCGTTCACGATCGCCACCGGCATTGAGCCGGCCACGTCTTCGGCGGTGAAACTGCGCCCCTGAAGAAAGGAGAGGTTGAGCGCCTGGAAAAAGCCGGCGGAGACAACTCCTGAGCCGGCATACGGATGGTCGTCCGGCCGCGGATACGCAATCCCTTCGAATGCGATCGGCTTCTGACGATATCCCGACACCGGATCGCTGGTGGACAATGCCACGGCCTGGATCCCGGGCAAGCGCATCAAATTGCGCTCGAGCTCGTCGAAGAAGAAGCGGGCATCGGACGACGCCGGCGGGTCAACTCGGGCGGTCAATACGGAGGCCGGATCGAACGGCAGGTTCACCTGTTTCAAACGCCGGCTGAAGCTGAGGAGAACGAACGATTGGGTCAGGATCACGACCGAACAGGCGATCTGCACCATGACGAGGAGCCGCTGGAACCTTCCAATGTGGACGCCGGAGGTTCCGCCCGTCTGGGCCTTGAGCAGTTCGTTGGCGTCGCGCTTCGTCGCTTGAAGGGCCGGCCAAAGTCCGGCCAGCAGGTTGGTCAGGAAAGTCAGACCGACGAGGGCAAGCAAGAGGCGGCCATCGATTTGAAGGTGCATCCAGAACGGTATCTGTGCGAACTCGTCATCGCGTTCGATAAATCCCTCAACCCACTTGCCCAGGGCCGCGACGACCAGCACGCCACCGAGAGCGCCGCACGTCGCAAGGATCAGGCTTTCGATCAGCATCTGCGAAATCAAGCGCGCCCGCGAAGCCCCCATTGCGCCGCGGACTGCCAGTTCGGTTCCCCGTTTCGTTGCATTGGCGAAGGTCAGGCCCGCGACGTTGGCGCAGGCGATGAACAAAACCAGCAACGTCACAAACAACATGGCGAATACGCTAGGTCCGGGCCCGTGCGGCCCTTTGAGGTCTGAGAGGTAGCGGGTGAATGGACCAACCATGACTGGCGACGATTTCACTTCCCGTGACCGGGACGCAGCGACGCGCGCTGCAATGATGTTCAGTTCTCTGCGCGCTTCCGCAATGGTCGCTGTCGGCTTGAGGCGGCCGAATCCGAATCCCCATCCGGACATCTGATCAGTCCCCGGCTCGGCGGGCACCCAAAGCTCGTCGTTAATCGGAAACTTGAATCCCTTGGGCATGACTCCGACGATGGTTCTAGGTTGTCCGTCCAGCCGGATAAGTGAGCCGACGGCGGCGGGATCGCCGTGGAATTCCCGTTGCCAAAGATCGTACCCGACGAGAGCGACCGGCTCAGCGCCGGGTTTGTCGTCACCCGGAAGGAAGCCGCGCCCGACGATGGGTTGCGCGCGGACCAGCTCCAAAAAATTCGCGCCGATGAAGCAGGCGCGGCGTCGCGATGGGGCATCGACAGCCTTGAAATTAACTGAGGCTGTGCCGAATGCGGAAAGTCCCTCGAAGGCGGTTTGTTGTTCGTTGAACTCACGGAAAGCCGATTCCGTCAGGGTTGTGTAAACGACGCGGTCCGCACCGGGAAAAGGAAGCCTTCCGAAAAAGGCGCAGTTGATGGCGCACAGCGAGAAAGTCACCAGCCCGATGCCGAGCGTCAGAGCGGCCACGGCCGAAAGGAAAGAACCCGGCCTCTTTTTCCACAATCGGATACCAAACCGGACATCCTGGAGGAGGGTTTCGAACCAACTCAGACGCAATCTTAGCCGTGGATTCAGGACGTACCTCTCCTTTCGATTGAGGGGCGCGCCAGCCTGGGCACAGCCACGACGGTGAAGCCGGGGTCATTCATGATCGGTCCACCACTCGTTGCAACAGCCGTGCCACGCGCCGGAATAGGCGCCAACGCTCGACAAATCAGGCCGTAACAGTGGTTCTGCGGGACCATTGGCATTTTATGAATGGACCGGATGTGGGAATCTTCAATCCCACGGATGGGACGACGCTCCACGAAAGGCGTGCGGGGACCGTTGTCATGTACTTTGTCGGACCACTTTGTCGAAAATGGCCAGAAACCGCAGGTTCGACAAGGCTCGCGACAACGTGGGCTGAACAGATGGTTTTGGACAAGCCCTGGATTGGTACTGGCCCGCGAGGAAAAATCGAACACCGGGTGTGTTGTTGCAGTCAGATAGTGGTTCATTAACATGCACCATCGTTTGCAAAGCGTAACCACCGTGCCAGGCACCAGTGGACTATTGCACCCGCCAATTCATCCAAAAGGGAGATTCCAATGAAAGCACCATTCCTCACAATGCTCGCCTGTAGCGTCACCGTAGCCTCGGCGGTCGAATTCGAAGGACCGGTGCGCCTTAAAGCCGGCAACGAGACCGTCCGCGTTGAAAGCCCCGGTTACGCCGCACCTTGCTGGGCCGATATCGATGGTGATGGCAAAAAGGATTTGCTCGTCGGCCAGTTCAAGGACGGAAAGATTCGAGTCTTCAGAGGTCTTGGCGATGGAAAACTGGCGGCGGGCGAATGGTTGAAGGCTGAAGGGAAGGTGGCGACCGTGCCAGGAGTCTGGTGATGCACCAGCTCGACTCCACAGTTTGTGGATCTCAACAATGATGGCCACCGCGACATTCTCTCTGGATCGTATTCCCGCATGGGGAGTTCCATGGCAGGCCTGTTCCAGGTTCTCTGGGGTCAGGCGGACGGCGGCCTTAAACAAGCCGCCGTGCTGAACGGCACAGACCACAATCCGCTCATTATTCCGGTCAAAGGACAGCAGGATCAGGTGGAGAACATCTGCACTCGACCCACGGCTGTGGATTGGGATGGGGACGGAGATCTGGACCTCGTCGTGGGCAATTTCGCCGGCAGCTTCTATCTCTTCACCGGCGAAGGCAGGGGCAAATTCGCGCCGAAATCGCAAGCCATGATGGCCGGCGGCAGCCGGTTGAAGGTCGAAGGCGCGCATAGTGATCCGTTCGTTGTGGACTGGGACAGTGACGGTGATCTGGACCTGCTCAGTGGATCAAGCGCCGGCGGTGTGCAATGGGCCGAAAACGTGGCTGGGAAGGGGAAGCTGCCGGAATTGAAGTCCTTCAAAACTGTCATCGAACCGGGACCTGAAATCCGGCCCGGACGACTTCTCAGCGAACAGGATCTCTCCGGGCCCGCAGGCTCGACTCGCATCTGGGTCGATGACGTCAATTCCGATGGAAAACTCGACATCCTGGTCGGCGACAGCGTCACACTTGTTTCCCTGGCCCAAGGTGTCGCCAACGATGAATTCGCGAAGAAGTCTGCGAAATGGCAAGAGGCCTTCGACGCTGCCTCTGAAGCGATGCGTAAACCGGGTGATCGGAGCCAACAGGAAGCAGCCAACAAGCGCTTTCAGCAACTCTACCAGGAGCGCACCAAATTCATGCGCGAAGACCGGACCGGTTTTGTGTGGCTCTACGTGCGGAAGTGACCCGGCGCAGACGGTCATAGATTCAGCAACTGGCGGAAGGCGAATCTAAGGTCGTTCGTGGTTCGTTGTCAGTGGTCAAGCAAAGCTCCAAATCTCAAGTTCCAAACTCCAAATAAAACCCAAGCCCCAAATTCCAAATACTGAATCAACCGCGCACGCCTGAGTTTGGAGTTTGGTAACTGGAGCTTCTTTGGTATTTGGAGCTTGGTGGTTGGAGCTTTCATTCGTATCGCAGCGCCTCCATTGGATCGACTCGCGAGGCGCGATGGGCGGGAATGAAACTGGCCAGCAGCGCGACCAGCAGCAGCACCAGACCAACTGACGCCAGCAGGACAGGGTCGTGCGGGGTCAGGCCGAAGAGTTGGCTGGCGAGCAGCCGGTTGGTTGCGAATGAGACGGCGATGCCGATGACCAGGCCAACCAGGGTGAAGCGTCCCGCCTGGAGCAGAACCAGGCGGAGCAATCCGCCCGGGCTGGCGCCGAGCGCGAGCCGGACGCCAAATTCATTGCGTCGTTGGGCAACTTGATACGCCACCACGCCAAAGATGCCCACGGCCGCGATGCCCAGCGCCACCGCCGCGTAGGTCGCGACCATAATCATCAGGAAGCGCCGTTCGGCCACCGTGGATGCAACGATCTCCGTCATCGGGTGCACGCTTTCGATCCGCACTCTCGCGTCCGTCTGCTTCACGACCTCGCGTAGCATCGGGATCAACGCCGCGGAGGGAATCCGCGCTCGCACCACCACCTGCGCGCCGCCGAACGCGTATTGCCAGTAGAAGCGCGGCTGCGGCTTCTCCTCCAGGCGCACGTCGCGCGTGTCTTTCACGACGCCGATCACTTCCAGCACGCGATCTGGATTCGAACCCACGGTGAACTGACTGCCAACCGCCGATTTTCCAGGAAAGAGGACAGCCGCCGCTGCTTCATTCAGGATGACGATCTGGCCGTAGCCATCGTCCTTCAATTCAGCGTCGCGGAAAAAGCGCCCATCGATGAGGGGAATGTCCATTGCCTGAAAGTAGTCGAACGCGACGAACGTGGCGGCGACCGACGGGCGCTCGGCGACCGGGACGGATTGCCCAACGATGTCGGGGCGTTCGTTGAAAGTCCATTTGCCGGTCAACGGCGCGGAGGAAATCGTGCCGACAGCCTCGACGCCCGGCAGCGCGGCGAGCCGTTCGCGCAAAGCCCGATACATTCGGCAGACATCTCCGTTCGTGTCGAATCCGGACTGATTGAGATCCATGGCGATGACCGACCGCGGCTGGTATCCGAGATCCTGCCCGATCAAGCGGCGGAAGCTTTCCAGCAACAGCCCGGCGGAGGCGAGCAACACGAGCACCACGGCGATCTGGCCGATGAGCAAGTTCTGTTGCCACGCGCGAATCTGCGGCCCGCCCGTCGAGCGGGTGCCGGTCCGCAAGGCATCGGCTGCTTCGGCGCGTGATTGCCGCAACGCCGGCAACAATCCGAAGACCAGCGCCGCGAGCAAGGAAACGCCGGCGGTGAACGCGACGGCTGTTCCATCCACCGTGGCCTCCTGGATGAACGGCACGGTGCTGGAGGCAAGGGTGCGAATAATCTGGAGCGCGCCGTTGGCGAACGCGATGCCCGCGCCGCCGCCGAGCAACGATAACAGCACGCTCTCCATCATGAGCGCCCGAACGAGGCGTCTGCGTCCGGCGCCGAGCGCCAGGCGCACGGCCAGTTCCCGCTGACGCGTGACGCCGCGAGCGAGAAGCAGGTTCGCGAGATTGACGCAGCAGATCAGAAGCACCGCTGCCACCGCCGCGGCGAGCAACGGAATGCCCTGCCGTGTCCGTCCGAATATCTGATCGCGAAAGCTGACGACCGTGAAGCTCCAGTTGCGATTCGACTCCGGATGCTCCACCGCCAGCCGCTGTCCGAGCGCAGCCAGTTCAGCGCGCGCTGTCGCTTCACTGACGCCGGGTTTCAGCCGGCCAATCCCCAGGAACATTCTCGCGCCGCGAGAGGTGCCGTCTTCCCCGCGAGGAGCGGACATCGGGAGCCAAAAGAGCTTCTGCCCCGCCTTCAGGATGGTTCCAGTCCCGGGCGACGGCGCGCGTTCGATCGGAAACTGGAATCCAGGCGGGAGCACCCCAACGATCCTTCGAGCCGTCTTGTCGAGCCGCACGGTCTGCGCCAGCACGCCGGGACTTCCGCCAAAGCGCGATTGCCACAATTCGTGGCTGATGAGCGCCACGGGTTCTTCGTTGGCGTCGGAGTCGGACGGTAAAAACATTCGTCCCAACGCGGGGCGAAGTCGTAACGCGTGAGTCAAATTGGGTGTCGCCCGCACCGTCGAAACGTCTTCGCTTCGATCCCCATCTTCCCAGCTCGCATCGGACGAGTTGTCGGTCACCACCGACTCGAAGCTCCGCGTCGAAGTCCGTATATCCTCCAGGTCTTGCCAGGAAAGCTGATTCTCGCTCGCGCCACTCTGTGTGTTCACTCGTCGAACCCACATCAAGCGGTCCTCGCCATCGAGACCCAATGGCCGGAGCAACACCGTCCGGGCAACGCCGAACACCACCGTGTTGGCCCCGATGCCGAGCGCCAGTGTGAGGACGGCAACGGCGGTGAAGCCGGGGTGCTTCAGCAATTGGCGGAAGGCGAATTTTAACTCATTCATAACCTGGGAATCTTGAAATCGGGCATCGGGCATCGGGCATCTGTAATCGCACCGGGCCTGGGGCGTATTCGCAATCCGTCAAATGCCAGATTTTCGATGACCGATTCTCGATGACAGATTTCCTATTCATAACGAAGCGCCTCCATCGGATCGACCCTGGTCGCGCGGCGGGCGGGAACGTAGCAGGCCACCATCGCAATCGCGCCGAGCACCACCACCACACCCAGAAACGACAACGGATCAGCCAGGGAAACCTGGAATAATTCCAACCGGCTCCCGAGAAACCGCGCCGCGCCGAAGCCGGCGAGTATTCCGATGATGGCTCCCGCACCGACGAGCCGTCCGCCCGCCTTGAAGACCATGCCGAGCACGTCAGCCCGTTGGGCGCCGAGGGCCATGCGCACGCCGATTTCATGCGTCCGCCTCGTCACGAGATAGGTGAGGACGCTGTAGATACCCGCCGCCGCCAGCGCGAGTCCGAGTGAGGCAAACAGGCTGAACAATGCCATGATGAAGCGCGGTTGCACGGTCTGACGCCCCAGCACCTCTTCAATCGTGGTCGGACGGCCAAGCGGTTGTTCCTTGTCCATCTCGCGCACCTGGGCCCGCAACGGATTGAGCAGCAGCCTGGCGTCTCCGTGAGAGCGGAAGGCCAGCATCCGTTGAGGCGGCGCCAGGAGCGTGTAGGGAACTAGCGCCACGGGCCGGGTTTCGTCCCGCAAGCCCGCGTTCCGGGTGTTGCCGACGACACCCACCACGGTTACGTAAGGCGAACTGTTGGTCGGCGAAAGCACCGATCCACCCGCGCGCTTCAACTCGTCCAGGCGGATACGCTTCCCGATCGGATCTTCTCCCTCCGGCCAAAGTGCGGTGGCCGCCGCGTTGATGACCACGACCGGGTCCATGTCGTCGATTTCCCTTTCGCTCAGCATTCGTCCGCGCACCAGAGGAACGCCCAACGTGCGCAGATAGTCGGCGCCGACCAGATGCAGGGTGATGCGGCGCGTTTCGGACTCGGGCTGGCCATCGATGGCGAACGTGGATTGCGGTCCTCCGAAGGGCATCCCGCCGTTGCCGATGGTAACGGCCTGCACGCCGGGCAGATTTTTTACGCGTTCCACCAGTTCCTGAGCGAACCGGTTGCGTTGTTCCAGCGTCGCGTAGCGCTTCGGCGGGAGAGGAACACCCACCATCAACACGCGCTCCGCCTGGAAGCCGAGATCGACTTGTTGGAGCGCGATGAAACTGCGGATCGTGAGGCCGGCGCTGACCAGCAACACCACCGCCAACGCAACTTCCGCCACCACCAACAAGGCCCGCGTTCGGCCCCCTTGAGCGGTTGCGCCCGACCCGCGCCCCGCATCCTTGAGGGCGTCGGTCAGGTCCGGACGCGACGAATGGAGGGCCGGCGCCAGGCCGAAGAGGATTCCGGTCAGCACCGAGACGACCAGGGAAAACAGCAGGACATACCCGTTGACGGTGATCCGCGCCTCATTGGGAACAAAGAAATCAGGCATCAACGCCACGATGAGTTTCGTCATCCACACCGCACACAGCAGACCGAGAACGCCGCCAGCCAGAGACAAGACCACGCTTTCGGTGAGCAACTGCCGCGCAAGGCGGCCGCGTCCCGCGCCCACGGAAACGCGGATCGCCATCTCCCGTGCTCTCGAACTGCCCCGGGCCAGTTGCAGATTGGCCACGTTCGCACAAGCGATCAGCAGCAGGAATCCCACGGCCCCAAAGAGCAATTGCAAACTTGTCCGCATCTCTCCGCTGGCGACCGTCATGTCCAGATAGTTTGTCAACAGGGTGTCGAAACTGTCCCGGGGAAACGTGGAGGGATTCTCCTTCGCCAACTGCAACTGAAGCGCGTGCAGTTGCTGGCTGGCGACGGACGACGACACCCCCGCCTTTAACCGCGCGATCGGGAAGACACCTCGTTGATCCCGGGAATCCATTCCCATCGGCAGCCACACGCCGTCACTCGTCCACCAGCCAAAACGCGGCGGCATGACGCCGATGATCGTATGCAATTGGTCATCCAACCGGAGTGTTTTGCCGATGGCGTTGGGGTCGCCGCCGAAGAGGCGTTGCCATAACTGAAAACTCAACATGACGACCGGCTCCGGCTCGCCGCCGGCACGAATGTCGGAGGGTTGGATCGTCCGGCCAGCGACGGGCGCAACTCCGAGAAAGTTCAGCGCGTTGCCCGTCAACCGGACGCCGGTCAGACTTTCCGGCGCGAATTCACCGGTGAGGAGCACGTTGCCCGGGCTGGTCGCCATCACGTCGGAAAAGGCGGGCGCCTTTGTCAGTTCCGCGAATTGGTTCAGTGGATAGGAGCGCATCCGCTGGTTGGACTCGGCACTGCGAAGACCGGGAACCCATATCTCGCCCGGTTTCGCGTAAGGATAAGGGCTGATCAACACGCCGTACACGACGCTGAACAGCGCGGTGTTCGCGCCGATCCCGAGGGCCAGGGACAGGAGAGCGACCGCGGTGAAGCCGGGATCTTTCAGCAATTGGCGGAAGGCGAATTTGAGATCGTTCATGGTTCGTTGTCAGTTGGTCGGTGTTCGTGGTCAGGCAAAGCTCCCAATCCCAAGTTGCAAACTCCAAATAAATCCCAAACCCCAAATTCCAAGCATTGAATCAACCGCGCTCGCACGAGATTGGAGTTTGGTAATTGGAGCTTCTTT
>JGI10216J12902_102066628_pt1 | contig 14847 bp, 10 predicted proteins | sample KanNatreferecore_FD_12902 | JGI IMG/M metagenome (IMG submission 12902)
GGCCTGATGCGCGCCAAGGAGTTCATCATGAAGGACGCCTACAGCTTCGATGCGTCGGACGAGGCGGCCCAGGCGAGTTACCAGAAAATGTACGACGCCTACGCCCGCATCTTCCAGCGATGCGGCCTCAAGGCATTTGCAGTCGAGGCCGACACCGGCGTCATTGGCGGAAAGTTTTCCCATGAATTCATGGTCCCGGCCGAAACCGGCGAGAACGAAGTGGTTTATTGCGAGTCCGGCCAGTACGCAGCGAACATTGAGAAGGCCGCCAGCCGCGGACCCCTGGCCGCGGGTCCGACCACCGACACCGGCCCCGCGCCGGAAAAGTTTCCGACGCCCGGCGCGGTTACCATTGAAGCGTTGGCTCGGCCGCCGTACGGCGTCGCGGCGGAGCATCAGATCAAGACCCTGGTTTTCATTGTGGAAAACAAACCGGTGCTTGCGCTCGTGCGTGGTGATGACCAATTGAACGAGGCGAAGTTTGCCGGCGTCTTGAGCACAACAACGTTTCGCCCGGCGACGGCCGAAGAGATTTTCGCCGCCCTCGGCGCCCACCCGGGCAGCCTGGGCGCCATCGGTGTGACAGCGCATCCGGTTTATGGCGACGAATCGTTGCGCGGAGCAAAGGGAATGACGACCGGCGCGAACGAGGACGGCTTTCATCTCCGGCATGTTTCTGTCGAACGCGACATCAAGGTGACTCACTGGGCCGATTTGCGGACGGTTAAGGCGGGGGAGCTTTGTGTGGCGACGGGGCAGCCCTTGAAAATCAGGCGCGCGATCGAAGTGGGCCATGTTTTCAAGCTGGGCACCAAGTACAGTGAGAAGCTCAACGCCCTCTTTCTTGATGAATCGGGGAAACAGCATCCGGCTGTGATGGGCTGTTACGGCATCGGCGTGACGCGAACATTGCAAGCCGTCATCGAGCAGTGCAACGACAAGGACGGCATTATGTGGCCGGTGGCGGTAGCGCCGTACACGGTGTGTATCACGCCTCTCAGTATCACCCCGGGCGGTCCGGTGATGACGCTGGCCGAAAAGATACATGGTGAGCTCCTGGCCAGGGGTATCGACACGATTCTGGATGATCGCGACGAACGTCCCGGCGTGAAGTTCAAGGATTCGGAGCTGGTGGGGTTTCCTATCCGCGTTGGAATCGGCGAGAAATCGCTCGCCAAAGGCGAGGTCGAGATCAAACCGCGGAACGGCGCATTGATCCCGGTCAAGGCGGAGCAAGCTGTGGCGAAGGTGGTGGACCTGGCGCAGGACTGATCGGCCTGAGCGGGGGTTCCCTGCGTGACCGCATGAACGGAGCGCCGAACTCTGATTCAGCGTCGCGCACGATGTTTTCATTCCCGAACGCCGAGGAATAGTGTGCCTTCCAACGCACAGTTGACCGCTCGGTAGGCTGAGAGTAGTTTCTGCCCAACCCGGAGTCCGAACGAAGTGACTCCAAAGAACAACATACGTCAGTGCGCCTTGACTCATGAAAACGACATCGATTTCAAATGCCTTCTCCCGCAAACACGCAACGGGCTTTACACTGATCGAGTTGCTCGTTGTCATTGCCATCATCGCCATTCTGGCGGGACTGTTGCTGCCCGCGCTGGCGAAAGCGAAGACGAAGGCTCAGGGGATCCACTGTATGAATAACGGCAAGCAGTTGATGCTGGGCTGGAGACTGCAGTCCGATGACAATAACGACATATTGCTCTCGGCACAGGGCGGAATGGAACCCGCGCGCTCGAATTGGTTTTCCGGCGGACTGGACTTTAATGGCGGGAACCGATCGAATTGGGATATCGAGCAGGACATGGTGAAGAGCCCGATCTGGCCCTATACCGGGAAGAGTCCCCCGATTTACAAGTGCGTGGCGGACAGATCGACGGTCAAGGTGACGGCCCAGGGGTTTCAGGGTGTAAAGCCGCGGGTGCGCAGTATCTCCATGAGTCAGGTATTCGGATACGGTGAATGGTTGGATGGAGGGCCAAATCGGAACCAGACCAGATGGCAGACGTACTCCAAGCAATCATCCATTGCGAACGCGACCCAAACCTTTGTATTTGTGGACGAACATCCCGACAGTATTAATGATGCGGCGTTTGCCAACCAATGCACGGGTGCGACGGTGCCGGCCAGTTCACGGATTATTGATTTTCCCGCTGCCTTTCACAACGGGGCTTGTGGCTTCTCGTTTGCAGATGGGCACTCTGAGATCCACAAATGGAGAGGATCCAAGGTGAGAAATGCGCCGATCCGTTACACCGGAACGATGGCCCTGAATGTTCCGGCTGGTGACTCCTGGGTGGATGCTGTTTGGATGGCCGAGAACTGCACCGTGAGAAGGTAGGAACCACCTTTGAAATCAGGATCGGATTCAGAACCGCCACCTCCAAATGGTGGCGTTTTCGTTTTTCCAACAACGGTATTCGAGCCGACTGATCCTCAGCCAAGACCGTCAGAGTTCATACTCAATCTTTGATGAGGCAGAATCATGAATCCTGGAGAGCCTTCCGACCGGAGCGCCAGCGAGTGTGCAAGGAAACGCACAGTTGACCTTGCGGCTGGCGCCGACTAATCTCCTTCCGAAACCTGAGCATTTGCGCAGCGTCTCAGCAACAAAGTTCTGCCAAGTTATGAAAACGGAACGAGAACGCACGTTTCCCAAGGCCCTGCCAACACGCCGCACGGCGCGCGGCTTCACCTTGATCGAGTTGCTTGTGGTCATTGCCATCATCGCCATTCTGGCGGGACTGTTGCTGCCGGCCCTGGCGAAAGCCAAGTCGAAGACGCTGGGCATTCAATGCATGAACCACACAAAGCAGCTTTTACTTGCGTGGAAGCTTTACACCGACGATTTCAACGGCATCTTCCCTCCGAACGAAGACAATCCCAATGGCGGCTGGATTCGAGGTAATATGAACTATGGAGGTGGTGATCCGGCTGGCGCCAATACAAACACCCTTTTCTTGCTTGATCCGCGCTATGCGAAACTCGGGACGTACACGAGATCAGCGGCCATTTACAAGTGTCCAGCCGACCAGAGTAAGAATCGGGGCAAGACCGGGCCTCCGCGCGTGCGGAGCATCGCAATGAGTCAGGCCATCGGTTCGAATCTTCAAGGGACGTCGGCCGGGCGCGGCGGATGGTTGCCGGCCCCCAGGTTCCGTGTGTATATCAAGGAAGCTGATATGACGGATCCATCTCCCGTTAACCTGTGGATATTTCTTGATGAACATCCTGACAGCATCAACGACGGAGGATTCGCGGTCAAAATGGATGCTCAAGAGATGATCGACTGGCCAGCCTGGTATCACAACGGCGCCGCAGGCTTTGCTTTTGCCGACGGCCATTCTGAAATACACAAATGGGTTGACCCTCGGACAAGGGCAGTGGTCAGGTATATGGACGGTAATCCAGCAATTAACCGTGCCACGCATGCAGGAAGTAAGGATTTACGGTGGTTCAGGGAACGCACTTCGGCGCTTTCCTCGGGCGGTCCATTGCCGCTGTGAGAATCGAGGTTCTCTGGGTTCGAATGCTCCTGTCCCGGTCGACAGCTTGAGCGCGTGTTGTTTCTTCCCGCCGAGGTCGAGACGAACGCCCACGACTTCGTTGCCTTCGTGCCTTGTTCAATCCTCTTCCTTATTGCAGCCGGAGGAAAACAATATTCAGCCACCCCCTAACTTAACCTGCCGAAATCCTGCCGAAATAACCCAACTGTTGAGAACCGATCCCATTCCAAGGCGCGGCGTGACGCTTAGAGCCATAGTTCAAAAGCGGTAGCTTCAGGACTTCCCGTATCACACCGGCGGTCAACGTTCGATATCCACTTGTCCGCGCGGACTGCCCAGCACTTCGAGTGAAAGGTCTGACAAGAGAAAACCAAGGACAAGAAAGCCGGGACAGTCATCCCGGCTTTCCGTCACGTTTTGAGCGTTGCCGAATTGCCTATTGGGTTGGGAACAGGACGTTCACCGGCCCGTAGCTCCGCCCGGAACCGCCGACCGCCCCGGTAAAGGGTGGAGCCCACACCGCAAAGGCCCCGCTCGCTTCCGGGCTCAACGCGATTTGGGTGTTCGCATAATCGTACCACTGGTCTCCCCCATTGACTTCCTGGCTCATGACCGCGTAGGTCGTGTTGGCCGCCAGGGTGAGCGGCGAGCTGAGCGGCGAGTATGCGAACTCCCCCGGCGTCTGTCCTGAAGTATTTACCGTTACTGAACCGCCGGAGACGGGCGTTCCATTGGAGCTGAACAACTGCACGGTGTGGCTGCCAGTGTTGCCGCTCACGACCCATCGCCCAAGCTCGGTGACTACTAAGGGGGTGGCGCCGACCTGAAAGTAGAATCCAATCCAACCGTTCCAATTGTTGCGCAGTGTGCCGAATGTGTTTACCGCATCAACCAGTGGCGTCAAGCCGCTGACGGTGCTGGCGGCGGGACCGGGTAAGCCCGGAAGGGAGGGTATTGGAATTCCCTGATCGACATGCACGACGACTTTGTAGTAGGCACTCGAACCGTACACTCCAACCGTACATTTGGTGCCTGGCATTAGGTAATCACACAAAGCAGAAGCGTAAAACCACCCTAACGGTGGCGAGGTCACGTAGGTATACTCAATGCGCCATCCAGGAGTCGTCGGCCAATCCGGACTTGTCGTTACCTGAGTTGTGACATCGGGTGGTCCAGGGAGGTATTCGTCAAGAAATGCCACGATGCCTAGATAAAAGCCACCGTTGGTATAATTACACGGGTCTTCGCCTTCGCTTGGCGTGTACGTTGGCGGGTTCACGAGGCAGTTTTTGGATTGCTGACAGCTTGTATCGACAGACCATTGGCTTTCCTGGCAGGTACGATAAATCCAGTGACTGGCCAGTTCAGCCTCCCCGCGGCACTTTGTGAGAACGCCGCCAACGGTGCCTTCCTCCCGCGTCAGAGCGCGGAGGTTAACTCCCGTCGCGCCACCGCACAATGCTTGGCCGCTCGCGTGGCCAAAGTACTCATACGTGTAGTCAACCGCTCCAGAAAGCGGACTCGGCACACTTGGTAAGAACGCGGGGGGAATCTCCTCATGCCAGGGCTGCGCCGTCGTGCCCAATGGATGGAGCATTGCCAGCCCCGATGAAACCGAAAGGAGCCCCAGCGAGACAAACTTTCGGAAGCCTTTTTTTAGCAGGTTCATTTTCATAGGAGTTCTTTCTTGGTTTATCTTCAGCACCAGACCTTTTGTTCTTGTCCTCACACGATATCCTTTCGATTGTCACGCAGGTTGCAAAGTGGGTGAAGACCGGAAATGTCGGGTAGTGAAACACCCAGTCCTTGTGGAGACCGATTGGATAGCCGGCTACTACGTCATGCGCGAAAATTCATGTTCAACAACGCCCAAACCTGCTTAAACGACCGGGCGCATGTTCGAACTGCTGAAGACGGATCCCCATTCCAAGGCCCGGCTGGGACGCCTGACGACTGCCCGCGGTGAGATTGACACACCGGTCTTCATGCCAGTCGGCACGCAAGGAAGCGTCAAGGCGCTCGATCCCCGTGAACTGCGCGAGATGGGCACTCAAATCATTCTCGGCAATACCTACCACCTCTCCATCCGACCGGGGATGGACATCATTCAGGCCGCCGGCGGACTGCACCGGTTCATCAACTGGCCGCATCCGATCCTCACCGACAGCGGCGGGTTCCAGGTCTTTAGCCTCGCAAAGATCCGGAAGATCAAATCCCACGGGGTCGAGTTCCGATCGCATCTGGACGGCTCGCTGCTTTTTCTTGGGCCAAAAGAGGCGATGGCAATCCAGCGCGAACTTGGCTCGGACATCGCGATGGTGTTTGATGATTGCCCGCCGCACACCAGCACCCCGCGCGAGATGCGGGCCGCAGTCGAGCGCACGATTCGTTGGGCAAAAGAATGCCGGGACCAACCCCGCGCATCGGGCCAACGGGTGTTCGGCATTGCGCAAGGCGGCAATGACGCGGCGCTTCGCGAGGAATGCGCCCGGGCCATCGTCGCGATGGAGTTTGATGGTTATGCCATCGGCGGCGTGAGCGTCGGCGAGCCGGAAGCGGAGATTTTCCGGGCGGTGGAACACGCCGAGCGATTTCTGCCGGCGAATCGGCCGCGGTACGCGATGGGACTGGGCACTCCGGCGCAGCTCGTGGAACTGGTGGCGCGGGGTGTGGACATGTTCGACTGCGTCCTGCCGACGCGCGTGGCGCGCAACGGAACTGCTTTCACAAAAAGAGGCACCATCAGTGTCAAAGGAGGCTTCAACAAGACGGACTTTCGGCCGATCGAAGAGGAATGCGATTGTTTTGCCTGCCGTCGCTTCTCCCGGGCGTATCTGCGCCACCTGCTGAACGTGAATGAAATCCTCGGCTTGCGCATGGTGAGCGTTCATAACAGCCACATGTATTTGAAGGTAATGGCGGACATACGCCGCCATCTGACCGGAGGAACTTTCGATGAATTCCGGCGCGAGTTCATCGCCAACTATGTCCCATCGCGGAACGTGTTGCGGTCGCGCGTGAAGGGTCACGCCAATTATTTGGGTGAGTGAAACGCTGGATCGCACCACTTCCGCGCTGCGGTTGAACTAAAGCCCGGGCTGCAAAACCACCCTGGCAGTCCCCTTTGACCCAAAGGGACATCTGGAATCTGTAGATTTCGGGATTTTCGATGACCGATTTTCAGATTCCCGTTCGAGGCGACCGGCACGGGATTAGCGAATCGCGGCCTAAAACGCTTGCCAAAGCCGGTTCCGCCCCTAGGATTTGACCCCCTGTAACTCTAAATATGACCTTTTTTGCTTGGTCGGCATTGCTGGCGCAAGGTTCCGCAGGCGCGCAACCGGGGCAACCCATGGACCCTATGGAGGGTCTCCTGAAGGGGCCGGTGCCCTTAATGGTCTTCATGTTCGTGATTATCTACGTGATCATGATCCGGCCTCAGCAAAAGAAGGCGAAACAACACGCCGAATTGCTCAAGACCCTGAAGCCCGGCGACAAAGTCGTCACCTCGGGCGGTATCCTCGGGGTGATTGTAAGTGTGAAGGAGAAGAGCGTTTCGCTTCGTTCATCGGACACGAAACTGGAAGTGCTGAAGTCCGCCGTGTCGGAAGTCACCGAGCGCTCGTCGTCGGCCGGCCAATCGTAACTCGTCTGTCTCATGAAGCGTAACCTCATCTGGAAATTCCTCTTCGTTATCTTCGTCGTGCTCTGGTCGCTCTGGGAAATGAACCCGCCAACAAACCGCGATCTGGTGGACGAGTTCGGGCGCCGGGCGGAGAACACGGACACGAACTTCACGGTCATCGTGCAGAAAGCCCGCGAGCTTCAAGGAACCAACACAGCGCGCGCTTTCACGAGCCTTCTTGAGGCTATTGGCACGAACGACGTCTCGCGCTATTTTCGGTTCATTGATGTCTCCGCTGAATTGCCCAACGAGCGAACCGTAGCCGTGCTGCACCGCCTGCAGCGCGATGCTGCCGGCAGGATCAAACTCGGGCTCGACCTTCGGGGCGGCACGCAGTTTCTCGTGGAGATGGACACCAACCAACTCAGTCAGGCGGAGATCAAGGATCGCGGGGCTCTTTCACAGGCGGTTGAGGTGCTTCGCAAGCGTGTGGACAAACTCGGCGTCGCGGAACCGAACATTGTGGAGGCCGGCGCCAACACGATTCTGATCCAGTTGCCGGGGCTTTCAGAGCAGGAAAAAGAGACCGCCAAAACCAACATTTCAAAGGCGGCGTTTCTCGAGTTCCGCCTCGTGCATACCCAAAGTAGCGAGCTTCTGTCAAAAGGGTTGTCGGCACTCGGATACACCAACATGACCGAGCGGGTCAGCGAGAGCAAGAAGAGGAAGGGACCGGTGAATCCCGCAAGGTTCTTGGTCAAAAAGACCCCGGAGCTTACCGGCCAGTATGTCAAGAGCGCCGGCGTCTCCATCAATCCAGTCACGAGCGAGCCGGAAATCAACGTCACTTTCAACTCGGAGGGAGCGCAAAAATTCGCAGAGATCACGCGCAAGAACGTCGGTCGTTTTCTCGCCATCATCCTGGACGGCGAGCTTTATTCTGCGCCGGTGATCGAGGAGGAAATCCTCGGCGGCAATTGCAGGATTCGCGGGAACTACGACCTGAAGGAGGCGTTCGAATTGGCCAACGTCCTGGTCAATCCGCTGCAGGCGCCGGTCAGGATCGTTGAGGAACGCAGTGTTGACCCGTCGTTGGGAGCTGACTCCATCAGGAGCGGCGTCACCTCAGCAATTTACGGGACGCTCGCGGTGGCAACGTTCATGGCAGTGTATTACCTGTTCGCGGGGCTGGTCGCCAATTTCGCCCTGATTCTGAATCTGATCATCCTCATGGGGGTCATGTGTTCGATTGAGGCCACGCTGACGCTGCCAGGAATCGCCGGATTCGTGCTGACCGCGGGCATGGCCGTGGACGCAAATGTCCTGATCTTCGAACGGATTCGTGAGGAGTTGGCGGCGGGCAAGTCCATGCGTGGCGCGCTGGCGGCGGGTTACAACAAGGCGTTCGGGACGATTTTTGACTCCAACTTCACGACGTTGATTTCGTCGATCATTCTGATCGCGATGGGCACCGGTCCGGTCCAGGGCTTCGGCTATTCGCTGACGTTCGGCATTCTCACCAGCATGTTTACGGCTTTGGTCGTGACGCGTCTGATCTTCGACTGGATGCTGGAGAAGAACCTCCTCAAGTCGATGAAGATGCTGCAAATGATCAGGCCCACAGGAATTGATTTTCTGCGCTGGGCCAAACCGGCGTTTGTCGCTTCGTGGTTGTTGATCCTCGTCGGCATCGGCTACGGGATCAAGCGTGGCGAGGGCGTTCTCGGCGTTGACTTCAAGGGCGGCGACGCGCAGTCATTGAGCTTCGCGCAGCGGGTAGGGGTGGACCAATTGCGGAGTGTGATCGGCCAACTCGATGTCGGCGATCCCCAGATTCAATACCAGAAAAGTCTGGCCAGCTCTTCCGAAACCCTGCAGGTGGTGACGAGACCGGACACGGCGGAAAGGGTCCTTAAGGCGCTGCAAGAAAAATTTCCGGAAGCGAAGCTTGGGCGGCTCGGACTCGACAATGTCGGTCCCAGTGTGGGCAAAGAGATCCAAAAAACCGCGGTGATCTCCGTGCTTCTGGCTTTGTTCGGCATCCTGGTTTACGTCGCATTTCGTTACGAAATCTCGTTTGCGGTCGGGGCCGTCGTGGCGATTTTCCATGATGTTTTCATGACGATGGGTTGGTTTTTTCTCACGGACCGCGAGCTAAGCGCGCCGATGGTAGCGGCTATCCTCACGATCATCGGCTTTTCGATCAACGATACAATCGTCATCTTTGACCGCATCCGGGAGGATCTGAAGCTGGGGGTCCGCGGCACCTTCAAGGAAGTGATGAACATCGCGATCAATCAGACGTTGAGCCGGACGATCATTACTTCGGGAACCGTGTTCCTGGCAACGATGTCGCTCTATGTTTTCGGCGGCGGGGTGATCAACGATTTCGCGTTCACGTTCCTCGTCGGCATTCTGACCGGGACCTATTCGACCATCTACATTGCCAGCGCCATCGTACTTTGGTGGCATAAGGGGCAACGTCCGAAGACGGGCTCCAGTGTGATGGTTGAGAGTGCCCAGAGTGCGCAGCCCGCCGCGACCGCCCGGGTCTAGCGCCTGTTCATGCTTGCCGAGATCGACATCACTCCAGTCCATTGGGTCGGTTTCATCGTCGTCGTCCTGCTGTTGCTGTCGCTGGATCTTGGGGTCTTTCATCGGCTCGCCCATGTCGTGAAATTCCGGGAGGCGCTGGCCTGGACGGGGGTTTGGTTCAGCCTGGCCATGGCGTTTGCGTTCGCCTTCGTGAAGCCGAACATGGGCGACAAAGAAGCGCTCCTGTTCATCACCGGTTACATCACGGAGCTCTCGCTCTCGATGGACAACGTGTTCGTCATCGCTCTGATCTTCACTTATTTCAGGGTTCCCACCGAATATCAGCATCGGGTCCTGTTCTGGGGCATTCTGGGGGCCCTCATCATGCGCGGCGTCATGATCCTGGCGGGCGTCGGGCTGATCGAGCAGTTCAAGTGGATTCTCTACTTCTTCGGACTGTTTCTCCTGTTCACGGGGATCAAGATGGTTTTCGCCGAGGAAGAAGGAGTGCATCCGGAAAAGAATCCCGTCATCCGGCTGGCGCGAAAGCTCTATCCCGTGACCACGGCATTCGAAGGGCAGAAGTTCTTCACCCGGCTCGACGGGCGGATTGCACTGACGCCTCTGGCTATTGTGCTGCTGATGGTGGAGACGACCGATCTGGTGTTTGCGGTGGATTCCATCCCGGCCATCTTCGGGTTGACCACCGATCCTTTCATCGTCTTCACATCGAACATTTTTGCGATCCTCGGTCTGCGGTCGCTCTATTTCGTGCTGGCGGGCGCGATCGGGTACTTCCGCTATTTGAAAATCGGCCTTTCGGTCGTGCTGGTTTTCATCGGCGTAAAGATGCTGCTGGACCCGCACCTGGACGAAATGCATCCCGCGGTGACCAAGCGCTTTTGGTTTCAGGTCCAGATTGAACCCGGTATCTCGCTGGCGATCGTGACTTCGATCATTTTGACCTCGGTGGTTTTCTCCGTCATCGTTGCGCGCCGTGAAGGAGCCAGAAAATCAAACGACGACTCCAGCAAAGCCCCGTAAACGGTGCGTCGCCAACCCCGTCCTGTAAGGAACGGCGGGCATGGGATCCATGAAGGCCGCCAGGTACCGCTGGTCATTCGCGCCGACGCAGCCGTTGTTCTCCGACCGGCTGGCTTCGGAGCTGAAGATCTCCTCGCTGCTAGCCCGGTGCTTGGTCAACCGCGGCCTGTCTGCGCCCGCGGCGGCCTCGGAGTTTCTTCAGCCCAGACTGAAGCACCTCTCCGATCCGTTTCTGGTGCCGAACATGCCGGCGGCGGTCGAGCGCCTGTTCCTGGCCCGAAATCGGAGCGAACGGTTGGTCGTCTTCGGCGACTATGACGTGGACGGTGTGTCCTCCACCGCGTTGTTGAGCGAAGCGCTCGGCGCGTTGGGCTGGAAGGTGGACCAATATCTGCCGCACCGTTTTGATGAAGGCTACGGCTTGAGCCAGGACGGCGTGGAGCATTGTCTGCAAAAGTTCCCGTCCACGCTTTTGCTGGCGGTCGATTGCGGTTCGACGGCCGTGGCAACCATCGACTGGCTCGGGCGGCGCGGAGTCGATGTCATCGTCCTCGACCATCACCAGATTGCTGATCCGCCGCCGGCAGCGGTCGCGCTGGTCAATCCCCAACTGAACACGCGAGAGTCCGGTGCGGGCACAGTTCCGGAAGGAAGCGCGCCCTTCGGCCCATTCCGCGAACTCTGTTCGGCAGGTCTTGCCTTCAAGCTGGTTCATGCGCTGGTCAAGCGGGGTCGGCAACTGGAATTGCCGGAAGCAATGGAGTTCGACCTGCGCCCGTTCCTCGACCTGGTGGCGCTCGGCACCATCGCGGACCTGGTGCCGCTTCGCGGCGAAAACCGCATTCTGGCCGCTACGGGCCTGGCGCGGCTCAACACGACGCACCGGCCCGGGCTCCGCGCGTTGAAAACGGTTGCTGGAATCAATCGTGCGATCGGCGTTTATGAGGTCGGGTTTCAACTGGCGCCACGTTTGAATGCCGCGGGCCGCCTCGAAACGGCCGCCGAGGCGCTCGACCTGATCATGGCTGTCGATTCCGCCGATGCGGAACGACTGGCCCGCCACCTGGACACGCGCAACCGCGAGCGCCAGGAAATCGAGCGAAATATCGCGGAAGAGGTCATCGGAGCTGTTCGCGCGAAATTCAATCCCGAGACGGACTATGTAATCGTGGAGGGCCAGCTCCTGTGGCATATCGGCGTCGTGGGGATCGTGGCTTCACGCGTCCTCCGCGAGTTCTATCGACCGAGCATCATCATCGGCGGCGAAGGCAACGAATGGCGCGGATCGGGCCGGAGCATCGATGGATTCGACCTGGCGGACGCGCTGCGCGGTTGCGGGAATCTGCTGGTTCGGCATGGGGGTCACGCGATGGCGGCGGGTCTTTCCATCCTTCCGGAAAACCTGGGTCCGCTGCGCGACCGTCTTAACGAACTGGCGCGAAGGACGCTTCGGCCGGAACAATTGCAGCCGGTTCTTCGCCTGGATACAGAGGTGGGTTTCAAGCAATTGACCGTCGAAGCGATCGGGGAACTTCATCTGCTGGAGCCGATAGGGCAGGGGAATCCTCCCGTTCAGTTTGTCGCCCGGAACGTTGTCCTGCAGCGACCGCCTCAGCGCATGGGAAGAGAACGGCAACACGCGAAATTATGGGCTACGGAAGGATCGGTGACGCACGAGGTCGTCTGCTGGAACTGTGAGGATGCCATCCTGCCCACTGGCCGTTTCGACCTCGCCTACACGCCCCAGATCAACGAGTTCAACGGCCGCATGTCAGTGCAATTGAAAATGCTCGATTGGCGGCCGGCAGCCTGACTTTGAGACGCGGAATTGCAAGTTGAGCAGAACGCCGCGCTTGCACGCGCAACCTGCAACCGGCAACCTCCAACTCCGTGAACAGCGCCATCATCGTCGCCGCCGGCAAAGGCGCCCGAATGGGATCCAACGTGGACAAGATTTTTCTGGAAGTGGCCGGCCGGGCGGTGATCGCGCACACCTGGCAGCGGTTCAATGACGCAGATTGCATCGACGACATCATCCTGGTCGTGCGCGACATGGTGCCGCCGGCATTCAATGAGCTGGCGGAAAAGCATGGATTCGCGAAGCCGTTTCAAGTGGTCCTCGGCGGGAAGGAACGCCAGGATTCCGTCTGGAACGGGTTGCGGGCGTTGAAGCCGGAAGCGGAGATTGTGGTGATCCAGGACGGGGCCCGTCCCTGCACGCCGCCGGCCCTGATCCTGGCCACCATTGAATCCGCACGCGAGGTCGGCGCCGCGGTGGCGGCGCAGCGCGTGACCGACACGATCAAGGAGTCGGACGGTGGAACGCGCATCCACCGCACGGTGGACCGCTCCCGACTGTGGGCGGTCCAGACGCCCCAGACCTTTCGGGTGGATGTGATTCGCCGGGCGCTGGAAGCCGTTCGCGCAAAAGGTGTAGTGGTTACAGACGACACTGCGGCTTGCGAGCTGATCGGACAGCCGGTGCGCCTGGTCGAAAGCACGGGGCCCAATCCAAAAGTTACGGTCTCGGGCGATCTTCCCTACGTCGAAACGCTGCTCCGGAGGCGATGATTAATGGCGCCCGGGCGTCCGAAATTCGGAACCTCCGCCTTGCTTATTGCGACGAGGCCAATTACTTTCAGCCTCGAGTAACATCACCAGTTTTATGAGAAAGCACTTTATCTACGGGGTCCTTCTTGCGGCGCTGGCCGTCAATCTCTTCCTGGGCGCGCGCGTCTATTTCACGTACGCGCAGGCCGGCGAGCGCGACGACGGCTATTCGCATTACGAATTGTTCACGCGGGTGGTCGAGCGCGTGCGCAAGGACTACGTCGATGGCGACAAGCTGACTTATCAGGAGCTGATTTACGGCGCGCTGAAAGGAATGTTGAACACGCTCGATCCTCACAGCGAATTCATGGATGTTCAAAAATACCGCGACCTGAGAGACGACACCGAAGGCGCGTTTGGCGGTGTCGGAATTGTCATCGGCCAGCGCGACAACGTCCTGACGGTAATTGCGCCGATGGAAGATACGCCGGCCTTCAAGGCGGGGATTCTGACAGGCGATCGCATCATCAAGATCGAGGGGAAGAGCACGGAGAAACTGACGTTGCAGGACGCCGTAAAGCGGCTTCGCGGCGAGCCGGGTACGGATGTGACCGTGACGACTCTCCGCCCGTCCTCCGGCCAGGCTCGCGAAATCAAACTGACGCGGGCCGAGATCAAGGTGGACACGGTCAAGGATATCAACGGCCGCCGCGATTTCCCGATCGGAGAGAATAAGATCGGTTATGTCCGGATCACCCAGTTTGGCGAGCCCACCGCCTCGGAGCTTGAAGACGCCCTGAAGAAACTGCGCAAGCAAGGGATGGAAGCGCTCGTCCTCGACCTCCGGGCAAATCCGGGCGGCCTGCTCGAACAGGCTGCGAAAGTGTGCGATAAATTCCTTCCGCGGAACCAGGTGATCGTCAGCACCGAAGGGCGCCGGGCGGAGGAGAAGTCCGAGTTCCGGGCCACGGGTCGCGGCAACTACGCGGACATGCCCCTGGCGGTCCTGGTGAACAATGGCAGCGCCAGCGCGTCGGAAATCGTCGCCGGGTGCCTCCAGGACACGACGGCACTTGGTGTTTCGCGCGCCATCGTCATCGGCGAACAGACCTTCGGCAAGGGCTCGGTCCAGAAGATCCTGCCGTTGCAGGACGGCACCGCTTTGCGCCTGACCACCGCGAAGTATTACACACCCAGTCACAAGGTCATTCATGAGAAGGGAATCACCCCGGACATCATCGTCCCGATGACTATCGATGAGGAAGAAGCGCTGTTCCTGCGCCGCAGCCCCGGCGGCCTGGAAACCCTCGACGAAGAACGGCGGGAGAGATTGAAGGATACCCGGGACGTGCAGATGGACCGGGCACTCGACGTGCTCAAAGGGCTGTCTCTCTACAGCAAACGCAGCCCGGGAAGCGAGCGGATCGCGGCTCAAAAACCTGAAAAGGTCGCCGGGATCAAGTAAGCCGTCCCCTCCGGCGGACGCTGGCCAGCCACGTTCGCTTTGTTGCACCGATGCGCCCTCCCTAGGTGTGGAGAAAGAAACACCGACCCAGGCGCTCGCATGACTCTCCTGTC